>Ga0187812_1000010_pt1 | contig 68470 bp, 61 predicted proteins | sample NC_S_2_FD_130582 | JGI IMG/M metagenome (GOLD analysis project Ga0187812, IMG submission 130582) | Wetland sediment microbial communities from Neuse River Estuary, North Carolina, USA - ASW-S_2 | ecosystem: Environmental > Aquatic > Freshwater > Wetlands > Sediment | place: USA: North Carolina...
ATTCCCGAATTTCCAGGGAAGATTCTAAAATCTCTATCTGAAATTGGGTAATGTCCGTGAAAATTAGTGTTAATCTGACTTGGCGGCAAACAGGTTTGTGGCGAAAAATTTCAGCCACTAATTAACACTAATTACCACGAATTATAAGACGAATCTTTTGTATTTAAGTGAGTCTTCCCCAAAGTTTACCAATATTCCTAATCTACTTTTAGCAAGAGACATATAGTTCAAAACTAACTTTGTAAAATCTTCAGCTAATCCGCGGATAGCTTTCGCTTCTAAAATTATGTTGTCATAAACAACAAAGTCTGCATAAAATTTATGAGACAATATTTTATTTTTATATTCAACCAAAAATTCTTTTTCACGCTCATACGGAATTTTATTTATTTGAAACTCATATTCCAATGCATCCTTGTATACAATCTCCAGCAGACCCGGTCCTAAATTTCGATGCACTTCCATGCACAACCCGATTATTCTGTAAAATTCATCCTTATAAATTAAATCTGCCATAATTTTCCTTTAGTGATAATTAGTGTTAATTCGTGGCTTGAATCTTTAGCCACTAATTAACACTAATTACCTCGAATTTTTTCTAAATAATATTTATTCATTACGGGATGATTAACAAACTTATCCCCGTCCCACCAGCGCACTTGTTTAGCAAGCTTCTCTTTATATTTTTTCCAATCTTCTACCGGTTTAAGCTTACCCTCGTTTACAAGCTGCTGGTATTTAGCATCAAACTCGGAGCTTGTTTCAACATGTAGAACATTGTAGGATTTATCAAGAGTATAAATGGTTGTGTATTCCTGCCTTTGATTGCGATTATCAAGGTCAGTAAAAGCATCCAATTCTTGCACATAAACAATAATTTTATTGCCGTGTATTTCTAATAATTCAACTTCGCTGCTGCCGTGAGTTGTAAACCTGCCAACGTCTGTTTTCGGAAATAGCAAATAATATTTCATCAGCCCTTTTGAATAATCTCTAGGGAGCCGGTAACCTGGTGCACATCCTTTAATGAAATTAGGATCGAATACTATTACCGCACCTGTTTTATCAAGATCATTATTTATTCCGCTGCAAATTAATTCTTTATTGCCGGCTTCATCTTTATTGCTGATAAATTGTGATATTGCACCGGGATTATAAAATTCGGAAATGATTTTGCCGTCAAAATTAATTTTATCTATAAAAGTTGGGAAAAGCGCACATACACTAAAATTAACAATTATTGTTTTATCTTTATTTAGAATATACATAATGCGTGTTGTAATATCGTTGCTGCAATAATCATTACCGTATAAAGAATCGTGCGGAGGAATTACGGTTTTCCATTTAACCGAACCATTATAGTTATAACAGAATATCGTTCTGTTAGACAGCTTTTCTTTGTCATTATCTATCAGAAGCAGAATTTCATTAATACCGTCGTTATCAATATCAGAGAGTAGAATTCTCTTTGCCTTATTGCCGGAGCTATTATATGAATCAATATCCTGGCTGCTCAACAAGTCCGATTGCCAAACTTTAACTCCATATTTATTACATACTGTATATCTATCGTTTTTTAGTTCCGTATAAACTGCGTTATGATCCATTTCAGGTATAATAAAATTAACAAACAGTACAACCAGAACCGCAAGGATGATTACCGATAATAATGAGTTTGCAATAATATGATACTCATTATAATGAGCTTTTATTTTTTCTTTTAGCTTTAGTCTGCAGACTTCCACTATATCCAGGTTCTTAAACAAAGCAAGGTAGTGCCTAACCGGAATTAACTCCAGCTTCCTATTTGGATATTCAGCGCTTAACACTTTCAAATATTTTTGTGCGTCGACAATGTTCTCTTCGGGAACAATAAACTTTTCGTATCTCGAATAAAAAACAGTTTTAAGCTTTAAATGCAGCGGTTCGAATTCCAGCGGAATTAAAAATCCGCGGTCATCTATCGAGGAGCCGAATACGACACCATCCTTGAACTTGTAATAGTATTTATGCATTTGTTTAATAAGAACGGAATTGTAAACAAGCGCCGCCATTCCAAGTTCCATTGAGTTACCGCAATATAAATAATCTTTCTTCTCAAATGAGAAAGTAAAAGTGTATGTTATTTTTAGTCTGCTTAATTTTTCCGCGTCGGTTTTAACAAGCTTCATTATCGCGTTTAAGATTCCCGGCAAATCATTTTTCCGATCATCATAATTATTTTCAAGCGAGATAGCGTCTTGCATTTCAGGCGTCTCATTTTTCCGAATATTAATGGAGAGTTTTTCGATAACGCCAGAGTTAAGCTTTGCATTCCGGTCGTCCTCAATTAACACCTGGTTAATAGCAAATGAGTAGGAATTGCTTTGCTCTGTCTCTATTGTGTTTTCGCCGTTTAGAATATTTAGGATTCTTGTTTTTGCATTTTCAATCTTGCCGAGTAATTTCTCCTTTTCGTATTTATTAACCGAAGGTGACAATGAAATTATTTTTTCTACTATCGCCGTAAGATCATCGAGATCATCCGGTGAGGAATATTCAAATTGGTCATTCAGAATAAGTGAAAAAATATCGTCTTTAAATTGAATGTAATAAGAAATGTATTTTGATTGGTCCTCCTTGTCCTGGAAAAGAGAAAAGAAACGAAAGACAGATAATATCTTAAAATGGCAGCTGACCGGCTTCTGAAGCTGCTGTCTTAGCCATTGAGAAACTAATTCAACCTCAAATAGAGCCATGTATTTATTTTCTTGATTTCATTCCGGGGTCATACTTCTATCAGCATAATCCTAAAGTTTTCAAAATCAGGCAATGTTATTGAACATTTATTGCCGTCTATATTCACGGAAACGAAATCGGGTTCGTTCCCGGGATTAAAAATTATAAGCTTAAGCAGTTTACCGGAACTGCCTTTGGCGGTCTGCAAGCTGACGTTAAGAGTATTCTCATTTAATTCAAGCTCAAGCTTAAAATTATTTTTCCCATCCTGGAATAAGAATGATTTTTGGGGAAACTGAATTAAGTCGTTTTTAATAATATCAAATTTAGCCAGGGGAAGATGAATTATAATCTGTTCCGGGAAATCAATAAATCTCGACTTGATATTTATAATACCCTTTTCATCAGCGATAAATTCTTTTTTAATTCCGGCTACAAATAATACTGCATTGGCAACGTCGACTTTATCATTTTCAGAAAGAACAAATAAATTATAAGATTGTTCGTTTGAATTATAAAAAAGCCTTGTGATAAGATAATTATCGCCGGTAAAAAATGTTTTTAAATATGTAAGCTCAGTTGATTCTGAAATTGACTGCATTGCCGCAAGCTTGATAGGTTTATGGCCGGAAGATTCTGCCTCCGGTGAACCGAGAAAATAAACGCTGCTTCTGTTTGAAGAAATCCTATCATAGTTTGAGTAAAATTCTTTAATTTCATAAAGCTCTTTTTGAAAAGCTTCATCTATTGCGGCAAGCTTTTCAATTCTATATAGAATGTTTTTATCGAGTAGCGTTTTATTCAAAACATAAAGGTGCAATTCTTCTTCGTTTATTTCTTTCATAATTATTATTTTCAGTCCGACATTATTGAATCAAAAAAGTCTTCATTAATAATATACTCCACATTTTTTCTAAGAAAATCATTTAGCTTTACTTGGTAGAATTCCTTCAATATTATCAATAGATTTATTTCACGGATGGCTTTACAATATTCATCCTGGCTTTGCAATATTTCGAATATCTTCGGCAGTATGGTTGCAAGATTATTGTTTTTCAATTTAGTTAAAAGGATTTTAGAAAGAAGTTCATCACAATTTATTTGAGGCAGATTAAAGTTTGATTCAAGGACGTGATCTAATGAAATGTATTTTATTCCGTCTACGAATAAAACGGCATACTGATCACTTTTGCGTTTAAGTATTGTGGAAAGAGCCTTTTTAACTTTAGAATAATTGTCACCGAGTTTTTCTTTTATTTCTGAAAGCTGTTGACTTGTCTTTGATTTTACAAGAGTCGCAAGATGGGCAGTTAATATCTCAGGGTGAACATCATCAATACCGCAAGGAAATTTTTTATGGAAATAATTAATGATGCGGATAAATTCTCCATTTCTTTTTTCCAGTAAATCTGCGATGCAGTCATAAGCTAGCTCATCAATATCGCAGTTTAATTTCAGAAGAATATCTTTTACTACCAGTTTGTTTTTGTTTAAACGCAAAGTGGCGATGGATAGGTTTCTGCAAACCTCACAAAAATTTTGCGTGACTTTATAATTGATTTGGGAATTCAGAACACAGAGCAGTCCCTGTTTAATGGTCTCGCTGTCGTTCATTTAAGATATTAATTTATGCCGGGAAATTTTTTTTATAATAATAACGATATATTATTTAATTATCAACATTGGGGTAATTCGTATCGAAAGATTTCAGTCATTAATTAGCAAATAATTGAAACTATATTTTTTAATGACGAATTGAGCTCCCCTAAGCAAATGGTGCCTGCCGTTAGCTTATTTTAGATTCGATTTGTTTTCAAATCGAGATTCATTTTTAAGGCTCTACCGCTCTGAGAACTATTATCCCCGTATCTTTTTTAACTCTTGATATGTAATCAGCAAGCGGCAAATCAGAAATTTGAACTTTATATCCAACATTTGGTGCGTGCATTAAATGAATGCTTCCGTCATCCATTTTAACCGCAATGCCGACATGATTAATATCCAGTCCCTTAACGCCGGAAGTAAATGCAATTAAATCACCATTGTGGATCTTATCAGCTATGCCAGTAATTTTTTCTTTTGGAATATAAAAATATTCTCGCTTATTAATTTCTGACTCTTGTTCTTTGATAATAGAAACAAAAGACGGATTTTCTTTTAGCTGCACATACAAATCGGGGTGAGCAGACATAAACGTTACGTCGAAATGCAGCGGGACTCCGCCTAATTCTTTGGAAATATTTTTTACAATACCTTTTTTAATATTATCGTATATCCAATCAGAAAAATAATTAAGCCGTGAAGGATATTGATTTATTATTCCGTCGCGGTAACGGATTTTTTTAAGTTCATTTTCATAATCATTAAACGTTGTTTTCTTTTCTTTGATGCAGCGTGCAAAGGCAAGATCTGTTTCAAGAAAAGTTGTGCAATCAAGTCCTGTAAGATCAATTATAAGATTTTCGGTCTTCCCTTTTTCCAAAGTATGGGCTGCGTAGTTTGTGCCGATAAAGCTTTTCCCGATTGATACGATTACATTGCCGATTGGTTCTTCTTCCAACTTTTTTTCAACCGCAAGCTTGAATTTAGAATTACAAACCTCAACATCTTTAGGTGAATAAATTTGAGCATTTGCAAAAGCGCCAAATAACAAAATTGCCAGCAGATTTTTTTTCATTAAGATTTGACTTGTGAATTATATTATATCTTCGTTAGACGGCATCGACGCTGAGGAATATTCTTCTATCTGCCGCGCATGAGCAAGATTCTCAAAGCGGGCATATTCTTTAATAAAAGCTAACCGTAATTCGCCGATAGGACCGTTTCTTTGTTTACCAATAATTATTTCTGCAACGCCTTCGGTTGAAGAATTATCTTCAGCGAAATTTTTTACGCCATAAACTTCGGGGCGGTTTAAGAAAATTACAACGTCTGCATCCTGTTCGATAGAACCGGACTCGCGGAGATTGGAAAGCTGCGGACGCCTGTCTTTGCTCGTTTCAACAGCGCGGTTAAGCTGCGCCAACGCGAGTACAGGAATATCTAATTCCTTCGCCAATGATTTAAGAGAACGGGAAATGTGTGAAATTTCTCTTTCCCGGCTTTCAGAATTTGCAGGTCCCTGCATCAACTGAAGATAATCTATTATAATCATGCCGATGCCGTGCTCGGCTTTTAATCTTCTTGCCTTAGCGCGGATTTCAAGCACAGTTTGCGCAGGCGAATCATCAACAAAAATCGGCGACTCAATTAATTTATGCGCGTTCTTGCTAAGCTTTACTCCTTCCGAAGGAGGAAGCTTCCCCGTTCTTACAAGGTGGGCATTTAATCTTCCCTCGGCGCAGATCATTCTGATTACAAGCTGCATCGTGGACATTTCGAGACTGAAGATTCCTACCGGAATTTTATGATCGACAGCGGCATTGCGTGCAAGCGAAAGTGCAAAGGCTGTTTTACCCATTGACGGTCTGGCGGCAATTATAACAAGATCCGATTTCTGAAATCCGCCAAGCATTTCATCCAATTCATAAAATCCTGTTGGAACAGAAAATTGTTTTTTAGAATTCGAATGAATTGCCTCAATATATTCAAGAGCGTCTCTAACGGCTCTATCCATGTCTTGAAAGGATCTTTTGAGATGCGATTCCGTAATCTCAAAGATTTTCCGCTCCGCGCTGTCGAGAATCTCAAACGCATCTTCCGCGCCGGCATAAGCTGCATTGGCAATTTCATGGGAGCTTGTGATTAGTCCTCTTAAAATTTGTTTTTCAAGAATAATTTTTGAATGATACTCGATGTTAGCGGCAGAAGAAATATTTTGCGAAAGCTTGCTTAAGTATACTGCGCCGCCGACTTCTTCAACCTGACCTCTCTTATTCAATTCTTCATACAAGGTAACGGTATCAATCGGTTCGCCGGAATCAAAAAGCGAGAGCATAGCTTCAAAAATTTTTTTATGCTGAGATAAATAGAAACTTTCGGGCGTAAGCAGCTCAACAGCTTTCGGCACTGCTTCTTTTTCAATCAGCATAGCTCCAAGTACTGCTGCTTCAATCTCAGGCGCCGCCGGGGGCTTTACATCCGCCGGCACTATGGAATCCAAAGTAATATTATGTCTATTTGTCTTAGCCATTATTTTTTTACAAGCTCATCAAATAATTTTCTAAATTGCTGTACATCTTCCCAGCAGCCGCGCTTCCAATTAGGATTTCGAAGCAGCGCGGCGGGATGATATGTTACCATCACTTTTGCTCCGCCAAATTCAAAAACTTTCCCGCGCATATTAGTAAGAGAATCTTTCTTTTTCAATAGCCCTTGAGCGGAAGTTAAGCCAAGGCATAAAATTACTTTTGGCTTGATCAAATCAATTTGCTTTTTTAGATAAGGAATGCACGATTCCATTTCAACTGGAAGCGGAGTTCTATTTCCCGGCGGACGGCATTTGACTATATTCGCAATATAAACTTCATCGCGGGAAAAATTAATTGCTTTTAAAATATCCGTAAGAAGCTGACCTGCTCTGCCAACAAACGGCAAGCCCTGCGCGTCCTCATCTGCACCGGGTCCCTCGCCGATTACAAGGACGTCGGCATCCGGATTGCCTGATCCAAATACAAACTTATTTCTTGTCTTGCCGAGAATACATTTCTGGCAATTACATATTAATTTATTAAGATCATCAAGATTGCTTGCAAGCTGCCATTCTTCTTTTGCTTCTTCAAATAAAATTTCTTCGTGACTTTTTTTCGGTGAATCTTTTATTGTTTTCACTTCTTCTCTAACTCTGTTTAATTCCGGGCTTTCTTCATTTGTTTGATATTGTATGTCGGTTTTCCTGATTATTTTTTTAGCTTCAAATAATTCATCGCCAAAAACTTCTTTCTGGTCAATTAGAGACTGCAAAATCATTTCTTTTAGATTTTCATTCATCTGGAGTAAAAATAATTAAAATGAAAAGAAGTTTACTTTTTAATTTTTTGAAGTTCGGAAAGAATTTTATTTGCCGCCTGAAACTTTGACTGAAGTGCAAATTCAATTTTCTTACCTGATTTATGTATTAACGTAATTTTATTAGTATCCGTTTCAAAGCCGCTTTGTTTATCCTTAAGAGAATTAAGCACAATGATGTCCAGGTTTTTCGACTTTAATTTTTTTTCAGCATTTTTTAACTCATTATCAGTCTCAAGAGCAAAGCCGACTATCGCTTTATCTTTCTTATCAACCGAAGCAAGTATGTCGTCAGTTTCAGTTAACTCAATTGAAGACAGTTTTTCTTCTTTCTTAATCTTTTTTGATGAAACGTTTGCCGGCGTATAATCAGCAACAGCAGCAGACATAACAAGCGTGTCGTGCTGCTTTAATTCGGCAACAACTGCTTTTTTCATTTCTGCAGCTGAACGGATTTTAATAAGTTTTATTTCCTGGTAAATCTTTTCGTGAGAAGGACCGGATATTAATGTTACATCGGCTCCGCGAAGAAATGCAGCCTTTGCAATTTGATAACCCATCTTACCTGAAGAGCGATTGCCGATAAATCGTACCGGGTCAATATCTTCATAAGTCGGTCCGGCGGTAATCAAAATTTTTTTGCCGGTCAAATCCTTTTTATAACCTGATAAAATTATTTCGGCAGCATCAATAATCTTATCATTCTCAGCCAACCTGCCTTTGCCGGAAAGCCCGCTTGCAAGCTCGCCTTTTTCTGCGTGAACAATAAAATGTCCAAGCTTCGCCAGCTTATCCAGGTTTTCCGTGGTAATTTTATTTTCGTACATATCAACATCGGCTGCGGGAGCTATCAGCAGCGGCGATCTTAGTGCAAGCACTAAAGTTGTGAGCGCATTATCCGCAAAGCCGTAAGAAATTTTTGCAACGGTATTAACAGTAGCCGGTGCGATGATCATTAAATCAGCCCATCTTGCGTAATCGATATGCCAGGTCGTTAAGTCGTGTCCGTTTGCATGCGATGAAGGAAACGTATTGATAATAACTTTATTCTTAGATAATGTAGCAAGCGTAAGGGGAGAAATAAATTCCGTGGCAGAGGAAGTCATAACTACCCGAACATCGGCGCCGCGTTTGATTAAATCTCTAATAAGATAAGCGGATTTATATGCAGCTATGCAACCGGTTACACCTAAAAGAATTTTCTTGTCGGTAAAAATATCTTTCTGCATAGCTGAATATTTTGATTAGATTATTTTGACGGTGAAGCCTGGCGCCTCACAGTTGAATTAAAAAATTATAGATGAATACAAAAAAATTATTTATATCTGTATTCTACTTTTCCTTCGAGCAATTCGTTCAAAGCCTGGATATGAGGCTTTTCCTTTTTATCAAAGTCCAAGGCAATTTTTAGCTGAGCCGGATTTTCAATGTCCTCGCTGTCGTCTTCCGTGGTTGAAACCGGAATAGTACTTACCAGGGCATTGTATTCAATTTTATTTTCGCTATTTATTTGACGCGCTCTTTTGGAAGCGGCAATAATAGCTTCATAAACATTTGCCGACTGTCTATCGATCACGCGTAAATCTACAGGTTCTATTTGCATCTAATTTTACTCCGTTAAAATATTTTTTATTATACTTTCTGTTTCCAAAATTGCTTTTCCCAAATCTTTATTTTCCACAAAATAATCAAATTTATCTTTAAGACTCAATTCCATTTTTGCCCGCTCGATGCGTTTCTTAAAATCTTCTTCGGTTTCCGTTTTCCTATTTCGCAGCCTCTTAGCAAGCTCTTCGTAGCTGGGCGGATAAATAAAAATCAACTTTGCGTCCGGATAAATTTTCTTAACCTCCAAAGCACCTTTAACATCAATTTCAAGTATTACGGATTTTTTCTGATTTATATTTTCTTCAATATAATTTTTATAAGTGCCGTAATAATAGTCGTAAAATCTTTCCCATTCCGCAAATTCATTATTTTTTATTTTCTTTTTGAACTCTTCTTCAGAAATAAAAAAATAATCCTTACCTTCAACTTCAGCGGCTCTCTTTGCTCTTGTAGTAGCAGATACTGAAAAAACAATCTCGGGGAAAATCTTCAACATCTGCCTTACAATAGTGGTTTTGCCGGTGCCGCTCGGAGCAGAAATCGCAATAATTTTTCCCGAATTCTTTTTCAAATATCACTCAATATTTTGAATTTGTTCTCTGATCTTTTCAATTTCTTCTTTTACAAAAACAGAACTATGAGTAATTAAAGTTGAAATTGATTTTGACGAAATCGTATTGGCTTCACGGTTCATCTCCTGGCAAAGAAAATTTAATTTCCTTCCAGGCTCGTCGTCATTCAAACTTTCAAGAAAGAATTTTATATGACTCCTAAGCCTAACGCATTCTTCTGTTATGTCTGCTTTGTCCGCAATAATAGCAAGCTCCTGGTGAAGCCTGTCCTTATCCGCATTAAAATCATTCAGCAGAGCCGATATTCTTTCTTTCAGCTTTGCAAAATATTCATTAACGCTTGCAGAGGATTCTTTTTCGATCGTATCTAATTTGCTCTCAATAATTTTTATCCGGTTGACTAAATCTTTTGCGAGCTCTTTGCCTTCATTCTTCTTCATTTTCAAAAGCTCGGTAAGAGCGGTATCCAGAGCTTTTTTAATAAGAATGAATTCGGAATCGCTTAGTTCAATATCTGGTATAGAAAAAATATCTTTATTATTTAAAACATGTTCAAGCTTAATCTTTTCAGTAATCTTTGCAGACTTTTTCACCTCTTTAATAAGTGAAAGGTAGCTTTTTAGTTTTTCTTTATTAACAAAAAGAGAATCTACAGCGGAACCGTTTTGCTTAAGCTGTATAATTAATGAAAGCTTACCGCGGTTAATTTTAGATTTGATAAACTCTCGTATGTCGTATTCACGGTTCATCAACGAAGCCGGAAGTTTCAACGAGATTTCTAGAAAGCGGCTGTTGACGCTTTTGACTTCTACTTCCGCAGTAAAATTTTCATTCTTAGCAGAACCTTTGCCGTAGCCGGTCATGCTGTAAATCATATAGCTCCTTCAAAAAAAGAGAACAAAAATAACAATTTTAGACCTGGTAAACAAAACATTTTGATTATTAAAAAGCCTCGCCTATTCCGAAGTGAATTTCCATCTGCTTAAATACTGATTTAGTAAAAATTGTTCTTTTATCTGCCGGATCATAGAGTTTAAAACCAAAATCAATTCGGAAAGGAGCAATTTGGGAATAATATCTAAGACCGAAACCGGTTGAAACAGCAATCTGATCGTACCTGAAAGAACGGTAGCCGTTCCAAGTATCACCGTAATCGAAGAAATATACAAAGCCGTACTTGGGTGCAAACTTTCTTCTAAATTCAAATGAGCCGTCGAGCAGGAAAGTTCCGCCGCGGAGTGAATCGCTTAAGGTAATTCCAAAATATTGAATTGAATCCCGCGGAACTAATTCGCGAGCACGCCAGCCTCTAACGGAGTTGCTGCCGCCGGCAAAAAAAGTTCTGTTCGGCGGAATAACGTTGTATCCGCCTTGAATTGTCTGGATGTAACCGGACTCAAATTTTATAGCTAGCGTCGCGTTGTTGTCGTTTGATATCGGCAAATAAAACGCGGTTGTTCCCTGAAGCTTGTAGAATAATGCGCTCTCGTTTTCATTAACTGAAGTTATTTTGCCCGGATTAACAATTTCATTCGCTTTAAAATTAGTTTGCGAAGACGCGCCTTCAACAATAAAGGAAAGATTATCGCCTTTTGTTGGAAACATTACATCATTTGCTTTTGCAGAACCAACCTGAGCGCCTATTACCGAGGTTGTGCTGCGTGATTTTAAAGTAATTGCCGGATCGTTAAGGTTCGGGCTGTATTCAACATATTCAAAAATAAAGTAAGGCTTAAGCAATGAAACATAAGTATAGGTCGGCATTTCAAAATCGAGACTTAACTTCGTTCCATAAGTATTTATGTTCGATTGATTCTGCGTTACAGTTTGAAGGTATAATTCAAAGCTGGTTGTAATTGGTCTATTAAAAAGATACGGCTGCTCCAATAATAAAGATGACTCAAACGTGCCCTGGAAAGTTGAATCGCGGGAGCCGGGGCTTCTAAAAAAAGCTGCGTAATTAAAATGAACCGCATCAAGTATTTCGCCTTTTACGTTAAGCGTTAATTTACGCGCATCGCCTAAAAAGTTTTTCCTTACAAAATTTGCTCCCAACCCGAGGTTAAATTCTTCACGCTGATTATCCATAATTATTTCCGGCGACATTTCGTTCATCATCCCTATATTTCCCTTCAGCATCAACGGAACCTGGCTGCCGGATGTGTCTGAAACCGTGGGACCTAATTGAATTGTATTAAACAAGCCGGTTCTTGCGAGACGGTACTGGCTTACCTGGATTTTGTTCTGATCATAATAATCTCCCGGATTTATCGCTGTAATTTGTTTGAGCAAATTATCGCTGACAAAATCCTTTCCGCTTCCCGATTTATCAATATCAATCCGGCTTATTGTATATTTTCTTCCGGTGCGCAAAAATATTATTAGATTAACTTTATTGTTAAGCGGTAAAATATCTACAAGCGTACTATCAAACGAAGCAAGCATGTAACCTTCGTCCATTAGAACGGTAATTGCCTTATTAATATTATCATGAACATTTTCTTCGGAATAACGTATGTGCGGATCAAAATTTATTTTGCCGTAGATTTCATTAACAATTTCCTGGCGTACTCTTCTAAGCCCGATAAAACTTACATCGCCGTAAGTAAATTCGGGACCTTCTTTAATATTATAAGTTAGCACAGCAGTTTTTTTTGCCGTATCTATTTTGTACGATGAAGCGAACTGCGATTTGAAATACCCGTTTGCCTTGTAAAAGTCCCCCAGCGAAATAAGATCAAGAGCGATCGAGGCGGAATCAAAATATTCAGGACCCTTGCCGAAGCTTGTAAATGTATTTAAGAATTTCCAGTACCATGCCGGCGACTGTTTGCTTACAATTATCTCTTTAAGTTTTTCCGACGAAAAAGAATTGTTGCCGTTAAAATTAATTGCAGTTAATTCAAATCCTCCTTGCTGCTGTGAATAAGCAGCTATCGAAAAAAATAAAACGATTAAAAATGTATGGGATATCTTCTGCCGCATTAAAAATTAAATTTCTTTTTTACAAAGGTAATATAATTTGTAAAATAATTAATAAGTCATCCTCCCGGAAATATATTTCTGGACTGCTGAATGCTTGAATATCAAATTCACCCTATAATTTTGATCTATAATATTAAGTAGCTAAATTATCATCAGATAGTTCGAGTATTTCCTCGTTAATATTATTTTTAATTAAAAGGACTATTATATGAAACGGGCAAGATGCGGGACTAAAGTACTATATCTACGTGGTAAAGGCGGTAATAGTATTATAGCTTTCTATCAAGCCTGTTATTACAATATTAACTTTATTGCAATTCTATTTATTTACTCGCTCGACAATCCTTATTCATTCTTAAATCAATTTAATCCATTTTACAAGAAAAGGAGTTCATAATTATGTTAAATAAAACCGCTACATTTTATTTAATTATTGCCGCTGTTTTTGCCATTATGCAGGCAGGTTCATTTGCGCAAGGACTTGCTGTCGCTGTTGGTCCAGAGAATACAATCGCAGGCGGAGGCGCTTACGATGGTACAAATTTTCTATTAACAATAATTGGTGATTCAGCGGGGACTTATAACATTGATGCCCAATTCATCGGACCCGGTCCCGTTTTATTCGGCTCCAGGTTTTCGACAGGCAAGGTAGGCAGCGGTACTAAGATGGCTTTTGACGGTACAAACTTCCTTATGCTGTGGACCGATCCGTTTCCATACTTTGCAGGCGGCGATACAAACGGGATTGGTAATGTCTACGGTCAATTCATCACCACATCAGGACAACTTCTCGGTTCGACCTTTCAGGTAGCCAGTAATGTTAATATTAAATTCGGGCAGGGGCGCGGAACTTTTTCTTTTAACGACAGCACATATTTTGTTACTTATGATAAAGGCGGCGTTCATCAAGATTATCTATACGGACAAAGAATCAGCAAGGCTGGAACATTGTTAGGCGCTCCAGTTCAGATAAGCGCTAATTACGCCCGCGAGCATACAACGGCATTTGACGGAACAAATTATCTTATTGCATGGTGTGAAGGCTCAGGCGTTGACGAAATTATTTATGGTCAATTCATAAACGAAACCGGCACGCTGGTCGGCAATAATTTTATAATAGACGGCAGCCCAAATAAGAGCGACAATCCTCTATCAATGACTTACGATGGCTCGCAGTATTTTGTGCTTTTCCATGACCAGGCTGCAGATACCACAGGGAGTTGGAATCTGTACGGTCGTTTCGTTTCAAAATCCGGTGATGTTAATGCGGATAGAATATTAATCTGCGACTCGACAAAAAGCCCGGAGATACCTTTAATTTCATCAAGCGGATCAGATTACCTTATAACATGGATAGAGTTAGGAAATGTTATTCGGGTCGATGGAAGATTCTATAATAAATCAGGAGCGCCTCTTGATACAGCTTTTATTATATTCGACACACTCGGCGGCAAGTTCCCTTTAGGCGGCGTTGCAGGCTATATTCCGGGGCATTACATATTAGGCGTAACACGATTTAATTCTCAATTCAGCGACGGTGACATTTATATTGACGGCATTAATCCGTTTATTACGGGTATAAGTTCAAAAGAAAATAATAAATTGCCTTCTGAATATTCTTTAAGTCAGAATTATCCTAACCCTTTTAATCCTACCACCAACATTGAATATACGATTATTAAATCGGGGTTAGTAACAATAAAGATTTATGATCTGCTCGGCAATGAGATAGCAACGCTGGTAAATCAAGAAAAGTCGCCGGGTAAATATCAAGCAAAATTTGACGGTGCTAAACTTTCAAGCGGCGTTTATTTCTATAGGATAGAGACAGGAAATTTTAGCGCGACTAAGAAATTAGTCTTGCTAAAGTAACCGATGAAATTCCTTTTTAAAAATTAATTAGTAAATAAGCCAAATAGAAACCGGGTTTGCAAAAGCACAACCCGGTTTTTTATTTAGTAAAAATCAAGCTTAATAATAAAGGTAACTAAAGACTTAGAAAGAAAATTATTACCAAAAAATAATAATTTTCAACCTGATCACCGGGCAATATTTACACACATAATACTCTGCCGCGCCTCTATTATCTTTTTTTGTTTATGATTAATTATTAATTTATAAAGTGGATTAAGAATAAGTTTCCTCAAAAAAATATAATATAGCCGGATTACAAAGCACATGAAAAAACTCTCAATTATTCTCAGCATATTTTTTTCTTTTCTCTTTTATTCATGCAGCAAGAATAACCCGGTTAATTCCAATGACGGCAATCAAAATCATCCGCCTACAACAGCTGCCGGGATCGCGTTCCAGGATAACACCAAAATATTGTCCGCGAATGAGACTTCCGATATTACGTCGATTACAGATACTTCAATTACTTTTTTCCCAACCGATGACACAATAAATAATATTAAGACCGGAGATGTAATTGTAGCAGGCGTATCCGCAAATACCCCCGGAGGTTTTTTGAGGAAAGTAACCCATGTTACAAGCGGCAGCGGAAACTCTTCGGCAAAATTAATTATTACTCAAATGGCTGCATTAGGGGATTTAATAAAGTCCGGGAAAGTTTTTTTCAGCGGCAGAGTGCTTTCCGCTAATCAATCATTAAACCAAATATTATATGACCTCGATAATGACACCGCTACAACGAATGACCAGGTAGGCTTAGCCGGATCAATCAATGAAACAGGCGATCTTTCGGGATATTTTGTTTTTAACGGTTCGTCATCCGTTTCCGCAGAGATTAATTTTAATTTAGCCGGTACCGCGGATTTAAATTTGAACGGCGATTTAAACTCCAATCTTAATGTAATTCACGATTTTGTACGCACCACTTTAAACCCTATTGTAATATATTCCGATCCGCCGATTGTCATTACGCCGGTATTTCATCTTTATGCCGTGCTTGAAGGGAATGCTCAAGGAAAATTTTCTTCCGGCGCTACGCAGAACTTCCAAACAAATATTTCAATAACTTACAACGGAGGATGGACTTTCAAGCCGGGACTGGGAGACACTTTCCTTTTTAAAAACGCCGAGATTAATTTTTCTTCAAGCTTAAAGTTAAGCCTGGGAAGCTCAATTAATTTTAAAGTATATGAAATCGCCGGACCGTCTGTCTGCATTGAACCTTACATACAGCTTAACTCAAATTTAAGCCAAAGCCCTTCGTGGGTTCTTTATGACGGAGATAACGCTACTACGGGAATCAATACGAGCTGGCTTTCTAATTTAGTTCCCGGTCAAACATGGACTTTCAGCTCCGATAAAAGCGAGCTATCGCAAGCGCAGTAGGATGTAAGAATCCGAACGAGGAATTTATTCCGCGTGATTAAAGTAATCTTAAACAATTCATATTGATTTTCATTTCAACAAATTTCAAGCTTACAAGCCGCTCCCCGGTAATAGATAATTTAGAATGCTTCGCCGATACCGAACTGGATTTCAAGCTGCTTGAAAACAGCTTTATGCTGAAATATATATCGTTGATCATGCGGGTCATAGAATTTAAATCCGAAATCAATTCTGAATGGAGCGATAGCCGTATAATATCTAAATCCGATACCGAGCGCCGCAGCCAAACCGTCGAATCTAAATTGAGTATAATTCAGCCACGTATTACCGAGATCGGCAAACAAAGCCGTACCAAAGCTGTCCGAAAGCTTATAACGGTATTCAAGCGAGCTTTCTAAAAGAAATCCGCCGCCGGTAACGTTTGTAACTCCGTTGATAGATAAAACGCTGTCGCTGCCTTCGGGCACTAATTGATTTGACCGCCACGCTCGCACTGAGTTGCTGCCGCCGGCATAAAATGTTCTGTTGATAGGAACGCCGGCAAAGTTTCCATAAAAGGTATGAAGGTTGCCTACTTTAAATTTAAATGCAGTGATAGAATTTTTTTTATTATCGAGCGGGATGTAAAATGAGCTGCTTATTAAAATTTTATAAAACAGCGAACCGGTATATTTTTGGTTTAGTACTTTTGAAATTAAATAAGGAATTGAATTTGCCTCTTCAATATGAAAAGATAAATTATAACCTTGAGTTGGAAACAGAATGTTATCGGCAGTTGTAGAGCCGATATCTGCGGCAATATCCGAAATTAATTTGCTTGATAAACTATCGTTAAGAGTTCTGTAAACTTCGTTTGATTGTTCAACGGTGTACGATGTGCTTAGATGATTAAAAAAAGTGTAAGTCGGCAGTTCAAAATCTAAAGTAAAGGCAGTTCCGTAAACAGTATTATTGTAAGTATTTTGCTTATCTATCTTGGCATAAGTTTCCCACGATCCGAAAATAGGCTTATTAAAAAGATAAGGCTGATCAACCGTTACGTGCGAATCGACGTAGCCAAGTAAAGTAGTATCTTTATATGAAAAATGCCTTATCAAATTTGCCAGGTCAGCTTTAAAAATATCTTGCACGGCAAAGGTAGTACTTATAGTAAGCTTTCGCGCCTGCCCGAAAAAATTCTTCCTTATATACGCAGCGCCGAGACCTATATTAAAAGCGTTCTGCTGATTGTTCAAAATTACTTCCGGTGAAAGCTCATTTAACAAACCTATATTTCCCGCTAATTTTATCGGGACTTTATGATCGGTTGTATCTTCTTCATCGGCGGAAAGGATCGCGGAATCGAACAATCCGGTTCTATACAACCGCACCTGGCTTCTTCTCAATTCATCCTGATCGTAAAAAGAATTTGTCTTTATGCCTGAAATATCTCTAAGAAGTTTTTCGGTAACATATTTTGCACCTTCGCCGCTTTTTTGAACAAGCACCGTATCGATTGAATATCTGCCGCCGGGAGAAAAATAAATTTTTACATCTGCTTTGCTAATCAAAGTATCTTCCACAACAATTGTGCTGTCATGCTTCGCAAAAAGGTATCCGCTGTTTAGCAGCGCGGCTAAAATGTTACCCGTATTTTTTTCCACAAAACCTTTTGAATACCTTTGAGTGGTATCAATACTCATCTCATCATGAATGGAGGCTAAAATATCAGGCGGCAGATGATTTAGTCCGTCTATAATAAATTCCCCGTAAGTAGAGGGCTTGTTCTCGTTAACCTTATAATAAAGATCGACATTTTTTTTTGCGGTATCGATCTTATAAGAGCATGAAAATTCCACATTAAAAAATCCGTTATCATTATAAAAATCTTTTAGATCGGTCAAGTCCAAAGCAATAGCCGAAGAATCAAAATAAGAAGGTTCCTTGCCAAGGCTGCTGAATGAATGCATGAATTTCCAAAACCACCAGGGGGTTTCCTGGGAATACATAAGCTCTTTTAAAGTGGAAGCCGAGAAAGTGTTGTTGCCGGTAAATTCAATTGAATTAATTTCATACTGGATTCTTTGCTGGGCAAGTAAAGGCGCGCTTACGCTAAAACAAAATAAAAGTATTAGTAACTTCTTCCGCATAATAACTATAGGATTCGTTTAAAGAACAACAAGAAAAACAATCTAATACTTTAAGATGATGTCTTTATCAACTACTTTAAAGGTAGGATAATCGCGTTTAAAATTACTGATAAAGAAACTTTTGATCCCATCAACATCTATGTTATCTGAAAGATACAAAGATACCGGGTATTTGGGATCGGAAATAAAATGAGCGTAATAAACTTTTTTATCCTTATAATTAACAATGTATGAAAAAACTTCTCCACCGCCGCTGCCTAAATAAAAGCTCTGGGAATTATAATACACAAGCTCATAGTCGAACATCGGGAATTTTATTTTTTTTACCAGGCATTCCTTGAACGAGCCGTTAAGTAATGGAGACTCGTATACTTTGTTTATCTCTCCGTTCGTTTTTTTCAGAAGGATAAATTTGATGCCGTAGTCTTTCTGTCCTTGAATTTCCAAACCGGCTGCTATTTCGAGAGTGCTGTCGTTATCAAAATAACCTTTGTAAGCAAACTTCACATTATCACCCAGGATATTTTTAGCTTGCTGCATAACAACTTCCGGATTATTAAAGTCCGGCTGATTTTCCGGTGACTGATTTTTATTTTTTCCGCAAGAGAAAAAAATAAAAGCAAAGAGAACAATTAAAGCTAAGTTAGTATTTTTATTTAATGACAACTTTAGTCCCTTTCTTGACTACTGAAAAAAGTTCGTCCATATTTTCGTTGCTAAGTGCTATTGAACCGTCAGTCCAATTATAGACAAATGGAAGATACTTAAAAAGATAATTCAACCTTCCTATTCCCTGTATGCCAATATTTCCGCCGAGCGCTGTATTTTGATCCGGGCATTTTCCGTAATTAAAATCAAATTTAATTTTATCAAATACTTCCTGCGAAATTAGCCCTTTGCGCAGCCCTTCTGTAGCATCTGAAATATTTGGATAATTGATCATAAAAAATTTATAATATCTACTATTGGTATCAATATCGCAAATTGTATAATCGCCAACCGGGGTAGCAAGGTCGCCGGCTCTCGTCTTAGGCGAATTTACATTTCTCCCGAAATTAGCTCTGTATGTTTTAATTAAAACGGTATCGTCGTACAGCTGCAATGAATAAGTCTGCCGTGTAACAATAATAATAGGATCATCTAATCTCGAATATCCCTTGCGAGCCATGGAAATTGACAAAGGAACTTCGCGCAGGTTTACAACTATACCGTAAACAATCACTCCCGCCACAAATAAAATAATGCCGCCGCTAAAAAATACAACATTCCTAAGCATATTTTTATTAATATATGCCGAGAAATAAGAGTTAACTTTTTTTATCGTCTTTTGCTGTTCTTCTTTCATCAAAAAAACTTTATTAAGAAAGATTACCGGTGGACATTATTTCTCCGGTTTAAAATTTAACTAAAAATATTTTAATTTTTAAGTTAATTCTTGATAGAACAGAAAGACGTCATGTTAAATTTCTGTTAAACAAGATTATTTGAGCAATTAACTAGTACAATAAATAAAAAAACCCAGCCAATTTGACAAAGCTGGGTTAAATATTTTTAGCTAAGAATGAAGATTTCTAAACTTCCATTATTTCTTTTTCTTTGTGCTTCAGCAAATCATCAACTTTTTGGATATGTTCATCGGTTAACTTTTGAACTTTGTCTTCAGCTTCTTTTAATTGATCTTCGGAAATTTTTTTATTTTTCTCTTCGCGTTTCAGATGTTCGTTAGCATCGCGCCTTACATTTCTAACGGCGACCTTGCTGTCTTCACCGAATTTTTTTACAAGCTTCACAAAATCCCGCCGTCTTTCTTCATTCAAAGGTGGAACCGGTACTTTTAAATTAGTGCCGTCATTAACCGGGTTAAATCCCAAGTTAGCTTCAAGGATAGCTTTTTCAACATGGCTAACTATTGATTTGTCCCATGGCGTGATAGCCAAAGTATGCGCATCAAGCACAGTAACATTTGCGACTTGATTTATGGGGGTCATATTTCCATAATAGTCGACCTTAATACCGTCAAGCAAAGCTGTAGTCGCTTTTCCGGTTCTAACTTTTGCAAGTTCAGTTCTAAGAGCTTCAAGGGTTTTATCCATTCTTGCTCTAGCGTCTTTAATTACTTCTTCCATAAAAACCTCGATTAATTATTTACTCAATTTGTTTAGAGCATACAATTTTATTTTCAACATTTTAAAAGTAAACAGAGCAGAGATAAAGGGCAAAAAATATTTTTAATAAATTATTTATTAATAACAGTACCGATATTCTCACCGGTAACAAGCTTCAACAAATTACCAGCTAAATCCATGTTAAAGACTACTAGTGGTAGATTATTTTCCTGGCATAAGCTTACCGCAGTAAGGTCCATTACGCGCAGGTTTTTTTTCAATACATCTATATAAGAAATATTTTCAAATTTAAATGCGTTGGGATTTTTTTCAGGGTCTGAATCAAAAACGCCGTCAACGCGCGTACCTTTTACAATAGCATCTGCTTCAATTTCAACAGCTCTGAGAGACGCAGCCGTGTCAGTGCTGAAATACGGATGACCGGTACCGGCTCCAAATATTACCACGCGGTTTTTTTCCAAATGTCGAATTGCGCGCCGTCTTATATACGGCTCGGCAATTTCTTCCATGTGAATAGCGCTCATCAATCTGGTATGAATTCCTTTATGCTCAATTGCATTTTGAAGAGCTAGAGAATTAATCATAGTTGCCAGCATTCCCATTTGATCGCCTGTAACACGGTCAATGCCCTGATCGCCGGCGCTTAAGCCGCGGTAAATATTTCCGCCTCCAATTACAATTCCAAGCTGTACACCAATATCATGAACGTTCTTTATTTCCGTAGAAAAAAAATCGAGTACGTTATGGTCAATACCGAATCCTTTTTTTCCCATCAGCGATTCGCCGCTAAGTTTTAAGAGTAAGCGTTTGTATTTTAGACTGCTCATATTATGTCAACGTTATTTAAATGAATTTGTTTTTAATCTTCTTAAACGATAGATAAAAAAAAGGTCTTAATGAAGATTAAGACCTTTTGAATTTTTTTATTTTTTTTCGTCTCCTAAATGGAACCGGCGGAAAAGACTTATCCGTACGCTCGTCCCGTGCATTGAATTAAATTCTTTAATCAAATCTGAAACAGTCTTGGCGTTGTCTTTAATAAAGGCTTGTTCGGATAAGCAATTTTCCTGGTAATATTTATTCAACTTACCCTGGGCAATTTTATCAAGGATTTGTTCGGGCTTGCCTTCTTTGCGTGAGATCTCTTTATAAATCTCAACTTCCTTTTCTATTATTTCCTTCGGAACTTCATCACGGTAAACGCAAACAGGTTTCATTGCCGCAACCTGCATCGCAATATCTTTTCCTAAAGAAACAAACTCGTCTTTTTTATCGCCGAGATTTTCAAACTTAACAAGTACGCCTAATTTTGATCCGAGGTGAACATAATCTACAACAGTGCCGTTCGGAGCGTCCTCTATAGCAAAGCGTGTAATCTGAATTTTTTCTCCTACTTTTCCAAGAAGATCGTTAAGCTGATTTTTAATGCCGCTATTCTTATCAAGAAGATCATCAACATTAGCTGGTTTGGCTGAGCTGATTGTTTCCAAAACATTATTGGCGAATTTTGTAAAGTCATCGCTCTTCGCAACAAAATCTGTTTCACAATTAACTTCTACAATAATTCCGGTTTCTTTGTTATCCGAAACCTTAGTTAATACCAAACCTTCGTTAGCTGTTTTTTCCGCTCTCTTAGCAGCAACAGACGCGCCTTTCTTACGCAATATTTCAATTGCTTTTTCAAAATTTCCATCGGCTTCGGTTAATGCTTTTTTACAATCCATCATCCCGGCGCCGGTCTTTTGTCTTAATTCATTAACTTGTGCAGCAGTTATAGCCATAAATTTATCCCTTAAATTTTATTCCGAATCCGAAGGGCTATTTACTAAATTATTTTTACCTTCTTCTTCTCTTTCTTTTTTAATTCTTTCGTTCTCGGCAGCTTCCTCTGATTTTCTTTCAACGGCTCTCGCGTTGCCTTCAATTACAGCCTCAGCCATAACGTTTGTAATAAGCTCAATTGTTTTTACGGCATCGTCATTAGCGGCTATTACGTAATCGACTTCATCTGGATCGCAATTTGTATCAACTATTGCAAACACCGGTATGTTTAATCTTTTCGCTTCTTTGATGGCAATTGCTTCCTTCTTAATATCAACTATAAACATAGCTCCGGGAAGTCTTGACATTGATTCAACACCTTCCAAAACTTTTTTCAGCTTATCTTTTTCTCTTGTTAAGAAAAGTCTTTCCTTCTTAGTAATTTTATCGAAAGTACCGTCCGTTTCCTGTCTTTCAATATTGTTAAGCCTCTTGATGCTTTTTCTGATTGTGGAAAAGTTGGTAAGCATACCGCCGAGCCATCTTTCGCTAACCCAGTTTACTTCGCATCTTCTTGCTTCAGCTTCAATAACATTCTTTGCTTGCTTTTTTGTGCCAACAAAAAGAACCTTCTTACCTTCGGAAACTAATTTAGACAAAGCGTCCGAAGCTTCGTGAATTTGAAGTTGTGTTTTCTTTAAATCGATAATATGAATGCCGTTCTTCTCCATGAAGATATATGGCTTCATCTTAGGATTCCATCGGCGTGTTAAATGACCGAAGTGTGCACCAGACTCTATGAGCATGGTAATATCAAGCTTTTTCATTATAGCTCCTGTTTTTTTCTTCTACTCTCTTCGTCTTTACCTACAATCCCATTTTAGCTGGGACACAGGCGGTAAATCGGAAAGTATGAATGTTTAATAAATAAATTAACGTTTAGAAAATTGAAATCTTTTTCTTGCTTTTGCCTGACCGTATTTTTTACGTTCAACCATTCTTGGATCTCTTGTTAAAAATCCTTCAGCTTTTAATGCAGGTCTGAATTCAGGGTTAAGAGAAATCAACGCACGCGCAATTCCAAGCCTAATTGCCTGCGCTTGACCTGTAGTGCCGCCGCCAAGAACATTTACAAATACATCAAATTGTCCAAAAGTATTAGTTACTTTAAAAGGATTAACGATGTCTTCTCTGCTGAGAAGCTGCGGAAATGCTTTCTCAAATTCTTTGCCGTTGACGGTAATTTTACCATCACCGTTTCTTAATATAACTCTTGCAACCGAAGTTTTTCTTCTTCCAATAAAAATTTGATCTGTCATTATTTCTCCGTTAAACTAATTAATTCCGGTTTCTGTGCCTGGTGCGGATGATTTTCGCCGGAGTATACTTTTAATTTCTTAATTAATTGATTTCCCAATCTATTCTTTGGAAGCATTCCTTTTACGGCGCTTTCTATAATAAACTCTGGATTTTTTTGCTTCAATTCATCATAGCTTCTGGTTTTTAATCCGCCGGGATAGCCTGAGTAATGGAAATATTTTTTTAATGCTTCTCTTTTGCCGGTTACTTTAATCTGCTTGGCATTAATAACAACAACAAAATCGCCTGTGTCCGCGTTAGGTGAAAAAGTAGTTTTTTCTTTCCCGCGGATAATTCTTGCGACCTTTGTAGCAAGGCGTCCTAAAACCTGATCTTTCGCATCAACAACGTACCATTTTCTATCTGCATCCGCCGTCGCGACAAACTTTGTTATTTTGGCTTGTTTCATTTAAAATATTCTCCGAAATCAAAAATCCTTATTAATAAAGGCTGGAAAATTAACGGTTACAGGAAAGAAAGTCAAGGATTTGCATAATAATTAAATTTGGAGCTATTACAAACTCTTGAATATTTACTTTTTGGCTAAAATAATGATTTGCCGAATTTAAAAGTTTTCACCATTCCAAAAAAAATCGGCTGGAAGGAATTAAACGCGCTTTTCCCTTCTATTATTAATTTCAGACTGTAATCTTCATCGGAACCGGTGTGAATGTATATCGTCTGGGAAATTTGCCCTTCAAGTTCTTGAGGATCATTAAAATAAATATCATATCCATTAATTAAGGTTTTATATTTGTAGCGCTGTGGGTCAAACAGATCTTTATCTTCTACTTCAAGATGAACATACGGCGGCGGAGAAATATTGGTTTGTGTGAACCAAAAAGTTACTCCATCCAATTTATTTTGCACATCCTGGTCAATATAAGTCCAGCCGTTTGGATAGTGAAGTGTAACATCTAACGTAGATTCGTGATATACTTGATCAAGGCTTGTTGTATCAACAGGCAAGTTAGAAAAATCATAAATAGTCTGACTGCTTTCGTTAATTTGATTTAATTTATCTGATAATTTCTTATCTGCATTTTCTTTTTTTGATGAAGCAGACTCTTTTGGTTTGAGGTTGCTTTTCTCATTATTAACCCCGGTTTGTTTATCCATGAAAAAATCTTTTGGCGCAATTTGAATAAAACCGCGGCTGGTTTTAGGTTTATCGGAAATTTCATTTAGAATTATTAATACAGAAAACAATACAGCTATGTGAACAAGCAGCGAAGCCGATGAACTAAATATTGTATTTGATTCTATTCCTGTTTGAAATTTCATTTTTTCTTAAAATAACTTTTTCTTTTTGTACAGCTTAAAATAATAATTCTTTTTGAAGGCTGATACAAAATCTTTAATTTTACAAACTCAATTTAATAAACTGTATTAAGGCTTAAAATGAAATTTCTTGTAACCGGAGGCGCCGGATTTTTGGGGATTAACTTAGTAAGACATTTAAAATCTCATGGACACGATGTTGTTTCATTGGACATCGTAAAATTTGATTACCCCGATATGAACGATAAAATTACAATCATAACGGGAGATATACGCGATAAGAAAACAGTTGATGACGCAATGAAAGACATCAACATAGTAGTTCATACGGCGGCGGCATTACCGTTATATCCGCCGGAGGAAATTTTATCAACCGATATTGGCGGCACTAAAAATTTATTAGAAGCTGCGGAGAAAAACAAAGTAGAAAGATTTATCCATATCTCTTCTACCGCTGTTTACGGCATTCCGGATCATCATCCGCTGTATGAAACCGATAAGCTTGACGGCGTTGGTCATTACGGCAAAGCAAAAATAAAAGCGGAAGAAGAATGCGATAGCTACAGAAAAAAAGGGATGTGTGTTTCAATAATCCGCCCGAAATCTTTTGTCGGACCTGAGCGTCTCGGAGTATTTGATCTTCTATATGATTGGGCATACGATGGAAAAGGCTTCCCGATGATAGGCAGCGGCAATAACCGTTATCAGCTTCTTGATGTTGATGATCTCTGCGACGCGATCTTACTTTGCGCAACACTCGAAAAAGAAAAAGCTAACGACACATTTAACATCGGCGCAAAAGTATATACAACGATGAAGGAAGATTACCAGGCAGTTCTGGATTATGCCGGCTTCGGGAAAAAGATTGTAGCGCTGCCGGAAAAGCCTACAATCGCATTGCTGAAAGTTCTTGAGGCGTTTAAGCTTTCACCTCTTTATAAATGGGTTTACGAGACCGCCTCGAAGGATTCTTTCGTATCAATTGAAAAAGCTGAAAAGATTCTCGGCTATTCTCCCAAATATTCAAACAAGGATGCGTTAATAAGAAACTATAAATGGTATAAAGAACATAAAAATGATTTTAAGAATTCAAACGGAGTAACGCACCGTGTGCCGTGGAAGCAGGGACTGTTAAGAATCGCAAAGACGTTCTTTTAATCTCAGTCTTTCCCGCTTCGCCTAATCGAGGCGAGCCCGGTCGGGCAGGTTCCCCGCCGTTTGCGGCAAGGGATTTCATTTTCGAGAACAAAGTTTTATATTAAAAATAAATAAAAGAAAGGATTAAGTTATGTCGAGCAAAAAAGACTTTTTAAAAGGTACAATACAGCATATTGACATTAAAAAGCACAATGTCATTGATCTCGTTGATTCCATGCAGCACATGGCTTTTACCGCAAGAGATTTGAACCGCGCCGCAAATATTTATGATAGAATGCTGCGCGACAAAGACTGCGGAATTATTTTAACACTCGCCGGAAGCTTGTTCAGCGCGGGGCTAAAACGGGTTGTGCATGATCTTATTATGAACAACATGATAGACGCGGTTGTTTCAACCGGGGCGCTGATGGTCGATCAGGATTTCTTTGAGGCGCTCGGTTTTAAACATTACATCGGCACACCTTTCAGCGATGATAATGAGCTGAGAGAGCTTCACATCGATAGAATTTATGATACGTACATTGATGAAGATGAATTAAGAATATGCGACGAAACCACGGCAAAGATTTTTGATTCGCTTGAACCCAAACCATATTCTTCACGCGAGCTACTCTGGGAATTTGGAAAATATCTTGATGAGAACGGCGGACCAAAGTGCGAGGATTCGGTTATCTACGCCGCATACAAAAAGAACGTTCCGATTTTTGTTCCTGCTTTTTCCGATTGCTCCGCGGGCTTTGGATTCGTGATGCATCAAACTAAAAACCCGGATAAGCATTCTTCGATTGATTCCGCAAAGGATTTTTTAGAGCTTACAAAGATTAAGCTTCACAGCAATGAGACCGGTATTTTTATGATCGGCGGAGGGGTGCCGAAAAATTTTACGCAGGATATAGTGGTTGCCGCGGATATTTTGAAAGAAGACGCTCCCATGCACAAATACGCTATTCAAATAACAGTCGCGGATGTGCGGGACGGCGCGCTGTCAAGCTCAACATTAAAGGAAGCCAGCTCATGGGGAAAGGTTGAAACCACGTTTGAACAGATGGTTTATTCGGAAGCGACAATCGCGATGCCTTTAGTTGCCGGTTACGCATATCATAAGGGCGCATGGAAAGAAAGAAAAGCCCGTGAATTTCAGAAGATATTTGCAGCAACTAATGTAGCAGTATAGGGTGCCGCATTTTAATGAGCCGCTGTAAACGCAGCGGCTTTTTTTGTGGTCAAGTCCAATTTTATGTGTAAAAACATTTTCATAAAGAAGGAATTTTAAGCCGCTAATTCATAAGAGATTAAAACTTCATTATTATCGTTAGGACAAATAAGTTTCCTTATGTTTTTAAGTATTATTAGTTCACTATCACCCATCGGCACTCTCTTCCTTTTCTTTGAGGCTTTCCATAAAACCGCAAAGACTAATCCTGAAAGTGCCTTCTCATTTTCATGCTGGGGAAATACCTTGGTCCGTCTTTTCTGTTCTTCAAAAGCCCTCTCCAGCATGTTTGTTGTCCTGATAAAGTGTCTTTGCTCTGCCGGGAACTTCAAATGCATCAGGCAAGCTTCTATATCCTCATTAAAACACTTTATCATTGCCGGAAACAGATTTACATATTTATCAATGAACAGCGCTGACTTCTGTTTGGCTTCATCATATTCGGCTGAATAGTAAATATCCCGAACTTCTTTTACTACTTCTTGCTGCTTGTCCCTTGGCAGCTTGACTGCTATGTTCCTCATCTTATGAGCAATACACCTCTGTCTGTATGCTTTAGGAAAGCTTCTTATTATTGCGCTCTTGGCTCCTTTGCCTCCGTCTGATATTACCAGCAGAGGCTGCCTTAAACCTCTTGAGAGCATATCCTCAAAGAACATCTCCCAGGCTGTCTGGCTCTCGCTCTGAACCGTCATTAAGCTTAATATCTGCTTCCTACCGTCTGAGGTTATGCCCCAAGCACACAGCAGCGCCTGGTTGTTCGTGTATCTCTTTACTGCTTCATAAACCCCATCTACAAATAGATATACTACGTCAAAGACTGACAGATCTCTTTGCGAAAACTCTTCGTACTCCTTCTGAAGTCTCTCGTTTATCTTGCTTACCGTGCTCTTGCTCAGAAGCTTTTGACCTTCTGAGTCAACGAATACCTCCTGAATATCACGCGTTGACAGCCCTCTTACATACATCTCCATGCTTAGCTTCTTTACTTCTTCCTCCAGGTACTCTACTCTTTGTAGTATCCGGCTTTCAAATTCTTCCTCTGTCTGCCTTGTACGTGGTACTTTTACCTCTAACCGACCTCCGGTCGTTTTTATCTTCCTATCATAATATCCGTTCCTATAGCCCTTAAACTCCGCTTTCTCTTCTTGTCTTTTATACCAGTCTCTGCCTAAGAACTCGGTCACTTCCCCTTCCAATGCTTCTTGAACTACTTTTTCCATACCTACCTTTATCAAGTCCTTAAACAACCCTATGCCTTCCGGTCCTAAGAGTTCTTTTAATTGTTTGGTTTTTTCTTCCGATGGTTTTACCTTTACACTCATGGTGCTGTCTCCTTGATGATTATTTATTTGTTGTTTTTACTTTACAAATTTAATCTCTTTGAGCGGCACCTTCTTTTTTCTTTTTACACAAACTTATGGACTTTACCCCTTCTTTTTTCTTTTTACACAAACTTATGGACTTTACCTTTTTTGTTTTTGGGTTGTCCGGGGAAATTGCAGAGCTTTCCGCGAAGGCTAATAAGTTGTTCGGAGACATATCTGAGTTATTCGGGAAGGTCGCTGAGTTGTTCGCTGATACATCTGAGTTATTCGAGAAGGCTGCTGAGTTGTTCGCTGATACATCTGAGTTATTCGGGAAGGCTGCTGAGTTGTTCGCAGATACATCTGAGTTATGCAGAGAGGCTGCGGAGTTGTTCGCTGATACATCTGAGTTATTCGAGAAGGTCGCTGAGTTGTTCGATGATACATCTGAGTTATGCAGAGAAGCTGCTGAGTTGTTCGCAGATACATCTGAGTTATTCGAGGAGGCTGCTGAGTTATTTTACTCTATTGTCAAAACCTTCAAAGCTTTTAAAAACTATAAGGTATAAATAGCATTAAATAATTGTTGTTTTTTCCAAAGAAAATATTTGATAGTTTAGCGCCATGAAAGTAAATCTGTTTAATTACAATAAGAACAAATGCAGAATTTAGAAGAGTATTTCGAGCAGTACAGGAAAAATATTGTTGGGATCAACAAAACATTTCAATCTCCTTACGGCGAAAAGAAAATTATTTATGCCGATTGGATCGCAAGCGGCAGGCTGTACGCGCCGATAGAAAAAAAAATTGTTGATACTTTCGGACCATACGTAGGGAATACGCATTCCGAGTCAAGCGTTACGGGGTCAACAATGACCGCGGCATACCGCGAAGCGCATGAGATAATTAAGAATCATGTTAATGCGAGTAAAGACGACGTTATCATTACCGCCGGTTCGGGAATGACCGCGATGATAAATAAGTTCCAGAGAATATTAGGATTAAAGGTACCGGAACAATTAAAGGCGTATCTTAATCTGCCCGGCGAATTAACTCCTGTTGTTTTTGTAACGCACATGGAACATCACTCAAACCATACTTCATGGCTTGAAACAATTGCGGATGTCATCTGCATACAGCCGGATTCAAGGGGGCTGATCGATCTAAATGATTTTGAAATCCAGCTAGAAAAATATAAAGACAGAAAACTAAAGATAGGGGCGTTTACCGCATGCTCAAATGTTACCGGAATAGAAACTCCATATTATAAGATGGCAAAAATGGTACACAAGCACGGCGGCTTTTGCTTTATTGACTTCGCATGTTCCGCGCCGTACGTAAATATAAATATGCATCCGGATGATCCATTGGAAAAGTTAGACGCAATTTTCTTTTCTCCGCATAAATTTTTAGGCGGACCCGGAACGCCGGGAGTTGTAATTTTCGACTCGCATCTTTACAAGAACAGGGTGCCCGATAATCCGGGCGGCGGCACGGTAGACTGGACAAACCCGTGGGGTCAGCATAAATTCGTTTCAAATATTGAGCTCCGGGAAGACGGCGGCACTCCCCCATTTCTTCAAACAATAAAAGCAGCTCTCTGCATTAAACTGAAAGAAGAAATGGGCGTTGAGAATATGAAAGAAAGAGAAAAATATTTAGTTAAGGCTGCAATCGACGGATTAAGGGAAATACCCGGACTTCATATTTTAGCAAATAATATTGAAGAAAGGCTTGGGGCAATTTCGTTTTACATAGATAAAATTCATTACAACCTAATCGTAAAAATATTGAATGACAGATTTGGAATTCAAATGCGCGGAGGCTGCTCGTGCGCGGGAACTTACGGTCATTACCTTTTGCATGTAAGCCCGGATCAGTCAAAGCATATAACTGAAAAGATAAACGAAGGTGATCTTTCGGAAAAACCGGGCTGGGTAAGAATGTCTATTCATCCAACAACGACTAATGAAGAATTAAATTTTATTATCGAAGCAATTAGAGAAACGGTAAAAAATATTTCTTCATGGGAAAAAGATTATTTATACTCCTCGCATGAAAACGAATTTTTCCATATTTCCGCAAATGGAACAGAGGCAAAGCTTATAAAAAGCTGGTTAGATTAATATTTGGAAACTGTTTGACTTTATTTAAAGCTTCTTTTTTCTTCAAATACCGCATACACAATTACTGCGTGTTGTTTAATTCTACATTTTACAAAAAAAACATTCCCAATCGTGAGAACTCACATAAATTTCCATTCTCAATGGTGAGCCTTCTAATTTGTTTTTAGCAAACTATTAGATTTTTATACTGATTAGTTGCGGCATATTCTTTGTTAACAAAAAGCAAATTTTATAAATCAGCTTTTCTTAAGCGGAAAAAATACATGAAACCATTAAAAAAGATTTTAGTTCCGACTGATTTGACGCTGAACTCGTTAGCTGCAATAAATCACGCATCAAATCTTGGAAGAATGTTTAACGCGGAGATTTATATTCTTCATGTTGTAGACGATAATCCCTACGATTCATTACCGCGCGAAAGTGATGATATGGAAGAATTGGTGAAAAGCCTTGACGTTAAAATCCTTGAACAAATGAGCAGTCTTATTCATAAAAGTCAAGTTGAAAAAAATATGGTTTCGTTAGCAGTAAAATTCGGCAACCCGGTTAAAGAAATTATCAAATATTCCGAAGAAGAAAATTTTGATCTAATAATAATGAGTTCCAACGCCGAATATAAAGTTTATGAAGACAGCGGGAAAAGCACCGCGCACAGTGTTTCGCAGAATTCCAACGTGCAGGTTTTAATAGTTAAGCCCGCGCTGGAAAGGTTCGCATTGAGAAATCAGAATTTGAATCACACATTGCTCTATGATTACGATGATATTTATTAGAAAAGAAATTTAATCAACCAAATTATTCGAGGTTAAAAATGAAAAATATATTTATGTATTTGCTGTTTGTAGTTATAATAGTTGCTTTGTTCGGATTTGCATATACAATTTAAAAAACAGAAATCTAATTATTGGAAAAATCATTTACAGAATTTACAAGTAGGCAGTCATGTTAGTTTTCAATCCAAAACTGGTAAGTAACGGAAAAAAGTCCTTTCAAAAAAATAAATACTTAAACTTTAGAAGTATTCCAATCTTAATAGCACTATCCTTTCTATTATTGTTAACGACAAAACTAAATGCACAAACTAATGATGACTGCTTAACCTGTCACAGCGACAGCACGTTAACTATGACGAAGCAAGGTAAAACAATTTCATTATTTGTAGATACAAATGTACTTGCTCATTCACCTCATCAGAAACTGCAATGCATATCATGCCACGTAGGTTTTGATCCTAATAATGACCCGCATAAAAAAGATATTCAGCCGATTGATTGCAAATCATGTCATAAAGACGCGGCGATAAAGCATCCATTTCATCCACAGATGATGAAGGCGAGCGGGTTAAGCCAGGGCGAAGACGTTAATTGCAAAAACTGCCATGGAACTCATGATATAGTATCGCCGAGAGTGCCGGGTTCAAAATTTTATATTACTAATTTAGTTGAAGCGTGCGGCAATTGTCATAAAGTTCAGAAAGAACAATTTCTAACTTCGGACCATGCTCAAGGTTTAGCGGAAAATGTAAAAGGCGCTCCGAACTGCTATACATGCCACAAAAACCCGGTAACAAAATATTCGATAAAAGATACTACTCTTCTTAAGATTGAACAAGAAAAATTATGTTTATCGTGCCATCAAAATAATCCGGAAATAAGAGCGCGGACTTCTCCTTCAGCGGGATTTATTACTTCATACGAAAACAGCGTACACGGAAAGGCACTTTCATCGGGAAACGGAAAAGCGGCAACTTGTATCGACTGCCATACGGCTCACCAGATGAAATCGGGAAGCGATCCGAATTCAACGGTAAACAAATTTAACATTCCAAATACCTGCGCCAAATGCCATACTGAAGAAGTTACAGAATACAAACAAAGTATTCACGGTGTGGCTGTTCTAAAGCTGGGAAGAATTGACGCTCCGGTTTGCACGGACTGCCACGGAATGCATAACATATTAAATCCAAAAAATCCAAACGCGCCGACTTCTTTTGCAAACTTAGCGACTGAAGTTTGCTCAAAGTGCCATGCTTCTGTCCAGCTATCCGAAAAATACGGTTTAAATCCAAATAGGTTATCAACATTCAAAGACAGCTATCACGGTCTCGCGCTTTCCGGCGGCGCCACAACTGTAGCAAACTGCGCAAGCTGCCACAGCGCTCATAATATCAAGCCATCGACCGATCCTACTTCAACAGTATACAAAGGAAACCTTTCCAAGACATGCGGCAAATGTCATCCAGGCGCAAATGAAAAATTTGCGATAGGAAAGATTCACGTAACTACTACAGAAAAAACATCTGAGCCGATTCTATATTGGATAGCGACACTTTATCTAATCATGATAATAACTGTTATCGGCGGTATGCTGCTTCATAACATTCTTGATTTCATAAAGAAAGCAAAAATTAAAAAGTTGAAACAGCAAGGTTACATCAGGAATGAAATCCACGGGCATTCACTTTATTTGAGAATGACAGTCAACGAAAGAATCCAGCATATAGCGTTGACGTTAAGTTTCATTACGTTAGTAATTACAGGTTTCATGCTGGTATTCCCGGACGCATGGTGGGTATCGCACATAAGAGAACTTAGTAAAAATGCATTTGAATACAGAAGCTATTTGCACAGAATAGCCGCCGTTGTTCTTGTGATAACGAGTTTGTACCACATATACTATTTAGCGTTTACTGAAAGAGGAAAACAATTATTCAAAGATATGCTTCCGAAAAGAAAAGATTTAACGGACGCAATTGGAGTAGCGTTATTTAATCTCGGCATTTCAAAAACTAAACCTGAACTTGACCGTTTCAGCTATGTTGAGAAATCTGAATACTGGGCGCTTGTCTGGGGAACAATCATTATGACTGTAACAGGATCAATAATGTGGTTTGACAATACCTTCATCGGAATTGTAACCAAATTAGGCTGGGATATCGCAAGAACAATTCATTATTATGAAGCGTGGCTTGCATTCCTTGCAATTGTAGTATGGCATTTTTACTTCACGATTTTTAATCCTGATATTTACCCGATGAATACATCCTGGATAACAGGCAAAGTTACCGAAGAAGAAATGGCAGAAGAGCATCCTGCGGAGCTTGAAAAAATTAAACAACAGGAAGCCGAAAAGTATAAGAAAATCGGTAGCAGCAAAGATAACTATAAGGGCGGCGGCGGCAGCTTATGAATTACAGATGCCGCATACTGGTCAATAAGGAAACGATAGTCACATCACTTTCTAATCTACTCCTGTTTTCTTTTTTAATCCTGGCTGGAAGCGCCACAATGCAAGCGCAAAGCAATGACGATTGCTTAATGTGCCACAGTGATAAGACTCTTACCGGTAAAAAGAACGGAAGAACAGTTTCTGTTTTTGTAAACAGCAAGGAACTTAAAGCATCTGTACATGGCGATATTCAATGTACCGATTGCCATGTTGATCTTGCTAAATCAGATTTCCCCCATAAAACAAACGTTGCACCTGCGCAGTGCGGCGCATGTCATGATGATGCACAGACACAATACGCGCAAGGAATTCACGGTAAAAGGATTGCTAAAGGAGATCCTTTGGCACCGCAGTGTCAAACATGCCACGGCTCTCATGATATAGTCAATATTAAAGATCCCAAATCGGCAGTAGCGCCTATCAAGGTGCCGTTCTTATGCGGAAGCTGCCATAGAGAAGGCGCGCCTGTACAGGTGCAAAGAAAAATCCCTGAGAACCACATTCTCGAAAACTATTCTGAAAGCTTGCATGGAGTTGCGCTGCTGCAGAAAGGTCTATCAGTTGCGCCCAATTGCGCGTCATGTCATTCACCGCATAAAATACTACCGCCTTCCGATCCGCAGTCTACTATTGCACGGCAAAATATTGCTACGACCTGTACAAAGTGTCACGCGGAAATTGAAACTGTTCACCGGAAAATTATTCAAGGAAAGCTTTGGGAAAAAACGCCGCACGTTTTACCAGTTTGCATAGACTGCCATCCTCCGCATAAAATACAAAAGGTTCTTTACGAGCAGAGCGTTGCTAATCAGGACTGTTTGAATTGTCATGGAAGAACAAACTTAAAATCGAGCGACGGTCGTTCAATGTTTGTTGACGTTGTGCAGCTGCAAAGTTCAGTTCATTCACAAATCTCATGCAGCCAGTGTCATAATACCGTTAATCCTTCGTTGCTTCGTCCGTGCACGGGCATAACCTCTAAAGTCGATTGTTCTATTTGTCATGCACAGGAAGGAGATCAATATAATGAAAGCATTCACGGACAGCTTTTAGCTAAGAAAGATCCTAATGCACCTACATGCGAAGAATGTCATGGTTCTCATTATGTTTTAGGAAATGCCAATCCGGTATCACCAACTTTTCACACAAATATACCGGCACTTTGCGCCAGGTGCCACCGCGAAGGTGAGCCGGCAGCCGTGAGATATGTAGGAAAGGAACGCGACATAATTCACAACTATGTTGAAAGCATTCATGGAAAAGGATTATTGAAGAGCGGCTTAACTGTAACCGCAACCTGCACAGATTGTCATACAGCGCATCATGAGCTTCCGCATTCGGATTCCAGTTCAAGCGTGAACCGGAACAATATTGCATCGACTTGCGGAAGATGCCATTACGGCATTGAGAAGCAGCTTGAAAACAGCGTTCACTCGCCGTCAGTTACAAAGACCGACAAAAAACTCCCGGTGTGCAATGACTGCCATAGTGCACATCAGATTTCAAGGACTGATGCTTCCGGGTTCAGACTTTCAATTATGAACATCTGCGGAAACTGTCATCAAAAATATGCGGCTTCTTATTTCGATACTTACCATGGGCAGGTCTCGCGCCTTGGTTATGCTAAGACTGCTAAATGCTGGGACTGTCACGGCTCGCATGATATATTACAGGTTGAAAATCCCGCTTCACATTTAAGCTTTCAGAATAAGGTTCAAACTTGTAAGAAATGCCACGAAGGAGCTACAAGGCAATTTGCAGGATACTTTACTCACGCTACACATCATGAACCCGTAAAATACCCGATTATGTTCTGGACTTTTTGGGGAATGACAGGGCTGCTGTTGGGAACTTTCTTTATTGCAGGCGTGCACACATTATTGTGGCTGCCGCGTTCTATTCAATATAGAAAAGAATTAAAGAAGAAATTATCAAATGAAGATGAGGATTTGGAACCGTAAACCCAAGGAAGCTATGGAAGAAAAAGATGAAACAATTTTAGCAGCAGAAGTTAAACCATTAGAGCTGCACTCAATTAAAAAAGAGAAGCTTCAGTTCCAGAGGTTTACGCGTTTGAACCGGGTGCTTCACATTTTGATGATAGTCAGCTTCATCAGTCTTGCGTTAACAGGCATGACGTTGAAATTCTCTTATACCGGCTGGGCTGTTTTACTTTCGCATTTGTTCGGCGGCTTTGAGTCTGCCGGTTACATACACCGGTTCTTCGCTTTTGTAATGGTAAGTATTTTTATTACGCATCTTATTGATCTTACAAGGATGAAGAAGAAAGAAAAGAAAACCTGGCGGAGTCTAATCTTTTCGCCCGGCAGTATGATGTTCAACAAGAGAGACTTTAAAGATCTTATCGGCACATTGAAATGGTTTATAGGAATGGGAGAACGCCCGCAGTACGGTAGATGGACCTACTGGGAGAAGTTCGATTACTTCGCAGTATTCTGGGGAATATTTATAATAGGATTTACCGGGCTTACTCTTTGGTTCCCTGAAGTATTAACAAGCGTTTTGCCTGGCTGGTTTATTAACGTAGCTACAATTATTCACAGCGATGAAGCGCTGCTTGCAACCGGCTTCATCTTTACGGTTCACTTTTTCAATACCCATCTCCGCCCGGAAAAATTTCCGATGGATATTGTAATCTTTTCCGGCAGAACTTCGCTTGAAGAATACAAGATAGACAGACCGGCAGAGTACAAAGAGCTTGTAGAGTCCGGCGAGCTTGAAAATCATCTTGTAGAACCTTATCCTCCAATTGTAATTAGGGCTATAAAAGTTTTCGGCTGGATCGCGTTAAGCCTCGGCTTCAGCATAATTGTCTGGATTATTTATGCAATGATTTTTGCTTACAGGTAGAAGATCATGGAAAGAAAATTTTAGAAAGAAGAGCGTATAATTAAATGAGAAAGTGGCTTCCGTCGTCGTTCTATAATCCCATAACAATTGTAGGTGCTGCAATTGCCGCGATAAGCTTTGGTCTTATCCTTTTCCTTATGCTTCTGGAAACAATGGCTGCTGAGCCAAAGCCTTACATGGGAATAATAGCTTTTATCATACTGCCCGCATTTTTAATTGTAGGCTTATTATTAGTCGCTTTCGGAATTTATAGAGAGCACCGCAGGGATCTAAAAGGAAAACACCGCGAGCACATTTTGCCTAAACTGGATCTTAATGATCCAAAACATAGAAGAGCATTCACAATTTTTTCAATCGGAACAATTCTCCTTTTGATGTTCAGCGCATTCGGAAGTTTTAAAGCTTATGAATACACAGACTCGGTCCAGTTCTGCGGAACAATATGCCATAAAGTAATGAATCCTGAATACACTGCATACCAATATTCTCCGCATTCAAAAGTAGCCTGCGCACAGTGCCACATCGGTCCCGGCGCAGACTGGTTTGTAAGATCAAAAATTTCGGGAAGCTACCAGGTTTATTCGGTACTGTTCAATAAATATCCGAGACCAATCCAAACGCCTATAGATAATCTTCGACCGGCAAAAGAAACCTGCGAGCAATGTCATTGGCCTAAAGTTTTTTACGGTGAAAAAGAAATTACGAACAATTATTATCTCTCGGACGAAAATAATACAAAGATGACTCTCGCCATGCTGATCAAGATAGGCGGCGGCAATGAGGAATCAGGCGTAACTTCCGGAATCCACTGGCACATGAATATTTCAAACCAGATTTCTTACATGGCAATTGATAGAGCAAGACAGGTAATACCATGGGTTAAAGTAAAATCTATGATTACCGGAAAAGAGACAACTTACCTAAGCACAAAAGTTCATCTTACAAATGAGCAATTAAAAAAAGGTCAATACAGAACTATGGATTGCATAGATTGCCATAACAGACCAACGCACATTTACAATCCTCCGGCTACATCCGTTAACCATGTAATGGCGATCGGATGGATTGATCCAACTTTACCTTATATTAAGAGTGTTTCAGTTGAGGCTTTAGATAAAGGTTATTCAACAAAAGAAATTGCGCTTGACAGCATTAAAACTGAAGTTGAAGAATTTTACAAAATTAATTACCCTGAAATTTACAGCGCAAAATATGATACCATAGAACGCGCAATTCAAGAGTTACAAAAGATTTATTCGAGAAATTATTTCCCGGAAATGAACGTCAGCTGGAAAAAATTTCCTGATAATATCGGACACATGTATTCACCGGGATGTTTTAGATGCCACGACGGCAAGCACGTAAGCCGCGATGGGAAAGTAATTTCAAACAGCTGCGATATTTGCCATACAATATTATCGCAGCAAATCGGCGATCAAAAACCAGAGCTGTCCATGAGCGGAGTAAATTACATTCATCCTGTTAATATCGGCAAATCATGGAAAAGTATGCTCTGCAGTGACTGTCATACGCGGCAGAAGAATAGTTATAACCCATAATTTTTTTGCATAGCTAGCTCCTATGTAGGCTTGGTGATATCTTCCTTTTGTTCTTTTACCAAGCCATTATCTTACTTCTCATTATTCACCAACATATATATATGATTTTTGATAAAATTATTTGAAGCGAATAATATTATATTTAGAATAATTATTGTATGAATTTTTCATGTCACTTAATTTTAGCTTTATAAGACTGAACAAATTTTTCTTGATTTTCATTTTTATCTCTTTGGGAATTTCTATTTTCCCTCAGCAAAGGGATGATAAAAAATATATTACGAAACCGGGCAGCAGGCTTTGGATAGAAGGGACTTCTACTCTTAACGATTTTAGTTGTAGAGCAACATTAATTAAAGGCTTTGCATATTTGCATTCTACCGTGAACCTTGAAGAAAAACTGAAAAAAAAATCGGACCCTGAAAAAAACGACGACCAGGTTGAAGTGACTATTTTGGCTCATAGCCTAAATTGCGGCATGGATGCAATGAACCAGGATATGTATAATGCAATGAAAGCCGATCAATATCCTACCATTCGTTATAATTTAATCGATGCACATATCGTCGACGAAGATTCCTCAACCGGCTGGTCTAATCTGGCTACAAAAGGTGATTTGACAATTGCCGGAGTAAGTAAAACAGTAGATATCCTGATAAAAGTTAAGCGTCTGCCAAACGGAGATTTTAGGCTTGTAGGAAATAAAGAGCTTTCAATGAAAGACTACAACATAGTGCCGCCAAACCATCTCTGGGGACTAATCAGAGCCCACGATAATTTTTCCGTCTATTTTGATTTAATTGTAGGATCCGGCGAAGTAGAACAACCCAGACTAAAGAATTAAAATAATTTTTCGAATATATTATTGTACAAATTTTCCATTTAGAGACAAAGTCCTAATTGAAAATGCTTGTTCATGTAACATTTTTGAACTATGTACTGCTGGCACGATGATTGTTTACTCAATATGGGCTGTTGTTTGATGACTTACTTGCAGCTTCTTTATTGAAGATGAAATTTTTGAATTTCCAAGTGAATTACACTACAAACAACAGCCTCTTATTTTAATATTTCCTTCAGTTTATCGTACCCGCTTTTACTTACAGGCAAAGTAATATTCTCTCCTAATTTTATCTGGTAAGATTCCTTTTCCGCCAACTCTATTCTTTTAATTTTTTTTACCGGCGCAATGTACGAACGGTGAACCCTCACAAACTCATGCGGATCTAGATGTTCTTCGTAATATTTCATCGTCTTTTGCTTTAAGAATTTCCCCGCTTCACAATAAATCATAACGTAATCATCCTGTGCCTCAATATATTTAACATCATCAACGGGAACGATTGTAATTTTGCCGGTGTCTTTTATGATAATCCTATCAAGAAACTCCTGCTTTGCCTCATTCTGTTTAATTAAATTTTTTATAAGAGAAGTCTGCCGGGATTTATTTTTCAAGCTGCCGATTGCTTTATCGAGAGCTTCGTCAAATCTCTTTTTTGAAAATGGTTTTAAAAGATAATCAGCGGCATTTACTTCAAAGGCTTTTAATGCGTATTGATCGAAAGCGGTTGTGAAAATGATAACCGGCGGCTCATCTATTACTTCAAGCATTTCGAAGCCGCTTATTTTCGGCATCTGAACATCAAGGAAAATTATATCCGGCTTTTCATCATTTATTTTTTTTATTCCGTCAAATCCGTTTGAGCATTCGCCTGCAATAAACACTTTGTCATTCTGTTCAAGATATTTTTTAATTATTTCTCGGGCAAGATTTTCGTCGTCTATTATTAATATTTTTACTTTGTTAGTCATGAAAAGATGTTCCTAAAATTTCGTCATTAATTTAATTATTTTTTTTAAGTGCGTCCATAATATTATGAGCTTTGTATGGGGATGAAAAGAGTTACCTTAAAAAAATTATTTTCTTTTTTTATTTCCAATAGGTTATTTATGCTGTAAATTAATTTAAGCCGGTTTTCAATGTTCTGAAGTCCTATTCCGGCGCCTTTCTTCGCGGGCGCTGAAGGCTCAAAATTATTTTCGAGAGAAATTTTCAAATAGTCAGTTTCTTTTTTACAATTAAGCTTTAATGTAACTTTGGTTAAAGTTTCATAGACTGCATGCTTAATTGCATTTTCAAAAAGAGGCTGAAGAATCATATTTGGGATCAGCACATCTTTGCAGCACTCATCGATCTCTTCGATAAATTCAAACTTATCTTCAAAGCGGATTTTTTCTATTTCAAGATAAAGTCTTATATTTTTTAATTCTTCGCCGAAAGAATTCTTCTGCCTGTCGTTATTTGCTAAAGTAAAGCGGAGAAAATCAGCCAGCTTCAAAATCATTTCTCTCGCTTTCTCAGGATTAATTGTCGTCAATGCGCTCATCGAATTTAAACTGTTAAAAATAAAATGCGGGTTGATCTGGAATTTTAACGTTTTAATTTCCGCTTCGGTAACAAGATTTTTAAGCTCCGCTTCTTTAATAATTTTTTCCTGGAAATTATTGTAATAAATTATCAGGTAATAAAATGAGGTTATCAGGTAATAAAAAAGAATTCCCGTAACAAAGCGCCAAATAAGTGTACCGGCAAAGAAAACAGAATAGCCGTTTGAATAATTGAGAATAAAAACGATAAAAAAATAGCCGCTTGAAATCCAAATTATTGATGATAAAATTCCACCGACGATATGATCGATGATGATTGTAAAAAGATTATTGTTCTCAAAAGAAATATATTGAGCGGGAAACCAGAAACTTAATCCTAAGCCGCACAGAATGGCATCGAAAACGAGACTGTCAATTAGTGCAGTTTCAATTCTTACGTTAAGTTGAAAGCGAAGAAGCGAATAATATATTACTGCAATGATCAGCCAGAAAATAATATAGAGGATTAAATTTCTTCTTCTGCTTAATATCGGGTTGTTCGACATTTTGGAAAATCAAAAAAAATAATTTAAATATATTTTATTTCGCCGCCTCCGAAAATCGCTACGCCTTTGATAACAAGAGTCCGGGTATTATCAAAAGGTCCGCTGAAATTTCTTCTCCATTTATTAGAAAAACCACCGAAAAGCGGTGTAACATTTACGTTTACATTCCATTCTTTCGGAACAAAAATACTCGTGCCTCCGAACAATAATAAAACGTCAATAATGTTTTCGCCTTCGGCTAATTTGCAGTTTGATAAATCAATTTCAGAGCCGCCGAATACAGCGGTTATATTTCCACCTTTGAAGTCATCGGAAATAATAACTTTATGACCGCCGCCAAAGATCGCAACATCATCAATTTGATCTTTATTAACCTGTCTATTAAATCTATTGTGGCAGTTATGCCAGTTTATGCTTCTCTTAAACATTAGATAAATGCCGAATGCGATTAATACGACCGGGAAAAATATATCGCTGCTGTAGTGTACATTCGGAAAAATTAGGGGAACAATAAAAACTGCTCCGAGAAAAACTAAAAGTATTCCGAAAGCTTTGTTGCGTGAATTTTTTATCACCACAAGTCCCCAGACAATTGCCCAAAATGGAAATGAAAAAATTATATGAGGGACACTGAAATTTATTACGTCTAGCGTGCTAAGCAAGTATAAGCCGCCGATGAATATTAATATTAAACCAAGAAATATTCTATTGTTGAAAGAGCCGTCGTTGCTGCTCATTTTCTTACCTTTAACTTTCTATTTATTTTTTATCAATTTGAAAATACTATTACTGAATCGAATACCAAAATATTTAATCTTCCAGTTCTTCGCAAAGAAAACCTTTTTCGTGGAACAACGAAATTAGCGGATAAAAAATGTTCTTCTCTGTTTCCACGCGAAAAATTTTGTCGCTGTCCTCAAGATCAAAATTCCATTTACCTTCTCTAACAATATTTTCAATATAAGGTCTCAGCCTTAACTCTTCGGATTTCGTTTTAACGGATGTTTTAAATATGAGTATCATTTTAAAATATATTTTAGTTATTAAATTCTTGGCTGAAACTTAATTGGAAAATATTCGCATTGGAATAAAAAATCGGTAAATGATAGAAATTTGCCGGTTAATCAGCCGCATTATAGTTTGTATACTATTTTATTCCTTTTAGTTGATACTTAAAAAATACGTATATTTGAAAGTTCAAATTTCAAAATTATCGAGTTCAATTTGTCTGAAGAGAAAATTCTTGTAACAGCGGCGCTTCCCTATGCAAACGGTCCAATTCATCTTGGTCATTTAAGCGGTGCATATTTGCCTGCCGACATTTACGTCAGGTACCAGAGATTAAAGGGAAACAGCATAATTTTTATTTGCGGCTCCGATGAACACGGAGTTCCGATAACAATTACTGCCGACAAAGAGCAAGTAAAACCACAAGAGATTATCGACCGCTTTCATAATCAAAATAAAGCAGCATTTGAAAAATTCGGAATAAGCTTCGATAATTATTCCCGGACAAGTTTGCCGATCCATCATGAGACCGGTAAAGATTTTTTCCTTAAATACTACAACATGGGAATATTGAATGAGAAAAAATCGATGCAGTTTTATGATAATAAAGTTAAAATGTTTCTGCCCGATAGGTATGTTGAAGGAACCTGTCCGAATTGCGGATACGAAGAAGCAAGAAGCGATGAATGTGAAAATTGCGGCGCGCTGTACCAGCCTAATGAATTAAAAAATCCCAAAAGTAAAATTACCGGCGAAACACCTGTACTTAAAGAAACTTCTCACTGGTATTTTCCTCTCGGGAAATATCAAAAGCGTTTAGAAGACTACGTTAATGAGATGAATGAAAAATTCGGATGGAAAGAGAACGTGCTGCAATATTGCCGCGGATGGTTCAAGGACGGATTGGAGGACCGCGCCGTTACACGCGATCTTGACTGGGGAATAAAAGTTCCGATAGATTCAGCCGAAGGAAAAGTTCTTTATGTCTGGTTTGAAGCCGTGCTTGGTTATATTTCTTCAACAAAAGAACTTTCGCAAAGATTGAATAAGAAAAATTTATGGAAAGAATTCTGGCAGGATGAAAAAACAAAATATATCGCTTTTATCGGCAAGGACAATGTTGTTTTTCATTGCATAATTTTTCCCGCAATGCTGATGGCTTGGAACGACGGCAGCACTGAGAAATATGTGCTTCCCCAAAATGTTCCGGCAAATGAGTTCCTCAATTTTGAGGGAAAAAAGTTTTCCAAAAGCAGGAATTGGGGAATGAATGTAGCGGATTTTTTAAATATTTTTCCTGCCGATCCGTTAAGGTACACGCTTGCAGCAAATCTTCCCGAAACCAGAGACACTGATTTTTATTGGAAAGAGTTCCAATTAAGAAATAACAGCGAGCTTGCAGATATTCTGGGCAACTTTATTAACCGGACCTTAACTTTTGTACATAAAAATTTTGAAGGTAAGGTTCCGGCAAAGGGTAAGCATGAAAATATAGATTCTGATATGTTGAACTTAATTCATGAATATCCGTCAAAAGTTTCAAAGTTGTTTGAAGCATACAAAATCCGCGACGGCGTTCTTGAAATTATGAATCTTGCCAGAGCCGGAAACAAATATTTTAATGATTCGGAACCATGGAAAACACTAAAGTCAAATAATGAAAAATGCGCAACTACGCTTTATATTTGCATGCAAACTATTTATACTTTGGCGGAATTAATTTCCCCTGTAATCCCTTTTTCTTCAGAAAAAATATTCCGGATGCTAAACGCAGAAATGACAAGCTGGGATGAAAGCGGCAAAGAAAATTTAGCAGCGGGTCATATACTAAATAAGGCGGAAATTGTATTTCCCAAAATAGAAGATGAAATAATTGAAAAGCAGATGGATAATTTAGAAAATAAAGATACTAAGACTGAAAAAATTCAAGAAGAAATAATTTCATTTGACGACTTCATGAAAATAAAATTGAAAGTAGCCGAAGTTGTTCACGCAGAGAAATTGGAAAAGAGCGAAAAGCTTTTAAAGCTTAAAGTAAAACTTGATGACGGAGAAAGACAGGTAATTGCGGGCATCGCTAAGCACTATGCGCCGGAAGAACTTATCGGAAAGAAAGTTGTAATGGTAGCTAATCTTAAACCTGCAAAGCTTATGGGACAGGAGTCCAACGGGATGATTTTAGCTGTTGAAGATGAAAATAATAAGCTGAATGTTCTCTCGGTAAACAGCACAGTGAAAACCGGAACGAGGGTGAAATAATTCTTTTCAAATATAAAAAATGATTTTGAATGTATTGAATTTTAGAGGCTCTATCATTAAAATAGCCCGTTTTTTTAGACTGACTTAAAATATAGGAGAAATAATAAATGTATTTACGGATCGCAGCCATATTCTCAATTTCTTTGATGTTTCTTTTAACTTCATGCGCACCCAAACAATCTCAAATTGTTCTAGCGGAGTTTGGCAATCAAAAAGTTACTATGAAAGATTTCGAAAACGCATACGCCAATAATGTTGGCGGTTATGAAGTTGCTAAAAACGATAGTCTTTCGAAATTAAAAAATTTTCTTGATCTATACGTAGATTTTAGAATGAAGCTAAGAGATGCTTATGTAAGAGGGTTCGACCAGGATTCATCAGTTAATAATGAATTGCAAGACTACAAGAAAAAAGTCGGCGTTAGCTATATTCTTGAAAAACAAATAGTCAACCCCGGAATAAGACAATTGTATGAAAGGCGAAAGTGGGAATACCGTGTAAGCCACATAATGATCCGCCCCGATTCTAGCGGATGGGAACACGCTAAGATGTTAGCTAATGAAATTTTAGATAGCTTAAAAAATGGCGCTGATTTTAGTACCATGGCAAAAAAATATTCGCAGGATCTTTATTCTAAGAACGACGGCGGAGATTTATATTACGTTACTGCCGGTCAGCTTCCGTACCAGTTTGAAGATGCAGTCTATGCAACCGAGCCCGGACATATTTATCCTGAGGTTGTAAAAAGCCCATTCGGCTATCATATAATTAAAGTGACAGCCAAAAGAGAAAGAGTTCCTGAAATTCGTGCAAGCCATATACTTGCGGCTTTTTCTGATTCAACAGGTAAAATTGATTCCGCTCGCGCTCTTGCAAAAATTGATACCGTGATGTATCAACTTAATCACGGCGGAGACTTTGCTAAGCTTGCCGAAAAATATTCGGACGACCCCGGGTCAAGAACACGCGGCGGCGATCTTGGATTTTTTGAAATGCGCATGATGGTTAAGCCATTTTCTGAAGCTGCGTATGATCTTAAAAATGTAGGCGATATTTCGGGAATCGTTAAAACAAATTACGGCTATCATATTATCAAATTGACCGGCAAAAAACCTTACCCGTCTTTTGAAGAAGAAAAAGATAATCTCAAAAATCTATTCCAGAAAATCAGATATCAATCTGAATATGATTCGCTCGTTGTGAAGTTGAAAAGAGAATACAACTATCAAGTTAATGAGAAAAATTTAACTGCTTTAATCGGCAATGTTGACACTTCAAAAATCGGCGAGGATTTTCCAAGGTTTGACAACATAAAAGATCTGGAATTATTTTCATACGACGGCAAATCGGAAACAGCGGGAGACTTTTGGGAAAGAATGGGCGCCAAGCCGGAATATGCAAATCAAAAAGCTACTGCCGGAATTTTAACCAGCGCACTTAATAAAATAAGTGACGAAATTATGCTCGAAGAAGACGCAATTAACTTAGATAAAACAGATAAAGACTTTGCTGACTTAATGGAAAATTACCGCGATGGAATTTATATCTTCAAACTGCAAAACCAGGAAGTCTGGAACAAAGTAACTATTGACTCCACCAAGCTGTATGATTTCTATCTTTCAACTAAAGATAATTACAAGTGGCCGGACCAGGTTGATTTTGCGGAAATATTTACAACTTCGGATTCTTTATGCAAGCATTACTACCAATTGCTTAAAGAAGGCGCAAGCTTTGATTCATTGGCAGGACTCTACACCGAAAGACCGGGCTTAAAAGATAAGAAAAGCGATTATGGATTTCAGGATGTACACTCATCCCAGCTTTCCTCAATAGCTAATTCATTAAAAGAACCGGGCGATTATTCAAATGTCTTTGAATCGAACGGCGGTTTTTCTATTGTATCATTAATCGCTAGAAAACCGGCGCACTTAAAAACTTTTGAAGAAGCCAAAGCTGAAGTCACCGGCGCTTATCAAGATTACGAAAGCAAAAAGCTTGAAGATAAATATGTTCAGAATTTAAGAGAGCTTTATAAACCAAAAATATTTTATAACGAACTTGACAAAGCATTCAAACAAAATTAGTAATGCGTTTGTTTTCCTTATAGCCGCCGTTCTTATCGGCGGCTGCGGAAAAGAAAAAGTTAAAAAGGATTTTATAGCAAGAGTAAATAATTCCTATTTGACTAAAGAAGAGCTTTCCTCTTTGATGAATAATGAAAACGGAAAAAATTTTTACCGTGAAGAAGTTATTCGTGATTGGATTAATAGAGAAGTTTTATACCAGGAAGCCGTTAAAAAAGGAATATTAAAAGAAGACGATTTTAAACGCATAGTAGAAGATGAGAAAAAAGAGCTTGCGGTCTCTCTTTTCCTCAGGAAATATTACGATTCGGAAAAACCTTCTTACGAACAAAAAGATATTCAAGATTATTACGACAAGCACCAGGATGAGTTCAAGCTTTTTTACGATTCTTATTATATAAATTTAGTTGACTTTAATAATGAAGACGATGCTATTAAATTTAGATCGTTAATTCTTGAAAGCGATTGGAACAAAGCGCTGAATATTTTTAAGAATGAATCTTCGATAATAAAAGTGCAGACGGGCGTTTTGCTGAATGATTTTCAGATATATCCTGCTACGCTTCAAAGAATTGTAACAGATTTGAATCCGCAGGAAGTCAGCATTGTATTGAACTACCTGCCCGGTCATTACGCGGTAGTACAGGAATTGCAGAAATACGGCAAAGGTACTATTCCGCCTTTCAATGTAGTAAAAGACGAAGCTGAAAAAAGGTTTTTAGCAGATTCGAAAGATGAATTTCTGAAAAGTTACATTAGAGATCTTTATTCAAATAACGACATAGAAGTCAAAAATTAGGAGTCAGATGAAATTTAAAATCATTTTAGTTTTTTTCATTGCCGCAATAAATATGTATTCACAAGAAGTGGTTGATAAAATAGCAGCAGTAGTAGATAATGAAATCATCTTAAAAAGCGAAGTTGATTACCAGGTAAAATTAATTGCGGCTCAGAAGAAGATTAGCCCAACTACGCCGGGCTTAGAACAGCAAGTACTTAATACAATGATTGATGACAAACTTGCGTATGCCCAGGCGGAGCTTGATTCAATTGATGTTTCTGACGACGAAGTGAACTCAAGGATAAATTACCAGATACAATATTTTGAACAGCAATACGGCTCGAAGGAAAGAGTTGAACAAATATATGGAATGAGCGAAGAAAAAATTAAGCGGCAGCTCGAAGACCCGATAAGGAAACAACTGATGGTTCAAAAGCTCGAAGAGAAAAAATTCGGTAATGTAGCCGCCACAGCCCTTGAAGTTCAAAAATTCTTTAAGACGTATAAAGACAGCATCGGGGTTATCCCTGAAAAAGTTCAGATAGCTCATATCTTCAAGCTGCCAAAAGCTTCCGAAGAAATGAAAGAAACATACAAGAAGAAAGCGGAAGCAATTCTTGATTCCATTAAGCACGGTGCTGATTTTGCTGAAATGGCAAAGAAATATTCGGAAGATCCAGGCAGCGCATCCGCCGGCGGCGACCTTGGCTGGGTCGGCAAAGGTGTTTTCTATCCTGAATTTGAAGCTGCTGCTTTCGCTTTAAAGCCGGGCGAACTCTCCGGAGTAGTTGAATCGCCTGTCGGGTTTCATATTATTCAAATGATCGAAAGACGCGGAGACAAAATTCATGTAAGGCACATCCTTATAAAAATTAAAACCGGAGATCAAGCCGACCTGAAAGCCATTGAATTCCTTTCAAACCTCCGCGACAGCATTATGCAGGGCAAAGGAACTTTCAGCGATTACGCCAAGAAGTACAGCGATGATAAAGAGTCCGCTCCGTTCGGCGGCGACCTTGGAACCTTCTACCTTAATCAGCTTGATCCTTCCATGCTTGATATAGTCTCAAAGCTAAAAGAAGGCGAGATCAGCTTTCCAAAGCGTGTAGATTACGGCACCGGAAATTACGGATACCACATTGTGCTCCTTGAAAAAAGAATTGCCCAGCATGAAGCCAGCATGGATACCGATTACAATGAAATTCAAAAGCTCGCCGACCAGTATAAGAAACAAAAGAGCTATGAAGAATGGATTGAAGGCCTGAAAGACAAAATCTACTGGAAAATTTTGTTGTAATCTATATAGATATAAATTAACAAGGAAAAAAATTGAAAATTAACGATGTCCCCGCAGATGATGTTCAGCTTGTAGAAAGCCTTAACGATACGGTAAAAAAGATTAAGAGCGAAATTGCGAAAGTAATTATCGGGCAGGATGAAATAATAGACCAGCTTTTAATTTCACTCCTTTCGAGAGGGCATTGCTTACTCGTCGGCGTCCCCGGTCTCGCTAAGACTTTGCTGATAAAAACTCTCGCTGAAGTTATGCATCTTAGTTTTAACAGAATTCAATTTACTCCCGATCTTATGCCGAGCGATATTACCGGCACTGAATTAATCGAAGAAGATCCTCTATCTAAAAAAAGAAATTTCCGATTTATTCCCGGACCGATCTTTGCCAATGTTGTTCTTGCGGATGAAATAAATAGAACGCCGCCTAAAACTCAGTCCGCTTTGCTTGAAGCTATGCAGGAACACAAAGTAACAACAGCCGGAACTACTTATTCACTTTCCGAACCGTTCTTCGTTCTCGCTACGCAAAACCCGATCGAGCAGGAAGGAACTTATCCGTTGCCTGAAGCCCAGCTTGACAGGTTTATGTTTAATCTATGGCTCGGCTATCCGTCTTTCAGCGAGGAAGTAAAAATTGTTCAATCAACTACAAGCGAATATCTGCCTAATCTATCCAAGGTAGTTAACGCGGAAGAATTAATCGGGTTCCAGAATTTAGTTAGGAAAGTTCCTGTCGCAGAAAAAGTAATTGAATACGCTGTTAACATCGTTAATAAAACTCGCCCTAATAACGAATCAGCTCCTCAATATATTAAAAACTGGATTAGCTGGGGCGCGGGACCAAGAGCATCTCAATACTTAATTTTAGCCGCTAAAACCAAGGCGGTCGTTGAGGGAAGATTTACTCCTAATATTGATGACGTAAAATTTGCAATGATACCCGCTCTCCGCCATAGGATTATTACAAACTTTAGCGCTGAAGCAGACGGCGTTAATTCCGTTGAAGTAATTAAGAAATTGTTATCAGAATAAAGAAATAGTTATTCCCGCCTATTACAGCTTAGCTATTTTATAATTCTTATAAGCAAAATAAATTTCTTTAGAGGCTGTCCTTATTACCGACGCGAGTGGAACCGCAAGCAGCATACCTATAACTCCAAACAACTGGCTCCCCGTTATAATCAGAAGTATAATTACTATCGGGTGCATATCAACGCTTTTTGAGAATACGAACGGCTGCACTAAACCGTTATCCATCGTATAAACCGCCGCCATCAAAAATATAATATGAGGAACGTGGGACAGATCGCCGTACTGTATAATTGAAATAGCGATTGCCGGAACACCTCCGATAAGCGGACCGAAATACGGAACGAGATGCCCCAGACCAGATATAAGCCCAAGCGGCAGCGCGTTGTTAACACCGATTATATAATATCCAAGCCCGCATGCGACTCCTACAAACGTAGCGTCAAAGATCCATCCCCTTACAAATCTGCCAAGCTGAATGGCGACTTTTTTAGTGATCCAGTACGTCATCTCAAAATATTTGTTCGGCATTAAGTGAAGCAGACCCTTCAGCAGCACTTTGTTATCTTTCAATAAGAAGAATGTTGTGAACGGAACTATTACCACTAACGCAATTATCGAAACTAAGTTTGTAAGCAGTATGGATATTTTATCTACCGATCTAACTATTTCGGAAGAGATGAATTCTTCGACTCTCTTTGTTAAATCGCCTAGCGTAAAGAATGGAAGATAGTAATAAATCTTTTTCTCTACTGAAAAAATTTGTTCGTGAAGCGTTTTAACATGCAGTGTCTGTATCAGTTGGTTCATCTGCACCATGAAATTAGGGATTATGTATGATAGACCGAAATAAATTAGAAAGCCCACTATAACGAACACAGCGATAACAGAAGCGAGCCTGTTTACACCTTTGCTTTCTAAAATATTTATCAAAGGATTGAATATTAGCGTAAGCAATATTGAGATCGATAGAATTAATATTAGCTCGGAAATAAGGTAAAGTATGTACGCCGCTATTAAAGCGGCTGCGATCCAGAAAATAACCTTTACAATTTTATTTTGAGCGGCTTCATCCATCTGCGGTGTAATTATTTATTTTAGTTTACGGCTTCTACTCTTTTAATTTCAGGAATTTGGCGCAGCAAAGAACGCTCTATTCCTGCTCTTAACGTCATTTGAGAAAGCGGGCAAAACGCGCATGCCCCGGTCAATTTAACTTTTACAATAAGATCATCGGTTATTTCGATCAGCTCAATATCGCCGCTGTCCGATTGTAAAAAAGGTCTGATCGAATCCAGCACCTTTAAAACATTTTCTTTCATTTCAGGCTTCATAAGTTAGTTCACTTACTCGTCATCACCCAAAATTATTTCCAGATCGGATGATGATCCGCCGCTTAAATTTCTGACGTTAACTTGAGCCGATAAATTCCTGGATATTTCCGTCATAATTTTAGCTTGTTCTGAGTCCGGCGTATCGAACGCGATCGGTATTCCGTTGTCGCCGCCTATTCTTATTTGCGGCTCAATCGGCAGACCGCCGAGGAACGGCACTTCCAGCTCGACGGCTATTTTTGAACCGCCGCCGTTCCCGAATATATCGTATTTCTTTCCTGTATCCGGCGCAATAAAATAACTCATATTTTCTATCACTCCAAGAACCGGAACGTTTACCCTGCTGAACATCTTCAAAGCCTTGCGCGCATCTATTAAAGAAACTTCCTGCGGTGTAGTTACAATAACCGCCCCGGTCAATGGTATTGTCTGCACTAATGTTAATTGTATATCACCGGTTCCGGGCGGCAAATCAAAAATCAAATAATCTAATTCACCCCAGTCAACATCGGTCATAAACTGCTTTACCGCTCCGCTCGCCATAGGACCGCGCCATATTACCGGCGCATTATCATCTACAAGCAGACCGATTGAAATTACTTTAACCCCGTAATTGGAAAGAGGGATTATTTTCATGGACTGCTGGCTCTGGAAAACTTTCGGCTTGTCCTTCAGTCCCATCATCAAGGGTATGCTCGGTCCGTAAATATCGGCATCTATAAGTCCCACCGACGCGCCGTCCTGCGCTAATGCGACCGCGAGGTTAACCGCGATCGTGCTCTTCCCTACCCCGCCTTTGCCGCTTGCTACCGCAATAGTATTTTTTATTCCCGGCAGTATCGCGCTTTTTTTCTTATCCTGATGAACTGTTACTTTCTCGTCAATCTTAATATCAATCTTCTTTAATGACGGGAAATCCTCGCGGATTAATTTTATAAACTTTTCTTTTATCCCGTCCGAGCCGGATTTATTTAATAACGGTACGGATATTTCAAAGCTTAACTCTTTTCCTTTTGCGTCAAAGTTCTTAATTGAATTTAAAATCAAAAAATCTTTATTGAGATTCGCGTCCTCAACTTTTTTTAACGTATTTAAAATTTCACTCTTAGTTAGATCAGGCATTTGCTTTCCTATAATTTCTTAATTCACACTCAAACATAGCAAAATTATAAATCAATTTGAATGTAGCGCGGTAAGGCTGCTTGTTTTCAATACGTCTTTGTGCCGCTTAGTGACTTAGAGTCTTTGCGGCTTTTCTTTGGCGCGCTGCTAACAAACAGTAAAGAGATTATTTGCCGCAAAGCCGCAAAGTCTCTAAGAATCACCAAGGAGTTTTTTCTTTTCAGATGAGCTATATAAATAAAAAACTTAAAATATTTCTTCATGATTTTCCCAAAGGGGCATTATTTTATGTAATAGTATATGTAGTAAATAAAAATTTTCGGGCTTCCGGGATGTTTTATTACGAAGTTCCTTTTGCCCGGTTGAAACTTTAGTTCTTTCTCATTGAAGTTGAAATCTGCAAAGACTAATTCGGCTTTTACTTTAAGGAATCCGGTAATGGATTTATGAAGGTATATTTTTTCTATGACGAGGTCGGTATTCTTTCCGGCATAAGAAAAAGTAAACCCTTGCTAAGGAAATATCCACCTTGCTTAAGAAATTCTCAGCCTTGCCGGAGAAAAAGCATACTTTGTAAAAGCAAATATCAACCTTGCTTAAGGAAAAATATACTTCGCTAAAGAAAATATCGACCTTGCTTTAGAAAAAGTAAACCTTGTTCGAGAAAAAATATACTTTGTTAAAGTAAAACCCGACTTCATCAAAGTAAAAATAGACTTTGCCAGAGTAATAATTATATGTGACAAATTGACAGTGCGATGCCTCCCGGTAAAAGATACTGTGTGAAAATTACATCACAATGTTTGAACTTATCCCCTCTCCCTCTTCTCTTACAAAGAGAAGGGGCGATTACGGTTTATTTTCAAAGTCCCTCTCTTTTTAAGAGAGGGATTTAGGGTGAGTTCATTTTATTGCTTAACAATTTTAACACTGCTTGAAAAATCCGCGGCGGCAGAGTAAAATAAATAACCATAAATAAATTCATTTACAAAAAGGAGGTTCTTATGTCTTCACAAAAATCAGTTCAGTCAATCATTGGAAAATTTTCGGACGGGTTGAAAGTGTTAGACGGGTTGATCAGTTATAAACCGTCAAGGGCAGAGTTAACTTTGATTTCGCTTACCGGTTTAAAAGTGAACACCGAGATGAAAAATTCCGCAGCCGTTACCGCTGAAACAAATTTAAGCGGGCTGCAAAAAGACCGCAAGCTCATTTCATTTAAAGCTAAGGACAGCGCGTCCGACTGCATTGAAAACCGGATTAAGGAAATCTCGAATTACGTTAAAGCGGAGTTCGGCAAGAATAATCCGTCATATTTAAAGATCACGTCTATAATAGCCAAGATAGCTCCTCCTTCCGAAAAGAAAGCCGCCCCGGCAGAAGGCGAAGTCGCGAAAGTAGTCCGTTCCAAGAGCGAGAAGAGCTTTCAATCGCTCGTCGGTTTCGGCAATGACATCTGTACAATTATCAGCGACCTCGGCGCAAAATATAATCCGTCAAATACCAACATAACCCTTGTTAATTTTAAAGCAAAAGTGGACGCGCTTGCGGCGCTGAACGAACAAATAGTCACCGCTGAAACCGCGTATTCAGCGGCAGTGAAAGACCGTCACGAAGCTTACTACGGTACACTTGGAATCGTAAACTTGATTTCCGCGGTTAAGGATTATCTTGCGGGACTCGAAGGCGGCAAGAAAAATTCCGGCTACATTGCATTTACAAATGCGGTAAAGTAAGATAACCCTGAAATTATTTTTCATGCGTCTTTGAGATAAGCCTAATGAGGCGCGGCGAAAGCTGCGCCGCTGTTTATATTTTTTTTTGTGGAAAAAGAAAAAGCCGCACTGCTTATACAAAAATTTAATACTAAAAACTTTTCTTATATTTCAGTATCTTTGATAAGAATAAATTATATAGGTCAATAGTGAATTCAAAGCACTTAATAATAAACGGCGATTCAAGAAGCATGGGTGAACTTAACGATGAGAGCGTTCATTTAGTAATAACATCTCCGCCATACTGGCAATTGAAAGATTATGGAACTGAAGATCAGATCGGTTTTAATGATAGCTATGAGAGTTATATTAATAATCTTAATCTTGTCTGGAAAGAGTCATTCCGTGTCCTCAATAGTGGATGCCGTTTGTGTATTAATATTGGCGACCAATTTGCCCGTTCTGTTTATTATGGAAGATACAAAGTAATACCTATACGAACTGAAATAATAAAATTCTGTGAGACAATCGGTTTTGATTATATGGGAGCAATAATTTGGCAAAAGGTTACTACAACCAATACAACCGGCGGGGCAACTATTATGGGTTCATTCCCATATCCCCGTAATGGTATTCTAAAGCTGGATTATGAGTTTATTCTTATATTTAAAAAAATTGGAACTCCTCCAAAAGTCACTAAAGCAAACAAAGAACTTTCCAAATTGACAACTGAAGAATGGAACACATATTTTCAGGGGCACTGGAATTTCGGCGGCGCTAAACAAGACAGTCATATTGCAATGTTTCCAGAAGAGTTGCCTAAACGTCTTATTAAAATGTTTTCTTTCGCCGGTGATACAATTCTTGATCCATTCCTCGGAAGCGGAACAACCTCGCTTGCAGCAAAGAATTTGAATAGAAATTCTGTTGGTTATGAAATCAATTCTGACTTTATACCTGTAATTAAACAGAAATTGTCCACCAACGAAAATAAAATGTTCGAAGAACATAAGTATGAGTTCGTAAAGCAGGAGAACATTCAAATAGATTTTAATAAAGAAATTAAATTGCAACCTTATATATTTATAGACACACACAAACTAGATAAAAAAATTGACCCAAGAAAACTACAATTTGGTTCAAAGATAGATAAAAATGGAAGCTCAAAAAGAGAAGAACTATTCAAAGTAAAATATGTTGAATCAGTTAAAACTATTGTTTTAGATAACGACCTAAAAGTTAATCTTATTGGTATTGAACCTTATCAATCGGGCTGGAGAATACTGGGAGAGGACATAAATCAAGAGGGAATTAAATTCCTTGAAGAAAAATTTAGAAACGGAAGAGTATATCTGAAATTCGATCAAGAGAAATATGATGAGGATGGTAATCTTTATTGTTATGTCTACTTAGAAAACAAAACATTTATTAATGCACATTTATTAAAAAATGGATTTGCACAAATTGATACTAAGCATAAATATGCTCACTTCAATAAATTAAGTAAAATAGTCCAGGAACGCGATATGATCATTAAAGAACAATTGAAAGAGCATAGACTTGCCTACTAAACGGTATTCAAAAGACTTTGGTAAAAAAGAAAAAGTTCTTAACTATTCTTGTCAAACTTATCAACTCTCAAGACCCAATAAAGTCGGTGCAGTAATGTCATTAATCAGAGAATGCCAGCCCCAAACTATCGAAGATTGGGAAAAGTGGTATTTTGAAAATGCCTATACTGATGGGAAAGAACAAACAAAGATTACGAAAGAAAGTATAGATGAACTTGGAGAACGTTTATTTGTAAAGATAAAGACAATAGTAATACCAGAGTGGTCAGAAGCATTTAATCAACTTACATTACAGGACTGTATAGACTATATTTTTAATCTCACTATTAATAGAACATTCGATGGATTTCTTAGAGAAAAATCGGTTGTCGAAGATAATTTAGCAAAGAGATTTCCTAAAATACGATTTGAACAAAGCGACCCTGAGTTGGATCATGCGGGTGACATAGACTACCTTGGTTGGGTAGGCGACAAAGCATTTGGTATTCAAATAAAACCGGTTACAGCTAAAGCTAATTTTGGTAATTATTCTGTTAGCGAAAGAATGAAGGCAAGCTTTAATGATTTCACCGAACGTTTCGGGGGAAAAGTTTTTATTGTTTTCAGTCTTGATGGTGAAATAGGTAATACTGAAGTGCTTGAACAAATTAAAAAAGAAATTGCACATTTGGAATCAGAATAAAGATACAATAAATATTTAACCTTCAGAGGTTTCCAAAAAGAGCTTTTCAAAAAGAGTTAATTCACCGAAGTAAAAAGAAATAAACTTATTTAATTTTTATGGCAAGACACTCATAAGCAACTCTGCCTGATTGATAGACTGAAGAGTTCTTCTTTAAGATGCGCCAGCCGTTTATATCAAAATAATTTATGTTCTTATTTAACGACTCGTTAAGATTATTAAATTTATCGATGAGGTCTATCAATTCTTTATTTTGCGCAAGTGCAATCTGCTTGAACTCAGCGCCGGTAATAATTGTAACCGGCTCGATCAGGAAGTTGGCAATGTTCTGCATGTCGGCTTGCGGCATAATTTCTCTTGCTTCAAGCTGAATCATACGCGCGCGCGCTTCCGGTCCGACAATGCTTTTTGCAGAGCTGACAAGGTCGAGAAGATAATTACGGACTGTATTTAGATCTTCCGCAGTCTTTAATGTCTTTTCATCATGCAGTTCATTTAAAGCTTTGGCTATGTTCGAAACTTCTTTTAGATAATAATTTCTTTGATTATCCGGAACTAAAAACATAATTACAATATGGATAGGATTGCCGTCAGGCGCGCCGTAAGCAATGCCGGAAGGGCTCCATCCGATTGCGCAATAAAGATCGCCTTCAAAAGAAGCGCGGGCATGAGGAACTGCAAATCCGCGTCCTAATGTTGTATTGTAAGTTTCTTCTCTTTTAAGTACGAGTCCGGCAACATCAGTTCCGTTAGGCACGGAAGGGATCGCTTCAATAATATGCGCGAGCAATTGCAGCGCGTCGCGTTTATCGTTATCGGGTAATTCAATTAATCGACCTTCCTGCAAAGCATCTAATAAGCTGTCCATAATTAATTATCTCCATATTTTTTGAAGAACCATGTTTTAACAAAATGAGTTAGTATGCTGTAAGAAACAAGAAATCCCGCTATCCACAGCCAGTATACATGCGGCAAAGGCACAAAGCCGAATGCTGAAGCTATGGGAGAATAAGGAAGCCAGGCGCCGACAGCCATAATAAATAAAGTAGTAAGCGTCATCGGCAGCGAAGCCATGCTTCCGAAGAACGGAACTTTACGAGTTCTTATTATATGCACGATCAATGTTTGCGTAAGCAGCGATTCAACAAACCAGCCGGTTTGAAACAAATCCGCTTTGTATGTTTTATCTCCCGCAGAAATTAAAGGATTAAGGAAATCGCTCGATTTAAATATAAACCACATTAATCCAAATGTTGCGTAATCAAAAATTGAACTGATCGGTCCAATGAAGATCATAAATCTCTTTATATTATTAATATTCCACTTCAAAGGTTTGTTTACTAATTCCTGGTCAACATTATCAGTTGGAATTCCTGTTTGGGAGAAATCATACAAAAGATTATTAACCAAAATCTGGATCGGTTTCATCGGAAGGAATGGAATCAAATAGCTGGCTCCGATGACGCTGAACATGTTTCCAAAGTTTGAGCTTGCACCCATTCTAATATACTTAATAATATTTGCGAAGACTTTTCTTCCCTCTTTAATTCCGTCTTCAAGAACAAGAAGACTTTTTTCCAGCAGTACAATATCGGCGGCTTCTTTCGCAACGTCGGCGGCGCTGTCTACCGAGATTCCAACATCCGCGGCGCGAAGCGAAGGAGAATCGTTTATGCCGTCACCCATATAGCCCACTACGTGCCCGCTTTGTCTTAGTGTATGAATTACTTTTTCTTTTTGCACCGGAGAAAGTTTTGCGAAGACATTTGCTTCTTCAACTACTTTTGAAAATTCGGCATCGGATAAATTGATAAGCTCATTGCCGGAAATAATTTTATCAATCTTAAGCCCTACATCGCTGCAAACTTTTTTGGTAACGAGAGCGTTATCTCCGGTTAAGATTTTAACTTTCACGCCCACGTTTTGAAGGCTCGCAATTGCCTGCGCGGCGGAATCTTTCGGCGGATCAAAAAAGGCAATATAGCCCAATAGAATCATGTTTGATTCATCGGCAACCGAAAAAGTGGTTTTTGTCTGCGGAAATTCTCTATAAGCAATTGCAAGAACCCGGTAGCCTTCATTATTAAGATCTTCTACGTCTTCATAAAGATCATCGTGTATCATCGGTATAAGGGGATAGACTTCATCGTCTATCTGGTAGTAGTTGCAAAGAGAATAAATTTCCTCAACAGCTCCCTTGCAGATAAGAACATGGTCACCTTCATATTGAACAGCAACAGACATACGCCGGCGCTGGAAATCAAACGGAAGTTCGTCAACAAGCTGACATTTTGTTTGAACATTTAAATCGATGCTGGAGATTACGGCACGGTCGAGAAGGTTTCTTAATCCGGTTTGATAGAAACTGTTTAAATAAGCATACTGAAGGACATCGTTGCTCTCCTTGCCGGTGATATCAACATGTTTCTCAAGGACGACTTTATCTTGCGTGAGCGTCCCGGTTTTATCCGTGCACAAAATATCTATCGCGCCGAAATTTTGTATAGAAGTTATCTGCTTTACAATTACTTTTTTCTTCGACATCGCCAGCGCGCCTTTGGCAAGGTTTACGGTAACGATCATCGGAAGCATTTCCGGGGTTAAGCCGACTGCGATTGAAAGACCAAAGAGCAGCGCCTCTATCCAGTTACCTTTAGTTAAGCCGATAATCATAAAGACTGCGAAGACCATAACTAACATAAAGCGTATCATCAGCCAGGTAAAAGATTTTATACCGATGTCAAAGCTGGTTTTAGGTCTGTTCTCAACAAGCCGTTCCGAAATTGAGCCGAAGTAAGTGTGAATACCAGTATTAACAACAATGCCGCGCGCGGTGCCGCTTAAAACATTGCTGCCCTGAAAGCATGCGTTGGCAAGCTCAAATACAAAGCCGCTGGTTAATTGCTGAGCTTCGCATTTCTTTTCTATTGGAAGTGATTCCCCGGTTAGTACCGATTGGCTGACGAAAAAATCTTTTACAGAAAGAAGCCTGATATCGGCGGGAATAATCGAACCTGCCTGCAATAAAATAATATCACCCGGTACTACATCGGAAATTGGAATTTCAATTTCTTTACCATCGCGCAATGCAACTGTGTGCGATTGAACTCTTTTCCCTAAAGCTTCAACCGCGCTGCTTGATTTGCGGTCTAATATAAAAGACAGACCAACGCTAAGCAGCACCATGCCACCAACAACAATTGCCGATTTGATGTCATCCATTAAGCCGGAAATAATTGCAATTACCAGAAGCTGAATAACCAAAGGACTTTTACAACGATTAAATATATCCTGCAGTATTCCAATCTTTTTAGTGTGCGCTAATTCGTTCTTGCCGAATTCCTCTAATCTTTCTTCTGCCTGATCTGAAGTTAATCCGTTCTCGGTACTATCGAGATTAGAAATAGCCTCATGCTGCGTAAGCTTACAAATATTTATTAACCGCTGTTCGTCAAGCGTGGTGCTGTGGGGAGTCTTAGCTTCCTTGGTAAACAGCGAAGGTGAAATTTTAGAAAAAATAGATTTTGCCATATTCGCTCCTCTCGTTCAATTTAAAACAATAGTTTATCAAACAGATAATAAAAATCTAAAGGAAAAGAATTTTCCTCTTTTAAAGAATAGATGAAAGATGAAGAAATGGTTCATTGTCACCTCCTAAAATTTTACATCCCTGGAGATAGACTAATGAATTGATTATGCGGTCAAATCCAAGGAAAGTTTATTTTATTTTTAAAGTTGATACAATTGCCAGGCTCGTCAGAGTCTCGCATTTTATTCCTCTTGAATTATTATAAATACAAAGGCAAAAGTAAATAATTCCTCTTAAACAAAAAAATAAATTCTACACTAAAAAGAATTTATAGCTTTGTCTTGATCGCCTTTCCGTCTGTCTTTACTGCATGGTTCATCAGCAAATCGTGTATGTCGATTTTTTTATCGCCGTCCGCGGACCGGCAAAAAGTATAGCTCATATCTGGATTAAGTTCCCTGGCATTAACATTGTCTTTTAAAGAAAATTTTAACAAGGTTTTTATAATTTCATTTTTTAGCTTAAGGTCCTCAATCGGGAAAGCTATTTCAACCCGGCGGTCCAGGTTTCGCTGCATCATATCTGCGCTGCTTAAATAGACTTCCTCATTGCCGTTGTTAAGAAAATAAAATACCCTGCTGTGTTCCAAAAATCTTCCGACTATACTTATAACTTTTATATTTTCGCTCAGCCCCGGAATCTGCGGGATAAGGCAGCATATCCCGCGGACAATTAAATCTATTTTCACGCCTGCATTAGATGCCTCATACAAGCCGCTAATAATTACCGGATCAACAAGAGCGTTAAGCTTTAAAATTATTTTACCTTCGCTTCCGGAATTAACGTTTTGTACTTCTCTCATTATTAGAGAAAGTATTTTTTCTCTCATGTTAATAGGCGCTACAATTAATTTCTTAAACTCAACCTGCTTTGAGTAGCCAGTAAGGTAATTGAAAATATCGGAAACATCCGTACATATTTCTTCATTACTTGTGAACAAGCCGAGATCAGTGTATAGCTTAGCGGTGGATGTATTGTAATTGCCGGTTGAAAGATGAACATATTTTTTTACTCCGTCGGATTCTCTCCTCACCACCAGCGACATCTTTGCGTGCGTTTTCAAACCCACTAATCCATAGACGACATGAACGCCGACTTTTTCCAATTCCCTTGCCCAAAAAATATTATTCTGCTCATCAAATCTTGCTTTCAATTCCACCAGAACGGCAACTTGCTTATCACGCTCTGCAGCTTCAATTAAATATTTAATAATCGGCGAATCCGTGCCTACCCTATACAGGGTTTGTTTTATAGCCAGTACGTCAGGATCTTTAGCCGCCTGTTTTATAAAGTCTATTACCGGCGCAAATGAATGATAAGGGTGATGAAGAAGAATATCCTGCTGCCTAATCGTTGAAAAAATATTTTCCTCTTCTTCAAATATTTTAGGAATAACCGGATAGTACGGCTTTGCTTTCAAATGATGAACCGGCAGTTCGTAAAGCGAAATTACATCGCTAAGTCCAAGCGGACCTTCAAATACATGAACATCATCCCTTTTGATTTGCAGATTTTCCATCAAAGTTTCAAGCATAAACTCCGGCATTTGCTTTTCAACTTCAAGGCGGACAACTGTTCCAAACCTTCGCTGACGAATATTTTCCTCAATAACTCTTAAGAGATCATCTGCTTCATCTTCTTGAAGTTCAATATCGGTATCGCGCGTAATCCTGAAGCGGTGCGCTTCTAAAACTTCCATGCCCGGAAATAAAAGGCTGAGGTTAGATTTTAAAAGATCGCCGAGCCAGATAAATTTTGCGCAGAACGATCCGTTAGTTTGATTCTTTTTGCCGGGAGTAATTATCTGGTCAATTTGCATTAACCTCGGTAAAATATTTGGGACTTTGACGCGCGCGAAATGATTTTCGCCGTTTGGTTTTTTAACAAGTATAGCAAGGCTCAAGCTAAGATTTGAGATATAAGGAAACGGTCTCCCCGGGTCGAAAGCAAGAGGTGTAAGTATCGGGAATATTTCTTTTTTGAAATACTCAGTAAGGATTTCCTTTTCGTTATCGGAAAGCTTATTGTATTCCACAATATCAATTTTCTGTTCTCGTAATTCAGGGATTACTTTATTGAGCCAAAGATCCATCACCTGTTGAAGCATCGGCTGTATGAGCTTTTCTATTTTTTGCAGTTGTACTTGCGGTGTCAAGCCGTCGATGGTAGGCTCCGAAACGTTCGCGGCAATTTGTTCTTTTAATCCCGAAATTCTAATCATGTAAAACTCATCAAGATTAGAATGAAATATAGAGATGAATTTCACCTTCTCCAGGAGCGGTAATTCCGGGTTTAGAGCTTCCTCCAAAACCCGCCTGTTAAATTCTATCCAGCTCAAATCTCTGTTGAAAAAGTTCTTTGTGTCGTTATATTTTTTTAATAAATCTTTTCCGTTCATAAACCCAGCCTTAATTAAGGACGGATAATATAAGACAATTTTCTTATTTATTCCCTGTAAATCGTAAATGTTACTGCTAAAATATTACCGCTGTGCTTATGGTCTTCCCGCTTTGGTTTGTTTCAAAGTTAAAATTATTTTAGCTGCAGCTGTTAATAATTTTTTGTCGAGACTATTAAGATTGAGATAGATCTGACGTATGTTTGCCGCAATTAATCTACCTCACATACTATTTATTTATCTGGCTTTTGCGCAGCCTTCTAATTATTTTTAATCAATCGATCATCCCCGAAATGTTCAGCGGATGGATTCAGCAAATGTTAAGCTGTAAATATTTTTTATATGGATTTTTATTACGATAATATCCATGATATTTTATAACTAAATTTATACTACTCGATCCGGAGTATGGGAAGAAGGCAGCAAGCTGAAATGAAACACTTTTTAATAATGATCAATTATATAGTACCGCTTGAAAAGATTGATGAAATATTACCGGTACACAGAAAGTTTTTACAGGAAGGTTACGACAAAAATATTTTATTGTTCTCCGGTCCGCGGAATCCGCGCACAGGCGGTATTGTTGCGGCACGCGCCAATTCAATAGATGAAATAAAAAAAATTTTCAACAACGATCCGTATTCTTTAAACAATTACGCGACTTATGAAATTATAGAATTCGATCCGGTAAAGCGTCAGGATTTATTAGATCATTGGATTGATGGAAAATAATTCACATATTATTGTTGTTCCATTTTAAAGCAGACTAATAAAAATATCTCATATTAATTCTTTTGTTGCAAAGCATATAGTTTATTATTTTTTTTTGAAGCCGTATTTTTTCAGCAAAAAGCACTATTCACTAACAATATTATTTAAGAAAAATTTATTGCCGCTGGCATAACATTTGGATTTATCCCGGTAAAATAACCAAGCGGAAGAAATTATGTCCGAGAAAAATCAACTAAGTACAGTGTTAATAGATGACGATGCAAACGCCAGGAAATTATTAACTATTCTTTTAAAGAAATTTCCTCAAATAAAAGTTGTCGGCGAAGCTTCAAACGTTTCGAATGCGTTAAATATTATTAAAGAGAAAAAGCCGGATAGCGTTTTCCTAGATATTTGTCTCGGCAAAAACAGCGGCTTTGATGTAGTAAATAAAATTTCTCCCAACTCAAAAGTTGTTTTTGTCAGCGCGTTCGACGACTACGCTTTGAGGGCGTTTGAAGTGAATGCTTTAGATTATTTGAAAAAGCCGATCGACCGCGACAGGCTGGCAATTACAATAGCACGGCTGCTCTCAGACGATAAAAATGAAAATATACCTGATGCGCCGCATGATAATAATTATAATGAAGCAGCGGGTGAACAGAAGACAAAAGAGAAAAAGATAATATCCAAAGAAAAGTTCAAAAGCTTTTATGAAGAATTCGATGATGAGGATAAAAGCGATATCGATGAAGAAGAGGAGCCCGTCTTCGATAAGCACAGCGCAGGCAAAAAATCCCTGGAATATGACGACAGGCTATTCCTGACCATCGACGGAGTATCCCGATTTATTAAGGTAAGCTCGATAGAATGTATAACAGCGGAGAAGGATTATTCCTACGTTCACATTGTAGGCGCGAAGAAAATATTGGTGCTTAAGCCTATGATAGAATGGGAAGAGAGACTGCCTTCAAAGAACTTTGCGAGAATTCACCGTTCGACTATTATTAATCTTGAATATGTAGAGAAAGTAGAAAAGTGGTTCAACTCATCTTACCATGTTTTTATACAGAACCTTCATGAACCTTTCCAGATGAGCCGCAGATACGCTTCGAAGCTTAAAGAAAGATTCAAATAAAGGGTTAAGAAAATTTTTCTTTGTCGATTTTTTTGATAAGGTCAAGCTTATCGGCAAACTTAAAAGCGAAATCCTCTATCATCCGCGCAGCCTCGTTATTCTTAGTAGCGCGTAAATATGTTTCCGCCATCTTGCTGAAGATTTGATAAAAATGAATATTCATATCATCGACCAGCATTTCCTTAGTCCACAAGTCAATCGCAAGGGTTGATTTTTCTTCTTTATCCCAGAGTGAGATCATCAGCGTATTGCTCAGCTTTTTCCCTTCAAAGCCGGCGTCGGTTGCTTCCCATTCGATCACTTCAGGAGTCTTCTGTTCATCAAGCTGAATAGTAAAATTTATTTTAGATAGCTTCTTCATTTCTTTCCTTAATTTTTCTTTACAATAATAATAAAATGACGGGGAAATATTTTGTCCTAAAGCGCGTTAAGATAAAGCTTATCTTTACTTTTAGCACTGTGTCAATTATTTTGTGAACGTCAAAATATAAATTATGAAGGCACATTACGCATAATTGAGTTTCAATAGTGACCCTAATAATCAATGGGCTAAAGCCCTGGGTTTATGGGGCTAATGTTTCCACGCCCCGCCCGTCTCGCCCGGCGAGCCGAGGCGGAAAGGGCGCGGCTATCGGAAATAAACTTCTGCGTAAAATGGTATTCGAAGAAAGAAAATAAAATTTAATGAAAAAAATAATTATACGTCTTGTTCTTATCTGCATGATTTTTATTCCGTTCGTTAAAACGAATGCACAGGCTTTAATAAGCGCCGGAGGATTTGCCGGAGGCGGTTATATCAGCGGCAATTTACCGTCGCAGGGAAGCTTTACATCTTCCCTTTTTGTAGAAGCAAAGACGCAGCCGATATTCGGCTTTGATTCGCGCTTAAGCTTTCTTTTTGTCTCCGACTTTGACAAGCTGCTTCCGCGGACCAGCATACAGTATTATCCGTTTCTTAAAGGATTCTCTTTGAAAGGAATTGTTTACCAGCCCGTATCAAATATCTTTTATATTGAAGAAGGAATCGGACCGATGATGCTTAATGACAGGTCCCTTGTCGATCTGAATAAATGGAATTTGGGTTTGGCGTTTTCAATTTTAGCGGGAACAAACTTCGGCGACCCGCTGTCGATTATCAGGCTTGGCGCGGGAATAGAATACGGATTGACATTTACAAATACCGATGTGCGGTATTCTTCTTTCCATCTTCAAGTGCAGATAAGCTTGTAACCGTAATCTTAATGTTTTGTTTCTTAGGCTTTCCGTGTTAAGTATTAATAAATAATTATTAGGGTTTAGTATGGTTTTAATGTGCAATGTTTATGGGCTTATATGAAACCTAATCATCTTCTTAACCTATCGCTAAATAAATTTTTATACTTTATCTTAATTATAAACCTCTCTTTCCTCTTTTCATTTGAAAGCTGTAAAAGCCCAACTGCACCCAAAGGGAACAATCCCCCGGACACTACTAGCAGCAATTTTACCTGGCAAGCAGATACAATCGGCGCCGAAGGCAGCGTGCTTAATGATGTTACTATAATAAATGATACTCTCGCTTACGCAGTGGGTATGCTATACGAAAGAGATTCTACCGGGAAAAGTAATCTTTCCAATCCTTTTAATGCTGCTATCTGGAATGGTACTAAATGGACTATGGTTAAAGTTCCTTACAACTACCAGGGAACCCCTATTTATAATCCTATCCACACTGTCTTTGCTCTGAGTGCTACTGATATTTATTTCGGCGGCAATGGTCTTGAACATTGGGATGGACAACAATTTTCAAACATCGATGCTGTCAACCCGTTTTGGTCAGGTCATTCAATGCAGAAAATCTGGGCAAGTTCTGATAATAATATTTATATAGTTGGAGATAACGGCACAGCTGTATATTATGATGGAAGCTGGCAAAGCGTAGGAACAGGAACTACTTTACCATTCCAAGATATATGGGGGGGAACAGACAGAATTGGAAGACAGCAAGTTCTTGCCGTTGCTTCCGACAAGTTTGGTAATGGCGGCAAATCAATTATAAGCTTAGATAATGGCGAAGCCTCGTCTGTTTCCGACAGCGGTTACATCAGCAGCTTAAGCGGAATATGGTTTGTCCCTAATGAAATTTATTACATAGTGGGACCAGGAATATTTCAAAGAAATTTTATTCAGGATAATGAAATGTGGAGTGGTCCTGCTCTGCCGATAGACTGGTATTCTTTTGCAGTTAGAGGAAATAATAAAAACGATGTGGTAGCTGTTGGAGATGCCGGTTCTATAAGCCATTTCAACGGAGTTTCATGGTATGGTTATACTCAATTGTTAAATCCTATTGATAGATTAGTAAGCGTAAGCATGAAAAATAATTTAATTATAGCTGTGGGAGATAGACATAATGATGGTGTCCATTATTACGGATTAATTTATATCGGAAGGCGATAATAGTTTCAAAGAAATATTGTCAAAGCTTCAAGCTATGCAGTATAGCCGCGGCAAAAAGATAAACAAATCTAATTCATAAATTAATAAGAGCCGCATTGCGCGGCTCTTTTAATTATAAGAAGAATGTTTATTGATTTGTGGATGACGTAGTTTTAGCCGCGGTATTCGCGCTTTTCTTTTTTCTGCCGGTATGCTTCGGGATTGTTATACCAATTGAATTAAGCAGGTCTTCTCTATCGCGAAGTGCAATTTTAGCGGCGATTTTATATTCGCCGACCCATTTGTTCATCGCCTTAAGCGCCTGCGCTTGAAGCTTAGTTGTATTTTTGGCAGCGCTGAGCGCGGCAGCCTGAGCTTTGTTCGCCGATTCGTAAGCCTGGATCGCGGCTCTGCCGTCAGCTAATGATTCCTTTGTATAACCTTTCTCCGCGAACGCATTGAATATCCCGGTATCCGTTGATGCGTTATCGAACAGTATATAGCCGGCTTTAATAAAGTCGTCGGTTGATTTCGGCTCATCCCCCACAAGCCCGAGCTTAACGAGCTGCGGCGATTTAGCCGGAAAAATTGATCGCGCGGTTTTGGCTAAGTCCTGATACTGCCTATGGGCTTCCGCCTTAGCAGCTTCTTCGTTCTTTGTGGATGTTAAAGCCGCGCCTTCCGCCAGCTTTTGATTTTCGACCGCGGTTCTGGAGCCGGTAACCAGAGCCTTCCCTGCCTGAAGCTTTTCTTCAGTGTATTTCTTTTTTTCTACCGCAGCCTTAATCTCATCGGATAGAAGCGAGTTATCAACTAACTTATCCGCGCTGCTTAAGCTTTCAGCTATTATTTTTGACATGACATTATCCGCCTTTCTTTTTAGTTTATTTATAGATATTGTTTATTATAAGGGAACTCATATTCTTTTTAGATTTGATGAAAAAGTGTTTACAAATATTAAAGCCGGGTATTTCCAGGATAAAGCGATGTATTCCCGCGTTAAAGAAGGGTATTTCCGCCTCAAAGCGGGGTATTTCCGTCTTAAAGCCGGGTATTCCTTTCTTAGAGCAATGTATTCCAATCTTAAAGCCGGGTATTCCCGCGTCAAGGCAAGGTATTTCTGCGCTGAAGAAGGGTATTCCCATGATAAAGCAAGGTATTCCGGCAAGAAAAAAGATATTTCTTTCGGCGGGAAAGGTTATTTCCGAAAAGGAGTTCTCAGCTTTCCTTAAAAGGAATGAATTACTGACGGGCAAAAGATATTCCTCCTTCGCGCGGAAAAGTAAACCTGTAGAATTATAACGAATCATTATAATATACTCTGGCGGAAGGATAAGTTAACGGCAAGCAAATGCCGGTAAATTACCGTCCGGTAATTATAAGATTGTCTTTATTAAACAAGAAAGATATAAATGAAGTATAGTCCACTATTGCAACAAGATTTTTTCCAGGCTTTATCATCAGCATCAACATAAAAACGTATTAACTCTTCTTATTTCAGAAAGCCAAAACATAAGATGTTTAATAAGACTGTGAATTCATTCCGCCTTCGGGTTCCGCATCGCGGACGAGAAGGTTTGGTATTACTCCCTGTCGCCTTTCGCCCATGTCCAGGTAATCAAGCCGGATCGTGGTACGGGGCTTGCCCGAAGTTAATACCATTGATTATTAAGCCATCATAACGCGAACCTCAACAATCCCCGGGTTGTCCTTTGCAGACTGAATTTATGATGTATCTGGGGAAAAACTTATTTAACTGGATTTAACCTAAAGAAAATATCTTTTATTTGCAAGAAGGAAGGTAAAAATTTAATTCCGCGATTATTACTTAAGTCACCTTACACCCCGGCTCGTCGAGCGAGACGGGCAGGGCGTGGAACATAAAACCACAAACCAATGGGCTTTAGCCCATAAAGTCCGATTTAATGGGCTAAAGCCCATTGGTTATTAGGGTCATTCTATTGAAATTCAATTATGCGTAAGGTGACTTGCTTAATTTATTTACCGCGTTTCTGCGGTTTTATTCCTCCCCAGTGCGCCATAGGATTTTCGATTACAACTTTAGTCAGCCCGTCGTCAGTACCGATCCACAAGTTCGCGCCGTCGAAAAAGAGAGAAGTAATTTTGGAAGATTGAATGCTTATATCATTCAGATTA
>Ga0187812_1000012_pt1 | contig 68021 bp, 50 predicted proteins | sample NC_S_2_FD_130582 | JGI IMG/M metagenome (GOLD analysis project Ga0187812, IMG submission 130582) | Wetland sediment microbial communities from Neuse River Estuary, North Carolina, USA - ASW-S_2 | ecosystem: Environmental > Aquatic > Freshwater > Wetlands > Sediment | place: USA: North Carolina...
AATCCATTTGTCTTAATTAATAATCTAGAAGATTATTTCTTTGATCAGCTTTGTTTTTTTAACCAAAGTTGGGACTAAACCAATGCTGCTATAAATTTTTTCTTTAGCTTTTTCGATTTTAATCTTTGATGAAGAATGAACTTCCGAAAGTAAGTCTCCTTTTTTTACGAAGTCGCCTATCTTCACATTAAATATTATTCCAGCTTTAGGGTCAATCTTATCTTCTTTAGTTAATCTTCCTGCTCCTAGTTCAAGCGCCGCCATACCAATTTCAAAATTATTAATTGCCGCTACGTAACCTTCTTTATCTGAATAAATTCTCTCAACAATTTTTGCTTTAGGATATTTTTCGGGATGCTCAATATATTTTATGTCTCCTTTTTGATGTTCAACTATTTCCAAAAATTTTTCAAAAGCTTTTCCATTGTCAATCATGTTCTGTGAAATCTCAATTCCTTCGACAAGTGAAGATGCTTTACCGCCGAGAAAAATCATAGCTCCGGATAAAGTTTTACTCAGCTCAAGCAAGTTTCCTTTTGCTTCGCCTTTAAGTACTTGAATAGATTCCAGCACCTCCAGCCAATTGCCGATATAGCTTCCAAGCGGTTGATTCATATCCGTTATAAAAGCAATTACTTTTTTATCGAAAGATTTTGCGGTGCTTATCAAAGACTTCGCCAGCTTTAGGGCATCACTCTCTTCCTTCATAAAAGCGCCGCTTCCTGTTTTAACGTCAAGCACGAGCCCGTCAATTCCTTCCGCTAATTTCTTGCTCATAATACTTGCGGAAATTAAAGGGATCGATTCAACTGTTCCGGTTACATCACGAAGGGAATAGATTAATTTATCGGCGGGGGCTATATCTTTTGTTTGACCTATTAATACCGCACCGCATTTTTTTAAGACGGATTTATATTCCGTAAGTGTCAAATCAGTTTTAAAGCCGGGAATAGATTCAAGCTTGTCTAATGTTCCGCCGGTATGACCAAGCCCTCTTCCAGAAATCATCGGCACATAAATACCTGCGGCGGCGGCAATAGGAGCGAGTATTAATGAGGTTTTATCCCCGACTCCGCCTGTCGAATGTTTGTCTACTTTGTTCCCTTTTAAAAAATCTAAATTTATAACCTTGCCGCTGTAAAGCATTGCTTCGGTAAGATATGATGTTTCGGCGTCATTCATACCTTTGAGAAAAACTGCCATTAGCAAAGAAGAAAACTGGTAGTCGGGAATTTTGTTTTTCGTGTAGGATGATATTAAGAATTTTATTTCATCTTTTGTAAAGGAATTTCCATCCCGTTTTTTCCTGATAAGCTCAATTACATTCATTAAAAAAATTTCTTTCTTTTTCGTAAACGCATGGTAAACTTAAAGCGAAAATGATATAAAAAAAAGCTTAATGCCGGAATGCTTTTATAAATGCATTATTCCAAACGTTAATCTGAATAAATATTCATCCAGCATTTAGAATGACGCCCGGTTTATTTGTATAGCCTTTTCTATTTGATTATTTTTGCAACTCAAATTTCTTTTTAGGAGATCAATTAGCAAAAATGCAATTTCAGACAAGAACAAATACTTGTGGGGATTTAAGAGAAAATAATATCGGCGATAACGTAATTTTAAACGGCTGGGTAGATACAAGACGCGACCTCGGCGGATTAATATTTATTGATATGCGCGACCGTTATGGTATTACTCAAATCGTTTTTGAACCTGGCTTTGACGCGGAAGCGCATTCAGCTGCGGCAAATTTAAGAAATGAATTTGTTATTTCTATTGAAGGAAAAGTTAGAAAGCGTCCTGAAGGCACCGAAAACCCGGCGCTTCCAACAGGTAACGTTGATGTTATGGTAAGCAAATTAGTAATTCTTAATGAAGCTAAAACTCCTCCATTTCCTATTAAAGATGAAATCGATACAAGCGAAGACGTCAGGTTAAAATACCGTTATCTAGATATGCGCCGTCCGGCGATCCAAAAAAATCTTTTGATGCGGCACAAAATGTACCAGCTTGTCCGTCAATATTTTGATAAGAATAATTTTGTTGAAGTTGAAACTCCTGTGCTTATGAAAAGCACGCCTGAAGGAGCGCGTGATTACCTTGTCCCGAGCCGTCTCCATAAAGGAAAATTTTATGCGCTGCCTCAGTCGCCGCAGCAATATAAACAATTGTTAATGGTCTCCGGGCTTGACAGATATTTTCAAATCGTAAAGTGTTTCCGCGATGAAGATCTCCGCGCCGACCGTCAGCCTGAGTTTACTCAAATAGATGTTGAAATGTCTTTCATCGATCAGAAAGATATTTTTGAAATTGTCGAAGGATTGATGAAGATCCTATTCAAAGAAATCTGGAATAAAGATCTTCCTTTAATTCCTATGCTTACCTTTGATGAAGCCATGGAAAAATACGGAAGCGATAAGCCCGATCTTAGGTTCGACCTTGAAATGGTTACGTTAAACCATGTGTTTGAAAAAACCGAGTTTAAGGTTTTTAAAGACAGCATAAATAATAAAGGAATTATTTCCGGTCTGCTTGCGCCCGGCTGCGGGGAATATACAAGAAACCAGCTTGATGTTTTAACAGACTTTGTAAAAAAAATCGGTGCTGGCGGATTAATCTGGATGCGAGTTAAAGAATCCGCTTCCGGTGTTGAGCTTGAAGCGCCTATTGCTAAATTTTTATCCGATGAGGAAAAGAAAAATATTATTGACTGCTTAAAAGCAAAGCCAGGTGATTTACTTTTCATTCTTACAGGATCAAAATTAAAAACACTATCCATTATGGGTCAGCTTAGATTAGAAATGGCTCGACGCCTGGAGCTCATAAAACCTGATGCTGAACCAAAACTTTTATGGGTTACGGATTTTCCTTTGTTTGAATGGGACGAGCAGACAAAGCGTTTTTATGCAATGCATCATCCATTTACTTCGCCGCGCTTAGAGAATGTTGAATATATGGAATCCGATCCGGCAAAAGTAAAAGCCCGCGCTTACGATCTTGTTTTAAACGGAAGCGAAATTGCAGGCGGAAGCATTAGAATTCACAATGCCGATCTTCAAGCAAAGATGTTTAAAGCTCTCGGAATATCCGACGAAGAAGCAGAACATAAATTTGGATTTTTAATGAACGCATTTAAATTCGGCGCACCGCCGCACGGAGGGATTGCATTCGGCTTTGATAGAATGGCAATGATATTTGCGGGAGAAAGTTCAATCCGCGAGGTAATCGCTTTCCCAAAAACAGCAAGCGCTATTTCTTTAATGGATGACGCGCCCTCGACAGTTGGTGAAGATCAACTGAAAGAACTGCATATAAAAATTCGTTAGGAATAATTTAAATTGAAAAACGGATTAAATAAAAATTATTTAATCCGTTTTTTTTTGTAAAGAGTTTTTTTATTCATACCAGGAAACAATTTCAAAGCCTCCGGTAGCCGGATAATTTGGAGGCGCCACAGACATGAAACGATTATCGTAACGGTAATCTTTATAGAAACCAGTTGCTATAGTTGATCCGCTAAACGTTCCAACTGGAAGCCTTGAATACTGAGTAATTCCACCAAGCAAATGAATATATGCCGCATTTCCATGTGACCCGGTAGTCCAAGTACTATAATCTTGTGCACCAAATCCGCCGTTTTGTGCGAAGATTGCAGCGTCAATATTAATTCCATCCTGGTTGGCATTATTATGCGTAACATAAACATTATTTTGAGCAACTATACCCATTAAATCAGTTGAAGTGGGGTAAGCAACAGGGTCTGTTTTATAAGTAATATCACCGTCAAGGTAGATTGTTCCTTTCCCGCTTGAACCGCTTGAACTTGCTCCAACTGTAACCTGTCCTTGAACAGTTCCCTGAAGCCTCAATACCGCATTATCGGCAAAGATAGTTCCGTTCGGGGCAAAGCTTGAAGTTTGTACAGTTGTTTGTGTGCCATTGTAAGTATATTTATATCGCACGCTATCATTAGCAAAAGTTAAATAAACGGTATCATGCCCGGTGAAAGTATGTCCTCCGTTATTAGCTTGTGATTCAAGAGTAGAGACACTGGTAGGTGGAATAGAGATACTAACGCCCTGCTGGTAACCGCCGTTAAATATAGGTGAAGTACTCCTAGTATACTTTTGTAATCCTTTCAATGTAGTTACTTTTCCATTAAACACAGGGCTGCCAGAGACGTACAGATAGTCCTGAGTATGCAGCGGTCCCCAAACAGTATCGCCGGTAATAAAATAAACTCCGTTTTCATATACGGAATAGTAACCAAACTTAGAGAACTGGCTTGGCTGAAGAACAACCTTAACAATAGAATTAGTGTCTGCATAAGTAGAGGTTGCCGTTATTTGTCTAATATTTCTGACCGGATCAAGAATCTGAACGCTGACATTTATAGTACCGCCGTCAAAGCTTAAGTCATCATAGCCAGTAGTCCATGCAGAATCTATAAATATAGCATTGGCAGCAAGGTTGGCGCCGCTTACGGCAATATTATGCGCTTTGGTTGCATTGTAATATTCTACAAAATTTTTAACTGAGTTTGTTGAAACGCTTCCAAATTTCAAACCCATTATGGCAAAAATTACTCCGAATCCAACCACAACGTATAAAATAGCTTTACCGCCCACAGTCTTACATCTCCTATCTATTTCTTAAGTTTCTTGTTGCTAATCTAATTTGCCTCCAGTAGGAAGTAACATACTGCCCGTTATATGCCTCAGTATTTTGTACCTGGAGAGTTATTTGTATTTCATAAATAGAACCGGGGGCAGAAACCGGTGTGCTAAGCTGGTTTCCAAAATCATCAAAATATGTTAAGTAAAATTGCGTTATGCCCATGCTGCCGCTTTTTGTGAAAAGGTTATTTGCAGGATTTGTTGATGAAATTGACCTGTATAGCATTCGATCATTCGGGTTTGGAGTACCGGACAATTCGCTTGTTGGTCCCTCATAATAATAAACAGTATCCATAACGCCGTTGTTATCAATATCTCCAAGGAATTTTATGCTTGAAGTATCGGCATATATGATCGCTTTTGTAGGATCAAGCTGCCCCGCTTTTATATAGTCTCCCATGTAACCTATCTTTCTAAAATCATTTTCCAAAAGCAGAACAATGGTAGAAAGATTTTGCTGCGTTATAAGGTCTGAATTATTATTATAGGTATTTTGTATTGCAGAAGCATTTGTGCGCGCTAAAATTAATAGAAGAAGACCTCCAGTAATAATTGAACCGACAATATCTAAGATTGTAGCATAGCCCATACCTCACCTAAAATACCAATAGCTAAAAATTGTCGACATGGTTACCGTATCCTGCATTGAAGGGCTTGAAACGGTAACTGTAATTTTTTTGTTCCAGGTTGCAGAAGTTGAAGGACTATCAGGAGAAGTGGAACTGACATAGACGACTTTACAAGATATGTTAAAAATCGCGGAAGGCATTGATGAATCTGTTCTTGTATATCCGTTATAATCATCTATATCATCGAAATTAGGATAAACCTCACCGCTTTCAGGTCCTAATTTATTGGGTGCTGTTAATTGACTTAAGCTGGTTGCATTAAGGGAATCGGTATTTGCATCGAAGGCTTTGCTGTTTATTTCTTCCAACATTGAGGTGGCAATTGATGTAGCAAGCAAACCAAATTTTGCATCATAAACTACCTTTCCGGTATTTAAAATAGTATTATTGACCCTTAAAACCATAATAGAGAGCAGCATCATTGCCGCTATTGTTATTAAACCTTGTCCGGTATTCATTATTTATAATTAGTAATTTTTTGCTAAATTATTGGTAAAACTAACTAAAACAAAGCACATAATTTATACCAAGAAAATTTTAATGTTTTGGCTTTAAAATTAGTCTCATTTCGATTAAAAAGCTTTTTCCGTATTGTTATGTAACAAGTTTGAGAAAAAATTATCTGCCTTTTGACCTGATAATTAGTAATTATTACCTATACCAACAAGTTGAAAACTTGAAGGATGAATATAAAAATTTAAAATAATTTTATCTTGTTTAACATCTATTGATTTTATTATTAAATTTCGCCCTGAATTTTTTGCTTGAAAAAGGACATGAAAAATGAAAACATCAAAAAGCGAATCACTATTTAACGAAGCTGTAAAATATATCCCTGGCGGCGTTAACTCACCGGTAAGAGCATTTAAATCTGTGGGAGGAAATCCCTTATTTGTTAGTAGAGGTTTAGGTTCAAAAATATATGATGCAGATGGAAATGAATTTATAGAATATATCGGAAGCTGGGGACCGCATTTATTCGGGCATAATCCGCCGTTCATAAAAGATGCGCTGCTGCAGGCGATCGAAAACGGAACAAGTTTCGGCGCCCCGACAGAACTTGAGGTTAAAATGGCAAAACTGATTTCAGAGCTGGTTCCGTCCGTTGAAATGGTACGCATGGTAAACAGCGGAACTGAAGCAACTATGAGCGCTGTTCGTGCCGCGCGTGGTTATACGGGTAAAGAAAAATTTATAAAGTTTGAAGGATGCTATCATGGTCATGCGGATTATTTTTTAATCAAAGCAGGTTCAGGCGCATTAACATTGGGAATTTCTACAAGCCCGGGAGTTACTAAAGGAAATGCGGCAGATACATTGCTTGCAGATTATAACGACATAGAATCAGTAAAAAGCTTGGTAAGGGGAAATAAAAATGAAATTGCAGCGGTTATCATTGAACCAGTTGCCGGTAACATGGGAGTTGTCCGCGCTTCGAATAATTTCATTAAAGAGATAAGACAAATTTGCGACGAAGAAAAAATTGTTTTGATCTTTGATGAAGTAATGACCGGCTTTAGAGTTGCGAAAGGAGGCGCTCAAGAAATTTTAGGAATAACTCCTGACTTAACAACGTTTGGAAAAATTATCGGCGGCGGTTTACCGGTTGGTGCTTTCGGCGGCAAAAAAGAAATTATGGAAATGGTAGCTCCGAGCGGCCCGATTTATCAAGCCGGAACATTAAGCGGTAACCCGCTTGCGATGGCTGCAGGATATGCTGCGCTTAGCTACATTAAAAATCATCATGAAGTATATACTCTCCTTGAAGAAAAATCTTTATACCTTGAAGAAGGGATGAATGAAAACCTTAAATCATTAAAGAAAAATTATGCGCTTAACCGTGTAGGATCAATGTCTACATTATTTTTTACGGAAGGAAAAGTGAACAGTTTTAAAGACGCTATTAAATCCGATACGGAATTGTACGGAAAATATTTCCATGAAATGCTCTTGCGCGGAATATATCTTGCACCAGCTCAGTTTGAAGCTGCATTTGTTTCTACGTCTCACAGTAAGGAAGATCTTGACAAAACCATCAAAGCAAATTATGAAGCGCTATCGAGCCTTGAGAAAAAATAAAACTCCCGGGCTAATTGTAAATGCTCATGTTAAATTGATTTTCAATTAATTTTCTAAGCCGCTTTATCTATCTATAAAATTTTACGGGGCTGTACGTTTAGACAGCTTCTTTTTCCAATGCTCGTTCAGTTTTTACAAATCCTAATAAACTTTTTAGTCAAATTTTGAAGCCTTAAAACCGGTTGTTTGATGCCGTTAACATGGCGAAAAAATTTTGCACTTCTGGCTTTCTAATTACTTCTAAAATTCCAAAATTATTTTTGTATGTAAAACTATATGGAGTAAGTTATGAAAAGCTCGATGCTCGTATGTTTATGCTTTGTTCTTATGGGATTAACAGTTTCTGTCAAAGCGCAGACTGATCTGAAATACGGGGTTACAGCAGGTTTAAATTTTTCTACGCTAAATGGAAAAGATGCTGCTGTGCTTGGAAGTAATCTTAGCTCAAAAAACGGGTTATATATTGGCGGGTTTTTAAATTATCCGTTTAGTGATATGTTTGCTCTGCAGCCGGAGTTGGCTTTTACTATGAAAGGCGCTAATAATTCGGGCGGCGGTGTAACTGAAACATGGTCATTTAATTATCTGGAAATACCTGTCCTTGTTAAATATTATGTTCCAATTTCAGGTTCGACTAATATAAAACCGGACTTATATGCGGGACCTGCTTTTGCTTTTAACATTGCCGCAAGCGACGAAGTTAGCCAAGGCAGCCAGACTTTAACAACCGATATAAAAGATCAAACTAAAGGATTTGATTTAGGGCTGGCATTTGGCGGCGGCGTCGGTTTTAATGTCGGTAACTCTTTGCTCGATTTCTCATTACGTTATACACTTGGTTTGACTTCCACAGACAATTCCGGCAATAACTATACTATTACTAACGGAGTTTTTGCAATAGTTGCCGGATATACTTTCTAAATTTATAAGCCAATAATAATATTAACCACTGCTTGAACTTAATACACTTAAACTTGAGCTTGAACAAAGTTTGAGTTTAAGTGTAAGTTCAAGCTGTATTAAATGTGGTGTTCAACATCTTATCTTTTCCTTTTCTTTATTGTCTGTTGTTATTATTTTAAGTTTTACTAATATTGCCTTACAAATTATCTACCATTATTTAATACTTGCAGGGATTACATGAAGAAGCTGAACAAAAAAAATTTTTATAAAATATTTTCCTTCCTATTTGTTTTGATAATTAGTTTAGGCATGACTCAGAAAAACAATAATACTTTGGTAATTAAGCATGGGAATGTTTATTATCTTGCAAACACTTTAATAGTTAAATTCAAAGACCAGCCTTTAGGAATGCTTAAGCGTCCGGATTATACTTCCGAATTAAACACCGCTTTTAAAAAATATAAATTCTATTCAACACAATCAGTCTTCGGGGAAAAAAGTAATGGAACAAATACCGGGCTGAACAGAATTTATTCGATAAAATATGATGACAACACCGATCCGGTAACTGTAGCTGCAAAAGTTGAAAGCATGAATAACGTTGAGTGGGCAGAGCCGAGATTTCTACGGAAGCCTGCATATATTCCAACGAGCGTTAAATCTACGCCAAACGATTCCTTATTCTCACAGCAATATAATTTAGCGCTGATTGATGCGGTTGACGCGTGGAATATTTCTACCGGAAGCCCGAATGTTGTCATAGGCATTGTTGATACCGGCGTTGATTGGTCTCACCCTGATCTATACGGAAACATCTGGCACAATCCGAATTGGCAGACGGATACAAATTTTCCCGGTGATTCGATCGGCTGGGATTTCGGCGGAAACGGAGATGGAAGCGGTAACCCGACTCCCGATAATAATCCTATGGAAGATAAACCGGCTCATGGAACTTTTGTAGCTGGAGTTGCCTCCGCGGTAACTAATAATAAAATTGGCGTCGCCGGTATTGGATATAACTGCGAACTTATGGCTGTAAAAGTAGCCGAAGGAGATATCACTTCTAATGGCGAACCATTAATTGTCTTTGGTTTTGAAGGAATCAAATACGCTGTAGACCACGGTGCAAAAGTTATTAACTGCAGCTGGGGCGGCGGCGGATATTCTAATGCTGAGCAGGAAGTAATAAATTATGCAATCTCAAAAGGTGTTTTAATTGTAGCAGCTGCCGGCAATGACGGTAATAACGAATATTTTTATCCCGCTTCTTACAAAGGAGTTGTTTCTGTCGCAGCGACAGATCAAAGCGATCTAAAATCTTCCTACTCAAATTATGGAACTAATATAGCTGTCACAGCGCCTGGAGACGCAATTACTTCAACCTGGCAGCCGGATACTTATTATAACCAAGGTTATGGAACTTCATTTGCTTCGCCGCTGGTTGCCGGACTTGCCGGACTTGCTTATTCAAGATTTCCAAATTACACGCCTTTACAAATCGCCCAGCAGATAAGAGTAAACGCCGATAATATTGATAACCTAAATCCAGGTTACGTTCATCAGCTTGGAAGCGGAAGAATTAATGCGTACAAAACTTTAGCTGATACAAACTCTCAATCAATCCGTGCTGATAGTATCTTCTTTTATGACAATGCGCAGGGTGACAACAACAACGGAATTTTTGAACCGGGTGAAACAATTAATATCGAAGTAAAATTTAGAAATTATCTAAAGCCGGTTGATAATATTAATGTATCGCTGCAAAGCAATAATTCTTATGCAACTGTTGTGAACGGAAATTATACAATTACTCATTTGGGAACGCTTGATTCAACCGATAATTATTCCGCGATGTTTTCAATAAAGCTTGCGAATGCTTTACCATCGGATGAAGCATTGCAGTTCATTCTTAATTTCAACGGCGGAACATATAATGACTTTCAGCTTTTTGATATGCAGGTTAATCCGTCTTATCTAACACAATCCGCCAACAATATTTCTTTAACAATTACAAGCAAAGGCGCGCTGGTCTTTAACGATTACCCAAATAATATTCAGGGAAGCGGCTTTATATATAACGGCGGCGCCAACATGGCTTTTGAAGGAGCACTAATGCTCGGCACTTCTGCCGCAAATATTTCCGACGAAGCAAGAGACGACAACCAGGGACAAAACCAGGATACGGCTTTTGTACCGCTTCAGCCTTTCTCAATTCTTACCGCGACCGGTTATCAAGAAGGCACTACTGTTTTTAATGACGACGGCGCAGGCTCTGCTAAATTAGGTGTTACCGTAAAGCTCCGCTCTTACAGTTTTGTTAATGCGCCGGATAATAATTATATAATTCTTCAATACAATATTGTAAACAATAATGCTTCTGCAATTTCCAATTTGTTTGCCGGATTATTTTTTGACTGGGATTTAGTAAACGGCGACAGCGATTATACCTATTATGACTACACCGGCAATTTGGGTTATGCCGAACACGCTAACAACAGCCAGCCCAAAATGACCGCAAGCGCGTTGATCTCATCCGCCAACTATGGCTACTGGGGAATATTAAATCCGGGCGGCGATGTCGGCGGTTTCTCGATTTATGACGGCTTTTCATTCGCTGAAAAATGGCAGGCGCTTTCGAGCGGAATAGGAAAAGCGAGCGCAGGTCCGGGTGATATTTCAGAAGTTACATCCGGCGGTCCGTTTAATATTCCCGCTTACGACACTATTACTGTCGCCTTTGCTGTCGCGGGCGGATATAGTCTTAGCGATTTGCGGACTGCAATAAGCAGCGCACGGACAAAATACCAGGATATAATCACCGGCATAAATAATGGTGCCGCAGTTCCGTACGTTTACGAGCTTTCACAGAATTATCCTAACCCGTTTAATCCTGCGACTACAATAAAATTTCAGCTTGCAAAAAGCGGGTATGTTTCTTTAAAAGTTTTTGATATTCTCGGCAGCCAGGTTGCAGATCTTGTTGATGAAAATAAGGAAGCAGGAAAATACTCGGTGCAGTTTTATCCCGGCACCAGCAAGCTTGCAAGCGGAATTTATTTTTACAGACTTATTGCGCCCGGCTTTGATGAAACTAAAAAAATGATTTATTTGAAGTAACAATTTTTCTTGAGCTTGATCTTAAACTTGAACTCAGCCGCATGAGAAAGTTCAAGAAGAAATAAAATGAATTTAATAAGGAGGATATTTATATGGCTTCCAGAAGAAAATTTATTTTGAACGCACTTACTCTAACATCGGCGGCGGCATTTACAAAGGTTGCGCTGCCTTCTGAGAAAATTTCTAGGCGGATAGAAAATCTTAGCCGGAGCAAGACAAAAATTACCAAGCCGGTCGTAGTATCAACATGGAACTTCGGCATGCCGGCGAACGAAGCCGCCTGGAAAGTCTTAAGCGCCAATGGCAGATGTCTTGACGCCGTTGAAAAAGGCGTTAACGTTGTCGAAGCCGATCCGAAAATTAATACCGTTGGTTACGGCGGACTTCCGGATAGAGACGGTTATGTTACACTCGACGCGTGCATAATGGATGAATTCGGAAACGCCGGCTCTGTCGCTTTTCTTCAAGACATTGTTCATGCCTCTTCCGTTGCCAGAAAGGTTATGGAAAAAACTCCGCACGTAATGCTTGTCGGCAGCGGTGCGCAGGAGTTTGCGCTTGCTAACGGTTTTAAAAAAGTAAATCTTCTCACTAAAGAATCAAAAGAGCGATGGCAGAAATGGCTGAAGCAAAACAATTATACTCCGATGAAAATCGATGAACATAACCACGATACAATCGGAATGCTTGCGCTCGATTCAGCCGGAAACATTGCCGGAGTTTGTACTACAAGCGGCTTGGCTTTTAAAATGCACGGGCGGGTTGCCGACTCTGCTATAATCGGCGCGGGACTTTTTTCCGATAACAACGTAGGCGCTGCCGCAGCTACCGGGCTTGGAGAAGCGGTTATCAAAACTGCAGGAAGTCATATTGTTGTTGAACAAATGCGGCTTGGGAAATCTCCGCTGGAAGCTTGTAAAGCGGCTGTTAACCGTATTGCCGAGATGCAGAAGAATTATAAGGATTTTCAAGTGGGTTATCTTGCCTTGAATAAAGACGGCGAGATCGGCGCTTACGCAATTCAAAAAGGATTTCAATATGCGGTTTACGCGGATGGAGAAAATAAATTAATTGATTCAGATTATTTAATAAAAGGATAATGAAAACAAATGACAACACAGGAAACTAATCTTGAAGATCTCAAATATCCGATTGGTAAATTTAAATTTGAAGGAGAGCTTACTGAAGAAATAAAAAATAAATACATAAAAGATTATGAGGAAGCTCCCTCGCTTCTTAGAAATGCCGTTGAAGGTTTAACAGAAGAGCAGCTTAATACTCAATACAGACCGGACGGCTGGACTGTTAAGCAGGTTGTTCATCATCTGCCGGACAGCCACATGAATTCATTCATAAGATTTAAACTTACGCTGACTGAAAAGCAGCCGATAATTAAATCATACGAACAGCAGCTTTGGGCTAACCTGTCCGACTCGGTAAATACTCCTGTGCCAGTTTCGCTCGACCTTTTTGAAGCTTTACAGAAAAGGTTTGCCGTACTTTTAAAATCTTTAACGCTTGAGGATTTCAAAAAAACTTTTATTCACCCGGAATTAGGAATCGTATCGCTGGAAAGAAACATCGGTGTTTATGCATGGCATGGAAAGCATCATGCGGCTCAGATAATTTCTTTACGCAGAAGAATGAATTGGTAGAATTTCAAGTATGTCATTACATATATGAATAATAAAATCGGAGTGTTGCTAATAAATCTCGGTACACCTGACAGCCCGTCTGTTAGCGATGTAAGGAAATATCTTTCCGAATTCTTAAACGATCCTCGCGTAATTGATATCCCGTGGCTGCTGAGAAAAATACTCGTCAATTTAATTATCGTTCCATTCCGCGCGCCTAAGTCTGCAAAGATTTATAATCAGCTATGGACGGACAAAGGGTCGCCGATAATTATATACGGCGGCAGTGTAAAAGAAAAACTGCAAAGCTCGCTCGGAAATAATTTTGATGTCGAGCTTGCAATGCGCTATCAGAATCCCGGAATGGATGAAGTGCTCGAGCGAATGAGAAAAAATAATTACAGCAAAATAATCATCATTCCTTTGTTTCCTCAATACGCTTCTGCAAGCACCGGCAGCGCGATTGATAAAGCAATGAAGATCATCAGCAAGTGGTGGGTTATACCGGAGATAAAAATTATAAGCCAGTTTTATGACGATGAAGGTTTTATAAATACCATTGTTGAGCGCGCGAAAAAATATAATCTAAATGAATACGATCATTTTATTTTCAGCTACCACGGACTGCCGGTAAGACAGGTTGATAAAGTTTATAACGACGGCAAACCGTGTTCCGATCATAACTGCGAGAATGAAATTAATGACGATAATAAATACTGCTACAAAGCCGCATGTTATGCTACCACACGCCTGCTGGTTGATAAGCTCCGGATATCTAAAGAAAAATATACTGTCTGCTTTCAATCGAGACTTGATAAGAAATGGCTTGAGCCTTTCGCCGACAAAATAATAATTGAAAAAGCTGGCGAAGGTAAAAAGAAACTGCTTGTATTCAGTCCCGCTTTTGTAGCCGATTGCCTTGAAACAATTGTTGAGATCGGAATTGACTATAAAAAATTATTTCTTGAGCACGGGGGAGAAAGGCTTCAGCTTGTGGAAAGCCTGAATGATCATCCATTGTGGATTGAGACTTTAAAGAACATGGTGTTAAAACAAATATCATAAGAAAGGAGATCAAAATGATTAAGAAAAAAAATTTACCGCTGGGGATAGGCGTAGTTTTCGGAGTTATTCTCGGGCTTGCCACCGGGCATCTTGCAATAGGAATTGCAATCGGCATCGCGGCTGCTTTTCTTTATTCTAATCTCAAAAAGATGTGACCCTTTTTTAATTGCCGGTTCATTAAGTATAATCATTTTAATTTTTCAGTCAACGCGTTCACTTCATCAAAATCATTTTCCTAGCTGAAACGAAATCACCGGCATGTAGTTGATAAAAATATACGCCGCTTGAAAAATGTGAACCGTCAAATTTTACCATATAAGAACCTTTGCTTTTAAACTCATTGACCAAAGCTTCTACTACTCTGCCAAGCATATCATACACTTTTAATGTTACAAAACAATTATTTTGAATTTGATAGTTGATGGTTGTCGCCGGGTTGAACGGGTTGGGATAATTTTGATATAACTTGAATGAAGGAAATAATTTTTGCTTTGATAAAACCGGTGTAAAAGTAGAATTAAAAATAGACATTGAGCTTAATGCATTTCCGCTGAAATCGAACAACGCTAAATTTTCCCATGGCGATCCGAATTGCGGGGCAGTGATCCAATCGGGTTCCCAATAAAAAAATCCTAATCCTTTATTACCCGGTATGCTTGAAATTATATTTATTAATGTATCGATAAAATTTGTCTGTCCTTCAACAGTCGCCGGATAGCCCGGTAGAAGTTGAGTGGAATCACCAACGATATTAGTAACATTATCATTCCAGCTTAACGTCCACGGATAAGCCGTCTCCACAACAATGATGTCTTTGTTATAGCGGGTTGATAGATCATTAAGATTATATTGAAGCTGCGACAAAGTTCCATTGGATGAATAAAATGGATAATATGACAAGCCTATTACGTCAAAGGTAACTCCCTGCGCGATTAGATTATTAAAGAACCACGTGCTAACCGAATTGTTTCCGCCGCCGTCAATGTGGATCATAATTTTTATTGCAGTATCAACATCCTTAACGCCTTTAATTCCCGCTTTAATAAGTTGGGAAAATTTATTCCAGCCTGATGAACTGGTATCTTTTCCATCAGACCAGAGAAAACCATTTGTAATTTCATTTCCGATTTGAACCATGTCCGGCTCAGAGTTTTTATTTTTCAAAGTAGTGATAACATTCTTTGTGTATGAATAAACGCTGTCCGTCAGATCGTTAAATGAAAGGTTTGTCCATACAGCCGGCTTGGTTTGATGACCCGGATCAGCCCACGTATCGGAATAATGAATATCAAGAAGAAATTTAAATCCTTTAGCTTTTACTTCTCTTGCAAACTCAGCTGAAGAATCTAATCCGCAGTAACCATTTGAAGGAGAATGCCAGAGACGCAGCCTTATATAGTCCGCTCCGCTTTGCTTAAATATATCAAGAACATTCTCCTTATTATTGTTCAGTTTCCAGGCTCCGCCGCTGTTTTCAATTTGCGGCGCAGAGGAAATATCAACTCCGCGTATAGATACACCGACTGCCGTCTGCGCTTGAATAAAATATTGAAAAAGAAAAACTGCGGTTATTAAAAAAATCTGTTTCATTAAATAAAATGATACAATATGTACTTAAGAAATATACTTCTATCTCTATAGAAAAATTTACGACAAAAATATTTCAGATTCCCGGAAAGAATTTATAATATAATCTGTGAGTATTTTAGACGAGGCACCGACCCGGCGGGTAGTCTCTTTAACCATAATATTATCTCATGTTTGACATCTATTTATGAAGTCTAAAACGAAACGGAATCATTACATAACACTTCTCTAAAGTTCCTTTCCTTTTAAGTGGTGTAAACTTGCTTTCTTTTGCGGCTGCTATAGAAGCGTCGTTAAAAATGGGGTTAGTAGATTTTGCAATCGAAGCACTTATGGGCAAACCTTTTTCATCAAGTAAAATCTTAACAAATACATCTCCATCTACGCCGTCAATTTTAGCATCTTCAGGATATACAGGAGCCTCAGCCTGAATAACCTCAGGCATAACATTAAAAGGAACAAATCCATTCCCTTTCATTAGTGTTGTAGGAAATTCAGGATAATTATTAGACCATTCTTGCAAAGTGTCTAACCTAAAGTCATCATCTTTTTCCCCTGAAACTTCTCTTCCCCTCTGATCTTTTATCTTTTTTATCACATCTATATATACCAACTTCCCGCTGTCTACATTTCCCAATTGTTTATAACATTCAGCTAAAAAGGCATAGGATTCAAAATTAGAAACATTTGAATCGTTAACATTATAGCTGATGAAATTTTCTTTTGCAGATTTATAATCTTTATTTTCGAATGCAGAGTAGGCATTCTTAAATTCTTTATTTATTCTCTGTTCATAAATATCCCACTTGGTAAAATTCTCTGAAGAAGAACACCCGTATAAATATATAAATAAACTTAAGAAAATTATTAATGATAACACCTCTGATTTTTTCATATCATTATCCCATAGTTTAGTAATTAATGTTACCGCTAAATTATATTTTTTCCTCTTGTATTCAAAAAGCTTATATATTTAAAAAGCAACAAGCAAAAGGGATGCATTTTTTCCATTATGTTGTGGACTATAATATCCATTATAAATCTCCGGTAAGGATTTATAATCTTTAGGAAAGTTTCTTAGATGGGCACCCTGTCCCAGTAGTTAGCCTCTTGTTGCTACGTTTAAAATTAATTTGACTTATTTAAAATATTCAGCATATTTGCGTATAGTTGTGTAAGGTTGTTTAACATATTTCGAAAATGAAAATGGAAAAATTTTATAACATAAGCGAAGCTGCTGACATTATAGGCGTAAATAAAGAAACTCTAAGACGTTGGGATAAAAGCGGTAAGTTCCATTCAACAAGACACCCAATAAATAAATATAGAGTGTATTCGTCATCTAAAGTAAATCAACTCGTCAAAGAACTTCAGCTTGGATTTTATACTGAACAAAAGATGAAAAAACTTCCATTGCCTTTTTACAAAAATGACTTTGGCTCTCTTTATGGTATTGATGCAATCCATTTCTTAAAGAACCTGGAAAGTGAATCCGTAGATTTAATTTTTGCGGACCCACCCTATAATATTAAAAAAGCTGAATGGGATACATTTCAATCACAGAAACAATATGTAGAGTGGAGCACTCTTTGGATTCAAGAAGCTCAAAGAGTTTTAAGACCTCACGGCTCCCTTTATGTCTGCGGCTTTTCAGAAATTCTTGCCGACGTTAAATGGGCGGCAAGTTATTTATTTGCGGGCTGCAAATGGCTTGTTTGGTTTTATAGAAACAAAGCTAATCTTGGAAATGACTGGGGAAGATCACACGAAAGTATTTTACATTTTAGAAAAAGCAAAGATTTTATTTTTAATATTGACGAAGCAAGAATTCCTTACAATGCGCACACACTAAAATACCCGGCAAGACCGCAAGCGGAAACATCTCAATATAATAATGGGAACGGTAAAGAATATATATGGGAGCCAAACCCGCTGGGCGCAAAGCCAAAAGATGTTCTTGAAATTCCGACCCTTTCAAATGGCTCGTGGGAAAAAACTGAACATCAAACACAAAAGCCAATTGAACTGGTAAAAAAGATTGTCCTTACATCTTCTAATCCGGGACATATTGTTGCAGACCCCTTTGGAGGTTCTGGAACTACGTATGCTGTTGCTGAAGCTTTTAATAGAAAATGGATTGGAACAGAAAACAATCCTAAGTATTGCCAGATTATTAAAGACCGGATGTCAAACAAAGAATTGATTTCTAGAATAGCATCAGGTAAAGATGAAATTGAATCAGTACAAAGAAGAAAAAAATTAAGAGCCTAACATCCTCCACATATCGTTCAAAATAAATTTTGAAAAAGGAAATATATATTGATTAAATGGGCGCTGTGATGCTTTCGATGGTAAATCAAGATAATAGTAACCTTCCAACTGAGCTAAAAAGCGGGTATAAACCATAAACAAATTCGATACAAAAGTATAGCTTATTTTAGTTTCTTTGGTATCTTCTTTTCTCTGGATGTCATTCTGTGAAATGCCTACTACACGGACTGGATGCCCTACAAACCTTTCCATCAGAACTTTATCAATAAATATTTTTGGCATGCGGTCTTTAGTAGTAGTCTTTAGCGATATAACTATTTCATTAGGATTTATGCTTGTTGAATCCGATCTAACGCTTTCGTAGGGAGAAATTATTACGTCGGTTTCACAACGATAGTATTTATCTCCTTCATCTGTTTCATAAGGAATACTTAGCACTACTTTCTTCATTGAGACTTCCAAGTTGCTCAGCAAGGTCCTTATCAACTCTTCAAATCTGTTTCCAACATGTTTCCTTGCGCTGTTAGCTTGAACCATTAAATCAAAACCAATCCCCATTGATTGCTGAATCGTATAAATGACGCTATCCATTAACCGGTATTCTTCAACGCCAAAGACTCTTTCTTCATTTCTTAAACGGTTTAAAATTAATTCAAAGTTATTATAACTCTCAATAAATTTATCTGTGCTGCGAATAAATAAATCATTTCTAAATGGGCGGACAGACTTTCTTGTACCGGCAATATTTGAAGAGCAAATTTTATAGCCGCTAAATTCCGATTCTTCATTTAAAACATCAGGAATATAGTTTAATACTCGTGTTGTAATATCTCTGAACTCTTTAATATCACTTTTTGTTTTCTGCAAATCTTCTGATAATGAACTCATTGGTATGCCGGTAGTTATTAATAATTTTATTTAGCTTTATGCTTTAGAATAATATTTGGAATTTTAATTGAATAATACAATTTAGATATACCTACTTTTACATATTTGCATATCCAACTTAACCATTTCCTTTTTTATTTCCATAAACTAAAAAAATAAAATGCGGCATCAGCTTTCGCCTCGCCGCATTGTGCTTAGCCCGGCTGCTTCTGCAAGCGCAATTCTTCCTTTCGGATTTATTGCACCCTGCTTACAGCCTGGCTCCAGGGTCCCTGTCCGACGCTGTTTACCGCTCTTACACGGTAAAACATTCTTACGCCTTTGGGAATGTCGTCATCAACGAAGAACGTTTTTGTTGTTGTCTTGAACAGCTTCATTTCGGGAATAGTATCCGTCTTTGAAGCGTCCGTTCCGCTTCCTTTCTGCCACTCGTAAATATCCGCATTGGCATCGGTCTGCGTTGAAACAACAAAGCCGACTCCATCGCTGTCGTCCGCAAGAACCGGAATAAGAACTTGCGATGGTATAGGTCTTTTGGTAGAGGTTTTCCGGAGTTTTATACCGTATTCGTTCAGCTTTTCCACGCTGCTGTTCTCCAAACCGATAGCAATAGATTCAATCCTGTCTGCATAGCTTTCGGCTTCGCTGCTTAACGCGTGAGCTTCGCTTTGCTTTATCGACAGGCTTGTTCTTATATCGTCTATTTCTTTTTCTTTGGATGTTAGAGCGTCTATTTTAAGCTGAACCATATCCGGTTTGTCCGGCTGGTTCTCCCAGAGTGCCGTATTCTTCTCCATCCCGCTTTTTAATGATTTTAAGCGGTTGGAAGAATCAAACAAATACTTGATCATTTCTTTTTCCTCCTTTCCGGCTGGTTACTTAATAATTCAGAAAATATGCGATTCTGTGCCAATTTCGCATTCTGTGTTTCTATTTTCTCGTTTTTTATTTCTCAAAACCCATTTCCCGATTCTTTTATTGCATCTTTTAAATTTTTTACCGGCTTAAAAAATTTTTTTATTCCATTCTTTGATTTTTTTATTGCGTCTTTCAATTTTTTTATCGCTTACTAAGAATCTTTTATCGCATTCTTCGATTCTTTTATTGCTTCTAAAGAATCTTATATCGCGTCCTTCGATTCTTACTTTGCATTTCCCGTTTCTCTAATCGCTATTTTCAATTTCAAGCACTCTTATTTCAATTTGAAAAACGCTTTCCGGAAATTCTTTATCGTCTACTAAGATTTTTTTATTGCTTACTAAGATTCTTACATCGCTATAAAAAATTCCTTACAAGCATTATTTAAATCTTTTATCGTAATAAAAAAATCTTTTATTGCATCTTTTGATTTTTAAAACGCGTCCGGGAAAACTTATAACCCATTATAAAAATCTCAGAACATCATTTGCTTTTTGATATGGATAACCTAAGAAATGTAGAAGTCTTAATCTATAAGTAATTCCCTGATTTTTTGAAAAAAGATTTTCAGAAAATATCCTGGGGTAATAATGCTAAGATTAAAGCAATTAGGTGCGAAAGGTTAAGTGCGGCGTATATAATCAGCTCTCTTGTATTTCTAATGTCAAGCTTCCTGATTAAGTTGAATTTGTGCGTCTCCACTGTTTTCACATCGATATAAAGCTTCTGCGCTATTTCCTTATTTTTAAAACCCTTGCTTATGTAAGCAAGTACTTCCGTTTCTCTTTGGGTTAGCTTGGGGGCTGAAATGTTTTTGGGGTTTTTCCTCACGTTGAATGATCCTCCATAATTAGATGATTCTATAAAAAATATATCGGTACTTTATTATAAAACTTTCATACTGCTAATTTTAATTTAATTAAAAGTGAAGAAATAATTGTCACGTAATGCAAAAGAATAATTTGAATATTTATTGCGTTAGATTATTAACGTCCTGCTTGATGCCGGGTGCTAATGCCGGTACATCTTTTATTTCAACTATTTCACCTGTCCGCCTATTGTGGAACAGCTTCTATAAATAATTTTTCTAATTCACACAGCGGGTTAATAGTCATTGGTTATCAAACCCATCCTCTCAATTTGCAGGCTTCGGCAACGCGCGCAACGCCGACGACCATCGCCGCCAGCCTCGGATGCACTTTCTTTTCTTTTACCGCTTCGTGAACGCGGTGGTACGCTGTAGTAAGCTTTTGGTCCAGCCGCTGATGCACGGTTGCTTCATCCCAGAAGAAAGAATATTTGTCCTGAACCATTTCGAAATATGAAACCGTTACGCCGCCCGCACTGGCAAGTATATCCGGTATTACATAAATGCCTTTTTGATTTAAAATAATATCCGCTTCGGGCGTTGTGGGACCGTTTGCAAGCTCGCATATAATTTTTGCTTTTATCCTCTGAGCGTTCTCTCTTGATATTGCGTTTTCAAGCGCCGCCGGATAAAGTATGTTTACATCAAGCTCCAATAATTCTTCGTGTGGAATTTGTTTTGCTTTCGGAAAGCCCAGGACTGTCCCGTTTTTTAATTTATGAGTTACAAGTTCATTTGAGTCAAAGCCGTCCGGGTTATAAATAGCGCCGCGCGAATCACTGACCGCAATTAATTTTCCTCCTCCCAATATTTCATGATGCAGAAGCGCCGCGCGCTGACCGGCGTTCCCAAATCCTTGTATCGCAAATTTACCAAGAGGATCAACACCGAGAATTTTACAAGCTTCTCTAACCGTAATTACCCCGCCGCGTGCCGTTGCGTCGCGCCTTCCTTCCGTTCCGCCTATCTGCGTAGGCTTATCCGTTAGAACCCCCGGCTGATGATTATTCATAATCGTTTCATACTCATCCATCATCCACGCCATTGTCTGCGGGTTCGTATAAACATCCGGCGCGGGAACGTCTTTATCAACTCCAATGAACGGCGCTGCCGCTCTAATATACTCTCTTGATAAATTTTCCAATTCTCTTTGAGATAAAGTTTTCGGATCGCACCTGACGCCGCCTTTGCCCCCTCCTAATGGAATATCGACTACCGCGGTTTTCCACGTCATCCAGCATGCTAACGCACGGATTGTATCTACTGTTTCATCCGGATGGAACCTTATCCCTCCTTTTGCCGGACCTCTTGCGTAGTTGTATTGAATCCTGTATCCTCTAAAAATTTTTGTCTTACCGTTATCCATTTTAACATGAAGTGAAAATGCAAATTCTCTTTGAGGCTCGCTTAATAACTGCACCGTCGCTTCGTCGAGGTTTAATATTTTTGCCGCTCCGGTTATTTGCTGTTTTGCAGTTGTGAATGAATTATAAGATTCCATTTTAATTTCCTCCGGTTTTGTTTTCGTCTTTTGATTTCGGCATGTCCGGCTTTTTTTCATAAACGTCAATGATAATTCTGTACCAGCAGTTCTTGCAGGTCAAGGCTCTATCAACGCTGAGAAGAACCTGCTGCCAGGGACTGAGCTTGTGCCCGCAGTGCGGGCAGGCTTCCGGTACGCTTGTCTTCTTTTCTAAATTGCCGTTCAATTCGTTCATATTTTTTCCCGGTCATTTAATTATTAAGTAAAAGTTATAAGTCAGGCTTTAGAATAACTCCTTTATTCTGATGTCCGTTCATTTTAATTATTATCGGCTTTTCAAACCGAAGATGTTTCGTAAAAATTTTTTCTTCAACCGGCTGCCGACTGAAAAGCCAATCCCAGTTTAAATATCCTTTGCCGTTATGCGGATTTACAGTAAAATATCCTACCATGAATGAAGTTATGTTCTGGAAAAAGTGGGAGCCTTGAGACGGCGTAACGCTCATCTCTTTGAAGCTCGTTTCAACAATTGCTTTGGCGCCTGCGATTTGTTCCCAGTTCACCGGTATGCCGAGCCACGGGTCTAATGTTCCCCAGCGCCCCACGCCTATTAATAAATACGGTCTCCGCTCGGAAATTAATTTCGAGTTGAAGTAGCTTACTTCCTGCGCTACCTCACGGCTTTTCGATCTATCAAAATTATGATAATCAACAAAGACTACATCAAAGATGTCGTTCAGAATCCCGTTGCCGAGAGTTTGATCGCTCTGGCAGATTATTTTATCAAGCTCAAAATCTTCAATGTTCAATTCGTCTAATTCGCGGTGAATAACGAGCGGTCGCATCTGGAGAAGTCCGAATTCATCCGGCTTATTTTTGTCTGAAGAAATATTAACCGCGAATTCTATTTCAACCGGGGTTCCCATTCCCCAGGTTCCCATATCAAGAAGAAGATCGAGTATCTCGGGCAGCGGAAATATTTTATGCTTGAGTATCGGGCTGAAAGTAACAACGCGCATTCCGCGGCGCGCCAGTCCGTCTGTAATTGAATCATTATCTTTAATATAAGTCGAGCCGGCATAAACTAAAGTGCCGTCTGCTTCGGCAGTTTCAAGCGGATAAAGCTTCAGCATCATGTCGTGTGTTGTGTAGCCGAAATCTTCGCTGGCGTCAAGCTGGAGAGCGAAGAACTCGCGCTGGCTGCTGTCAAGCGTCTCTTTAACAGAATAAAATTGAATTAAGTCCGCCGGATATTTTGGACAGAATCTAACTGTATTACCGCCGTCAACAACAGTTTTACCAAGTCCCAGCGCGACCGAAGCTATTCCGTCAAAAGATTTCTGCGGAGGAAGCGGATAGAAATTATAAGATTTTGCAACACCGGAAATATCCGGATAAAATCTGTTCTCATGCTTGTTGCCAATCATCTTCTGAATTATTACCGCCATCTTCTCTTCTTCAAGACGGTATGAAGTTATTTTTATGTAATCTTTTGTGCTCTTGTAAAATGTAGAGGCATAAACTCTTTTGATAGTATTTAAAAGATTGTTCAGCCTGATTAACGGATTCGCCTGGTTATTCGGAAGCATGTATGTTTCATAAACTCCGGCAAAAGGATGATACTGCGAATCTTCAAGCAGGCTTGAGGAGCGCACTGCAAGCGGCGAATGAACGAGGTCTAAAAATCCGGCAAGCTCCGCCAAAATATCTTCGGGGAATTTTTCCGCTTCTAAAAATCTCTTTGTAATTTCTTTATCGTCATAGCCGTTAAGCGCAAAATCCTTTAAATTATTTTCATCGATAAACTGATCGAAGACATCGGTGCCGATAACAACAGCAGGAGGAACATAAATCTGTACATCGCTGAACCTGTCGCGGACATTGTAATCATTTATCAAAGTATTAACGAAGCCCAGCCCGCGCGCCTTTCCGCCGAGAGAGCCGCCGCCGATTCTCGCAAAGCTGCTGTCGGGATTAAAAGTTTCTTTTGAAAAGTCCGTTATTAAACCGCGCTGCCTGATATTGCGGTAAGCGTTAAGCGAATCTATCAAATTTTTGCGGAGGTCTTGAACGGATTTATAGTCGGAGACTTTCCTCGGTCGCAATTGATGCGCGAGCCAGAATTCGGTACGCGCTTTAAGCCAGTTTGAGAAATGATTTTTTTCGCCGTGAAATAAAATGCTTTCATCGGGAACAATCTTTAATTGTTCTTCGAGTGATTTTAGATCCGCGGCTCTTCCTACTTCCATTCCGCCGGGAGTTCTAAATATAAAATCGCCGAAGCTGAAATAATTATTCATAAACTGCCGGAGCTCGTTCAGCAGCAGCGGAGAATCTTTTAACACGAATGTTGCGCCTGCCTGTTCGGCTTCTAATTTATTTTCAGTCATATTTGAAAGAAGAAGGATTGGAATGTCGGATTGATCCTGCTTAATATTCCTAGTGAAAATAATTCCCGCTTTTGGGTCTTGCTCGCCTCCGCGCGGGAAATCAATATCCGAAATTACTCCGAGCATATATTCCCTGTACTTTTGATAATACTCCCAGGCGTCTTCATAATTTGTGCAGAGAAGAATTTTAGGACGGGCGCGCATTCTTAGATATTTATGTGTAAGATTTATTCCTTCGGAAATTAATCCCTGCGACTGTTTCAGCATTTCTGTGTACACCATCGGAAGTATTGAAGAATAGTATCTAACGTTATCTTCAATAACGATTATAGTCTGCACTCCGACTATACGTGTATCATGGTCAACGTTGAGGCGGTCTTCAAGGGATTTTATAATTGCAATAATAATTCTAAAGTCGCCCTGCCAGACAAAAATATTATCAAAGACAGAAATATTTTTATTTAGAAGAATTTGGTTCAGCTCTTTATTGTCGTGCGCAAGAAGAACGACAGGAATATTTAAGCCGGATTCTTTTACAAGCTTCGCAAAATTAATCGGGTGCATGTCTTCAATGTGAAGGGTGGTAATTATAAGGTCGAAGCGGCGCTCTTCTTTTGCTAGAGCGATAGCATCCTTACCGCTTGAAACTCGGGTAAGTTCCGGCGAGTGGCTTAAGTTCAATCCTTGATATTCATTTCTGATTAATTCATAAAGCCTTCCGTCTTCTTCAAACAAATAAAGGTCGTACAAACTGGAGACAAGAAGAATATCGCGGATTCTAAGCCGCATTAAATTTTGAAAGCCCTGGAAGCGGTTGCCGTAGCCGTGTTCTATCCAAAGAGCATCAAAATTATCTTTAACCTGCTCAAAATTATTTTTCATAACAGAACATAGTTAAAATTAATTTATCCGTCCCGATAAAAAACCGGGACGGATTTTATTTATATTAAAGTACAAGATCACGAAATCAAACGACGCCTTGATCGATCATAGCATCTGCAACTTTCAAGAATCCTCCGATGTTTGCGCCGTTAACATAATTTCCAGGTGTTCCGAATCTATCTGCCATTTGAACGCATGTAGAATGAATGTCTTTCATTATCATCCGCAATCTATTATCTACTTCTTCGCGCGACCACGGAAGGCGCATACTGTTCTGCGTCATTTCCAAGCCGGAGACCGCAACGCCGCCTGCATTAGCTGCTTTGCCCGGACCGTAAAGAATTTTTGCGTCGAGGAATATTTTTACGCCTTCAATCGTTGTCGGCATATTGGCGCCTTCGCTTACCGCAAAAACTCCGTTCCTAAGAAGGTTCTGCGCATCCTTTGCGTTGATTTCATTCTGAGTTGCACTCGGGAACGCGCAGTCCGCTTTATGATTCCACAGAGGGTTATAATCAAGCTTTGAATCAAAAGGAGTATAGACAGAGTATTTATATTTATCAACGTATTCTTTAATTCTTCCGCGGCGGACATTTTTAATATCCATAACGAATGCAAGTTTTTCAGAATTAATTCCTTCTTCGTCATAGATATAGCCGTTAGAATCCGAAAGCGTAACAACCTTGCCGCCGAGCTGATTAATTTTTTCAACTGTGTATTGAGCTACATTTCCGCTGCCTGAAACAAGACATGTTTTCCCCTTCAGCGATTTTCCTTTTTCAGCCAGCATCTCTGCTGCAAAATAAACCGAGCCGTAGCCGGTAGCTTCAGGACGAATTAACGAGCCGCCCCAATTTAAACCTTTGCCGGTAAGTACGCCGGTAAATTCATTCCGAAGTTTTTTATATTGACCAAATAAATACCCTATTTCTCTGCCGCCAACACCTATGTCTCCTGCGGGCACATCGGTATTTGGACCAATATGGCGGAACAGCTCGCTCATGAATGCCTGGCAGAAGCGCATTATTTTCAGATCGCTTTTACCTTTTGGATCGAAATCGGAGCCGCCTTTGCCGCCGCCCATTGGCAATGTTGTAAGGCTGTTTTTGAAAACTTGTTCGAACGCTAAGAATTTTAGAATTCCCAGGTTCACGGAAGGATGAAAGCGTAAGCCGCCTTTATACGGTCCTATTGCGCTGTTCATTTCAATTCGGTAGCCTCGGTTGATGTTAACATCACCTTGATCATCAACCCAGGCGACACGGAAAGTGATTACTCTTTCCGGCTCAATAATTCTTTCCAGAACTTTTGCAGCACGATACTCAGGATGTCTGTCAAGAACGATAGCGATTGATTCAGCAACTTCTTCCACCGCCTGGTGGAATTCCGGTTGGGCTGGATTTTTCGCCTTCACATCTGCTATGAGATCTTTCACGTAGTTGGACATTTTGGTCCTCCTTTTTATTTGGTTTATTTAATACACCGTGTTTTTGACCGGCGTTTAAACTCTCATATTATTTTTCCTGGCTTTAAGATAACTCCTTTATTTTTATATCCGTTAATTTTTACTGTAATTGAGTCTTCAAATTGAATATGTCTTGTGTAAATTAATTCTTCTTTGGGATTTTGCGCAAGCAGCCAATCCCAATCTATAAATCCTAAATTGTTGAATGAGTTTACTGTGAAGTATCCTACTTTGAATGAAGTTAAATTCTGAAAAAAGTGTGAGCCTTGCGAAGGAGAAACGTTAAGATCTTTAAAACCGGATTCCACAATTACAGAAGCTCCGGCAATTTGATCCCAGGTAACCGGGATTCCAAGCCAGTGATCAAGGCTTCCCCATCTTCCTACGCCGATTAAGACATAAGGTCTCTTTTGTTCAACAAGTTTTGAATTAAAATAGCTCACTTCAAAAGCAGTATCTCTTGTTTTTGATCGATCAAATTTTTGAATATCAACAAAAATAATATCGTGAATATCTGTTGTAGCGCCGTTGCCGAGAACCTGCTGGCTCTGGCAGATTAGCTCATCATTGCTTGAAGAATCAACATCAAGCTCTTCAAGCTCATGGCTGATTACCAGGGGTCGCATTTGAAGCATTGCAAATTCTTTCGGACTGCCATCCGGCGCATCCATATTTACGGCAAATTCAATTTCGACAGGCACGCCCATGCCCCATGAGCCGAGATCGAGAAGCATATCTAAAATTTCCGCAAGAGGAAAAATTTTATGCTTAAGCATCGGCGCAAAGGTAACAACTCTTTTACCCGGGCGCGAAATTCCATCGTACACGGCATCGTTCTCAACCGAGTATGTTGATCCTACATGAAACAACGTTTGATCTTCTTCCGCTTTGCTGAGATCATAACGCTTGATATAATAATCCGGCGTGCCGGTCAGTTTATTTTGAGAAACATTATTCAGTTCCAGTGCAAAAAATTCCTGCTGTGCATTTCGGATAGTTTCTTTTGTAGAAAAAAATTGAATCATGTGTCTGGGAAATCGCGGGCAAAATCTTACGGCATTCCCTCCGTCGACAACTTGCTTGCCCAATCCAAGTGCTACCATCGCAATTCCGTCATTTGATTTTTGCGGCGGGACTGGATAAAAGTTATATGATTTCGCAACGCCTGAAAAATTAGGGTAAAATTTTTCTCTTCTCGGCGCGCCGACAAGACGCTGCACAATTACCGCCATTTTTTCTTCTTCAAGCCGGTAAGTTGTCGCTTTCATATAATCCTGCGCCTTCTTGTAAAAGGTTGAAGCGTAAACTCCTTTTATACTTTGAAGAAGCTGCTCAAGCCGGACTTTGGGATCAGGATTATTATTCGGAATCATATAAGTTTGATAAACTCCGGCAAAAGGCTGGAACTGTGAATCTTCCAGAAGGCTTGATGACCGCACTGCAAGCGGTTCGTGGATAACACTGAGAAAATCTATAAGCTTTTTCACGATATCAAGCGGGAAGATTTTTGCATCAAGGAACCGGCGTGTAATTTCTTCGTCGCTTAATCCGCCAAGCACAAAAATATCAAGCCGGTTATCTTCAAGAAAATGATCAAAAACATCTGTGGCAATAACTACCGCGGAAGGAACAGAAATTTCGATACCTTCAAATTTATTTTTTATCTTGTCGTTATTAATCAGAGTGTTGATGAAGCCGAGTCCGCGCGCTTTGCCGCCGAGCGATCCTCCGCCGATTCTTGCAAAGCTGTTTTTATCATCAAAGGATTCTTTGTTGAAATCAGCAATGATTCCTTTTAATCTTATTTCCTGGTATTGATGAATGGACGTAATAAGTTCGCTTCGCAATTCGGATGCATTTTTAAAATCTGAAACTGTGCGGGGTCTCAGCTTATGTGCAAGCCAGAATTCTGTTCTTGCTTTAAGCCATTTTGAATAATCATTTCTTTCCGCGTGATAAAAAATACTTTCGTCGGGAACGACTTTTAAGTTTTCTTCAAGCGATTTTAAATTATGAGCGCGACCAACTTCCTTACCGTCTGCTGTTTGAAAAATAAAATCTCCAAATCCCAAATTGTTCATAATAAAGTTGCGAAGCTCGTGCAGAAGTTTTGGTGAGCCTTTAAGCAGAAAATCAGCGCCGACTTCTTTTGCCTTTTCAGCAAATTCAGCATTACTTGACTGAAGCAGTATCGGAATATCTTTATGATTAGCTTTAACATTTTTCGCAAATTTAATTCCCGCTTCTGGATCTCTTACTCCGAAGTGGCGGAAGTTGCTGTCGGTTATAATCCCAAGAATGTGTTCTTCATATTGAGTATAATATTCCCAAGCTTCTTCATAAGTTGTGCAGAGAAGAATTTTAGGGCGGGCGCGCATTCTTAAAAATTTATGTGTAAGGTTTACACCCTCTGAAAGCAGCCGCTGGGATTGATCAAAGATTTCTGTATAGATTAGCGGCAAATATGCTGAATAGAATTTTACGTTGTCTTCAACTAAAATTATTACCTGGACTCCTACGACCGAGGTATCGTTATCTACATTAATTCTGTCTTCGGCATATTTAATTATACCGATTAGCAGCCTGTAATCTCCCTGCCAGATAAAAATTCTATCAAAGATTGAAGTATCATAATTTGCCGTAAGGTCTTTTCGCTCACGGTTATCGTATGCAAGAAGAATAATGGGTGTTCTAATTTTTGCGTCTCGCATCATCTGCGCAAATTTAATTACATGCATGTCTTCAATGTGAAGAGTCGTAATTATCAAGTCGTAACGGTTATCGTCAAGGGCAAGTTCAAGAGCCTCGGCGCCGGTGGTAACATGGGTTATTTCGGGCGCCTGGCTTAAGTTCAGCAGTTGATAATCCTGGCGGATTAATTCGTATAATCTTCCGTCTTCTTCAAAAAGATAATAATCATAGAGACTTGAGACGAGCAGAATCTCGCGGATTTTGTACCGCATCAATTTTTGGAATTCTTTAATGCGCGTACTAAAAATATCTTCAATATCTATGATATTAAATTTATCCATTCCGGATCTAACCGATTTATCAGTCACTAAAAATCTTCCACGAAGTGAACATGAATTATTTTCTGCTTATTACCTTCGAGCATTTTTACTCAAAGGAATTATCTCAAATTAATTAAATGTAAGAAAACTTCTTACTACACAAGTCCTTGATCGAGCATAGCATCAGCGACTTTTAGGAAGCCGGCAATGTTAGCGCCGTTAACATAATTTCCAGGAGTTCCAAATCTTTCCGCAGTAGAAATACATGTGTCATGTATTTGCCGCATTATTTGGTTCAACCGGTGATCGACTTCATCCTTAGGCCAGGGCAGACGCATACTATTCTGCGACATTTCCAAACCGGATACCGCCACGCCGCCGGCATTCGCAGCTTTACCGGGTGCAAAAAGAATTCCTGCCTCTTTAAATATTTTATAAGCATCAAGCGTAGTAGGCATATTTGCAGCTTCGCATACACAAGCGCAGCCGTTCTTCAAAAGTTCTTTTGCATCATCAACGAAGATTTCATTTTGAGTTGCGCATGGCATAGCAACATCAACTTGAACGCTCCACGGTCTTTTACCGGGGAAAAATTCCGCTTTAAATTTATCAGCATAATCTTTAACCCGGTCATTAGCGCTTGCGCGCATCTGAAGCATGTATTCAACTTTTTCGCCTTTTATGCCGAACTTATCATAAACAAATCCATCAGGTCCGGAAAGCGTAACGACCCTTCCACCGAGCTGATTTATTTTTTGCACCACGCCCCATGCAACATTTCCAAATCCGGATACTGCAAAAGTTTTTCCTTCTATGTCCATTCCTTTAGTCTTCAGCATTTCGTGGGCAAAATACACTGCTCCAAATCCCGTTGCTTCGGGACGAATCAGCGAGCCGCCCCAATTTAAGCCTTTGCCGGTAAGTACGCCGGTAAATTCATTTTTCAATCTTTTGTATTGTCCAAATAAGAAACCAATTTCTCTTGTTCCAACGCCAATATCGCCAGCCGGTACATCTGTGTTTGGACCAATATGGCGGAACAGTTCTGTCATAAAACTTTGGCAGAAGCGCATAACTTCGTGATCGCTTTTTCCTTTTGGATCAAAATCGGATCCGCCTTTACCGCCGCCCATGGGCAGTGTTGTTAAGCTGTTTTTAAGAACTTGTTCGAACGCTAAGAATTTTAAAATTCCAAGATTGACCGAAGGGTGAAACCTTAAGCCGCCTTTATAAGGACCGATAGCGCTGTTCATATCTATTCTGAAACCGCGGTTGATATGAATTTCGCCTTGATCATCCATCCACGGAACGCGGAACGTAATAACGCGCTCCGGCTCAACCATTCGTTCCAATATTTTTGCTGAACGGTATTCGGGATGACGGTCCAGAACGACTTCAAGAGATTCTACAATTTCCTGAACTGCCTGATGAAATTCAGGCTCGTTAGGATTTTTTGTTTTCACTTCGGAAATTAATTTAGCAACATACTCTGACATAAATAACTCACTATTTTTTTGAATAGGTTAAAAAATAAATTGTTGATTAAAAATTTTGCTGCGCCGACATTATAATGAAATTGTGGATATAACTTCTTTAAAATAAAATTTTGTTTTACTTTATTGTATTTAATGAGGTCAAGCGGAAAGTTCATACAAAGGGATAAACAATATTCTTCGCTCCGGGTAAAAGAATTTACCGGCACCAAGTTGTGTCCCCTTAATGAACCGTTTTGTTTTATAAACGGAAGAATAATCATAAAATTTTCTTTATCTCTTCCGAGAGAAATTTTCTATGCCTAAATTAGCAATAAATTATCTAAAAAACTCTAATTTTTTTTGAGGCTTTTATGCAAAATGAAATATTAAAGGAAAAGGTAGAACAGGCAGTTCAAATCCTAAAAGAAAAAAATATTGATATGTGGCTTACTTTTGTAAGAGAAAGCGGAAACATTAAAGATCCCGCTCTAGATATGATTGCCGGAACAAGCTGCACATGGCAGTCCGCGTTAATGATTTCTAAGGACGGCGATACAACAGCAATTGTCGGCTCACTTGAAGTTGAGAATTTTCAAACAAGAGGATTATACAAAGATGTGGTTGGCTATGTAAAATCCGTAAAGGAGCCGCTGCTTGATTATTTAAATAAAAAGAATCCCGGTACGATTGCGGTAAACTTTTCTAAAAATTCTAACCTTGCTGATGGATTGACACATGGCATGTTTTTAATTCTGACAGATATTTTAGATGGTACACCGTTTACAAAAAGACTGGTCTCGTCGGAAGAAATTATTTCTGCATTAAGAGGACGGAAATCGAAAGCGGAACTCGCAATAATGAAAGAAGCCGTATATAAAACTTTAGAAATTTTTGACGAGATGACAAAATTTATAAAGCCTGGAAAATCAGAAATTGAAATTGCGGAATTTATAAAACGTATTGCGTTAAAAAATAATTTTGGTTTAGCCTGGGAAGAAGACCATTGCCCGGCGGTTTTTACGGGACCTGAAGCCACAAGTGCTCATGCGGGTCCGACAAATAGAAAGGTCGCGAAGGGACATTTTGTAAATGTTGATTTCGGAATCAAGTATAAAGGATATTGTTCTGATCTACAAAGAACGTGGTATGTTTTAAAGGACGGCGAAAAAATTGCTCCAAAGGAAGTTCAAAAAGGTTTTATTGTAATCAGGGACGCTATTCAAAAAGTTGCGGATAATTTGAAGCCGGGAGTAAATGGCTGCGAGATGGACGACATTGCAAGAAATTATATTGTATCGCAAGGCTATGAAGAATTTCCGCACGGACTCGGTCATCAAGTCGGTCGGGAAGCCCATGACGGCGGCGGCGGCTTACTGCCCCGCTGGGAAAAATACGGCAAGACTCCTTTTATCCCTGTTGAAGAAAATCAAATTTACACAATTGAGCCAAGGCTTTATGTTAAAGATTACGGCACCGCAACAATAGAAGAAGAAGTATTTGTTACTAAAACAGGATGTGAGTTTATTTCAAAACCGCAAAAAGAATTAATTCTGATTTAAAGCTAAAACGTACAGTCTTTGAAGTAGGATTCCTGGAGAAGTTTGCGGTATTCATCGAGATTAATTTCTTTTGCTCCGAACATTCTTAAATGTTCCGTAAGGAATTGAACATCGAGCAGAGAAAAATTTTTCTCGTTGAGATGCTCTAACAATTTTATTAATGCAAACTTTGACGCCTGCGGCACGAGTGAGAACATCGATTCACCGAAAAACGCGCCGCGGAAAGTTACACCGTATAAACCTCCGACTAATTTATTTTCTTTCCATGTTTCAACCGTATGAATGTGACCTAATTTTTGAAGCCGGAAATATGCTTGTATAATTTCTTCCGAAATCCATGTTTCTTCTCTGTCGGCGCAAGCATAAACCACGGACTTGAAGTCCGTATCAAACTTAATTTCAAAATTCATCGAAGGAATAATTTTTCTGAGCGACCGGGGAAAATTATAATTGCCAAGCGGAATAATAGTTCTAATTTTAGGAAAGTACCAATCAACAACACCATTGCTATCAGCCATGGGAAATGCGCCTCGCGCATAAAACGACAGCATCTCTTCCGGATCATTTAAGAAACTTGATCCCGAATAATTTTGTTTATTCATTGATTAATACTATTCGTCTATCCTTACTTCAAGATGGATTATCTCGTATCCTTTTATTGTTTCGTAAGCCGCAAATATTACTCCAGCTAATACCAGAATCATACCTGAAAGAAAAAGAATTGTAATTAAGTGGTTCATGTTTGGGATGCCGGTAAAGTACTGAACTCCTATAAACAAAGAAGTTAGTACAAAAAATGCAACGGCAACAGTGTAAGAAAGCACCGCATTGCGAACAAGTTTTACTCTCTGTTCAAGCTGCGACAACTGTAACGAGATACTTTCGATCCTAACGTTTTCCTGGTAATTAAATTCTTTATCGTTCGCCAATTTAAAAAGTTTCCTTCTTTCTTCATTCAAAAGCCTTATGCGATTTACGACAAGCGAGTATTTGTTATTCATTCCAAGCAATAACAAACCGCACGCGGAAATCATTAAGCCGGGAGCGAGCATTAATTGTATTACTTGAACAATGGAAGTATTTTCTGTCATCACTATCTCAACAAAATATTTTTTATATCAAACTAAATTTACAAAATGTTGAAGATAACCGGCAGGCTTTTAATAAAAAATTTAATCTTGAATTAATCTCTTCCCAAAAAGGATTAAACGTACGTCCGTTTGATGAAATCAATAATAACATTATCATTTGAATTCAGGAGTTCTTCTGTTGTGCCTGTAAAATGAATTTTGCCTTCGTGCATCATGGCAACTTTTGCAGCTACATTTTTTACGCTGTACATGTCGTGGGTAACCACGACGGAAGTAACTTTTATTTTTTCGCTTAGCTCTTTAATTAAAGCATCAATTGAATCCGACATTATTGGATCAAGACCGGTAGTAGGCTCATCATACAAGATATAATCGGGATTGGTTACAAGCGCTCTGGCAAGCCCTACGCGTTTTTTCATTCCGCCTGAAAGTTCCGCCGGCTTAAGGCTGTTCATACCGCTCAGCCCAACCAGCTCTAATTTTTCATTCACAATTTTTTCAATTTCATTCTTGGAATAACTCATATTTGATTCATCCAGAGGAAGCGAAACATTTTCCTGGACTGTCATAGAATCAAAAAGCGCGGCGCCCTGAAAAAGGAAACCAAATTTTTTCCTGAGCTGGTAAAGATCTTTCTGGTTTAATTCGCTGACAATTTGTTCTTCGACTTTCACATAACCTTTATCTGGCTGAAGAAGTCCTACGATATGTTTTATAAGAACACTTTTCCCGCAGCCGCTTCTACCAATTATTACCAGGGTCTCACCTTTATTAATAGTAAGATTAACTCCGTTTAGAACCTTATTGTTTCCGAAGCTTTTGTAAAGATTAGAAATTGTAATCATTTAAAACTATAATTTTATTGAAATTAATATTGATAAAATTATTTCCTTGAAAATGCAATAAATAGTTTCATTAAATCGCAAGGCATACAAGAAGTAAGCGAAAGTTCTGTTTTTCCTTTAACACTTGAATAAAATTTCCCGCCGAGAAATTGCCCTAAGAAAAAGGCAGACACAAGCGCCGGATAAGTTACGAAAGCGAATCCAATTCCGGAGGCAAATCGTAAAGCAACTACAAACGGTACCGGAAGATGAATTGCTAATGCCCATTGGAGTGAAAACTTTTTTACGTTCGCTCGCCAATAACCGAACGGGAGATTAAACAACAAAATAATTACGGCTACTATGAGTAATTTCATCTATAAACTTTTCAGAATAATTTCTTGTAAACACAAATAAAAATTTAATAAATTGAAATGTAAAATAAAGTTCTTTTGCTTAAAAAAGAATTCATATGATCAATCATTTAAATTCATAAAAAATTAAAAGGATATAATGTTAAAGAGAGTCTGCGTCTTTTGTTCTTCAAGTGATTTATCCGATCAAGTTTATTTAGATGCCGCATACAAACTTGGTGAAATGCTCGCCGAAAATTCAATTGAAATTGTTTATGGCGGAGGCTTGGCCGGCTGCATGGGAAAGCTTGCGGACGGCGCTCTGGCTAAGGGTGGAAAGGTTTTCGGCATTATTCCGAAGTTTATGTTTGATCTTGAATGGGGACATGACAAAATTACAGAACTGAAAATAGTAGAGTCGTTGAATGAACGAAAAGAAATGATGATAATGGAAACAGATGCAGCTATTGCTTTGCCGGGCGGCTCAGGCACTCTGGAAGAATTATTTGAAACGATTACTTTAAAGAGACTCGGCGTTTATTTAAGTCCGATTATCCTGGTAAATACAAAACATTTTTTTGATCCTTGTATTCAAATACTGGAAGACGCAATTGCGGAAAAATTTATGGATGAAAGAAATCTTTTGATGTGGAAAGTTGTCGATGAAGCTACGGAGGTTTTGAAAGCTATAGAAAACTCGTCAAGCTGGTCTGCGGATTCTAAAAATTTTGCCACCTTACGAAAAAAGTAAAAAGCTATCCGGGTTTAATTGCCCGAACAGCTTTTTGAAATGATTCTGTTTATTTATCTATCTATAAAATTAATTCAAAACATTACTAAAAATTTCAATATCTAATTCATCAAAGCCAGAATCATTTTATTTCTTTAACAATTAGACTACGTTTTTCAAAAAAGGGTTTAAGGTTTTTGGCGTTATAAAATAATTATATTTTTCTAATCAATTGAACTTTCTCGCCACAACAACGGCAGTTTTTAAACTCTCAATCGAACCCATGTTTTCGTTCAGCGCTTCGAGATAAATTATATAAATCCCAATCCGCAAAGGATTACCAGAATCATCAAGCCCGTTGAACACTACTGATCCGCTTGAACCGCTCGGCTGGTTATTTACTATGGTTCTAACAAGTCTGCCGTGGTTATCAAAAATTTTAATCCTAACCTGCGCAATAACCTGCGTTAGATTATAATTAATAACTGTAAAATCTTCAAAACCATCGTTATCAGGAGAAAAAGGATTGGGAGATACTGAAATTTTAGAATTAAAGTTTGAGTTAACGGAAAAAATACTATTTTGCTTCGAAGGAGTTGCGCCGCTTTTGTCTGTTGAACTGCTCCAATTATACGCATCGTTCCCGTTTAATCTAGGATTTATTCTTTCAAGTGAAATATTTTTTGTGCTTACAAAATTCTTGTTGTGCCAGCCCGGAGAGTACCAAACCGAATCGATCGAATTGCCGCGCATATCTTTCAGCAAAATTAATTTTCCCGTACTTATTAAACCAAGCGATGAAGTATTCAAAATATTTTTGTACTGATAATTCTGCAAAAAATATTTTTTCAGCATTATGGAATCCGCGCCCAAGATAAAATAAGTATTAGGAGGGATCAGCAAACCGGTTTGAGAAACCTTGTAAACATTTTGTTTTTCGTCTTCAATTTCCCAGCCGGCTATATTAATAAATTTGCCGCTGTTATTATATAATTCTATAAACTCGCAATTATCGTAATCCGGATCGAACATTATTTCGTTAATTGAAACATCACCTTTTTCATAAGACGGAATGTTAACTACCGAGTTTTGTTCGCCGGGAGTGCTTTTATTTTCACTTATGCTGGTTATCCAATTAGTACTGTCATTTGATGAATTAGAAAAGGAAATCCTTTCCAGGGAAAAACCATTTGAACCTCCCCATGACGAGGCATAAAAAATAGAATCAATAGTTGAGCCTCTATTATCTTTTAAAACTATTCCGTCTTTATCATTATTTAATATCGGCAAATTGATGTATAAAATTTTGGTAGGAATATTCGGGTGAAAATTATTGATTGAGGAATCTTTTGTTAATACTAAAAACGATTTTGAAGGTAGAAAGCAGTCTTGATTAATTGTAACTTTCGATGGAGTCGTAAGCACGTCCGAAACTGTCCAAGCTTTTAAATTTATAGAATCTTCCAGAGTATTATAAATTTCGATCCATTCAGGTTCGCCATTTTTAGGATCATACATAATTTCATTTATTAAAACCGCGTTTGCAGAAAAGCCAGGCGCAATTGTTTTATACAAATAATTGTTTGTTGTGTCCTCATCATCGCTGCAAATTAAATTTGCGTATAACGCCTTTTTAGTTAGAATATTTTTTATAGAATAGTTCATATCAAAAATTATTGAATCACCTGTATTTATTTCCAGTCCTTCTTTTGAAGTTAAAATCGTGTTTGGAATTGAATCAAGATCGGTATCCTCATAAAGCTGAAGTGAAAATATTTCATTTTTCAAACCGTTGTTTTGAACTTTTATTTCCACATTGACATCTTGTCCTGAGTTAGGCGATGGCGGATTAAAAATAATATCTTTGATAGCCAGGTCTGATTCGCGCGGTGAAACTGAATTTATAAACCCAGGGGTGCCATTTATTTTCAAAGAATTTTTCCAATTAAGCTTTGAACTGTCGTGCGACATTACAATTTTTTCGTCGGAAATTCCTTTGTCGTTATTTGCTGAGTAAAAATAGTAGTCAAGGGTATCATTAGCAGCATCCAAAAGCCACAACGGGCGGTCCGTCGTGTTTGCCATACCGTTAGATCCAAATGAATTTTTTTGTATCTTCAATATTAAAGAGGAACCAGGAATGAGAGAGCGGTAAATTCCATTTGCAAGATCATAATCTCCTTCCAAAATTACAGCAAAAGATTTCGGGGGAAGCAAAGTCCCAAATCCAGCTGATATAATTGCGTTCGGCTGCGATGTATAATATTTAATTTTAAAATTACTCAGGTCAACAGAATCTGTTTCACTTAAATTGTAAACTTCAACAAATTCATCATTATCCGATTGCGGATTAAACATTACTTCGCTAAAAATTATTGAACGGGAAACTTGAGAAAATACATTAGCAGAAATTACTAAGACTAAAAAGAAAAGAAACCTTTTCATGCGATCCCCTCGCAAAAATTTTAAAAATATATACCAATAATAGCAATATTATTTGAATCGAAAAAATTTTTGTTCCAATGCCTTAATAGGATTTTGCAATCTTTTCGAAAATTGGGTCCGGAAGCGCTCTCAAAATTTTGGAGCCTATCATAGTTGGCAGCGGAAATTGAACAATCCGTTTCTCTTTTTTTATTCCGTTTAAAATTATTTTTGCTGCTTTCTCAACAGGCATTAGAAACGGCATTTTAAAATTATTTTTATCTGTCATCGGCGTTTTTACAAAACCGGGTTTTACCGTGATTACTTTTACGCCATATTTTTTTAATTCCGTCCTTAAGCTTTCAAGGAAAACCGTCATCGCGGCTTTGCTTGCGCAGTAAGTTCCGCTTTTAGGAAAACCTCTGCCGTCGGCTAAACTTGATACTCCTACTATCAAACCTTTTTTATTGTCTATCATTTCAGGAATTAATACTTCACAGAAATTAAAAAAACCTATAACATTAGTTTTAAAAGTTTCCTCAGCAGAAGCGCTATTAAAATTTTTTAAGTTTTGCGGAAAGCTTACTCCGGAGTTATAAATTAAAACATCAGCCGTACCGAGGGAGTTTTTTGCTTCTGCAACTGCGAAATTCACCTCTTCCTTTTTTGTAACATCACATTTTATAGAAACAATTTTCCCGAGAAAATCTCCAAAATATTTCACCTGTTCGTCAATAGCATCTTTTCTTCGCGCAAGAAGCGCAAGGTTGCAGTTTTCTTTAGCAAGTTGTTTTGCTAATTCCAAACCAATTCCGCTTGAAGCGCCGACTAAAATAATGTTATTATTTTTTAAACTGTGCATTTTTTACACCATTTTTGAGACAAAATATAATATAAAAATACGTTATTAAAGCGTAATTTTATTAGCGCGGGCTTTCCAAATTAGAAACAAATTGTTATCTTATCGTCAAAAATTATTCCAATGTTCGAAAGTAATTTTATTCGCGTTGAAGATGTTTTAATTCGACCTGAAATCGCAGAAATTAAGTTTTCTTGCGATCTTGAAAAATGCAAGGGCGCCTGTTGTACCCTGGAAAGCGAGTATGGTGCGCCTCTTTTGGAAGACGAGCTAAAATTGATTGCCGGAGTTTTGAGCAGCACTAAAAAACATCTTGGCGAAAAAAGTATAAAAATAATTGAGTCTGAAGGTTTTTACGAAAGAAAAGACGGCGAGTTTTTAACCAGAAGCATTGATGATAAGGATTGTGTTTTCGTGTACTATGAAAATAAAATTGCAAAATGCAGCATTGAAAAAGTTTATTTTGAAGAAGGAACAAATTTTAGAAAACCGATTTCGTGTCATCTCTTCCCGATTAGGGTTTCAAAATTCGGCGGAGATGTTTTAAGATATGAAAAATTTAAAGACTGCGAACCGGCTTTAGAAAATGGAAAACGAAAAGATATTAAGCTTTTAGATTTTTGTAAGGATTCATTAACAAGGCTATATAGTAAGAAATGGTTTTCAACATTAAAGGAAATGATCGGATAAGAATATGTTAACGTTAAGTCAAAAACTTTCGCAGCAGCAAAGGCTGTCGCCTCAGCAGATTCAGTATCAAAAGCTGCTTCAGCTTAATACTATGGCGCTTGAGCAAAGAATAAAAACAGAGCTAGAACTAAATCCTATTCTCGAAGAAGTTTTAGACAGTGAGATGGAACTTACTCAGGATACAGACGAAAAAGAGAAAAGCGAAGATTCCGAGGGAACTGAAGAAGAATTTGAAAATAACTCCGACGAGGAATTTGAGCTTGAGGATTTTATGAACGACATTGATTTTGAAGGTGATCGTTCCAACCGAAGCAAAGACGACGAAGTATATCAGCCGCTTGCGCCAGCCAAAGAAACAATCAGCGAGCATCTTTTAGAACAATTAAGAATGCTTAATCTTGACAGCGATTTGTTTATACTCGGCGAAGAAATTATTGGTAATCTTGATGCGGATGGATATTTGAAAACAAGTCTTCCGGATATTCTTAAAGAACTCGAAATGTTCGAGCATGTTAATATTTCTCCGGAGGCATCCGAAGAATTATTAAAGAAGATTCAGACATTCGACCCCATTGGAATCGCTTCAAGAAATTTACAGGAATGTTTGCTTGTCCAATTGAGAAATTCTTCTCACGATCCTTACTATACTTTTCTTGCAGATGAAATGCTGGAAAAGCATTTCCATGATTTTACCCAGCGTAGGTTTGACTCGATAAAACAAAAAATGAATTTGACCGATGACAGCTTAAAAATTACAATCGATTTAATCCAAAGTCTTAATCCAAAGCCCGGCGAGGGAAATATTGAATCCGTCGAGATGAACCAAATAACTCCTGATTTTATAATAGAAAAGGTAGATGATGATCTTATAATTACTTTGAATGACCGTAGCGTTCCCTCGGTAACATTAAGCAAGACGTACCTCGAGATGATTGACTCTAATAAGAAAACAAAAAAGTCTTCCGAGCGTGATAAAAACACTTATAAATTTTTACGGGAAAAATTTGAATCCGCAAAGTGGTTTATTGCATGCATCCAGCAGCGCCGCGAAACGTTAATGAAAATCATGCAGGCTATTGTTGAGAAACAATATGAATTCTTCGACAAAGGTCCAAAATTTTTAAGACCAATGATCTACAAAGATATCGCTGAAGAAATAAACATGGACATTTCAACAATAAGCCGTGTAGTTAACGGCAAATATGTTCAAAGCCCCGTCGGCATTCACGAATTAAAATACTTTTTCAGCGAAGGTTTAAGTACAGACTCAGGCGAGGAAGTTTCAAACAAACACATAAAAGAAAGATTGAAAGAAATTATAGATTCCGAAGACAAAAATTCTCCATTCAGCGACGACAGGCTGGCAGAAATGTTAAATGAAGAAGGAATACATATTGCGAGACGAACTGTTGCAAAATACAGAGAACAATTAAGGCTGCCGATTGCAAGGCTTCGCAGAGGATTATGATAAAATATTTCGGCGATGTTTTTATAACATTTCTGATCTTCGGAGCTTTTGCTTTTTTACATTCTTTGCTTGCCTCCAATAAAGTAAAAAAATATTTTGCAGATAATTTCGGCAGCTTGATTGCTTTTTACCGCTTTATCTACGTGCTGCTCGCCCTAATTTCTTTCTGGATGATCTATAACTTTGTTCCGCATGCAGATATAACAATATATGATCTTCCTTATCCGTACGATTTTTTAATTTTGATTCCACAATTTTTAGGACTTGCAGGTTTTCTATGGACATTAAAATTTTTTTCTACAAAAGAGTTTTTAGGAATCAACCAGATTATCCGGTGGCGAAACAAAGAATATAACATTGACGAGCTCGATGAAAAATTATCACTCCGCATTGAAGGTCCATATAAATACAGCAGACACCCTTTATATTTTTGCTCAATCGTCTTCTTAATGTTCAGACCGGAAATGGATTTGTTTTATCTCAGCTTTTTGATCTGTATTATTTCTTATTTTTATATTGGTTCTATTTATGAAGAAAAGAAGTTAGTAGAAAAATTTGGAGGCATTTACATGAACTATCAAAAAAGTACTCCAAGAATATTTCCTTTCAAATTGAAACGTTTAAAGTAATAAAATTTGTAAAATGGTTTTTATGGTAATAAATTTAAATAGAAGAAAGTCATTTATGGAAAAGGAACATCATTAATGGATATAAAAATGCACGCAACCACAATACTTGGCGTCGTTCATAATGGAGAATCCGCAATCGGCGGCGATGGTCAGGTAACCCTTGGAAATACGGTCATGAAGCATAACGCAATAAAGATAAGAAAAATTTCCAACGGAAAAGTTTTATGCGGATTTGCCGGTGCTTCGGCAGATGCTTTTACTTTAGTAGAAAAATTTGAAGACAAACTTGAGCAGTACCGCGGTAATGTTGGTCGTGCCGCAGTAGAGTTAGCCAAAGAATGGAGATCGGATAAATATCTCCGCAAGCTTGAAGCGATGCTTGCTGTTGTTGCTGAAGGAAAAGCTCTAATAATTTCCGGCAACGGTGATGTAATAGAACCGGACGATCAAATTGTTGCCATCGGTTCCGGCGGCATGTACGCTCTCGCGGCGGCTAGAATGCTGAAGAAATACAGCAATCTTTCCGCTAAAGAAATTGTAGCCGAAGCTTTGAAGACAGCCTCGGAAATTTGTATTTACACTAACGATAAAATCAATGTTGAAGTAATAAAAGATTAAAAAATTAAATTATGAAAACCAAATCAACTCACACACTTACACCTTCGCAGATAGTTAATGAATTAGATAAATATATAATCGGTCAGACTGAAGCAAAGCGCGCGGTTGCAATAGCTCTTAGGAATCGATGGAGAAGGCAACAAGTAGCGGAAAATTTACGAGAAGAAATTCTTCCTAATAATATAATCTTAATCGGACCCACCGGCGTTGGTAAGACTGAAATTGCACGACGGCTTGCGAAGCTTGCCGAAGCTCCTTTCGTAAAGGTGGAGGCTTCAAAATTTACAGAAGTAGGATATGTCGGCAGAGACGTTGAATCAATGATCCGTGATCTTGTTGATTATGCAGTTACGCTCGTGAAGTCGGAAATGACTTTGCAGGTTCAGGAAAAAGCAGAAAATTTAGCCGAAGAAAAAATACTGGATATTCTTATTCCGCCGGTTAGACGCAATGCAAATGCCGCTGAAAATGCGGAAACTGATGACAACAATGAACTTATTCAGAATAAAAAAACACGTGAGTGGATGCGCGAAAAATTAAAAAACGGCGAGCTTGATAAAAAATTAATTGAGTTCGATGTTAATGTACAGAATGGACTTGGTATGCAGGTCTTAGGTCCATTTGGTATTGATGATCTCGGCATTAACTTCCAGGAAATAATGGGAAATATAATGCCGAAGAAAAAGAAGAAAAGAAAAACAACAATTGCAGAAGCTCGAACCGTCATTGCTCAAGAAGAAGCGCAAAAATTAATTGATATGGATATGGTTCAAAAAGACGCGATAGAACGTGTGCAGAATTCCGGTATAATATTTATAGACGAGATCGATAAAGTTGCGGGAGGCGGGAAAGGCTCAGGCCCGGATGTTTCACGCGAAGGCGTACAGCGCGATCTTTTGCCTATTGTAGAAGGTTCAAATGTAAACACAAAATACGGAGTGGTAAAAACAGATCATATTTTGTTTATTGCTTCCGGCGCCTTTCATGTTTCGAAGCCATCTGATTTGATCCCTGAATTACAAGGTCGTTTTCCAATTCGTGTTGAATTAAAAAGTCTTACTCAAGAAGACTTTGTTAAAATCTTGACTACACCCGAAAATGCTTTGCTGAAACAATACAATGCTCTTTTAGAAACTGAAGGCGTAAAGCTTGAATTCACAAGCGATGGAATAAAAGAAATTGCACGCATTGCTTCCGAAGTTAACGAGCAGGTTGAAAATATCGGCGCTCGCAGATTGCATACAATTTTAACTACTTTGCTTGATGAAATTTTATTTAATGTACCAGATAAAATCCCTACTGCTACAGTGAAAATAAATGCGAAGTTCGTAAAACAAAAATTAGACAGCATCGTAAAAGATAGAGACCTAAGCAAGTTCATCCTTTAATTTATAATTAGTGTAAAAATAGAAGCATAAACTTTTTTTACTGTAATGCCGAATTTAAAATCAATTTTAAAGAATAAGAATGTTATTAAAAGAACATTAGCTATAGGCGTTCTACTAATCCCGTTTTTTTTCCCCAGCATAAAATATATTTTCAACGGCGGCGTGGAAAACATTTATGCCCATGCACGCGGACAAATACAACCGGACACAAATATCGTACTGATAAATATTTCTTCAGAGGATATAAACAACCTCGGTCATTGGCCTATAAAGAGGAGCTATTATGCCTTGCTCGTAAACAGTCTTTCAAACTACGGCGTAAAAAAAATCGGACTTGAAGTTTTTTTAAGCGCCAAATTTGTTACTCAAACCATTTACGATAATCTATTAACAAAGGAAATTGAAAAATCCGGAAGGGTCGTGCTTAGCTCTGTTGCGGGCGGAGTATATTTTTCAAGCGGAAAATTCTATACGGATTCTTTAAGTTATCCAAGCCCTAAACTGCTCGACTCTTCTTTTGCAACCGGTCATCTGAACTATCTTAATGATAATGGAATTGTTATCCCGCTATATTTACACAACAACAACCTGATTGAAAAAGCTTTTTCTATTCAGCTTGCGGGAGATAATTCTAACTTTTACCGGAACGAAGTTATAAAAGTTAATTTCATTTCTTCATGGAAAAAATTCAGGCAATTAACGTTGCTTCATTATTTCCAGCTTGTAAACAGCGGAAGCGACTCATTAAATTTGCTGAAGAATAAAATCGTTATTATCGGCATCAGCGACCCGGATATCGCGTCAGTTATTAAAACTAATTTCGATTCAAGCCTGCCTGGCACGGCTCTTCATGCTTTTGCGCTTGATAATATTCTTAATGATAGATTTCTTAATGATAATTTTTTAGTGCCGTCAAGCGTAATATTTTTATTGACAGCCTTCTTACTAATATTTATCCAGGCGAAATTTTTCAGCGAACATTTATTCAGATTTTACATCTATGCTTTTGTTATTTTCATTTTAATAACATTTATCCTTTATGTCAACTTTTATATTCAGCTTAGTTATTTGTTTTTCTTTTTCCCGATGTTAGCATTTCTACTCAGCGATGTTTTCTTCTACATTTTTGAAAAGAAAATTCTTCTCGATGGGACAATCGACGAAAGTCAGATTCTCAAATCATTACTTTCTACCAAAGAACAGGAACTTTCCAAACTTCAGAAAGAACTAAATGTTTCCGGTGAAGGCGGCTCATATAAGCTGATAGAAAAAATTAAATCGCTGAAATCGGATATAGACAAGCTTAGAGAAAATGAGGATGATAAAAGCGCTGCTGAAAAAAATTTTAGAAGCGAATTGCAAGAATTTCATGGGATTATTTATCGCTCCAAGGCAATGAATAATGTGGTCGGCATTATAAAGAAAGCAGCGCCTGAAAATGCTGGCATTTTAATTTTAGGCGAAAGCGGTACTGGAAAAGAATTAGTCGCTAAAGCTATTCACACATTAAGTAAAAGAAGCGGAAATAATTTTGTGGCTGTAAACTGCGGTGCGTTATCGGACACTCTTCTTGAAAGCGAATTGTTCGGTCATGTTAAAGGCGCGTTTACGGGCGCTATAAATGATAAAATAGGAAGATTCGAAGCGGCAAACAACGGAACAATTTTCCTTGATGAGATTGCGGAAACATCTGAAAATTTCCAGATAAAACTTTTGCGGGTAATTCAAACTGGTGACTTTGAAAAGGTTGGTTCTTCAAAAGCTTTCCACACCGATGTTAGAATCGTTGCCGCAACTAATAAAAATCTCGAGACTGCCGTAAGAGAAAAAAAGTTTAGAGAAGATTTGTACTACCGTTTGAATATTATTAAGATCGAGCTTCCGCCGTTACGTGAAAGAAAAGATGACATTGAAATTTTAGCAAAACATTTCCTTGAAAAAGAAGCGAGCGGATTTCTCTTTTCAAAAGCTGCGCTGGAATCATTGGAGAAATACGAATGGAAAGGTAATGTACGTGAACTCGAAGCTGTTATAAAACGGGCTGCGATATTTGCAAAAAGTTCGGGAAGAAATCTTATTCAGCTTGCTGATCTGCCGGAAGAAATAATTAGAGAAAGCAAATTCAGCTTTGATGAAGTTGTAATCGAATCGCTAAGGCTTAAAAAGTTTTCGCATTCTTCAATCACCGAAGCTGCGAAAGAACTTGGCAATGTTAATAGAACCGTAATCTCTGAAAATTACAGAGGCTTCGCTTTTAAAATTTTAATTGAAAATAATTTTAATATCGATGATGCCTCTTTGGCAATCGCCGGTTCTCATGACGAAGAAATGATCGAACGCATAAGCGCAAAGCTTCAGACATTTATTAAAAATATTGAGAATGATGTTAAAAATTTATCAGGCAGAGATTTTATTTCTGTAAAAAATAATTTGCAGTCGAAGTATAAGAATTTACCTGTCAAATTTCATCCTTACCTCGATGAAGTAATTAAGAAATATTTACAATGACTTGAACAGAATTAATGATTTCCCTTATATTCAATCAGCCCGCCGCCGTATGTAGCAATCCAGATATTTCCTGATTGGTCTTCGGCGATTCCGCGAACGTCCAAAATATTAAGTCCAGTTGATTCGGGATCAAAAAGAATTGTGCCACCGGAAAAGTTTTGCTTCACCAATCCCTTGTTTGTTCCAAACCATTGGTTGCCTAGATGATCAATGAAAATACATTGAGCAAAACTTCCCGTTTGTAATGGATATGTTGGCTGCCAGTTAGACCCGTTATAATAAGAAATGCCTGTGCCGAAAACCTGGCCTGCCGGATGCCCTGCCCATACTTTTGCGCCGGATGTAGCAAGTGTGGTTATCTCATTACTTATAATAGAAGAATTCGAGCTGCTAAAAAGAATTTGGTGTCCCAGCTCTGCTATTCCAGATGATTTACTACCAACCCATATATTTTGGTTGGCATCAATAGTCAGAGCTGTTATCCATTCTTCAGTAGATGGCAACGGAATTAGTTCATTACTGATTGTCGTCCAACCACCGTCTACATTATATTCTGACAATCCTTTCATCGTACCAAAATACATATTACCATTTTTATCACCTACAATTGATAATATTCTAAAATCAGGCAGGCCTGAAGACCGTGGCCCAAATACCGAAACGTTATTACCTGATATTTCAACAACTCCGCCGTATTCCGTCCCAACCCATTTATTATTATTGTTATCAACAAAAATACAGTTTATACTATCTTGCGCTGGTCCTGGCGGTATTTTATCACCAAAATTCTCCCAAACTTTTCCATCAAATTTTAGTAATCCGTTGCCCGGGTCACCAAGCCAGATTATATTATCTTTGTCTATAGCAAGGCATGTCAATTGGTTAGTTGCTATTTTAGAATTTTCTAAATCAAAATTATTCCACAAAGTTGTATCAACTAAAGTTTTTTGCGCTGAAGAAATATTACTGCTGCTAACCACCACTTGCAATGTATCATCCCGGTGATTATCGGCGTGAAGCTTTATCGTATAATAACCAGGCAGCAGCCCAGTTAATGTTACAGGAGTTTTTTTATTTGTATTGGAATCATTTATAAAAACCGATGCATCAGATGGATTGCTTTTTAACGAAATACCACCAAGCATTAATGGGTTCTTAGAAAAGTCGACAAATATCTTTTTCTTAACGCCTTCAATAATTTCAATATTGATCGTCGTATCACGGTAAAGATCTTTCTTTAAGGTAATAGAATAATTGTTGGTAGAAAGCCATGTCAGACTATCGGGAGTTGCTCTCCTTCCCGGAAGACCATTTATATAAATATGAAAACCCGTTGGATAAGAATCAACATAAAGATAACCGTTAGGCGGAGGTGCGTCCGGCGGGGTGACTGAAACATCTTTAGTGCATGATGAAAATGTACTCAAGAATGATACAATTATAATAAGGCAAAACCTTAGAATATCTTTATTTAATTTATTCAGGTTCTTCTCCGTTAATTATATCCGAATGAATTTAAGTATGATCTGGTAATATCTATTCTCCAGCTGGCTTTATAGTATGAGCCAAAAATTCCAAAGCCTCCGGTTATATTTGAATAATCCGCAGCGTCTAATATAACTGTAAAATTATCGACAGAGTTTTGAATCGAAGAATAATATGATGAAAGATTTTCATCATACACAATTACGTAAACCATAATTTTAGAAATAGTGAAATCATTTTTGTTTGGATCGCTGCCGGAAATTTCTCTCATTGCCTCATCAAGCGTTGAATTATCTATTGTAAAAAAATTGATCTTAGTCGGTTGAGGATAATTAGGCGTTAGTTTACCATTCTGGTTAATATAAGAAAGAGGGACTAATAATTCTTTTGAGTTTGTATCTCCTTTCTGATAATAAATTATCGAGATGCGCGGCGCGTAATAAATATTTCCTAAATTATTCCAGCCGACATAAAGTTGAGGATGTGAAGTGGGATATGTTGTATTACTTGCAGCATCAAAAAAACCGTAACCTGCGTCAGGCGTTTTTGTAACTGAACTTAGCAATATTCCATTCGGAAGCAGTGCTTGAATTTCAATATCGCTATTCGGCGGAGGAATAAAATTGTTGCAATAATAAAAGCTAACGTTAGATTTATAATGCGATGTATCTGACCTTGGAATGGATGTATCTCTTAAAGCGTATAAGGTATCGTTGCACCACATATTAACTTCAGCACCTAAGACGGCAACGTTTTCAGTATCCGCGCCGGGATTATAATTTGGGGGCTGATAGCTTCTCGAAACCGTAATTACCTGTAAAGATGTATCGCTTCTTATTATTCCGCTAAGCGCATATCTTTCTCTGAAAGGAGCGTACGGGTTTAAAGTGTTGCTGCACGAAGCAAAAAATAAAACCGGAAAAAATATTAAAAGTAAAAATAAAAGTTTTTTCATAATTCAATTTTTAGCGTTGCTGTTGGAAGAAATGGTAACATATTTACTCTTTCACCCGTATCCCGCTTGAAGTAAAAAATATTAGCCCTGTTATATACATTTATTATGCTGGCATCAAATTGAAATTTAACAAGAGATATGTTGAATGATTTTGTTAAGCTCAAATCCATCCGGTGATAATCGGGCAGCCTTCCTAAATCTTTATCGGAAAGAATTTGAAACGGCTGATAATTTTCATAAATAGGCCAGGCGGAATATAAATCTCCGTAATACAGTTTATTATAAAAACCAAGGGACTGGGTAAATGGTAAACCGGTATTATAAACCCAAACCGCACTTGCAGTCCAGCCGTTACCAAAATTATATTCAAATGTTAGATCAACAGCGTTGCGGGAATCATAACGTGGATAATATATCCAGCCGTTAATATTCTTATACGCCCAGCTTAACGTGTACGAAGCAGTTAGTGCAAATGGGTTGTTATTAATCTTTAAAAGAAATTCCCAGCCGTAAGATTCACCCGTTGCAGAAACAAGATCCGGATCAGTAGAAACTATCTTATTATCATTCAAGGTTGGAATATTCTGCATGGTTTTATAATAACCCTGAATATCGAGAGAAATTTTTGATGTAAAATCAGTAGTCATACCAATAGAATATTGAATTGAGCCGGCAGGCTTTAAATAATTCGGAATAATTATCCATGGTTCGAACAGTGAGATGACCTCATTCTCATCCGAAAGAGTTGTTACTTCCTGCTCATATATTCCCCATGATCCTTTAAGCGCTACCGCGGGGAAAAGCCTATAAGTAAGGTTCAGTCTTGGCTGAAGAGAAAAAGGATTACTGTCTGAAGAGGTAAGACTTGTTGCAATAATTCTTGCTCCAATATCAGCGCCAAAATTATCATACCTCATAAATTTGTATTTACTATAAACGCTAATGTTTGTACCCTGGTCGCTAAGGTTACTTATTGCCCCTAAAGAATTTTCAATATAAAGCGCCGTATTTAAATTTTTTATTTCCGCACCCACGCTAAATTCGTCCTTGCTTTCGAATATATAGTTGAAATCCATTTTCATTGTTATATCGTCAAGCTGGTTATTCTTCGGTTTCGCGCTGCTTAATTTCGGATCAACATTTCCGCTAAAACTGCTCCATGAAATTCCCAGCTCATAATAAAGCGGGGAATCTGTTAATTGAAACCAATCAAGCCCGAGTATTTTGTTTGACCAGTTCATATTTTCCAGATAAGGGCTGTTGTTGTTTAATACGTCGCCGCTTATAAAACTTGTTATTATAAATTTTGATCCGGCAATAAAATCAGGATTAGAATAATTAAGCTTAAATGATAAATCATAAAAATTAATCGGCGCGCTTTGATCATTTAAAAACTTTTTCAAGATTTCTGTTGAGTAACTTTTTCTACCGGTAACAATAAAAGAGCCATACGGAATTGGTCCTTCCAAAAGAGTTTTAGCAGTTAAAAAGCTTGTTGTAACAGAGCCGCTGTAATTATTTTTGTTACCGTCTTTAGTGATAATATTCATTACCGAAGAAAGCCTGTCTCCTTCTTCAGCAGTAAAGCCGCCCTTATAAAACTCAACGCTGTTTATCATATCAGGATCAATTACGCTAAACATTCCAAACGCGTGAAAGGGATTATAGATAGTTATCCCATTTAACGTAACAAGATTTTCGTTGCTCGAGCTTCCGCGGACATAATATCTTGCCGAAACATCCCCTGTTGATCTCACTCCGGGTAAATATTGAAGCGACCGGAATACATCAGACTCAACTCCCTTCGGAGTCATTTCAATATCTTTCAATGAAATTCTTTGTAGACCGATATCCGTAGCATTTTTTTCTATCGTTCTTTTTCCGACGGTTTCAACCGCGCCAATTTTTATTCCGACCGGAACTAATGCAGTATTAATTTCCTTGATTGAATTTCGAGCTACTGTAAAGTGAATAACTTTCGTTAGGTAGCCGACATAGGAAATTGTTAATGTGTAATGTTTGTTTGCGGGAACTGAAGATATAACGTAGAGCCCGTGTTGATCAGTTGAGGCACCGGCATTTAATTCATTTATTACGACGTTGCAGAAAGCCAGCGCTTCGCCGTTTGTGGAATCTGTAACAATTCCTCTGACCGCGCCTCTTCCCTGCGCATGCAGGGTACTGGCAGTTGATATTACAAAAACTAAAAAAAGAATTTGAATAGTCAGATAACTGTATTTTTCGCCCGGTTTAATCTTCATTCAGAACTTTCTCATTCGCCCTAAAGAATAATTTTTTTTATTCAAATATAAAATATTTATATTAATAAAGTATGGTAGAGAAAAATTAATCCGGTATTAATAATTTTCTATCAGTGTGCCGCTTTTACCGCTTAATGCTTCTCTATATAGCTCTGACTTAGTAATATAGACTTTTACGCCGCCGCCTTCCAAAAAATTAATTGCTGCTTTTATTTTAGGTCCCATACTGCCGGAGGGAAAAATATTTTTTTCGTATAAATCTTTTATCTGTTTAAGAGATACATGCCTAAGATCTATCTCATCATGCTGCTGGTAATTTAATTTTACTCCGTCAATGTCTGTAAAAATAAAAAGTTCCGCTTCCAATTCATCGCCATACTTAGAAGCCCTTTGGATGAGCTTTGTTCCCAATAAACTTGAAGCCAAATCTTTATCGATAACAGCATCAACCCCGGAATAAATTTCCGCTGGTGTATTATCATGATTATATTTTCTGCGGTACTCGATTCCATATTTACATCTATAAACTTCCTCATCGTTCACAATAACAGGCTTGACTTTTTTTACAGGTATTCCGCCGCCGCCTACTGTTATGGGAATTATTCCCGCCCGAAGATTGGCTTCAATTAATTCTATTTCAACAACCTCAATAGGTTCCGGCGACGCCACAACCCAGCGCCATAATTCATTTCCGTTATCTTCTTTCTTATAAAATTTAAAAGGTCGATCCTCTTTGCTTTGTTGATTCAGCGCATCCTCTTTTGAAAAAGACGGTCCTATAAATTTCGAAGGAAAATTAAACGCCGGATCTTGTTCGTCAACTACAACCTTAGTAATAGTCTCCGCAACAATTTTATTGATCCCTAATATTCTTAAAGAATTTGAGAGCTGCGCAAGCATGTATCCCATTGAACCTTGAGTATCCGCATCACAGACATCCAGTTCAACTAATGAAGAATTCCCATTCATCATTAAATTGCCGACTTGCGGTCCATTGCCGTGTGTTAGTATATAATAATCGTCCGGGTTTTCTTTAATTATTTTGGCAAGAAGTTCACAAGTGGCTGATGTCTTTTTCCACTGTTCCGCAATTCCTTGAATAATTAGTTTACCAGTAGCCGGATCAATTAATCCGGTTGGAGAAAGTTCATTCCCCCCAAGAGCGAAGATAGTTAATCGCCTTTTCATAAAAATTTTTTACTTATTTTTTTAGAAGCTTTACTTCATAGTGAAAAGCTAAATTATTTTTTCCTGTTGTTCTGTTAATTCATCCCGCTTAATAACAATTACAGTAGCATCATCATCCCATTTGTCGCTGTTACCGAATTTTTTTGCGCTGTTAAAAATTTCATCTAGAATTTCTTTGGAAGTTTTTCTCTGATTCTTCACAACAACATCTTTTAGCCTGTCCAATCCAAATTCTTCTTTATAAAGATTCTGCCGTTCTATTATTCCATCACTATAAAGTACCAGCACCGAGCCCGGCTTAATAAACACATAAGTTTGATGAATGGAAACTTCCGGCAGCGCACCGAAAATTAATCCGGTTGATTTTAATTCGGTTACTTCATTACCTGAAACAAGAAAGGGAATTGGATGACCTGCATTTACATAAAATAAATTCCCGCCTATTTCAAGATCGGCATAAAAAAGCGAAACAAATAATGAAGAGTACACACTTTTATTTATTACGCGGTTTAATTTTTTTAAAGTATAAACTGTTTTCATTTCCTTTTCAAGACCCATTCTCAAACCGGTAACAACATCTCTTACAAGCAGCGCGGCTGGAATACCATGCCCGCTGGCGTCGCCTATGCAAAAGCCGTAACTGCTGTCATCAAATTTAAAATAATCATACAGATCGCCGCCTACTAGCTCCGCCGGTTGTGAAAAGCCGCTTACCTGGTAACCGGGAATTACAGGCGCCGCAGTTGGAAGCAAGCTTTGCTGGATAAGCACCGCCTGCTCTATTTCGTTCTTAACCGCTTCGGAAGAAATTCTTGAATTTACCGCTGAACGAACTGCGTTAAAACAAAATTCAATTTCTTCTCTAATCCATCCGCTTCTTAATTCAAAAACTATTATCCAAAAATATTCTGTACCTCTAATTGTAAAGGCGGCTGGAATGGAATACTCTTTTCGGTTTGAGTTTATCGCCGGATCAATGCTGAACGAAGGATCATCAAAAATATAACTCTTCGTTCTTATCAATGCTTTTACCGGTTCGGATTCTTTCGGAATTAAAGAGGTAACTTTAATATTTTTAAATTTTTCCTTGGGAGAAATTAATGCGAAGTTATTTTCCTCTTCTTCATAAACGCGCCCTCTTGCAATATTTAGATCTTGCCCGAAAGTATTTTCTAGCTCTTTAACAATAAGAAAGAGAAAATCTTTGCCCGTTTTTGCGTGACCAATTTTATTCAGTAGAAAGTCTAACTTCCTATAGAAAGTTTTCGGTTCAATCATATAAAATCAATTTTCCATTTATTTGTGAAATGAAAAATACAGAAAATAATTGAAACACTGTATGCTGTAGTCCGCTTAAAAAATTTTATTGGGTAGATTTTTTACAAACCATACTTAAATAGAAGAAAAATTATTTTCTATTAAAATGATGTAGGAGATTTATGTTAAAAAACCGTTAATTTTAGCTGGAGGAATTTTTCCTTCTTAATTGTTTAAACCAAGTACAATAAATCTTTGTCACATCATTTTAATTAGTAAAAACAATTATGTATTTATTTTCCTAAAATTGATTAATGAAAATCTAAGCTCTTAAAAATAGTTTATCTCAACCGGAGACCTGATGCAAAAGAAAAAGTTATACATTTCATTTTCCATAATCGGAATAATACTTTTACTCTTAGTTGTACTAAAGATCGTTCGTTCTATTACAGAAGCTTCAAAAAGACCTGTGGCTGTTCCTACCGTTGTTGTTTCAAATGCTAAACGCGGTGAGATAGTGAGAAGCGAAAGTCTTACCGGGGATATTCTTCCCATACAACAAGCTAGTGTTTATTCAAAAGTAACCGGCAACATTGAAAAAATTTATGTTGATATCGGGGACAGAGTAAAAAAAGACCAGCTGCTTGCTTTGATTGACACAACTATTTATTCACAGAATGCTAAACAGGCGCATGCAAATTACCTTCAGGCACTGGCTAATTTGGAAAACTCCAAGCTTAGCTATGAACGAAATAAATCTTTATTCGCCCAAAATCTTGTCGCCAAGCAGGAACTTGATAATTCAAAAACTGCTTACGATGTAGCTTCAGCACAAAAAGAAGCTGCATTCGCAAACTATAATAATGCGCTGATTCAATTGGGTTATTGTAAAGTGACTGCTCCTTTTTCCGGCTATATAACAAAAAGATTTTTAGACCCCGGCGCTTATGTTTCATCAAGCAATCCTTCCGGCGCCGTTCTCTTTACTTTGATGGATGTCAGTATGCTGAAATCAATTATTAATATTCCCGAAAAAGACGTGCCTGATGTTTCAAAAATATTAGAGATAAGAGTTACAGCAGATGCATTGCCAAATTCGGTTTACAAAGCAAAAATAAAAAAGATAAGCGAAGCAGTTGACTTATCAACCCGTACTATGGCTGTTGAAGTTGATATTGATAATTTTAACGGTCAACTAAAGCCCGGAATGTTTGCAACTATCACTCTGGTTATGGAGAAAAAAGAAAATGCTCTGATTCTTCCCAACCAGGTTGTGCTTAATAACGATAGCGGAAATTTTGTTTTTGTTGTAGGGCAGAACAAAACTGTTCATAGAAAGTTTATTACTGTCGGAATTCAGCAAGATAGCAAAGATGAAATTCTTTCAGGCATTACTGAAAAAGATCAAATTGTTTTTGTCGGTCAAAACCTAATTAAAGAAAATATGAAAGTTAATCCTACAGAGTAAAATTATGTGGCTAACTCGCCTTGCATTAAAATATCCTATTACTACGCTGATGGCAGCATTAGCCATTTTTGTTCTGGGGCTTGTATCATTTACGCAGCTTCCAATAGATATGCTGCCCAACATTCAAATTCCCGTTGTAAGTGTTATAACTTTTTACAACGGCGCAAGCCCTACAGACATGGAACAAACAGTAACCGTTCCGATCGAGCGCGCGGTCAGTTCCGCAAATGATGTCAGCTATGTCCAATCTTCTACGCGTGAAGGAGTTTCACAGGTTCGTGTTAATTTTAACTGGGATGCTAACACCGATGTTGAACTTATCGATGTAATTCAGAAGATAAATAGAATTTTAAATTTGCTTCCCACCGCCATCTCGCAGCCGCTTGTTTTAAGATTTGATATTACAAATGTTCCCGTTTGTACTGTTGCACTCAGCGGCAATCTCGATGAGCGGGCGATGTATGACCTTGCTTATAACGTAATTGAACCTCAGCTTGAACATATTTCCGGTGTAGCATCGGCGTCGGTGGTAGGAGGGAAAATAAGAGAAATTCATATTACGGTTGACCGGAACAGAATTGAAGCACTTAACATTCCGCTTTCAGAAGTTATTCAAGCCGTTGCTAACTCAAATCTTATTTTACCTTCGGGAGATTTAAAATCCGGTGTTTATGATTACTCACTTAAAACAGAAAGTGAGTTTAATGTTGTTGAACCGATGGGCAATATTGTAATTAAAACCGTGAACGGCGTACCTATTAGAATAAAAGACATAGCAAAGGTTGAAGATTCTTATCAGGAACAAACTGAAATAATACGGACTAACCAAAAACCAGGAGTCGTTCTTCGTGTTCAAAAAACATCAGGCGCAAATACGGTTGAGGTAGTGCAGAATGTAATAAAAGAATTAAAAAATCTTAGAGATGTTCCTAAATCCGTAACCGCTACGTTGGCTTCGGATCAGAGCTTATATATCAGCCAGTCAATCGCCGGATTAAAACAGGAAGCTATTTTAGGCGCTCTGCTTGCGATGATTGTTATCCTTATCTTCTTAAGAAATTCAAGAAGCGCGGTAATAATTTTTGTAGCAATACCTCTATCCATTTTAGTTACATTTATATTTTTCCGATTCAGCGCCACAACATTGAACATAATGACATTCGGCGGGCTTGCTCTTGGAATTGGTCGTTTGGTTGACGATTCAATAGTCGAGCTTGAAGCAATTTCCCGGCATTATGGCGTAATGGCTGAAACAAAAATAGGAAAGATGCAGTCAACACTTGACGCCGCATCAGAAGTCGCTGCTCCGATTTTTATATCAACTTTAACAACAGTAATTGTTTTTCTTCCCGTTATCTTTTTAACCGGTATTGCAAAACTTTTATTCGCGCCGCTTGTAGTAACTATTGCCGTAGCTTTATTCGCATCATTTTTTGTTTCCAGAACCATAACCCCGCTTTTGTGTTATAAGTTTCTTCATGCAGAAAGAGAAACTGATCCAAATTCAACAAAGCTTTCTCACCGCATACAAATTAAAGCGAAGAATATGCTTGATAAAATTGATAACACATATAGAAATATTTTACAGTTTGCCCTTAAGCATAGAAAGACCGTTATACTTGGTGTCGTTGGTTTTGCAGTAATATCATTTTTACTTTTCAAATTTATCGGAACGGAATTTTTCCCGGATACTGATGAAAGTCAGTTCACTGTTTTGATCAGAATGCCGGTTGGTACAAGAATAGAGGAGACAACTAAATTTGTTCAAAAGGTAGAAAATATTATTAGAAAAGATGCTCCTGAAACCCGAACAATGATATCTGATATTGGCGTTCCTTCACAAAGAAGCGGAAATTTATTCGGCTCTAACCCGGGAAGTCACGCTGCAAATATCAGTATTCAGCTAGTTCCTCCATCAGATAGATCAAGAAGTGTTTTTGATATTATGAAAAAGCTTCGACCTAAGTTAGCAAGTCTTCCCGGCGCAAAGATCTATCTTAACCCCGGAGGATTTTTAAGATTTCTATTAAACTTCGGTTCGTCTGCGCCAATAGACGTTGTAATAAGCGGTGAAGATTTTGATACTTCTAATAAATTAGCTCAAGAAGTTTATAATGCCGTAAGATCAACTACAGGAACTACTGATGTTTTAATTTCACGAGATCAAAACCTTCCTGAGCTTCAAGTTGTAATCGATAGAGAAAAGGCGGGCGCGTTGGGAATAAGCGTTGAACAAATTTCAAATACGATAACAACCGCAATTAACGGAACTGTTGCATCTCAATATACAGAGCCTTCCAACGGCAACCAGTATAATATTCTTGTACGTCTTTCGCAGGATTACAGAAACAAAATAGAAGATCTTGAAAACTTAACTGTTCAAAACTCTCAAGGCGATCTTATTAAATTAGGAAATATTGTTAAGGTTGTGCAATCAACTTCTCCGGTTCAAATTGATAGAAAATATGAAGAAAGAATTGTGGAGATTACCGCTAATGTTACCGGTCGTGATCTTGGAAGCGTAGCTCAGGATATTCAGGCTAAATTAAATAATATACAAGTACCTACCGGATTTACAATCCAGCAGAGCGGCAACGTTGAACAACAGCAGCAAACCTTCAGCGATTTAATGCTTGCTCTTGGGCTTGCGATTATTCTTGTTTATATGGTTATGGCTTCGCAATTTCAATCTTTGGTTGATCCGTTTATAATAATGTTTACAGTACCGCTTGGAATGGTTGGTGTTGTATGGGCTTTATTCTTAACAGATACTACTTTGTCCGTCACTTCATTCGAAGGAGTAATAGTTATGATAGGCATTGTAGTTTCCAATGGTATTCTGCTTGTTGATTATACAAATAAACTCCGGAAGACCGGAATGGAATTACATGAAGCGGTAATTAAAGGAGGAACAACAAGGCTTCGTCCTATCTTGATGACTTCGCTTGCAACTGTTTTAGGCTTGATTCCTTTGGCGCTTGGCATCGGCGGTGAAACTTCTCAAGGTCCGCTTGCAATTGCCGTTATCGGCGGTCTAACGGTTTCAACATTCCTAACTTTACTTTTTATTCCGACTCTTTATACTCTATTTGAAGAAAGATTCAGAAAAAAAATGGTTACCGAAAACGGAGATGAGATTAATGATTAAGAATATTTTAAAGCTGTTATTTTTCGTCCTATTTTTTTCGGAATTATCTTTCAGCCAAACGGATACTTTAACACTTAGTAAGTGCATAAACCTCGCGTTGAAAAATAATCCGCAGATGAAAATTGCCGAGGGAAATTACAATATAAATTCTGCAAATTTAAAGTTGACAAGATCAGCAATATTTCCGCAGCTTATGTTTCAATCAAGCTGGGGTAACAACGAGGGTACTACATTTCTGGGTCCAACAGCGCGGACTTCAGACTACCAGAACTTTGCCGCGGGATTTCAACTGCAGCAGCAAATTTTTGATTTCGGAAAAACTTATTCCCGCATTTCCGCTTATTCTGACCTTAAAGACGCTTCGCAGCAAGACTTCGTCAGCGCAAAACAGGATTTAATACTTGCAACCAACATTGCTTTCTTCAATTATCTTGAGGCTATAAGAATGGACAGCGTTTATGCGCAAACCCTTGCTCAAGCAAAAGAGCATCTTGTGCAGGCGGAAGCTTTTTATAAAGCAGGCACTCATCCTGAATATGATGTTTTAACTGCCAAAACAGATGTTGCAAATGCCAGGGTAAGCTTAATCGCTGCGGAAAATAATTTGCGGTTGTCTAAAATTCAGCTTGAAAATATTTTAAATATCAGGCTTCCTGAAAATTTTCAGCTAAAAGATATTTTAGAATTAAGCCAGGACAGCATAAGCTATGCGTCCGCTTATCAAACCGCGCTAAGCAGCAGACCGGAAATATTATCTGATAAATACAAAGTAAGTGCGAGCCAATCTTTATTAACATCGGCGTGGACTGCAAACTTGCCAACGATTAACGCGACGGCAGGATATAATTGGAGAAGTTACACCATTGACCAACAATTTTTATATTCATGGAATGTTGGAGTAACATTTTCTCTTCCGATTTTCCAGGGTTTTGCGCTCGATGCTGGCATTGAACAGGCTAAAGCTAATTTAGAGTCTACGCAGGCTGCCAGCGATGCAACAATCCAGGCAGTTAACCTTGACCTGCAGCAGCAATATTCAAACCTGCAGCAGGCGAAGGAACAAATTGAGGCAACAAAAACTTTAGTAACACAGGCTGAAGAAACTCTGAAGCTTGCAGAAGCACGATACCGTGAAGGCGTTGGAAGTCCGATTGAAATAACGGATGCTCGTGTTGGGATGGCAAACGCGAGTGCTTCGTACATTCAATCGCTTTACAACTACCACGTAACATTCGCCCGGCTTCAAAGAGCAATGGGTATTTTGAAGTAAGAAAATTATTGGATTAAATTCAAACGGAACTTTAAGAATTTAAGATGTCTTTTAGTCTGCCAGACAATTCATTTAGACCGACATCAAATCTCTCGCCTGTCTTTCTAATTTTAACTTCTACTTTATTTTCTTTAAGCTTTTTATCGCCGACTATAATTTGGACAGGCATGCCTAATAAATCCGCATCTTTAAATTTAAATCCGGCTTGAGCATCGACTCTATCGTCAAAAAGAACTTCTAATCCGCCGGCGGTCAAATCATTATAAATTTTTTCCGATGCGTCCACAATTTCCGGTTTCTTCATATTCAAACTAATTAAAGAAACCTGGAAAGGTGCAAGCGTTTCATCCCAGATAATTCCGTTGTCATCGTGATGCTGTTCAATATAACAAGCCATAACGCGCTCAACGCCTATTCCGTAGCTTCCCATGATGATCGGATTTTCTTTGCCGGATTCATCGAGAAAATTTGCGCCCATAGAATCGGAATATTTTGTACCGAGCTTAAAAATATGTCCAAGCTCAATTGCGCTGAACACTTCTAATTTCTCGCCGCAGTTCGGACAGCCTTCGCCGGATTTAACAATTCTTAAATCAGAATATTCAAGATCTTTTACATCGCGTTTTAAATCTATTCCGCTGATGTGAAAATCATTTTTGTTTGCCCCGCTGTATAAGTTGTTCGCGTCCTGCAAGCGATTGTCGGCAATGATTCTTCCCTTAAATCCAATTGGTCCAATTGAACCAGCATCAGCGCCGGTTATATTTTTAAGCTCTTCGGGATGTGCGGGACGAATTTTTCCGCCAAGAATTTTTTCTAATTTTGTTTCATTAACCTCATCATTGCCGCACATTAAAACTAAAACAGGTTCGTCATCATGAATATACACTCTGGATTTTGCGCATTCTGTTTCATCAATTTTTAGAAACTCACAAAGCTCGTCAATCGATTTTACATTAGGAGTAGAAATTTCTTTTATGTCCGAACTTTTTTCAGCGCGTATTTTTAGCTGAATTTTTGACTGCGCAACCTCAACATTGGCAGCGTAGCCGCACTTCTCGCAGTAAGCGACGGTATCTTCGCCGGCATCGGATTTAACCATAAATTCTTCCGAGCCGGTTCCGCCCATTGCTCCGCTTGAAGCTCCGACAACAAAATATTTTAAATCGCAGCGGTCGAAAATTTTTCGATAAGCTTTATCATGAAGCTCATACGATTTGTCTAATTCTTGCCAAGTTGCGTCAAAGGAATAAGAATCTTTCATCAAGAATTGCCTGCCGCGAATTACTCCGCTTCTCGGGCGCGCTTCATTTCTAAATTTTGTTTGAATCTGATACCATATCTGCGGCAAATCTTTGTAGGACTTTAAAACATTTCTCGCATGAAAAGTCATAATCTCTTCATGAGTCGGCGCAAGAATATAATCGCGGTTTTTTATATGAAACATTGTATCGCCGAAAGCTTCAACGCGGTTTGATTCTTCCCAGATTTCTCTTGGATTCAATCCGGGCAAATGAAATTCCTGACCGCCTATGGCATCCATTTCCTCTCTAATTATCTGAGAGATTTTTTTTATCACTTTATAGCCGAGCGGCAGGAAAGAATAAATTCCGGCAGATAACATTCTAATCATTCCCGCGCGAAGCATGTAAACATGGCTTGCAACCACCGCATCGTTTGGAACTTCTTTTAAAGTTGGAACAAAAGATTTACTTAAACGCATAAATTATCCACTATATTTTTTATTCGCCTTTAATGACGATTTGTAATTTTGAAATGCAAAAATAACTAAATGAGAATAGGTTATCAAAGTAATGTGAGCGTTAAAATATAGATTTTCAAACAATATAAGTTTTATTGACGAATTATTGCCCGACAAAAAATAGGATATTATCCACATATGCTTTATTTTAACGTCAACCTCACGAAAGCGGATAGCATGTTAGAACAAAAAAATTTTGCTTCAAGATTTGAAGTAATTAAAAGCATTGAAGGGTTTGTTAGCCAGAACCTCCATGAATTATTAAAGCCGGTGAATGAAAGCTGGCAGCCGAGCGATTTTCTACCCGATATGCGGGCAGGCAATTGGAATGATGATGTTATTCTTTTCCGCCAAGCCGCTAAAGATTTACCGGATGATCTGCTTGTGGTTTTAATCGGCGATATGGTTACTGAAGAAGCCTTGCCTACATATCAAACGTGGCTTAACAGACTAAACGGTATAACCGATATTACCGGAAGCAGCGATAACCCTTGGGCTAAATGGAGCCGCGGATGGACTTCGGAAGAAAACCGGCACGGCGATCTGCTTAATAAATATCTCTACCTTACCGGCAGAGTTGATATGCGCGCCGTTGAAGTTACAATTCATCATTTAATTAACAACGGTTTCGACCCGAAAACAGAAAACGATCCTTACCTTGGATTTATTTATACTTCATTCCAGGAAAGAGCTACAAAAATTTCTCACCGTAATGTTGCAACGCTGGCTAAGAAAGCCGGCGATGAGAAGCTTCATAAAATATGCGGGGTAATTGCCGGAGATGAAGCTCGCCATGAAAAGGCTTACCGCCTCTTTATGTCGAAAATTTTTGAGGCTGATCCAGTCCAGGCAATTCTTTCATTTTCCAAAATGATGAAAACAAAAATTGCAATGCCCGCAACTTTGATGTACGACGGCTGCGATGAAAACTTATTCGCAAAATTTTCTAAAGTAGCTCAGAAGCTTGAAGTTTATACTATAAAAGATTATTCTGAAATAATCGGCAATCTTGTTAGAGGATGGAATATTGAATCACTAAACGGCATGTCCGGCATTGCAGCAAAAGCTCAGGATTATTTATGCACGCTTTCGGAAAGATACTTGGCTCTTGCAAACAGATTTTCATTTGCAGGCGCCAGTGAAAAGTTTAGCTGGATTTTTAATAGAGAGATTTCTATATAATTTTTTGGAACTCAATAATTTGTGAAATCCTCCGGCAACAGCAGATTACAAAGCCTTCCGCGGAATTAATAGAAACATGCAGGCAGAAGTTAATACATAGTTACCTTATTTTTTCTCTTCATCCAATGTCTTTTTTGCTCAGCAGCTGTTTCAGCATGTTCAACTGATCGTTCTGGAGCTGGATTAAATCTGATAATTGTTTCTCTCTCATTTCGTCAATCTTTTCATGTAAAGAAAGAATTTCTATTTCGGCTTTTAAATTAACCTCATAGTCGTGCGATGCGTCCATTCTATCGCGTGTAGCCTGCCGGTTTTGAGACATCAGTATTACAGGCGCTTGTATCGCGGCTATCATTGATAAAACAAGATTGAGCAGTATATAAGGATAGGGGTCAAAAACCTTACGGCTATATAAAAGTATAAAAGAGTTAAGGATGATCCATGAAAATAGAACCGCTAAAAATATTATTATAAAAGTCCACGACCCGCCGAATGCCGCAACTCTATCAGCAATCTTTTCTCCGGCAGAAAGCTTTTCCTCATATTCTTTATTAACATTGCGGCTAATGTGAGTCCGTGTTGTAATATGCTGAATGATTTTCTGTTCCCGTTCGGTAAGGTTTTCATATTCGGAATTAAAAAATTTCCTGGCAATCTCTTTTAGGCGATTTTCCATATTGTTATTTCAATTTAATTTCTATGATGAATTCTTAAAAAAATTATAGAATACCCGACAAATATATAAATTATCAATGAACCTATAATGTTAACCATGCGTTTTTATTTAAGATTATTGATGCCTATTTTTAATCAAACAAATTCATTTTTAAATATCGAAGTAGGAAGACTAATGAAAAATAATTTTCAATTTATTCGTCTGTTCATTGTGATCTTTTCGATCTTATTTTCTATAAACGTTCCGGCACAAGAAAAAATCTTTTATAAAGATGTGAAGGAAGCCGTTCAATCGAGTTCAAAGCTTGCGGGCAAAGCTGGACCAAACGATGTAAACTGGATAAACGGAGGAAACAGTTATTCATACATTACTAAAAATGATTCAACCAAACGCGAAGAAATCCGGTCTTATGATCCTCTTACCGGAAAGGACGAATTAATTTTTGATGCTTCAAATCTAACTTTCCCGGACACTACCAAGCCTTTTGAGTATAAATCTTTCCAGTGGGCGCATGATTCAAAACATCTGGTTTTTGAAACTAACTTTAGGAAAATTTACCGCAGGTCAGGTATTTCTGATTATTATATTTATTCGCTCGCAAACAAAAATCTAAAGCTTGCGGCAAAGGATGCCCGCACTGCAGAGCTTTCTCCCGATGGCTCAATGGTTGGGTATGAACGAGAAGGAAATATGTTTGTCTTCGATTTCAACACTAAAAATGAAACGAAGCTGACTGACGATGCTACAAAAGATATTTTCAACGGACATTATGATTGGGTTTATGAAGAAGAGTTCGGTCAGGCTCAGGCTTGGAATTGGTCTCCTGACAGCAAGTATATTGCTTACTGGCAGTTTGATGAAAGTGCTGTACCGGAAATTCAAATTACAAATTACGAAGGCTTGCATTCAAAATATGTTGATATACCTATCCCGCAGGTTGGTGATCCTAATCCGAAAGTTAGGATAGGAGTTATTAATATTAAGACTAATAAAAAAATCTGGCTTGATACCGGAGAGCATGGAGATATTTACATTCCAAGAATTTATTGGACAAGCGAGCCGAATACTTTAGCCATGATGGTTTTGAACCGCGCACAAAACGACATGAAATTATTTTTCTTCAACGTTGAAACTGGTGATCGCAGGTTAATTATGGAAGAAAAGAATAATACATGGGTAGCTATATTTAATTTTTATACTGATGTAAACGACATGATTTATTTCCCGGAACATCTAAAAGAATTTTTCTGGGTATCTGACCGCAGCGGCTATTACCATATTTACAGATATGATTACGATGGAAAGCTGCTTAACCAGGTAACAAAAGGAGATTGGGACATTATAAAAGTTTTAGGATTTAATGTTGAAGATAAAAAGATTTACTATCTGTCCGCAGAAGCTTCTCCGCTTGAACAGCAGCTATACTCAATAAAATTTGATGGATCAGATAAAAAGAGATTAACAAAGGTTACCGGCTATCACCAGATTGATATGTCGCCTAACACTAAATTTTATATAGACACTTATTCAAACATAAATTTGCCGCGACAAGTTGATTTATGCGAATCAAGCGGCGAGCAGCTAAAGAAGCTTGAAGATAATTCTTCTGTATCTGACTATGTTAAAACCCACGCATATTCTCCCAAAGAACTTTTTAGCTTTGTAACTTCGGATAATGTAAAATTAGACTGTTCGATGATCAAGCCGGCAGATTTTGATTCTACAAAAAGATATCCAGTTATACTATCGATTTACGGCGGACCTGAATCTCATTCAATTTATAATTCATTTGAAGCATACGGCTGGAATGAATATCTTGCTCAGCACGGGTACATAATTGTTGATGTTAATAACCGCGGCAATGCTAATTACGGCAGCGCATTCATGAAAATAGTTTACGGACAGCTTGGGAAATGGGAAAGTCATGACTTTGTCGAGACAGCACACTATCTTTCAAAGCTTCCCTATGTAGATTCTACAAACATGGCAATCATGGGAACAAGCTACGGCGGCTACAGCACTGTGTTTACAATGCTAACTCATCCCGGTGTGTTTAAAATTGGAATTGCAAATTCTCCCGTTACCGATTGGAGATTGTACGACGATATTTATACCGAGCGTTATATGAATCTTTTAGATGCAAATAAAGATGGTTATATTCAAAGCGATGCAATGACACATGCCGCAGATTTAAAGGGGAAATTATTATTGGTTCATTCAACAATGGACGACAATGTTCACGTACAAAATACAATGCAGCTCTTAACAGCCTTAACAAATGCCGGAAAAGATGCTGACTTAAGAATATTCCCTCCTGGCGCTCACGGAGCGGCGTACAGTTTGAATAGTTACGTTTTAATGCTGGAGGTTTACGACCATTATCTTAATAGAAATTTGAAAGGCAATTGCAGTCAGCAAAATATAAATAGCAATTAAATACAATTATACCACTGATAAAAAGGAGGTTAGTCACCTCCTTTTTATTTTAAGTTCAATGTCCATCTGGAACAATTCCATCGTCAGGGCTTTGTGGGATTTTTAAAATATATATTTCTTTCTTTTTATTTGTCAAAGAAATATCACGCAGCCAAGGATTATAATATTTTAGTATTTTATAATTGATGCCGTGGTTAATGGCAAAATCTGCCCAGTCATCCACAGTTGAATCGACATTTATACTTTTGGTTTTAAGCACCGGATAAAGATCTTCTTGAGTTAAAAAGTAACCATACTTATGAGGATTATTATAAATAATTTTCATTGCAAGAATCCTTGCAACATATCGCATTGTTTCATCGCTTAAAATTAGGTTATAATAAGTATTAGTTTTTTCGCGCTCAATTTGTTTCTTCATCCCGTTGAATCCCATGTTATAAGTAGCCGCTGCTAAAGTCCAGCTATCAAATTGGTGATAAGCATCCAGAATATATTTGCATGCCGCTTCAGTAGATTTTTCAATATTATAACGTTCATCAACCTGATCGTCTACCTCCAGACCATATTTTTTTGCTGCTTCTAAAGTTAACTGCCAAAATCCAACCGCACCAGCGTAAGATGAGGCGTTAGATAAATTACTCTCGATCAATGCAAGATATTTAAAGTCATCAGGAACATTATATTTTTTTAGGATTGGTTCAATTACAGGAAACCACCTGTTTGCCCGCTTCATTCCTAAAATTGTAGATGAAAACCAATATGTGTTAACAATTAATTCGCGGTCAACTCTTTCTCTAACCTCAAAATCATTAAGCGGAACATTTTCTCCTGCAAATGAAAGGGTTGGAGGAATTTCTGGAGAAGTTATTTTTAATGATTGAAAAATATCAGTATCAAGAATATTTTTGTTACCGTCCTGAATCCTGATTACGCCGACAATAAAGATTACGGTTATAATCGTCAGTGAGCCAAGTAAAAAGTAAAATGTTTTGGAATTAAAAAATTTCTTTAAGTTTATTTTCTTAAACATAGATCAGCTAATTGATTTATTGTATTGAAATATACTTTAAAATTATAAGGGAAGAAATGGTTGGCATACAAAAAGAAATTCCACTCCACAATTAAGTGAAGTGGAATTCTAAAGGAAAATATTATCCTAAATAAGCCTTTAGGTTTTTGCTTTTGGAAGGATGTCTTAAGCTGCGAATTGCTTTTTCTTTTATCTGGCGAACTCTTTCACGTGTTAAATTAAAACGTTCCCCGATTTCTTCTAATGTAGCTGACCTTTCGCTATTGATTCCAAAATAAAGTCTTAAAACATTAGCTTCTCTTTCGCTTAGAGTGGAAAGTACACTTTCAACTTCGCTCTTCAGAGATTCGTGCATAAGCTTTACGTCCGGCGCAGGCTGCTGTTCATTCGGAAGAATGTCTATCAAGCTGTTTTTATCATCATCTCCGGAGAACGGAGCATCCATAGAAACATGTCTTCCATAAAGCTGCAAAGTATCGGCAACTTCATCTGTCTTCATATCAAGTTCTTGAGCCAGTTCGGCAGCACTTGGTTTTCTTTCGAATTCTTGTTCAAGCTTAGAATATGCTTTCCCAAGCTTATTCAAAGTGCCAACTCGATTTAAAGGCAATCGAACCATTCTTGACTGTTCAGCAATTGCCTGCATAATGGACTGTCTAATCCACCATACTGCATAGGAAATAAATTTGAAACCTCTTGTTTCATCAAATCTTTCGGCGGCTTTAATTAATCCAAGATTACCTTCATTAATTAAATCACCTAACGACAACCCTTGGTTTTGAAATTGTTTGGCTACGCTAACAACGAACCTTAAATTTGCTTTAGTCAAAGCTTCGAGAGCACGTCTGTCTCCTTTTTTGATTCGCTTAGCAAGCTCGATTTCCATTTCTGGAGTAATTAAGTCAACCTTGCCGATTTCAAGTAAATATTGGTCAAGTGATTTACTTTCACGGTTTGTAAATTGCTTAGTTATTTTCAATTTTTTGCTTACTCCTTGTTATTGAATTATTTTATAATTGAATAAATTCAGAAAAAATAAGTTTTAAATATAAATAATTTTTGAGGATTTTTGTAAGGTAAAAACTAATCTACTTTTCTTTTTGACCCATTGGTCTAAGTTCATAAAATTTGCTTTTTACAATTTTCTCGACATTTTTATCGTTAGACGTTTGTCTTTAAAATAGGGTTCATTAAAAAATGAGTCAAAAATCAAGATGTGTTTGGTTTCCCTCCTTATCTTTTCTTTTGTTTCGCTGATCCTTTAGAAATTCGCCAAAATTCTCACGAGAAATTACATAAATCTTACCTACCTGTACCGCTTTAAGCCTGTCGGTTTTAATATAGTATAGGACAGTTGATCTGCTTATTTTTAATAATTTGGAAATTTCTTGAACACTAAAAAAATCTTTCATTTGCCG
>Ga0187812_1000013_pt1 | contig 67274 bp, 63 predicted proteins | sample NC_S_2_FD_130582 | JGI IMG/M metagenome (GOLD analysis project Ga0187812, IMG submission 130582) | Wetland sediment microbial communities from Neuse River Estuary, North Carolina, USA - ASW-S_2 | ecosystem: Environmental > Aquatic > Freshwater > Wetlands > Sediment | place: USA: North Carolina...
CCCGATGCCGCCGAACCCGGACCCGATGATGACGATCTTGTGCCGCTCGGTCCGGCTATCGTCTGCCCGCATGTTACGGGACCACGCTAGGGGACCACGATGACCGGGCAGCTGGCGTGGCGGGCCAGCCAGCCGGGCACGGAGCCGGCGATGTGGCGCCAGAAGCGCCTGGGGGCGCCGATGACCAGGGCGTCGGCGCTGAACTCGGCCGCGATCGCGCCGAGCTCGCGCGCGGGGCTGCCGCGCCGGGTCCGTACGTGCACCTCGAGCTCGCTCGGGTCGGCGACCTGGTCGAGCTCGCTGAGCAGCCAGCGCTCCAGCGCGTCGGTGTCTCTGGGCAGGCCTACCACCTGGCCGGTGAGCGGTTCGCAGTAGACGCCCGGCGAGGTCACGTAGACGATGAGCAGCGGCCGATCGAGCCGGCGGGCCAGGCCCGCGGCATAGGCGAGGGCGTTGCGGGCCGAACCGGAGCCGTCGTACCCGGCGATGACCGGGTGAACCAGGGTGACGGGGCGCGGCTGGGCGGGCAGGAGCAGGTCGTCAGGGCGCAGTGGTTCCTGGTGGCGGCGCCGCTCTGGCCGACGCTGCCGCTCAAGCGGGCCGTGCTGGCCAGCGCCGCGCTGCTCAGCGCTGCGCCGCTCAGGCGGGCCCTGATCCGGGAAAGGCTCAGCCTGGTCCATATCCGCGTCCTAGCGGCCACAGGGGTCAATAGTTTTGTTGTAACAAGTATCTACCCGCTGGTTAGGCGGAACATACATATACGCCTGCAATGCCCCGCTGCGGCCGAGTTATTCGCGGGCCGCGCCGCGGAACACCATGCGCGGCAGCACTATAGGCGCCATGGCCGCCGTCACGGAAGCACCTCAGCGGACCCCGGCCCGCGCCGCCCGTCCGCGCCGGGCCGCGCGCCCGGCACCCGGCGGCCGCCATGGGCCGTGACGAGGATCACTGCCGGCGCGCGGAACTCAGGAAGAAACGGGGAATTCACAAGAGTTGCCGCGGATCGTTAAGAAGGGAAGTACCGCCCTTTCGCTGACCTATGCGGGCCCAGATGGCACCATGAAGGTGTGGTGGCAGAACATGCGGGACTGGCGGACCCGCGCGACCGGGTGGACGCGACGGCGCGGGCGGTAATCGAAAGCGCCGCCGACGCCATCGTGGCCTTCGGGACAGATCGCACCGTTCTGCTGTGGAACCCCGCGGCGGAACGCATGTTCGGCTGGAGCGCGGCCGAGGTCATCGGCCTCGAGCCGCCGATCATCCCCGAGGAGCTAAGCGCGGAACACAACGCGGTGCTCGAGCGGGTCCGCGGCGGCGGCCAGATATCGTTCGCCACCAGGCGGGTGCGCAAGGACGGGTCCGTGCTCGACGTCCGCATCGACACCAGCGCGCTGACCGACAGCAGCGGCGACGTCACCGGCTGGGTGAACATCTGCCACGAGACTGGCGAGGACGACGTCGCCAGACACTACATGGCCGAGCGCGCGCGGGTGGTGCGCCGCCTCGGCGACGTGGTCGCCGACATGAACGCGCAGCGCGACCTGGAGTCGGTGCTCGACCGGATCGCGGCCAGCCTGCGCGAGCTGACCGGCGCCGATGCCGGGGGTTTCGTGCTCATCGAGGACGACCGGCTCCGGCTCGTGTCCACCGCGGGCCTGCCCGCCCGGTTGCGCGGGCGCGTCGCGTCGCTGTCGGGCAGCCTGGTCGGGGAACTGATGCGGACGGGCAAGACCGTGATGATGGCGACCGGCGAGTCCGGCGGGTTCGACGACCTGATCTGGTCCGCGCTGCCCGGTCTGCACACGATCGCGCTCAGCCTGTCCCACGTAGCCGGCCGGCCGTACGGCGCGCTCTACGCCCTGTACAGCAGGCGTACCCTCAGCCATGTCGAGCTCGAACTGCTCGAACTGCTCGCCGGGCACGCGGGGGTGGCGCTGACCAACGCGATGGCGTTCGAAGAAGTCGTCCGGCAGCGGGCACACGAACGCGCCGTCATCGACGGCAGCGCGGACGGCATCGCGGTGCTTGACGAGCAGGGAAACGTGAAGCAATGGAACCCGGCCGCGCACCGGATCACCGGCATGCCGGCGAGCGAGGTGATGGGCGCGCCGCCGCCGTTCCCGCTGCCGGAGCCCGGCGCGCGGCGCACCCATAAGCTGGCCAGCGGGCGCTGGCTCGACGTGCTGTGCACCGCGTTCGGCGACGGCGGCGAACGGGTCGTGGACTTCCGTGACGTCACCGCCGCCAAAGAGCTCGAGGAAGCCAAGGACCTGTTCCTCGCCACCACGAGCCACGAACTGCGCACCCCGATCACCGTGGTCCAGGGCTTCGCCTCCACGCTCGCCAGCCGCTGGGACCAGCTGTCCGACGCCGACCGGCGCGTCGCGGTCCGGACGATCGCCGAACGCGCGGGCTCGCTCGGCCGGCTCGTCGAGCAGCTGCTTCTGGGCGCGCGGGCAGGCGCCGATCAGCTCCCGGTCAACAACGGCCCGTTCGACCTCGCCGCGCTGCTGCGAGCCACGGTCGTCTCGTTCGGCGCGCTGTCGGACAAGCACGAACTGATCGCGGACGTCCCGGCCGACCTGCCGCTAGCCCACGGCGACTCAATGGCCACCGACATCATCGTCGGCCAGCTCCTGGAGAACGCCTTCAAATACTCCCCGGCCGGCGGCACCGTAACGGTCCGGGCAAGAGTCACGGGCCCCGTGATCGAAGTAGAAGTCGAAGACAACGGCATAGGCATCGCCCCGGGCGACCATGAACGCATCTTCGAGCGCTTTTACCAGGGCGAAACCGGGGACCGCCGCCGCTTCGGCGGCGTAGGCATCGGCCTCTACATCGTCCGCCGCCTGGCAGTAGCCCAAAACGGTACGGTAGTCGCCGAATCCCGCCCCGAGGGCGGCACGATCATGCGCCTGACCCTCCGCCGCGCCGACGCCTAAGGGGAAAGCGGGGGGCGCAGTGGTGTTAAAGCGCGTTGTTCGGGGCCGCTGAAGGCCCCGACTGAACGCGCGCAAACACCACAAGCCCTACGCGCCCCACGCTTAAAGACGCGCTTGCTCCCGATGCCGGGGCTCCCCGCCAGTGGCGGCCAGGTACTCGTCGATGACCCCGGGCACGTCGTCGCTATCCCGCAGGATCTGCCCGGCCTCCATCCAGATCACGCGGTTGCAGCTCTGCTCGATCTCGCCGAGGTTGTGCGCGACGAGGAACACGGTGCCCGCCTCGTCCCGCAGTTCCTGGATCCTGTTGTGGCTCTTGGTGCGGAAGGAGGCGTCGCCCGTGGCGAGCGCCTCGTCGATCATCAGGATCTCGTGACTCTTGGCCGAGGCGATCGCGAACCGCAGGCGCTGCGCCATGCCGGTCGAATAGGCCCGCATGGGCAGGTCGATGAACCGGCCGACCCCGGAGAAGTCGACGATCTGGTCGTACCTGGCCTTCACTTCCGGGGGCGGCATGCCCATCGCGAGGCAGCCGAGGACCACGTTCCGCTCACCGGTGAGGTCGTCGAGCAGCGCCGCGTTGACACCGAGCAGCGCCGCCTGGCCGGATGAGTAAACGGCGCCTTCCTCGGCGGGCAGCAACCCCGCGATGGCCCGCAGCAGCGTGGACTTGCCCGAGCCGTTCCGGCCGATGATGCCCACCACGTCTCCGTGGCTGACCACGAACGAGATGCCGCGGATCGCGTGCACCTCGCGGATGGACGCGCGCTTCTGCCGCCTGACCAGTCGCATCAGCGAGGTGGCCGCGGTGCCCTTGTTCCCCCCGGCCCCGTACACGCGGTAGACGACGTGCAGGTTATCGACCACGACGGTGGGGTCAGCCATGGCACCGCCCGGCCGGTTTCGGGCAATCAGCGAACGTCACGAGCAGACGTTACCTCCTCCGCGTGGCGCTTGCGTTAATACGCTGCGGACAAACTGTCAGATAACACCCGCGAAATATGAAGTTCACGGTTTCACGGCGTTCTCAACGGGCATGCCGCTGATGCCGGGTTCGTTCAAGTTCCGCGGACGGGGCGGGGTGACTATGGAGGTGGCTACGTCGAGCGCGCTACTGCTCCCGTTTACACCCTCTAGCGTCGGCGTGGCTCGCCGCCGCCTGATTCGTGACCTCACCGAAGCAGGCGTTTATGAGGGAACGGCTTGTGACGCCGGGCTGGTGATTAGTGAACTTATCAGCAATGCGCTGCGACACGCTAGCCCCCTGCCGGGGTCTGCTGTGAAAGTTTCGTGGACCCTGCTTCAGGACACCGTGGAAGTCGCGGTGAGCGACGGTGGCGGTCCGACGGAGCCGGCGGTCAACGAGCCGACGAGCTGGTCCGTGGGCGGGCGCGGGCTTGGCATCGTCTCCCGCCTCTCGCTGCGCTGGGGGGTTCGCGGACCCGAGGACGGAGACGGGGACGGCGAGGGCCCGCGGATCACCGTGTGGGCCGAGCTACCCGCGCGGTATGGCAGGCAGGCCGGATTGGTAACTGCATCGTCACGCGATGCGTAAACGCGTGCGTAAGTGGTGATACTTTCCCGCGGGGGACGCTCGCACTGCGAAGTGAAGGTAATTACGAAGTGCGGCGATCGAGCGTGAAGACATGATTTCCGGGGGGATTCGTGTCCCGCATCTACGGGGTAGACAGCGAGGTCGGCCGGCTTCGCACGGTGCTGGTCCACCGGCCGGGAGCGGAACTGAGAAGGCTCACGCCGCAGCGCAGCTGCGGGATGCTGTTCGCGAGCCCGCCGTGGGCTGAGCGCGCGCAGGCTGAACACGACGCGTTCGCCGGCGCGCTGCGGGCACGCGGCGTCGCGGTCCTCTACCTGACCGAGCTGCTGCAGGACGCGCTCGAGTACGCGGTCGCCAGGCAGCACGCGATCGAGCAGGTGCTCGCCGACCCGCGACTGGGCGATGAGCTCCGCGGCCAGCTCAGGGAGCACCTCGCCGGCCTGCGCCCAGAAGAACTCGCGCAGCTGCTCATCATGGGACTTCTCAGGGACGAATTCCGCGGCGGCCGGGGCGCGGTCTTCGGCCTGCTCGGCGCCTGGGACTACATCATCGAGCCGCTGCCCAACCTGGTGTTCACCAGGGACTCCAGCGTGTGGATCGGGGACAGCGTCGCGGTGACCAGCCCGCCGGGCAGGCGCGCCGAAGCGGAACTGGCCTCGATCGTGTTCGGCTACCACCCGCTGTTCGCCGGGACCAAGCGGCTGTGCGACCCGGGCCGCGAGCCGCTGGCCGGCGGCGACGTGCTGCTGCTCGCTCCCGGGGTGCTGGCCATCGGGACCGGCGCGCAGACCTCGCCGGCCGGCCTCGAGCGGCTTGCCAGGCGGGTGTTCGACTCCGGGTTCGCGCACACCGTGCTGGCGGTGCTCACCGATCCCGGCGGCACCGAATGCCTGGACACGCTGTGCACGCTGGCCGGGACCGACACCGTGGTGATGCGCCCGGCGGTCGCCTACTCGCTGGTCGCGCGGACCATCACCCAGCGCGGTGACGGGTTGCGGCTCTCCCACCCGCAGCCGTTCCTCGGGGCCGCGGCGCGGGCGATGGGAATCGACCGGCTGCGCGTCATCGAGACGGGCCTCGGCTCGAGCAGGCTCGGACTCGGCGGCCTGGACGGCCCGGCCTGCCAGTGGGACGACGCAGGAAACCTGCTCGTGCTCGGCCCGGGGACGGTGATCTCGTACGAGCGCAACTCGCTGACCAACGCCCGGCTCGAAGCCGCGGGCATCGAAGTGATCCGGGTGCCGGGAGGCGAGCTGGCCGGCTGCCGTGGCGGCCCGCGGGCGATCTGCTGCCCGGTGGGCCGGGACCCCGCCAGCATGCCGGATGAGCGGGACCGGGCTGCCTGAGGCTAGCTTTCGGCTGGCAGGGACGGTAAGGTTCCAGCCGTGGAGCTCAATGTCTCAAGTCGATCTCACGGAGATCACGCAATTGTGATCGCGGCCGGAGAAATCGACCTCTATACCGCTCCGCGGCTGCACAGCGAGCTCTCCTCGGTCATCGCCAAAGCAGCTCCGGCAGCCAGGGTCACCGTCGACATGTCGGGCGTGGAGTTCTGCGACTCGACCGGCATGAACGTCCTGCTGTCCTGCCTGCGCGAGGTCCGGGAGCGGGGCGGTGAGCTCGAACTCGCCGCGCCCCGTCCACCGGTCATGAAGATCCTGCAGGTCACCGGGCTCGACTCGGTGTTCACCATCGTCGCTGCGCCGGCGACCATCCCCGGCAAGTAATCCCTCCCGGGCAGGCGCGACACTACGATCGGCCTATGACACAGGTCGCCGTCGTGATCCCGGCGTACAACGAGGCCGACCGGGTCGGCGCGACCGTCGCGGCGGCAGCCACGCTCCCCTGGGTCGATGTGGTCGTGGTCGTTGACGACGGCTCGCGCGACGACACGGCCCGCGTCGCCGGGCAGGCGGGCGCGGCGGTGCTGCGGCACGCGCGGAACCGCGGCAAGGCCGCGGCGATGGAGACCGGCGCGGAGGCGGTGCGCCTCCTTGACCAGCGAGAAAGGGACCAGCGCGAACCGCAAGCCGTCCCGCGGCACCTGCTGTTCCTCGACGCCGACCTCGGCGCGACGGCCGGGGCGGCGGGCCCGCTGATCACACCGGTCGCCGAGGGCGCGGCCGACCTGGCCGTCGCCGTATTCGCCACCCGGGTCAAGCAGGGCGGCCACGGTTTCGTCGTGCGCCTGTCCGCGGCCGGGATCCGCCGCGCGACCGGGTGGACGCCCGCGCAGCCGCTGAACGGCCAGCGCTGCCTCACCAGGGCGGCCTTCGACGCCGCCAGGCCGCTGGCCCGGGGGTTCGGGGTGGAGACCGCGATGACCATCGACCTGAAGCGCAAGGGGCTCCGGGTCACCGAGGTCGAGGTGGATCTCGCGCACCGGGCGACCGGCACCGACCTGCGGGCCCAACTGCACCGCGCCCGCCAGTTCGCCGACGTCGCCTGGGCGCTCGCCACCCGGCTGTGACGGGCGCCGGCGATCCCAGCCGCCGCGCGGGCCTGGCCGGCTGCGCCGGTCTCGCGGCGATCGCGGCGAGCATCGCGGGCACGGTCGCGGCCGGCGCCGCCGGCCCCTCGCTGATGGAGCCGCCGCTGCCGGGCGCCCCCGCCGCCGCGACGGGCCATGGCGGGCTCAGCTGGCTGCCCTGGTCGCTTGACCTGGGCCTCAGCCCGTATCTCGCGGTCGGCCTGGCCGCCGCGAGCCTGGCCGCGGGCGCCCTCGGCCTGCTGCTCACGCTTCGCGCCTTGCGGTCGGGCTGGATGGTCACGCCGCGGAACGTGCTGCTCGCCGGGGTGCTCGCGGCGGTCGTGGCGGGAACCACGAGGCCGTTCGGAACATCGGATTTTCTCTCCTATGCCGCCTACGGCCACGAACTGGTGACCGGGCACAACCCCTACCTGGTCGCGCCGCGGGCGCTGCCAGGCGATCCGGTCGCGCGCGCGGTGCAGGACTGGGCGGGCACGCCGTCCGTGTACGGGGCGCTGGCGACCGGCCTGTTCGGGGCCGCGTCTCTCATCGGCGGCATGTCCGCGCGGCTGACCGTGTTCGCGGGTGACCTGCTGGGCGCCGCGGCGTTCGTCGCGACCGGGGTGCTGCTGTACCGGCTCGCGCGCGGTCCGGCCGCGCGGCTGCGCGCCGCGCTGCTCTGGACGTGCAATCCGCTGCTGCTGCAGGTGCTTGTCGCCGGAAGCCATGTCGACGGGCTCGCCGTCGCGTTCAGCATCGGTGGTCTCGCGGTGCTCTTCCCCATCATCCCGAACGCGCCCGTGATGACCCCCTCGGCCACAACCCTGACACCGGACACGGACCGGACGCGGCGGGCGGCGCTGCGCGGCCTGGCGGGCGGCCTGCTGCTCGGCTGCGGCTTCGCCGTGAAGCCGACGGTCCTGCTGGTGGCGGTCGGCCTGCTGATCGCTGTGGCGCGCGCCCGGAGTGCCGGTCGCGGCGCGGTCGCCTGCCTCGTGGCTGGGTTCGGCGTCGTGGCGACCGCGGATCTCCTGCTGATCGGCCGGGCGGGGATCGCGCAGACGGCGCGGGCGAGCGGCCTGGTGTCGGCGGGGTCTCCGTGGCGGGCGGTGCGTACGGTGCTGGCTCAGTTGGTCACCGAACCCACCGCCAACGACATCACGCGCTGGTGCGCCGTGGCGCTCGCGGTGTTCCTCGCGGCGGTGCTGCTGCGCCGGATGGCGGGAGCGCAGCCGGGGGCGGGAGCGGCGTTCGCGCTGGTCCTGGCCTGGCTGATGGCGTGGCCCTACGTGTTGCCCTGGTACGACGCGCTGGCGTGGGCGCTGCTGGCCTTGCTGCCCGCCTCCGGGTTCGACTGGCTGCTGCTCGCGCGGACCGCGGTGCTCGCCATTGGCTATCTGCCTGCCCGGGCGACGGACATCACGATCCCGTGGGGACTGCGCTGGATGGAACCGGTGCTGCGCTCCGCGGTGACTCCGGCGGTGCTAGCGGCGCTGGTGACGGTGCTCTTGTGGCGAATAGCACCTCCCGTGACTATGCGTGACGTGTATAGTGCTGAGGGTGATAACGATCGTGATCTCTGTGATAGCGGCGGTGGCCGGGGTGATCGGCGTGGCGGTCGGCGTGGCCGCCCACCGGCGGACCGCCCGCGTCGTGCGCGAGTGTAACGACATGATCCAGGGCGCCGTGGGGTCACGCGGTACGGTCGACCCGCACGCGCTGCGCGACGTGGCGATCGTCCGGTATGACGCGCTTCAGGAGATGTCGGGGCAGCTGTCGTTCTCGCTCGCCCTGCTCAACGCGCTCGGCGACGGCATCGTGCTCAGCTCGATCAACGGGCGCGCGGAGACCCGCACGTACGCCAAGCCGGTGCGCGCGGGCAAGGGCATGCAGGAACTGTCGCCAGAGGAGGCGCAGGCGGTGCATTCGGCGCGGCTGGGGACGGGCCTCGCCGAGGTCGTCGCCGCGCCGTCGGGGCGAGTCGACCTGGTGACGAGGCGCACCGCCGCTACGGCATGATGGGTGCATGCGCTACGCCTATCTCGGCCCTGAAGGGACGTTTACCGAGGCCGCCGTCGCGAGCCTGGCCGGCTCGCGGAACGGCGAGGTGGAGCCGGTGCCGTATCCGTCGGTCGGCGCGACCCTGGCCGCGGTCAGGTCCGGGGCGGCCGAGCGGGGTGTGGTGCCGGTCGAGAGTTCCGTCGAGGGCATCGTCACCGCCACGGTGGACGACCTGACCGGCGCCGGTGACCTGCTGATTCACGCCGAAACCGTGCTGCCGATCGAGTTCGCGCTGCTCGCCAGGCCGGGGACCGCGCTTGGCGACGTCAAGACCGTGGGCGGGCACCCGCAGGCCGAGGCGCAGTGCCGGCGCTGGCTCGCGGCCAACCTGCCGGGGCGGGAGTGGGTGCCGCTCGCCTCGAACGGCGAGGCCGCGCGCAGGGCCGCGGAGGGAGACCTCGACGCGGCGCTGGCCGGCGAGTTCGCGGCGGCGCGGTACGGCCTTTCGGTGCTCGCTCCGGCGGTGCACGACCGGTCCACCGCGGTGACCAGGTTCGTCGTGGTCGGGCCTCCCGGCGAGTTGCCGGCGCCGACCGGAACCGACCGGACCTCGCTGGCCGCGTTCCTCGCCGACGACCATCCCGGCGCGCTGATGGAGATCCTGACCGAGTTCGCGGTGCGGGGCGTCAACCTGTCGACGATCCAGTCGCGGCCGACAGGAGACAGGCTCGGCAGCTACTTCTTCTTCATCGACTGCGAGGGGCACATCGACGACGCGCGGGTCGGCGAGGCGATGATGGGCGTGCGCCGGGTGTGCGCCGAGGTCCGGTTCCTTGGCAGCTACCCGAGGAGCGACGGGGGGCGGACCCAGGTCCGCCCCGGCACGTCCGATCCCGAGTTCGCCGAAGCCGCCGCGTGGCTCGGCCGGCTCCGCTACGGCCGGCCGTTACAGGTACGGGCCCGAGCCGCGGGGCTGCTGTTCCTGCTCGGCGGGGATGATCCCCGGCGGCAGCGCCCTGCGCATCTGCTCGAGCTGCGCCCGCGCCGCCATCTGCTGTGCGAACAGCGTCGTCTGGATGCCGTGGAACAGGCCCTCGAGCCAGCCGACGAGCTGCGCCTGGGCGATCCGCAGTTCCGACTCGCTCGGCGTGACGTCGTCCTCGAACGGGAGCGACAGCCGCTCGAGCTCGTCAACCAGCTCAGGCGCGAGGCCGTCTTCGAGCTCCTTGATGGAGTTCTGGTGGATCTCCTTCAGCCGCGCCCGGCTCTTCTCGTCCAGCGGCGCGGACTTCACTTCCTCGAGGAGCTGCCGGATCATGCTGCCGATCCGCATGACCTTGGCGGGCTGCTCCACCATGTCGGTGACGGACTTCTCGGTCACGCCACCGTTTCCGTCTTCCTGGCCGCCTCCGACGGCCATGCCGTCCGGCCCGACCACGACGACCTGCGGCCTGCCCTCGTCTTTCGGGCTAGTTTCGTCGCTCATGTCTCCCACGCTATCGGGTCCTGGCCGTTACTTTGCAGCCAGCAGGATCTTGCCGGTGTGCGTGCTCGCCTCCATGATGCGGTGAGCCTCGGCGGCCTCGGTGAAAGGCAGCTCCCGGTAGACGACCGGGCGGATCTCGCCCGCCTCGACCAGCGGCCATACGTGCGCGCGCACGGCGCTGACGATGGCGGCCTTCTGCTCCCGCGGGCGGGCCCGGAGGGTGGTGCTCGAGATGGTGCCGCGCTTGGCCATCAGCTTCCTCATGTCAAGCTCCGCCCTGGCGCCTTGCTGCAGGCCGATGTTCGCGATCCGGCCGTCGGGAGCGAGCGCGTCGATGTTACGCGCCAGGTAGGCGGCCCCGATGATGTCCAGGATCACGTCCGCGCCGCGGCCGCCGGTGGCCTCTTTGACGCCTGCCACGAAGTCCTCGTCGTGGTAGTTGATCGCGATGTCCGCGCCAAGCTCGCGGCAGGCCTTGAGCTTGTCCGCGGTGCCCGCGGTCACCGCCACGGTCGCGCCGGCCTGCTTGGCAAGCTGGATCGCCATCGTGCCGATGCCGCTGGCGCCGCCGTGCACGAGGAGCGTCTCGCCAGCCTTCAGCGCGGCGCCGAGGAACACGTTCGAGTACACGGTGCAGGCTGTTTCCGGTAGCGCCGCGGCGTGCGTGAGGCTGACGCTTGCCGGGGCCGGGAGGAGCTGCGCGGCGGGAACCGCGACCTTTTCCGCGTAGCCGCCGCCGGCCAGCAGCGCGCAGACCGCGTCACCCGGCCGCCAGCCCGTGACCCCGGGTCCGACGACCGCTACGGTGCCCGAGCACTCGAGCCCGGGGTAGGGCGGCGCGCCTTCCGGCGGCGGGTAGAAGCCCATGCGCTGCATCAGGTCCGCCCGGTTGACCCCGCTCGCGGCGACGTCGACGAGCACTTCGCCCGGGCCGGGCACCGGATCCGGGACCTCGGTCCACCGGAGCACGTCCGGGCCGCCTGGCTCGGTGATGACTACCGCGTGCATAGCTGCCTCCTCGCGCGGGAACCCCTTGTAGCAAGGGTCTGTCAACTAGGTCGTCGGGTCGGGGTGGTCTGGTGCGATAAGCGATTGCGTTCGCGAACAGTATGGCAAGAGCAGCTAGACGCGTCTTCGTGGCAGGGGACCACGATGACCTCCTGGAGACGAGGGGGGCGACCTAACCCGTGACGCCGGACGAGCACGACAATCCGATGACAATCGGTGAGCCTGAGCAGGGCGACGCTGGGGCTGACGCCGCCGGCCAGCTCGATGACTACCTGGCCGCTGGGGAGAACCCGTTCGCTTCCGCGTACCCATCGGCGTACCAGCCCGGGACCGGGGTGTTCCGGCAGCTGCCGGTGCCGCAGGAGGAGCCTGATCCGGGCGGCTTCCCGCGCGATGAGCTGCCGCGCGATGACTCCGCCTGGGGCGAGTTCCCGCGGGATGACATGCCGGCTGGCGTGCCGGTGATGGAGCCCTTGCCGGATTCGGACGCGCTGCCCGATCCCGGTTTTCTCGGCATGACCAGTTACCAGCCCGCGGCCGCGCCGTCGGCCTCGCCTTTCCCGCCGCCGGTTCAGCCCTCCGCGTTCCCGCCGCCGCCCGCTTTCCCGCCGCCCCCGGCCCCGCCGGCGGCGGCTGCGGGCTGGCCGCCCGGGCTGGCCGCCGAAGAGCTGCCCGCGTTCCCGCCGCCGCGCTACGAGCAGTCTGATCCGTATCCCCCGGACGCTTACCGTGAGCGGCCTGAGGATGCCTACCAGGAGCCGCCCGGGGACGCCTATCCGGATCGGCTGGCCGGCCGTTACCGGGACTGGCTATTCGAGGACCAGGAACAGCCGGGCGTCGCCGATACCGACCCGTACCAGGCGCCGCGCGCGCCGGGCGAGGCGCCGCCGCTGCGCGGCCCGGCCGTGCCGCTGTCCGACATCCAGGCGCCCGCTCGCCCAGCCGGTGCGCCGCCGCTGGCCGCGCAGCCCGCGCCTCCGCCCGCGGCCGGATGGGACCCGGAGGCGGCGGGCAGCGAGCCGCTCGGCGCGCCCCCGCCGCTGGCCGCGCAGCCTGTGGCTGAGCGGCTGCCCAGGGAGACGGCGGAGAGCCTCACCACCGACCTGCTGCTGCCCGGCAAGCGCGCGGCACCGGGCGTGGGCTGGCGGCGGACCATCTACCGGGCCTCCGGCGGGCTGATCCGCGTCGGTGAGTCGGCCGCGGACCTGCGGCACCGCGACCTGGTCAACCGGGTCCGCACCCCGGTGGCGGGCGGGCACCACCGGGTCGCCGTGATGAGTCTCAAGGGCGGCGTCGGCAAGACGACGGCGGCCGTCGCGCTCGGCTCCACGCTGGCGTCGCTGCGCGGCGACCGGGTGATCGCGGTGGACGGCAACCCGGACCGCGGCACGCTCTCGGACAAGGTCCGGCTCGAGACGTCGGCGACCATCCGCGACCTGCTCAACGAGCGCGCCCAGGTCAGCAGGTACGCGGACGTCAGGGCGTTCACCTCCCAGGCGTCCAGCCGACTCGAGATTCTCGCGTCCGACCGGGATCCGGCCGTCTCGGTGGCGTTCAGCGCCGACGACTACCGCGCGGTCGCCCGCGTCCTCGAGCACTACTACTCGATCTGCATCACCGACTGCGGCACCGGCCTGCTGCACTCCGCCATGGCGGGCATTCTCGAGCTAGCTGACCAGATCGTCCTGGTGAGCTCGCCGTCCGTGGACGGGGCTCGCAGCGCCAGCGCCACGCTCGACTGGCTCGAGGCGCACTCGTACGGCGACCTGGCCCGCAACGGCGTCGTGGTGCTGTCCATGATCCGCCGCAAGAGCAAGAGCACGGTCGACCTCGACCGTCTCGAGGCGCATTTCGCGGCTCGCTGCCGCGCCGTGGTCCGTGTCCCGTACGACCCGCACCTGGAAGAGGGCGCCGAGGTCGAACTGGACATGCTCAACTCCGACACCGCGGACGCCTACCTCGCGCTCGCGGCGCTGGTCGGCGACGGCTTCGCCGTGCCGCGCCATCCGGTCTCCTGGCTCACGTCCGCGGCCCCGTTCGCGTAATGTTTATCTGCACGGGAGGGCTCGCCTAGTGGCCGATGGCGATGGTCTTGAAAACCATTAGCAGGGGTGACCTTGCTCGTGGGTTCGAATCCCACGCCCTCCGCGACCCGGGTTAACGGGCATGTCTGTGCTCGTGGGTACCTCCGGGTGGCAGTACAGGCACTGGCGGGGCGGCTTCTATCCGGTGGCCGTCCCGCAACGACAGTGGCTCGAGTATTACGCCGGCCGGTTCCCGACGGTCGAGAACAACGGCACGTTCTACCGGCTGCCTGCCCGGGAGACGTTCGAGCAGTGGCGAGCGCGCACGCCGGACGGGTTCGTGATGGCGGTGAAGGCCAGCCGCTACCTCACGCACATCCGCCGGCTGCGGGAACCGGCCGAGCCCGTGCGCCGGATGCTCGACGCGTTCGCTGGCCTGGGGGACAAGCTGGGGCCTGTGCTGATTCAGCTTCCGCCGAACATGAAGGCCGATCCGGAGCTGCTTGACGGCGCGCTCGGCCAGTTCCCGCCGGGTTTGCGGGTCGCCGTCGAGCCGCGGGAGGCGTCCTGGTGGACTGACTCCATCCGGGAGGTGCTCACCGCCCGCGGGGCGGCGCTGTGCTGGGCCGACCGTGCGGGTGAGCCGGTGACTCCGCTGTGGCGCACGGCCGGCTGGGGATACCTGCGCTTTCACGAGGGCACCGCCGACCCATGGCCCCGGTACACCGATCAGGCGCTCCGGGTCTGGGGGGAACGCCTCGCCGCGACCTGGCCGGAACCAGCACCCGTGTACGCCTACTTCAACAACGACCAGAACGGCGCGGCCGTGCTCGACGCCATTTCCTTCGCGAACCTGACAGCGCGCCTTTCGTGATCACGAAGCCTTTTGGTCGTGATAGCGGCCACGAATTTACGTGATCATGGGATTCTGGCCGGAGCCGGGAACCGGGAACCGGGGAACGGCGTGGCGGACCGGGCAAAACGGGATTAGCTGGCGTATGGGGTCTATCATCGCGGCTAGGTGTGTTTGCCGTTGTCGGGCGCGCGGGGCGGAGGTGACATGTCGAGGAGGACGCTGATCCTGTTCATCTGGCTCATCATCGGGGCCGTGGCGGCAGGTCAGCGGGGCTACTACGACAGCGCTGTCACCGGCTGCAGCGACGGCGCGACAATCGCGGTGACGATCGCGGCGGGTCCGCTCAACTACCTCGGCGTGAATCCCCAGGTGTCGTGCAATTGGCCGAAACCGTCCAGCTCCGGCTCGTGGGGCGGCGCTTACACCGCTTAACACGAGCGCAGCTACGACAACGCGTAGGGGTAGTCTCGTCGTCATGGGAAGTGACGGGCTGCCGCCTTTCAGCTGGGCCGAGGCGGTCAGCAACTGGCAGTTCGCGCCGATCGTCACCGCGTTCACCGCGGTCGCGGCGGCGTTTTACCTGTGGGGCGCGGTGCGGGTCGGCCGCCGGCACCCCAGCAGGCCGTGGCCGGTTCCGCGCACCGCCGCGTTCCTCGGCGGACTGCTTGTCGTGGTGCTGGCGACGCAGAGCGGGATCGGCACCTACGACGACACCCTCTTCTGGGTTCACATGATCCAGCACCTCATGCTGATCATGATCGCGCCGCCGCTGCTCGTCGTCGGGCAGCCCATCACGCTGCTGCTGCACGCCAGCAGGAACCCGCTGCACACGTGGGTGAAGAAGGTCCTGAGGTCGCGGCCGGTGCACTGGGTGACCTGGCCCGCGTTCGGCGTGGTCGCCTACGCGGCGACGATCGTCGGGACGCACCTGACGAGCTTCATGAACCTGGTGCTGACCAACGACACGGTGCACGAGGCCGAGCACGTGCTTTACCTGGTCGTCGGATACCTGTACTTCCTGCCGCTGCTCGGCCGGGAGCCCATCGGCTGGAAGGTGTCGTACCCGCTGCGGCTCTTCCTGCTGTTCATCGTCATGCCGGTGGACGCGTTCACCGGCGTCGTGCTGGGCTCCGAGTCCTCGGTTCCGTTCACCGCCATGGAGCCGCGCTCCTGGGGGCCGTCCCCGCTTGACGACGTGCACGAGGGCGGCGCGGTGATGTGGATCGGCGGCGCGGCGATCATGTTCGTGCTGATCATGCTCACGTTCTTCGCGTGGAGCAGGGAGACCCGGCCGTCCGGCGGCATGGGCTGGCTGGAGACGGCGCGGCGCGCGAACCTGGCCGAGCGGTTCGCCGAGGGCGCCGCGGGCGCCGCAGCTACCGGGGGCGTGGCAACGGCCGCCGTGCCCGGGGTGAGAGTCGGCAACGTGGACGAGGATGAGGAACAACTCGCCGCCTACAACGCCTACCTCGCCCGCATCAACGGCTCAGCCGGCCGCGAAGCCGAGAGTCCGGGGGTCCCTAAGCTAGAGTGATGCACATCACATCAATCCGATTGTCAGATGTGGCCAGCGATTAGGCTTGCTGCGGCTGCGAAATGGGAGCTTTCGCATGTGAACGCGCTTGGGCTCGGCAGCGGGGTTGACTAGGACGCTGGGGTGGGGGCGAGGTACGAAAGGCAAGCAGCATTGACCGGCAACACGAGTAAGGCGGATAGCCAGTACGTAACGGACGCGCTCACGATCGAAGACGAGTATGAGTCCGAGCTAGCGGCGGTACAGGTCGCGCTGACCAGGTTCGAGGTAGCGCCGCACGAATACGCGGCGCGGCGCGCCGAGATAGCCGCGCGCGCGTATCTGAAGCTGGCCGAAGCCCATCAGCGGTTCCTTGGCCGCAATAACTGAACGCGACACGCCGAACGCGACACGCCGGTAACGGTGTCTACGGAAATCTACGGTTCTCGCTAGAGCAGGCCATAGAGTCCGATCGTGGACCCCGTGCGAAACCCTTACGCGCCCGGCGCCGGGCAGCGCCCGCCGGAACTCGCCGGGCGCGACAGGGAGATAGCCCAGTTCGAGGTCGTGCTCGAGCGGGTGGCTCGCGGGCGGCCTGAGCGCAGCATGGTGCTCACCGGGCTGCGCGGCGTCGGGAAGACCGTGCTGCTGAACACATTCCGGTCGATGGCCCTGCAGCGGCTGTGGGGAACCGGCAAGCTCGAGGCCCGGCCGGACCAGTCCATCAGGCGCCCGGTCGCGAGCGCGCTGCACATGGCGGTCAGGGAACTCGCGCCCAGGCACCGGGCGCCGGACCGGATCGATGACTTCCTCGCGGTGCTCAAGGCCTTCGCGCTCCGCGATCCGAAGGCACCCAAGGGTTCCTCGGTCACCGCGCAGTTCGGCATCGACGTCCCCGCGGCGCGTGGCCGGGCCGATTCGGGCGACCTCGAAGTGGACCTGACCGAACTCTTCACCGACGCCGCCTCGGTCGCGGCCGACCTTGGCGTTGGCATCGCGCTGTTCGTGGACGAGATGCAGGACGTGCCGGCCCTGGACGTGTCGGCGCTGTGCGCCGCCTGCCACGAACTGTCTCAGGTGGGCGGACCGCTCATCGTCGTTGGCGCGGGTCTCCCGCACCTGCCCTCCGTGCTTTCGGCTAGCAAGAGTTATTCAGAACGGCTGTTTCGCTACGCCCGGATCGACAGGCTGGACCGGGAGGCGGCCGACCAGGCCCTGATCGCTCCCGCGGAGCGGGAAGACGTGATCTTCAAGCAGGAGGCGCTCGACGCGCTGTACGAGTCCGCCGACGGCTATCCCTACTTCGTCCAGGCCTACGGCAAGGTCACCTGGGACGTCGCGGCGGCCAGCCCGGTGACCGCGGCGGACGTCGCCGTGGCGGCGCCGGAGGCGGAAGGCGAGCTCGCCGTCGGCTTCTTCGGGAGCCGGTACGAGCGCGCGACCCCCGCCGAACGGGAGTACATGCGCGCGATGGCCGGGATCGGCGACGAGCCGGTGCCCACCTCCAGCGTCGCGGAAGAACTCGGCCGCAAGCCGTCCAGCCTGTCCCCGGCCAGGGACGGGCTGATCAAGAAGGGCCTCATCTACAGCTCGGAACGCGGGCTGATCGCGTTCACCGTGCCGCACTTCGGCAAGTTCCTCCGCTCGCAGCCGGCCTGAGGCGCGTCTGGCGCGGAGTCACCACGCGTACGTTCGGAATATCTGCTCTATACGTGACTATCGCGTTTTTCTTATAGCTACTTAGAAAGCGGCAGAGCGACGGGAGCCGGCAGCGGCGCGGGGCGCGGGGCCGGGACCGCGGGGAGGGCTCGGTCGTCACCCGCCGCGTCGAAGACGCCGACCCGGATCACCGGGTGGCGGGGCTTGAGGTAGATGGCGAAGACGACCTCGACTCGCCGGCTGGCCTGCATGCCGGGGAACACGGCGAACCGCCAGCACCCTTCCCGCCACACGTCCGCCGGTTCCCTGGCGATGAGTTGGTCACGGTACTGGCGCCACTGGGCGCTGGCGCGCAGCGCGCCAAGCGAGCGCGCGACCGGCAGCCTGCGGACCTCGCATGGCTCCGAATAGCCGAGCCGGACCATGAGCTCGCCCAGCTCCGGGGACAGCACGGCGAGCACGCACAGCTCGACGACCGCGGCGGCGAGCATCGCGATCGCGTGCCCGGCCGAGGCCGGCATGCGCAGCGGCGGCGCGCTGACGCCGACGACGGCGGCCACGCCGAGCAGCGCCGCCCGGGTCATGGTCTGCCAGCCCACCGGGGTGTCGCTCAGGTCGCCGAAGCAACCGCACCCCGCGTCAGGTCGCCGGATGCGCAGCTCGTGCAGCGCGCCCACCGCGGTGCCGAACAGCACAACCGTCAGCAAGCGGATCACGAGCGCGGGCAGCCCGGCGCCGAACGTGCCCACCGTGACCACGAGGCCTGCGCAGAGCGCCAGCTCGCTGACGCAGACGACGATCGCGACCGGGCGGCGCAGCCGGACGGGGAACAGCATGCTCGGGCCCGTTTGCGGCGCCATCGACCGCGCGGAAATAGCGTGGCGTGCCTTGGCCATGCAGCCGCCAAGAAGCAGAGCAGCAAGCAACGGCACCTGAATGTCTCTTGCCGTGCTCAGCACGGCGATACCCCCCACGTTCATGTCTGCCTCTCCGGCTTACCCGCTCATCACCCTGCCATCGTTAGCGTCGCGTTGAAACAGCCGTCTTCTAGGTTGCCGCCAAGTTCCACGAAGGCGGTCATCGTCAGGTCGGCGATCCGTCCGCGCGGGGAGGTGTCGCACACCACGCAGCGGTCGCAGAACAACCGGGCGGCCGCGCCACAGCTCGTCACCGGCAGCACGGCCGAGCGGTCGGCACACAGGTTGCGGACCTGCACGGCACTGCCGACGGACAGGTACGGCAGCCGGACGCATCCGGGCCCCACCGCGTGCGGATCGACGACGTACGGCTCGGCCGTGGTGTCCTCCTCCGCGTCGCCGTGTCCGCAGCCGGTCTCCGGGTCGAGCGCGGGATAGGCCAGGCCGAACAGGTCGGGCGGCTCCTCGCCTGGTTCGTGCCAGACTGCCGTTCCGCTGGCCGAAGCGGGCAGGCCGCCGCTGAGCAGCGGGGCGGACGGGGGCTGGTCGGCGCGGTAGGGCGGCTGCGCCGTGGCAGGCGTGAATGCCTGGAGATATCCCTGCTGGCGCGTGCCGATCACGTCGATGAGGTACCCGGGTTCCAGCCGCGGGAAGCGCACCTGGATCTGGCGGAAGGACCCCGCCTCGATCCGCACGATCTGGCGGCCTCGCCTGGTCGGCCCTTCGTCGACGAGCAGCTCCCTGCCGACGGCCTCGATGATCGTGCCGGTGACCCGCCCGATCTGCGCCCAGATGCGCTCGGCGACGTCCCGGCCGGCCAGATGGCGGACGATGACGACATCCCCGGTGTGCAGAGTGGCCGACGGCACCGCGGAGCCGCGCCAGGCAACCGTGCGCGGCGACAGGGTGAACCGCCGCTCGCCGCCGCCGTGGGCGCGCAGGACGAGAAGATGCGGGCTGACATCCATAACCCTGCCGATGACCGAGGTCCTGCTGCTGGGCGGACGGCGGTCCCACAGGCTGTGATAGGTACGCCCGTGCGCGTCGAACACCGTGTCGCGCAGCAGAGACCTGCGGGTAAACCTGCCGGGCAGGACCGACTCCTGCAGATCGTCACAACCGTGGCGAAACCCGCCCTTTCGCCGCACTTGCCCTCCGCGGGATTGCATCCGGCGCTATGTCATGTCCGACGATGCGCGTATTCAGGCGGACACGTCAAGTGATTCAGCAAAGTGTGTCCGAGAAGTCACATAGATACATCGTTCACGGATAGCCCAGAGTTAGTCTCTCTGCGTGCTGACGGGCTGGGGGCTGGGTGACAGCCGTTATCCAGGGAGGCGTATCGTGATGCTGGTGTCACCCCGAGTAACGTTGCGTCATGATCGTAGGGGACCCATGGGTCTAGGGGACCACGTAACATTCGGCGATTACGTCCGCTCCCGCGGCGGCTCGCTGCTGCGCGCCGCTCAGGCGCTGACCGGCAACCGCGCCGACGCCGAAGACCTCGTGCAGGCCACGCTGGTCAAGGCCTACCAGTCCTGGGACAACGTGGCCGAACCCGCCGCGCTGGACACCTACGTCCGGCGAGTCATGATAAATACGCACATTTCCGGATGGCGCAGGCGGCGGGTCGACGAGTATCCCACCGATCAGCTGCCCGATTCGGTCGCCGCGGACGCGATAGGTGACAGCGAACTCCAGGAACTGGTGCAGCGCGCCGTCGACCGGCTGCCGCGCCGGATGCGCGCCGCGGTCATGCTCAGGTACTTCGACGACATGTCCGAGCCGGAGGTGGCGGCCGCGCTCGGAGTATCGGTCGGGACGGTGAAGAGCACCGTGGCCCGGGCCGTCGCCAAGCTCCGCGAGGACGCCGAGCTCGGCGCGGAAGCCTCGCTGTTAGAAATCCGTGCAGTTGAGGCTTACGTGCTGCCTTTTCCCGTGGCACTATCACCGTCAGGGACTTGACGAGGAGGAGCGGCCGTGGAAAGCACGATGATGGACACCCCGCTGACGGTCACGTCGATCATGCGCTACGGAACGACGGTGTTCGGCGACAAGGAAGTCGTCACGTGGGCCGGGGACGCCCCGGCGCGGCGCCGGACGTACGCGGCCGTCGGGGAACGGGTGGCGCGGCTGGCCAGCGCGCTGCGCTCCCTCGGCGTCGACGGTGACCAGCGCGTGGGAACGTTCATGTGGAACAACGCCGAGCACCTCGAGGCGTACTACGCCATCCCGTCGATGGGCGCCGTGCTGCACACGCTGAACATCCGGCTGTCGCCCGACCAGGTCGGCTACATCGCCACGCACGCGGGCGACCACGCCGTGATCGTGGACGCCTCGCTGATCCCGCTTTTCGCCAAGGTGCTGCCGCTCGCGGAAACCGTAAAGCACGTGATCGTCTCCGGCCCGGCGGACGACGACGCGCTGAGCAGCCTGGCGGGGACCGGGCGGACGGTGCACGCGTACGAGGACCTGCTCGCCGCCGCCCCGGCCTCCTTCGACTGGCCGGATCTCGACGAGCGGTCCGCCGCCGCGATGTGCTACACCAGCGGCACGACCGGGCTGCCGAAAGGCGTCGTCTACAGTCACCGGTCCACCTACCTGCACTCCATGGGGGCGTGCGTGGGCAACTCGATGGGGTTGTCCCAGCGGGACCGCATCCTGCCGGTGGTACCGCAGTTCCACGCCAACGCGTGGGGGCTCGCGTACGCGGCGCTGCTTTCCGGCGCCGACCTGGTCATGCCCGACCGGTTCATGACGCCGGCCGCCATCGCGACGATGATCGAGACCGAGAAGGTGACGCTCAGCGCCGGCGTGCCGACGATCTGGCAGGGACTGCTCGCCCACCTGCGCACCGCTGGCGGCGACGTCTCGTCGATCCGGACCATGGTCTGCGGCGGCTCGGCGCTGCCCGAGACCGTGATGCGGGCGTACGCCGACGAGTTCGGCGTGATCATGACCCATGCCTGGGGGATGACGGAGACGTCGCCGCTCGGCTCCGTCGCCCAGGAGCCGGCCGGGGTCACGGGAGAGGCGGTGTGGGAGTACCGGGCGTCTCAGGGACGGCTGTTCTTCACCGTCGAGGGGCGGCTGAGCGGGGACGACGGCGAGATACTGCCGTCGGACGGCAAGGCCGTGGGCGAAATCGAGGTCCGCGGCCCGTGGGTTACCGGGTCCTACTACCGCGACCCCGCGCCGGAGAAGTTCCACGACGGCTGGCTGCGCACCGGCGACGTGGGCACGCTCGACGCGGCCGGGTTCATCAAGCTCACCGACCGCGCCAAAGACGTGATCAAGTCGGGCGGCGAATGGATCTCCTCGATGGAGCTGGAGAACCTGCTGATGGCCCACCCGTCCGTCGCCGAGGCGGCGGTGATCGGGGTACCGGACGAGAAGTGGGGCGAGCGGCCGCTGGCGGCGGTGGTGCTGCGCCCGGACGCCGGTTCGGTGACCCCGGACGAGCTGCGGGCCTTCCTCGGCGAACGGGTGCCGCGGTGGCAGCTGCCGGAGCGGTGGTGCTTCATCGCCGAGGTGCCCAAGACCTCGGTGGGCAAGTTCAGGAAGACCACACTGCGCGAGCAGTACGCCGCCGGCCAGCTCGACGTGACCAACCTGGCGCCGGCTCCGCACTGAGGGGAGTGTGCCGGGACCGCCCGCTGGGGCCGCCCGCCGGCGGATTCGCTTTGCCGACGGCGGCCGGATGCCGGTACGCTGTTCGGCACTGCGCCACTCCGGTTCCGGCCGGGTCCGGGCGCGGTTGGAGGCTTCGCCTAGTCCGGTCTATGGCGCCGCACTGCTAATGCGGTTGGGGTTTACGCCCCTCCCGGGTTCAAATCCCGGAGCCTCCGCAGCTCACTGCCCTCTCCGAAAGTCCCGGGGAGGGAGGACCTGATGCGATGCGCGGCCAAGGGTTGCGGCTGGGGTTGCAATTGGCCCTCATCTCTGACCCCACAGAGGCTGGTCCATGCGCTCGCTAACGGGGTCACTGGCGTGCGCTCGCCAGCCTTCCTTAGGCCGTCCCGGGGCTGCCAGCCCGGAAGAGCTCCTCGTCCATGACGGCACCGGCCGCAGGGCCAGCATCCTCGACGAGCACGCCGCCTACCTGCGCGAGCGATGGAACTCCGGCTTCACCAACGCAGCGCAGCTATGGCAGGAGATCCGCGACCGGGGATACCAGGGCAGTCGCAGGCAGGTCCGCGGTTACGTCGCGCGTTTCCGCGGAAACGCGCCAGTCCCCAGCCCCGGCCCCGGTCCCGCCGAAGGCCCGGGCGGTGACCGGCTGGATCATGACCCGTCCTGGCAAACTCGCCGATGCCGACCGGGCCAGCCCGGACGCCATCCTAGCCGCCTCCGCGGAACTGGCCGCTGTGGCCGCCAGCGTCCGCGACTTCGCCGTCATCATGAACGAGCGCCGCGGCCGGAAGCTGCTCGAGCCGTGGATGACCGCCGCCCTGGCCACCGGCGAGCCAGCTCTCCGCTCCTTTGTGGCCGTCGGAGGCCATGTCAACCGCATCAAGATGCTCAAACGACAAATGTACGGACGCGCCAGCCCTGACCTGCTCCGCCGCCGGGTCCTCTGGAATCAGGTACAGCGTCCGGCTATGACGAGCTGCTCCAGGCTGAGCAATTCGGAGCCGTGCGCTCCGCAGGCGACGGCAGGACACGGCCCGCTGACACCCGCGGACCGGTCACGCAGGTTCGACCGCGTCGCGGTGGTCTACCCGCCGGTTGCCAGGTCCTGCAGGGTCAGGTCGAAAGCCGGAGCGGGGATCGCGGTCACGCAACTGGTGTCCAAGTGAGCCACGCTGGCCTGCGCGATGAACGCCTGGATCAGCAACCCTTCGCAGGCCCAGCTGGTCGGGGTGACGGTATGTCCCTGGCTGGGGAGGGCGATCTCGCGGCTGTTGGGCCAGAACTGTTGCGCCCCGGCCATGTTCCGCGGCTGGTCGTTGGGGTCGGCGTCGCCGTTGAATGCCAGCACCGGCACGCGGGACGCCGTCAGCTGCTGACTACCCACCGCGGCGGCGGACTTGGGGATCAGCGGGCAGAGGTACTGGTACCACTGCGCGGACTCCAGATCGTTCTGGTAGTCGAAGCTGCCTCGCTGATCCGACAGCGCCGCGGGCTGGTCGCTCGCCCAGGGCTCGGCGCACACGATCTCGTACTGCATCATCGGGGTAGCGCCGCTGCCGGTCCCGGACAGGCCCGCGGCCTGCAGGGCCTTGACGACCGAGGCCAGGGCGGCGACCTTGTTGGTGGCCGTGCTGAGGGTGTGCACGAGAACCGGGATCGGGGCCAGGTTGCCGGTATGCAGCGCCGTGTAAATCGAGGAAGCGACGGTGTCCTGGTCGAGGCGCTCAGTCTTCCCGGTGGGCGACTGGGCGGCCGGGAGGACCCAGGGGGACTTGCCGAGGGAAGCCCACAGGGCGGCCCAGTCGGCGGCTAGATGCGGGAAGGCCTGGTGGCAGGCGGGCTGGCTCTCGCACAGGGCGAACACGTAATCCAGGGCCAGCTGGGAGTTCCCGGGCTCCCGTTCGTACATCGGGACAGTGAGCAGGCTGCCGTTCATCAAAGTCATCGTCCGCACCTGGCCCGGGTGGCGCAGCAGGAACACCTGCTCGGCGGTCGCCCCGTAGGAGCCCCCGATGAGGTTGACGGTGGTGTAGTGCAGATCGGTCAGGATCTGGCTGACATCATCGGTGAACATTGCCGTGGTGTAGAACTGCAGGCCGCCGGGCAGGTGGGCCAGGCAGGACTCCACGCTGGCGCGCAGCGCCGCCTTGTCCGCCAGGGTAGCGGGGAACGCCGGGCAGTTCAGCGGGTTCGACTCGCCGGTGCCGCGCTGCTCGATGAACACCAGGTCCCGGTTGAGGTTGAGGTCCATGAAACCCGACAGCCACGTCGGGATGTCATCGATGGCCGAGTCGCCGGGTCCGCCCGCGAAGTAGACCAGCGGGTCCGGTGCCGGGTTCGGGGCGGTGGCCGGGAAGACGACGAACCGGACCGGAATCGTCCGGCCCTGGCCGGTCAGCCGGTCCTCCGGCACGATCAGCGTCCCGCACCGTGCCGCCAGGCCACCGACCGTGCACGACTTGATGGTCAGCGAGTTCACCGGCGGCGCGCTAGCCGCCGGGGTCGGGTGCCCGCCGCACGACGCTACTGCCAGGCCCAGCACGGCCCCGATCACCAGCAGCCGCGGCGCGCGCCAGGCTCTCCCGCGACCTCTGCCGGAAACCAGGACAGCAGCGTTCACCTCACACCATCCAGTGTTCGGTGCCACGCTACGGCCGGATGGCGGCGGGCCGCAGAGCCGAAGGTCGGCCGCCGGCGGGGCAACAGTCCCCACCTGCTTAAATCTCGGAGCCTCCGCCCCTGTTACGCGAGCCGGTACAGGACGGGCATGGCCGCGACGTGGTTGGCCTTCAGGTTGGCCAGCACGTAGCTGCGGAACGTCTTCTTGGGGAGCTGGCGGGCGATGAACACGGGCAGGCTGCCGTCCCAGCGAGCGTGGTTGATCAGCACGTAGTCGGATTGCTCGCCCGCCAGCGGGGCGAGCAGCGTCGCCCTATCGAGCCCGGTCTCCACCTGATACCAGCCGCAGAGATATTCCCACAGCTCGACGGCCAGATCGGGGTCGTCGCCGGCGAGGTAATTGAACACGAACAGTCCCTGTCGGCTCTTGTCGACGTCCCCCACCCGGCGCATCTCGCGGGCCGCGATCTCGTGCACGCGGCGCGCTTTCTCGGCGAGCGTGCCAGCCAGCTCCTGGTACTGCGAGGTAGCGCGCACTTCCCGCGCGGCGTCGGGAGAGACCGTCTCGACAAGGACCACCACGTCGAACCATGCGGGCCGCGGCCGCGCTGACTGACCGCTGGCGTCACCACCAAGCGGACTGAACCCGAGGGCGTCGTAGACGGTGACCGTCCGCACCTCCGCTAGCTGAGCCAGCTGCCTCGCCTGCCACTTGAGAACTCCGAACAGCTGCTGCTTGTCCCTGTTCCGGCGCAGTACCGGACCTGGCCAGTGCGCCGCCGCCACGTCGGCGGCCAGATGCAGGTACCCCACCGGGGCGGGCTCAACGAAGTGAGCCTTCCCGTACCGGGGATTCTGGTTAACGAGCTCAACCGGCATCATGACCCCCCTCTATGCGTTTCAGGCCGGCTGTCCGGCCCCCGCGGGTCCCTGGTGGTCGAGTACCTCGGCGAAATGATCGCCGAGGGCGTCTTGGACGTGCTGCGACATCGCCTGGGCGAGCATGGCGTCGAGCACGATCTGGGCCAGCGGCCGCAGGCGCCTGACGATGGCCGCTATCTTGACGATGTCCTCCCCTGGCAGCGTGCCGTCCCGCAGATGGGCGGCGAGCACGTGCCCCGCCACCGTCGCTGCCATATCGCCCGCGACGGCGTCCACGTGGGCCCGGAGTCGTTCGGCCAGGTCGAGCACGCTAGCCAGCGGTATGCCGGCCGCCACCATTTCGGCGCCCGCGCTCAGCAGCCGGGGGCTGGGTACCCGGTAGCGGCCGCCGTCCGGCTCCAGGATGCCGAGTGCCACGGCCCGGGCCTGGATTTCCGCGGTGTTCTCGGCGCCGAACGACTCCCCTAGCTGCTCGGCGGTGACGTGGCCAGGAACCTCGTCGGACCACGGGTCGGCGACGGCCGATTCGAGGTCGAGGACGTCGGCGAGGTTGCCACCGCGTTCCCACACGGCCAGCATCTCGCGGATGTTGGCGAACGTGTAGCCGCGCCCGAGAAGCTGGCCGATGAGCCGCAGCCGGGCCAGGTGGGCCTGCGTGTAGATGCCGACGCGGCCGTCGCGGCGAGGCGGGGCGAGCAGCCCGCGATCCTGATAGACGCGGATGTTGCGGACGGTGGTCCCCGCCAGCCGTGCCAGCTCGTCAATGCGGTATTCGGGCATGTGCTCACGCTACGTAAGGTTGCCGCGGTTCAGGTCATCTGACGTTACTCGATTGCATCGAGACAATATGCATTGTAACATTCATTCGCCATGTCACGTGAGAACCTCCGCAAGCTGGCCGAGCGTTCGGCGTTGTCCGGGCGCGCGGTGATCGTCACGGGCGGCGCCGGCGCCTTCGGCTCGGCGACGCTCCGCGTGCTGCGTTACCTTGGCGCCGACGCGATCGGCATCGACCGGGTACCGGCCGCCGGAGTGGTGACCTGCGATGTCGCGGACGACGAGCAGGTCCGTGCGGCGGTCGCGGAGATCATCGAGCGGCTGGGCCGGCTGGACACGCTGATCCACTACGCCGGCGTGGGACCAGTAGTCGACGTCGGGCAGCCGGCGGAATCGGGTGTCCGGGAAGCGCTCGAAGTCAACTTGCTCGGCACCTGGCGGGTTACGGCCGCGGCCTTGCCGGCCCTGCTTGACGCTCGCGGCCGGGTGATCATCACCGCCTCCTTGCTGGCCGGCGTGACCATGCCGTTCAGCGCCGCCTACACGGTCTCCAAGCGGGCCCTGACCGCGTACGCGGACGTGCTCAGGATCGAGTACGGCACCCACCTCCGCGTGACGACCGTCTACCCGGGATACGTCCACACGGGCATCCACGACCGCTCGCGCGCGGCGGGAGTGTCGATGGACGGGCTGGTGCCAGCCGAAAGCGTCCGCGACACCGTGCTCACCGTGGTGCGGGCCGCCGCGGCCCGCAGACCGCCACGCGAGGTCGCGTCGACCAGGTCCGGTACGGCCGCGTTGCTGCTCGCCCGCCACGCGCCCGGCCTGGTCGACCGCGCGGTGGCGGCGCGGCTGCGCTACCTGGTCCGGACGAAGGCGTTCCATGGCGCGGAGATAGCCGCCGGCCTGCGCGAGCGGCACGGCGCCGACGGCACAGGAGATACGGGAGTCGTAAATGCCTGACGTCACTGTCGTGATCATCGGATCCGGATTCGGCGGCATCGGCATGGCCGCGCGGCTCAACCGCGCCGGCATCACCGATGTGGTGCTGCTCGAACGCGCCGCCGACCTCGGCGGTACCTGGCGGGACAACTCCTATCCCGGAGCCGCCTGCGACGTCCCCTCACAGCTTTACTGCTTCTCCTTCGCGCCCAACCCGGGCTGGACCCGCAGCTTCTCCCCGCAACCCGAGATCTGGGCATACCTGCGCCGGGTCGCCGCCGCCGAGGGCGTCACCGGAAAGATCCGGTTCGGCCAGGAGGTTACCGCGGCTCGCTGGGACCCGGCAGGCTGCCGCTGGCATATCGAGACCACCGCGGGCACGCTGACCGCGCGGTTCCTCATCAGCGCCGCGGGACCACTGAGCGACCCGCTGATCCCCGCCATACCAGGGCTCGACACTTTCGCGGGGACCGTGTTCCACTCCGCCACGTGGGACCACGACTGCGACCTGACCGGGCGGAACGTGGCGGTCATCGGCACCGGCGCGTCCTCGATCCAGTTCGTGCCGCAGATACAGCCCGTGGCTGGCCAGGTGACCGTCTTCCAGCGCACGCCGCCGTGGATCCTGCCGCGGCACGACAGGCAGATCTCCCAGCTGGAGCGCTGGCTGTTCCGGCACGCGCCGGTCACGCAGCAGATCGCCCGCGCGGGCATCTATCTAGGACGAGAGACCTACGCGCTCGGTTTCACCAAGAACCCGGCCATCATGCGCAGGGCGGAAGCGCTCGCCCTGCGCCACCTGCACCGCCAGATCGCCGATCCGGAGCTGCGGGCCAGGCTCACCCCGTCCTACCGAATGGGCTGCAAGCGGATCCTGCTGTCCAACGACTACTATCCGGCCCTCACCCAGCCGAACGTGTCCCTGGTCGCCGCCGGGGTCACCGAGATCCGCGAGAAGTCCGTGCTGGCCAGCGACGGCACCGAGCATGACGCCGACACGCTCATCTTCGGCACCGGCTTCCATGTCACCGATTTCCCGCTCGCGCAGCGGATCTCCGACGCCGAAGGCGTCAGCCTGGCGCATCACTGGTCCGCCAGGCCAGCGCAGACCGCCTTCCGCGGCACGACGACGGCAGGGTTCCCGAACCTGTTCGTGCTCACCGGCCCGAACACCGGGCTCGGGCACACCTCGCAGGTCTTCATGATCGAGGCGCAAATCAGGTACGTGGTCAGCGCGCTCGCCCACGCCCGTCGCCGCGGGATCGACCGCATTGAGGTACGGCCTGCCGCGCAGGCCGCCTACGATCGCGCGGTGCAGCACAAGATGCGCCGCACCGTGTGGGTCACGGGCGGTTGCAGGAGCTGGTACCTGGACGCCGATGGCCGCAACATCGCGCTCTGGCCGGACTTCACCTGGACCTACGCCTGGCAGACCCGGCGGTTCGACCCGGCGAACTACGACCTGACCAGGTCGCCCCGAGCGGTGCCCGCGGCGTCCGCTGGCTGACGGTACTGCCGCAGCGTGTCCCGCAACGTCTCGAGCGCGGTGAACCGGGGCACCCAGCCGAGTTCCTGCTTCGCGCGGGAGGTGTTCATGATCGCCGGGTGGCTGGCCGCCTCTACCCACTGTGCGACCGGCGGCAGGAAAGGCAGTGCGGCGACGGCCCGGGCGGCGGACTGCGTCAGGCGGGCCGGAACGGGCAGCGGGAGCATGCCGAGCTCGCGCGCGACAGTGCCGGCGGTGACGATCCCGTCAGCGGCGATGTTGTAGGCACCAGCCGGACCGGCGGCAACGACGCACCGCAGCAGCGCCTGTCCCACGTCCTCTTCATGTACCAGTTGCACCGGCAGATCCGGTGCCAGCACCGGGAACGGAATACGGCCGGCCCACCGGACAGACAGCCGGGCAAGCGCTCCGAGCGGGCCGCCCGGCAAGCTCTTCCCGCCGATGGTGTGCGGACCCAGCACGATGCACGGGCGCAGCAGGTACAGGTCGGGTGCACCCGGCTCCGCAGCCCTGGCCTGCAGCAGGCGCTCGAGTGCGGCCTTCTCTCGGGCGTAGAACAGTCGCGCGGCAGGCCGCACCGGCCAGTCCTCGGTCATGCCGACGGGGTTATCCCGGTGGAAGCCGTAAGCGGCCAGCGAGGACGCGTAGACGAAGCGGCGAGCGCCGGCCGCCGCGGCGGCCTCGAAGGCGTTAAGCGTGCCGTCGATGTTGACCGACCTGATAGCCTCGCCGGGCACGGCGCCGGTCACCTGGAACGCCAGGTGCACCACGACGTCGGCATGGCGGAACGCGTCGCGCAGCACCTCCGGGTCGCGGACGTCACCGCGCCGGTACTCCGTCTTGGTCCAGCCGTACGCGCCGGGGTCGAACGCGCGGCGTGCGACGCCTGTCACGTGCGCCACCCGGTCGTCGGCCTGAAGCAGGGGCATGAGTCCGAAGCCCAGGGTGCCGGTCGGGCCGGTCACCGCGACCGTCAGATCTCTCCTGGTCTCCGGCGTCATAGCCACCCCCTCTCCGCGTCTGCCGGTCAGCATATGACGGCGAGTACCACCGCAGGGAAGGCCGACAGGGCCGCGTGTTCGGAGTCCGAGGTCCCCGGAACGCGGGACGATCGGCCACGTCTGGCCCGGGCTCCCGGCGCCTACGCTACGCGTGAAGAGTGGACATCCGCCGCCCGCGCCGAGCGCCGGGGGGCGGGTGCCGCAAGGTGAAGGGTGACGTCATGGACAAGCTGGAGCCATTGGACGCCCTGTTCGTCGAAGCCGAGGACGAGGACAAGAACACCTCGATGGCGATCGCGTCCATCGCCGTGTTCGAGGGTCCGGCGCCGTCCCATGAAGAGGTCCTGGCGCTGGTCGCGGACCGGCTGCCGCTGGTGCCGCGCTACCGCCAGAAGCTTCGCACGGTGCCGTTCCGCCTCGGGCGTCCGGTCTGGGTTGACGACCCGGACTTTGATCTCGGCTATCACGTCCGGCGCGTCGCTGTGCCAGAACCCGGAGGGGACCAGCAGCTCGCCGATGTGATGGCGGGCGTGATGTCGCAACGGCTCGACCGCGATCATCCGCTGTGGGAGTACTGGCTAGTCGAAGGACTCGTCCGGGATCGCTGGGCGCTGATTTCGAAGGTGCACCACTGCATGGTCGACGGGATCGGTGGCGCCGACCAGTACCGCCTGCTCCTGGAAGCCCGGCCGGAACCGGCGGAGCCCGCCGCGGACATCGAGGCGGAACAGGCGCCCTCGGCCGTTTCGCTGGTCGGTGCCGCGGCCGAGGACCTGATGATGCTTCCGGTACGGCAGGCACGCGCGCTGAGCGATGCGCTGGCGGATCCTGCTAATGCCATGCGGCAGGTAAACACGGCGGCACGGGCCGTCGGGAGGTTGTGGCCATCCCTCTGGCCCGCCGTGCGGTCCTCGCTGAGCGGCACTATCGGTCAGCGACGGCGGTACACCTGGGCTCGGGCGTCCCTGGAGGACGTCAAGGCGATCAAGCGCGAATTCGGCGGTACGGTGAACGACGTCGTCCTGGCCGCGATCAGCAGCGGCTTCCGCGCGCTCCTGCTGGAACGAGGCGAGCAGCCCGAACCGCACGAGGTTCCGTCACTGGTCCCGGTCTCTGTCCGCGCGCAGGGCGACGAGGGCAGCTTCGGGAACCAGGTGTCGGCGACCATCGCTGATCTTCCCGTCCACATCCCGGACCCGGTGGAACGCCTTGCCGCCGTCCGCGCGGAACTCGATTCCCTGAAGGCGAGCAACGAGGCGGTCGTTGGCCAGGCGCTTGCCGTCCTGGGCCGCTACAGCCCGTACCCGCTGTCGTCCTGGCTGGTCAGGCTTGTGTTTTCGGTGCCCCAGCGAGAAGTCGTCACGGTCACCACGAACGTCCCGGGGCCCCGCCAGCCGCTCTACTGGATGGGACGCCGGCTTGAGGCGATCATCCCGTACGTTCCCATCGCGAGCAGGGTCCGCACGGGCATATCGATCTTCAGCTATGACGGCGGCATCATGTTCGGTATCACCGGCGACTACGCGGCGAATCCTGACCTTGACGTCATGGCCCGCGGGATTGAGCACGGGGTGTCGGAGCTGCTGCTCGCCGCCGGGCAGCACGCGGTCGCCAGGCAGGCGGCGAGCGCTGAGCAGGACACGGCCGGTGAGCAGGACACGGCTGGTGAGCAGAAAGCGGTTGCCGAGCAGAAGCCCGCTGCCGGGCAGAAGCCCGCTGCCGGGCACGAGGCACCTGGCGAGCAGAAGGCAGCTGCCAAGCACCATGCGGCTGCCCGGCAAAAGGCGGCTGCCAGGCAGAAGGCGGCTGCCAGGCAGAAGGCGCCTGCCAAACACCAGGCGGGGGCGAAACACTAGGCGCCTGGCCGGGCGGCACTGGGCGCTCAGGCCACGCGGGGCTGCGGTGAGTGCTTCGATCCGTCGGACCACACCCGGTCGAGGAACTCGGCGATCTCAGCGGTCAGCCGGGCCGGACGGACCCATAGCTCGGCGAAGGTGCGGGTCCGGATGAGCCTGGCATCGGGAAGCTGCCGGGCCAGCCTTCTCGCGTCGGCGAACGAGTGGATCAGGTCGATCCCGTGTCCGAGGACAAGCGTCGGCACGTTGATGGCCTTACGCTGTTCGATCGTGGGGGCGATCGGCCCCAGCAGGACACCGTGCAGGATGGCGGCGATCTCTTCCGGGTCCGAGCCGACGGCATTCAGCACCGAGTCGAGCGGGCCGATGCCCGACGATGGCAGCCGCGAGACAACCCGGGAGACCAGCCGCAACGGGATCCGGCCGTAGCGGACCTGTAGCAGGAGCGGCAGGAATGTGAGCGCTGCCGCTGGAGCAGCGGTCTCGAGCACGGGCATTTCCAGGACCAGGCCGCGCACCATGTGCGGCGCCCGGACGGCGGTGAGCAGGCTCACGTTGGTCCCGAGGGATACCCCACCGAGCACCACCTGCTCAACGCCAAGCTCGTCGAGCAGGCACAGCAGTTGATCAGCGTACAGGTCCATCCGGTGGGCGCTCGCCTGCCGGGGTTTCTCGCTCAGGCCGTGACCGAGCAGGTCGAGCAGGACGACGCGGTTGCCCTGAGCAGCCAGTCTCTTGGCCAGGCCGCGGCTGAGGTTGGCGTCGAGCAGGATGCCGTGCACCCACACGAGTACTTTGTCCCCTGAGCCGTAGACCTCGTAGTTCAGCCGGTAATCGCCATAGGCGAGCGTGTGCCGGACGCCCTCTGTGCTCGGAGCCTCCGGCGCGGGCAATAGGGGCCGAAGACTGTTCACTGCTGACATTCGTCCCTTGTCCACCTACGTATAACGGACATTGTCTTGGTGCGAGGATACCCAGGGGGAAGCGGCAAAAGCCGCTGATCAGGACTGGGGGGAGGCCGCATGGCGGAGACCACAAAGCAGCAGCCTGGCAATTGGCTGACGCTCCAGTCGAATGGCTCGGGTGGTCCCTGGGGGTGCCGGATCGAGAGCGTGGGCCTCAAGCTGCCCGCCGAACGGCTCACCACGAGAGACCTGATGAGCAAGACAAGCCACCGCACCCGCATCCAGCTGGAGCGGCTGACAGGCATCCACGAACGTCACGTCGTGGGCCCGGGCGAAAACTCATTCACGCTGGCCACCGGAGCGGCCCGCGACTGTCTGGCCCATTCGCAGCATCAGGCGTCAGACATCGACATGCTGATCAGCACCAGCATCACCCGCTCGAAAGGCCGGTCTTCACAGTCTTTCGAGCCGCCGTTGAGCATGTACGTCAAGCAGGCGATCGGCGCTACGCAGGCGGTGAACTTCGATCTGTCGAACGCCTGCGCCGGCATGCTGACCGGCGTGTTCATCCTGCAGGATCTCGTCGCCCGCGGTGAGATCGGCTGCGGCATGGTGGTTTCCGGCGAGTACATCTCCCATCTGGGCTGGCACGCGGCACAGCAGATCCGCTCGCTATTCAGCAAGCAGCTCGCGTCGCTGACCCTCGGCGACGCCGGTGCCGCCGTGTTGGTCGAGCGGACTTCCCGCGGTTCAGGCATCGATGTCATCGGCTTCACCACCCTCGCCGAGCACAGCCGGCTGTGCCTCGCCTTCCCCAGCTCCCTGGGACCGGGAGCGCAGATGTACACCAAATCCCGGACGCTGCAGCGGGTGGCGATCGAGGATATGGCGCCGCTGGTCGCCGAGACGATCGGGAAAGCGGGGATCAGCCTGGCCGATGTCGACTTCCTGATTCCCCATCAGACCTCGGCCCGCGCTATCCGCGCGGGCACCAGGGAATTCGTCAGGCGTCTCGGTGTCGGACCGAAGCACGTGGTCGTCAACCTCGAGGAGTATGGCAATACGTCATCGACCACGCTGTTCGTGGCCCTGTACAAGTACCTCGAAGAGCGGAGGATCCGCAAGGGAGACCGCGTGATGCTGCTTGCGCTCGCCTCGGGAGTCGAGATCGGCATGGCTATCTTCACGATCGACAGCCTGGTGGACAGCTATGGGCACGCAGATTGAGGCCGCCTGCACACAGGTCGGGAACGGAAAGAAGGCGAGCGCCCGCCGCCTCGCCGACCTCGCCGCACGCAACTGCCTCGCGCTGGCAAAGCGCACGCCTGTCGATGTGGACATGCTCATCAACGTAGGCGTTTACCGGGAAGACAGCATGGGCGAGCCCGCGCTGGCCGCCATGATCCAAGAGGACATCGGGGCTAACCTGCGCCGGTCGCCGGCCGGCGGGTCCGGCACCTTCTCGTTCGATCTCCTCAACGGCGCCTGCGGCGTGATCAGCGCCATCCAGATCGAGTCAGCCCTGCTCAAGTCTGGCGTCATCCGGCTCGGCGCCGTCGTGTCCAGCGATGTCTATCCGGATGTGGAGAACTCCGGAGCACCTTTCCTGCGGTCGGCCGGCGGCGCCCTCCTGCTCGGGCAGGACGACGGTACCGCTGGGTTCACCGACTTCCGCACGGAGACGTTTCCCGAGTATGAGGACATGTTCACGAGCGGGCTTGTGTGGCGGGAACGGCGCGGGATCCGCGCTTCGCGGCGGGGCGCCGGGCGGCACCAGATGGTCGTCGCGGTCAAACCTGGTTACCACGCACGGCTGGCTGACTGCGCCGAGGAGGCGACCCGCCGGTTCCTGCGTGCGCTTGGACTCGGTGTCAAAGACATCGACCTGCTCGTGCCCGCACCATCCGCGCCAGGCTTCCTTGACCCGCTGCGGGAACGGCTTGGCATCCCCGGCGACCGGATCGCCTACACCCCGGAGGACCTGGACGGTACCTACACCACCGGACCCATCGCCGCCCTGCACGCGGCCATCAGGTCGGGGCGGCTCGCCGAAGCCCAGAACACGCTGCTGCTCGCGGGGGGTGCGGGCATTACGGTCGCCCTGGCCCTGTACCGGCAGACAGCATCCTGACCGGACTGCGGACGATGAGCAGTACCGCGCGGAAATTGACCGCTCCGGTCGCCGCTACCGTTATCGCGGCACTCGCCGCGAGGGCCGCCGTTAGGCACATGACCCGGCGGACGCCCAAGTCGGCCCGGCCGCGGCGGCGCGTCAGCACCTGGGCACCGGTGCCTCCGGCCCTCCCACCGGGCCGGGTGGTGAACCTGCCAGGGCGCGGGGAGGTTTTCGTCCGCGACTCTGGCGGCACGTCCGCGCGGGCTCCCGTGCTCCTCTTGCACGGCTGGACCGCGAGCGCCGACATCAACTTCTTCCAGATCTACGCATGCCTCGCCGAGTCCTACCGGGTAATCGCGATGGACCTGCGCGGCCACGGCCGCGGAATGCGGTCGGTGGAGCCGTTCAGTCTCGAAGACTGCGCCGATGACGCCGCCGCACTGCTGGAGCGGCTCGGCGCCGGCCGCGTGATCGTGATCGGGTACTCGATGGGCGGCCCGGTCGGGCTGCTGCTGGCTCGTCGGCACCAGGGGCAGGTCGCAGGCCTTGTCATGCAGGCAACGGCGCTCGAGTGGCATGACGCGGCCCGCGACCGGGCGGTGTGGCGCATGCTCCCCGTGCTTGACCTCGGCTTGCGGTTCGGTGCCGGGGCCGGCTTCGTCGAGCGGGTTCTCCGCCAGGCCGTCGAGGAAGCGCCAGAGCTTGACGGCTGCCGGCCCTGGCTGGACGCGGAGTTCAGGCGAGCGACGGCACGCGACCTGGTCGCCGCGGGACGCGCCCTCAGCCGGTATGACGCCCGGCCGTGGGCCGGTCAGCTGGGCATTCCCGCCGCGGTGCTCGTCACTACCCGTGACCGGCTCGTCCGCCCGGCTAAACAGCGTGAGCTCGCTGAAGCACTGCGCGCCCCCGTGTTCGAGATCGACGCCGACCACGACCTTCCGCTGGTCAACGGCGGCGAGTACGCGCGACTGACCCGGCTGGCGGTCGACAGGGTGGCCGCGGCCGCCGGGATCACGGCCGACGGCTAGCTCAGCGCCTTAGCCGATCGGCAGGCTCAGTGCGGTCGGAGCGGACATCGGCACGATCGGTTTCCGCGGCACTATCGGTCCGACAGGGCGGTAGGCGGCGCCGAGCGGGGGCCGCGGGTCGGCTTCGCCGTTGTTCGGCCACATCGCCATCGCCCGCTCGGCCTGGGCGGTGATCGTGAGCGCCGGGTTGACGCCGGGGTTCGCGGAGACCGCCGAGCCATCAACGACGTGCAGCCCGGGATGCCCGTACATGCGCTGATACGCGTCTACGACGCCGCTTTCCCCGGTGTCACCGATGACGCAACCGCCGATGAAGTGCGCGGTCATCGGAACGTCGATCGTCTCGCCGATGCTGCTCAGCGGGAAGCCGTCAACGTGGGACGCGACGCGGCGCATCGCCTCGTTGGCCGCGGGAACCCAGGTCGGACTCGGCATGCCGTGTCCTTGTTCTGAGGTCAGTTTGATGCGGCCCGTCGCGGTGCGTTTCGGGCGGACCGTGATCGAGTTGTCAAGGGCCTGCATGGTCAGGCCAATCAGCACCCGCTCGGACCAGCGTGGCGCCCGCCGCCATCGGTCATCAGCGTCACCCCGACCCGGTAGCCCTTCTCGGCAAGCCGCAAGGCGCTGACCGATCTTCCGAAGCAAGAGCCGATGACCAGGACGTCATAGTCGTACGTGACAGCAGGCCGGTTAATCACTTTCTCCTTGCTCACTCACGGGAAGTAGAGGTTCAGGAGTATCCCCGTCGTCGCGCGAGACAAGCATTGCCGAAGGTCCCGAGGGGAGGACGGAGGCGGGCGCCGGCGGTTCAGCCGGCGGCGGACCCCAGACGAATTGCCGGTAGGACCAGAACCTGAACAGGGTGGCCAGCGCGATGCCGAAGTTCAGCGCGACGAAGGCCGCCAGCTTGTCATGCCCCAGGTTCAGCAGGTAATAGTTGACGGCCACTGTGGCGTCCTGCAGCAGCAAGCCGATGCCGTTGAGCACGGCGAAGATGACGATCTCGCGCGCGACGCCAGTGCGCTGCCTGGTCCGGAAGGACCAGTAACGGTTGCCCAGGTACGTGCCGACCGCCGCGACAATGGTGGCGATCGTGGTGGATGTGACCGGCCCTAGGCCGACGTGAAGGTCAAGCAGGTCATACACGCCGTTTGTGACGAACACCCCGGCGATGCCGACGATCGCGAACTTGGCGAACTCATAACTGAGGTGCCGGAACCGCTCAGGCATTGCCAGGGAGAGGGTCACGCCTGTTTCCTTTCCCGGGATCCGGCGGCGCTTGCCCGCGGGGGGACCTCTGGCTTTTCCAGGGCGCGGGTGTCGTCGATGGCGTAGGTGAGCTGTCCTTCGACGTCGACCACGCCGTCGATGTCGCGGATGACGGCCAGTACCTGCGGCAGCATGCTCTTGCGCCGTACCTGGCCGGAGATGGTGATCACGCCGTCCGCCACGTCGGCGGTCACGCTGCCCGGGGCGGCGGCGAAACGGCCGGCCAGGATCTCCCGGGTGACGTCCTCCGCGATCTCGCTGTCCAGGCGCAGGAACACCCGTAGCAGGTCCCGGGCGGTGACCGTGCCGGCCAGCTTCCCGGACTGGTCGGTGACGGGCAGGCACCGACAATGCTGCCGCTCCATCAGCCGGGCCGCCTCGGCCACTGTCGCCTCCGGGCTGATGGTGACCGGGTGGGTGCTCATCACCTCCCCGGCGCAGTCGCCGGTCGCGCGTGCCCACCGCGCCCGGTAGGCGCGGCGGACCGGCCGGGGGGTGCCGACGCCGGCGGACTGGAACCCCTGCTTCCGCAGCAGGTCCGCCTCTGTCACGATGCCAGCGACCTCGCCGGACCGGCTCAGCACCGGCACCGCGCTGAGCCCCTCCCGGGTCAGCAGCGCGACCAGCTCCTTAAAGGACGTCCGCGTGGTCACGGTCACCGGGTCGGGGTCCATCACGTCCCGCACTGTCAGCCGCATCACCCGCCGCTCCTTCCGGATGCCCCGCCGCAACGTGCCAGCGCGGCGGGCGGACTAGGGTCCCATACGTCTAGCGTGACCACGGAGATCCGGCCATGGCTAGAGGCCTACGTCCCGCCGCCCAGGACCCAAGCCGGTCATGTCAGGCCGAGCAGGCGGCTGATCTCGCTGATGCCTTCGGCGGGGCTGGTGAAGTGGACCGTGGCCATGCCGAGTTCCTCGGCGGCCGGGAGGTTGGCCGCTACATCGTCGGCGAGGATGCACTCGCGCGGCGGGACGCCGAGCTGGTCGGTGGCGATGAGGTAGATGGCGGGGTCCGGCTTGCGGGTGCCGGTGTCGCCGGATATGACCACCGCGTCGAAGATGCTGTCCAGGTCGTAGCCGTCGTAGGGGTTGTAGTCGCCGTCGCCCCACGAGTTCGACAGCAGCCCGACCCTGATTCCTGCCGTGCGGGCGCGCCCGATGAGGTCCAGGACCTCGGGGCGGGGCCGCAGGCCGCCGAGGGCTCGGGTGAGCAGGCCTTGGTCGTCAACGCCGAGCAGCCGCCCGATGGTCACCTCGAACTCGCGCTGGGGGATCTCGCCTGCCTCGACGGCGTTGAGCGCTTGCCTGCCTTCCGGGGCATCGCGCAGGACGCGGACGAACGCGCCGGGATCGAGGCCCTCGCGGACGCAGAACGCGGACAGTTCCGCGAACGGGTCCGTCGTGACGACACCGCCGAAATCGAGGATGAGGCCGCGGTAGTTCACGGGGCCCAGCTTAGGATGCGGCGATCATCCCGGTGAGCGGCGACCGAATGCGCGCGGCAAGCGGTGTGCAAAAGGATTAATTACATGCATACCAATTACGTCATACCAATTAAATGGAGCGATGTGTCAACGTTGGGCTTGCTGCCGCGGGCGGGCCCGGTTACCTTCGAGTTGGCTGAATGGCCGAATGCGGAAAGCGGCCAGCGGCTCCCGCACTCCGATACACTCCTGGCCACCGGTCACCACCCCTGACCGGTGGCCAGGTCAAAATCGGTCGAATCAGATCAGCCTTCCCATAACGCGGCGGCCTGAGAAAGGGAGCGCGTGGAGACTCCTGCCGGTGCCGGCGATCCGGTGCCGTTCCCGCTCAGCGAACCGCTAACGCGTCCGCGCACCGGCCCGCGGACCGCCGCGTGGTCCCCGGCCGTACCCTGGCTGGTCGCGGTCATCCCCGGCGTCTTCGGACTCGTTACCGGCGGCTACCGGGTTGGCGTTCCCCCGATCTGGGGCGACGAGGGTGTCACGAAGGAGATGGCGGCTCGCTCGGTCAGCGAGCTCCTTGCGACGATGCCCCACGACGACGCGGTGCATGGTGCCTACTACCTCGTGGTGCACGTCGTAGAAACGGTGGCGGGCAGTTCGACCGCGACGGTGCTCCGGTTGCCGTCGGTGGTCGCGATGGGAGTGGCGGCCGCGTTCACCGCCCTGATCGCGCGCCGTCTCGCCGCGCTCGCCGGGTCGCCGAATCCCGCCATCACCGGGCTGGCCGCCGGCGTGCTGTTCGCGCTGCTGCCGGCGGTGGTCAGGTACGCGCAGGAGGCGCGGTCGTACGCGATCGTCACGATGCTCGCCGCGATTACCACCTACCTCCTGCTCCGGGCGGTCAGCGAGGGCGGCGGGTGGTGGGTCGGCTACGGCGTTACGGCTGCGCTGACCGGCCTGTTCAACGTCTTCGGGCTGCTCATCCTGGTCGCTCACGGGGTGTCGCTGCTGATCGCGGCCCCGGGCCGGCAGGTGGCCGGCGTTATGGCGCGCTGGGCCCTGGCCGGGGCGGCCGCGGTGATCGTGCTCAGCCCGGTCGTGGCCCTCGCGTACGCGCAGCGTGCGGCGCTCGCCTGGATGACCGGCCACCCGCCCATCGGGCAGTCCGCCGTGGCCCTCGCGCGCATGTGGTCCGGGGCTCCGCAGGTGTTCTGGCCGGTCATCGGGCTCGCGGTGGTCGGTGTCGTGGCGGACGCGAGCACTGACCGGCGCCGGCTTCCGGTCACGCCCGGCAGCGTCGCGGCGCCGTGGCTGGTGCTGCCGCCGGCGGTGCTGCTCGTCGCGTCGCAGGTCCATCCCGTCTACGACAGCAGGTATGTGGAGTACTGCCTGCCAGCGCTCGCCATTCTCGTGGCCTCGGGCCTGGATAGGCTCGCGCGGCTGGTCGTGGCCGCGGTCCCGCCGCTGCGCCGGTCCGGGCCGCCGTGGCTGGGCTGGCTCCCCTCGGCCGCAGTCCTGGCGCTGCTCGCCGCGCCGCTCATCACCGCGGGTGCGAACGTGCGGCTGCCGAGTTCCCGCCCGGACAACCTCGCGCTCGACTCGCAGATCGTCGCGGACAACGCCAGGCCGGGAGACGTGGTCTTCTTCATCCCGATCAGCTACCGGCCGGTCAGCGTGGAGTTTCCCGCTCAGTGGCGGAAGGTCCGCGACATCGCGGAGGCGGAGTCTCCCGTGGCCTCCGACACGCTGTACGGCACCGACGTGAGCCCCGCCGAGCTGCTCAGGCGATTCACGAATGTCACCCGGGTCTGGGTCTACTCCGCGCCCTCCGACAGCGGCTACCTGAACTCCGCGAGGGCGACACCAATAGACAAGCAAGAGGCGGTGCTTGTCTCGCGTATGCGGCTGATCCGCCAGTGGCGCGACGGCGACAAGATGCTTACGCTGTACCACGTCCGCGGGTAGGGAGGTTTCATGCTGGTACCGGGTGACTGGGTGTCCGTCGGAATCGACAATGGCGGTACGACGAACAACGGCACCGTCCTTACCTCGGATGGCAGGTTCCTGGTAGACACGATGGCGGAACTGCCCAGCCTCGTGCGGGAGGGGCCGGACAAGGCCATCCAGGCGCTGGTGGAGTCCTTTGACAAAGTGCTCGGCATGACGGGCGTGCCGAGGGAGAAGGTCCTCGCGGTCGGCCTGGACACGCCGGGCCCGGCCAGCGCCACCGGGGTCCTCGCCACCGGAGGCGCCACCAACTTCGGTCACCAGGGCTGGCACAAGTTCGACATCAGGGGAGCATTCGAGCGGCGCCTCGGCATCCCGGTCGTCTACAACAACGACGCCAACGCCGCCGCTCTTTACGCCCACCATGTGCGGCACGGCGCGCAGTCGGCTCGCCGCAGTTCGGTCTCCGCCATCGTCGGCACCGGCTTGGGCGGCGGCGTGATCCAGGACGGGCACATCGTCAAGGGCGCGGCGGGGATGGCGGGAGAGCTAGGGCACATGCCGGTCCCCATGGAGGGGCTGCTCGAGGCAGACCAGCCGAGGCCATCCTGCAACTGCGGCCTGTTCGCGGACGCCGAGTCGGTTGCGTCCCTCACCGCGATACAGCGGAACCTGCTGCCGTACTGGCTGACCAGGTACCCCGGTCATGACCTTGCCGGCGTGCCGGTCGCCGCGGGCGCCAAGCTCGTCCGCGGGTACGCCGAGCGCGGTGACGAGATGGCACTCGCGATCTTTCGTCAGCAGGCAATGGCGATCGGCCGGGTGTTCTCGATCGCGGCCAGATTCACCGACCCCGACACCTATTTCATCGGCGGCGGGGTGATCGAGGCGGCACCGCACTTCCGCGACTGGTTCCTCGCCATCGTGAGGGAAAACACCTCGCTCTACGCCGAGCAGGCCGAGATAGCCGAGATCACCCTGGTCCCCGACCTGGATATGGCGGGGGCGCGTGGTTCCGCGATCGCGGCGGGTGAGTGGGTACTGGAAGAGGGGTAAACCGGTTTCCGCGGGTAACGACTCAGTCGTCGGCATCGCCTTTGTCGGGCGTGAAGATAAGCCCGCACACCTCGAGGTAAAGCTGCTCGGGATAGGGCAGATGGTCCACCTCGCGCAGCGCCTGGTCCTGGCCGGCTGACTCGACGACGAACTTGCCGAATCCGAGAACCCGGCCCGTCGCGGACCGCTCGAAGCGCATGTCGGTGACCTTGCTGAGCGGCAGCATGTCCACCCGCCTGCTGAAAACACCCTGGGCGAGCAGCATGCGCTTCGACGTCACGACGAAGTAATCCTCGAGCCATTCCCAGACCTTAAAGAGCAGCCTGAAGACGAGGAGCAGCCAGAGTCCCCAGATGACCAGCATCGCCATGCCGCTGTGCCGGGCAAGGGTGGCGGAGAGCAGGCCGGCGAGCGCGAGGCCGCCGAGAACCTCGGCCACCGGCCTGATCAGCACCGCGGGGTGGAACCGAACGGTGATGACCTGCCGCTCGTGCGGCAGCAGGTGCTTGTAAACGCTGGCCGGAACCGTTTCGTTCGGTACCACCCTAATGCCCACTGTTAAATCCTAGATCGTGGCGATGAAATGCGAGAGTCCGGTCGCGGCGGTGGTGAGGAACGAGCCGATGTTGTGCACCAGGTGCGCGGCGCTTGTCGGCTGCTGGATGACCCACCAAAGGACGAATGCAACGGCCGCCCATGTGAGGACCGTCTTCAATTTCACTACCGCCTCCCTGGAAGCGCCGACTTCTCCATCTTTGCCAGTTTCCCTTTTATCCTAGCTCGGAACCCGGCCTGGATGGGGGGTCCAAGCCGGTGCGGCCCTGTCCATGCTCCTCGTCCATTGGACGCAGTATGCCCGGAACGCTGTGGCGCTACGCATGCGCCCGTATGAGAGTATGCCGCCCCGCGACGCAGTATGCCGCCAGCAGCGACCAACAGGAAGCAGCCACGCCGGCGCGACCTGGCCGGATGCGCAGGCCGGTCCGTTCCGCGGCGAATTTTTCCGTTGACCTCATTCACCGCATCTGCGCGTTTCGCCACCTTGATGTTCGCCGATCTGACAACATCCACCCGTGCGAGGCATGCTTGGGGCATGGCGATGCCTGAGGTAAGCGAGACAGACTTTGCGATCATCGTCTTCCGCGAAGACGACCAGTGGGAGGCCGACGTGCTGCCGGTGGCGGTGACGGCTGACCTCGCGGGATTCGTCCGCGTGCTGCGGCAACAGCCCAGCATCACCGGGACGATCGGGCTCGCCGGGATCGACGACTACTTCTTCGTGGCGGTGCGAGTGATCGGCAGCCAGGTAGCGATGCTGCTGTCCGACATCGGCGCCGCGCTTGACTACCCGCTGGCGGAGCAGGTGCTCGAGTACCTCGACATCCCGGTCCCCGACGAAGAGGACATCGACCAGGTGCTCCCGGCCGGGGACTTGTCGATCTTCGCTGACCTGGGGCTCGATGAGATGGAGCTCGCGGCCATCTGCAGCCGGCTGGACCTGGACTCCGATGACGACCCGTGGGATCACGTCGAGGACGCCGTGGAATCCATCGCGGCGAGGCTGGGATTCGGGCCCGCCATGGAGCGCGCGCTCGACCTCGCCCTCGGCTCCTGAGCAGCGTGCCGACCGGGTACGAGGCCACCTTCGAGCCCGCGATGCGTGCCGCGCTCGCCGAGGCGGCGGCCACGTCCGGCACGCACGACGTTCCGGTCGGGGCGGTGGTGCTTGACGCCACGGGCTCGGTGGTCGCGCGGGCGCGCAACCGCCGGGAGGCCGATGGAGATCCGACGGCGCACGCCGAGATCCTCGCGATCCGGGCCGCTGCCCGCGCGGTTGGCTCCTGGCGCCTCGACGGCCTGACGCTGGTCGTGACGCTCGAGCCGTGCACGATGTGCGCGGGCGCGGTGACGCTGGCCAGGCTGAGCAGGCTGGTGTACGGCGCGGCCGACCCCCGGGCCGGCGCGGTGGGCTCCCTGTGGGACGTGGTGCGCGATCAGCGGCTGGTGCCGGTGCCCGAGGTCATCGGCGGGGTGCTCGGCGACGAGTGCCTGAACGTAATCCGAACTTTTTTCTCGGAACGTCGCTAGCGTCCGGCTCGTTGTTGGGGGCAAAGGTCAGGTATGCTCACCGGCGGTGGAGTCGCCTAGTGGCCGAGGGCGCACGCCTCGAAAGCGTGTGAGGGGGCAACCCCTCCGTGGGTTCAAATCCCACCTCCACCGCCCGGCCCGATATACCCCATGGCACGTGTACGCCGATGCCGCGTGTCATGGCGAGGAGTGCGAGTGCTAGAACCCCAGGGAACGCTCTTCTTCCTGCTGCTCATGGTGGCGTTCGGGGCGCTTCTTGTTTGGCTTGTCCTTACCAGGCAGGTCGTCTTCCGCGTCCTCGCCGCGTGCCTGGCGTTCATCCCCGCCATGGTGTTCGGCATCGCCGCGGTCAACAAGTACTACGACTACTACCAGACGTGGGGAGCGCTGTTCAGCGACCTGTCCGGTCAGGCGCAGTCGGTCCCGCACTTGGCGGCGGCCGGCCTGAAACGAGGCGCCGGTTCGCTGCAGGAGCAGATCGCCAGTTCCTCCAACGCCGCGCTCGACGCTCAGTTCGGCGACCTGTTCAGCACCACGGTCACCGGCCCGCACAGCCACATCACTAGGCAGGTGTACGTCTACCTGCCGCCGCAGTACTTCCAGAAGGCGTACGCGAACTACCGGTTCCCGGCCATCGAACTGCTGCACGGCGCGCCCGGAGAGCCGTCGACTTGGGTCAACGTGATGAACGTGATTCCCATCTACCTGAACCTGCTGGCGGAGCGGAAGGCGTACCCGGCCGTGCTGGTGATGCCGGACACCGACGGCGGCCTGCAGTACTCGCTGCAGTGCCTCAACGACCCGCACGGCCTGCAGGACATGACCTACGTGGGCCAGGAAGTGCCGAACTGGGCCGCCGCCAACCTGCGGGTGCAGCGGCCAGGGGGCACCTGGGGCATCACCGGCTACTCCGAAGGCGGCTTCTGCGCCGCCAACATCGGCCTGCAGTACGCGACCAGGTATGGCTACGTGGGCGTGGAGAGCGGGTACTTCGCGCCGGACCCCAGCCAGGTGCCGGCCGGCGGGAAGGCCCGCGGCAAGCCGGTAGACATCAACGTGTTCGCGCGCAACAAGCGGCTGCTCGACATCAACACGCCGGACCAGTACATCAAGAACATCCCGGTCGGGATCACCGTCCCGCAGTTCTACCTCGCGGCGGGCGCCGAGGACGTGGGAGACGTGCAGGCCGCGGAGTACTTCAGGCAATTGCTGCTGCTGCGAGTCGCCAACGTGCCGCCGGTCGACATCGTGCCCGGCGCAGGCCACCAGGCCCTGGTCTGGCGGTCGGCGCTGACTCCGATCCTGGAGTGGATGACCTCCGGGCTAGCCACGGAGATCCAGCGGCTCGGGATGGCAACGGTCGGCGCTCCTACCACCCCGGCACACCACTCCGCCGCGCCAAAGGTGGTCCACCCGCCGGCAAGCCCGGCGCACAGCCCGCTCCCGCGCCCGACGGCGTTATCCGGCCGCGCCGTCCGGCGGGCGGCCCCGCCGCAGCGCGAGCACCATCCTGTTCGCCGGACGTCACCCGGTCGTCGGCGCACGGTCGCCGGACAGTTCCCGCCCGCTGGCAGACTCATCGCGCACGCCAGTCCGCAGTCTGCGTCGATGAGCGCCGGAAGGGACCCAGATGGACGAACGACAGGACAGCGAGCGGCCGGAAAGCCCGGGTGGGAGGTTTGGCCCGGGCGGAAGGCCAGCGAGGCGGGGGGTGCTGAAGGCCGGCCTGGCGGCCGGAGCGCTGGCCGGCGCCGGAGCCTGGCGGATGGCGCCCGGCGGCCGCCCGGTGCGGCAGCCGGGGTCGCTGCCCTATCCGAAGCTGCCGGCCGGCACCGACACGATTCCGCAGATCGAGCACGTCGTGGTCCTCATGATGGAGAACCACTCGTACGACAACAGGCTCGGCATGCTGCGGCGCCCCGGGGCGGACGGCTTCCGGCTCGGCAAGGACGGGCTGCCGACCGCCACCAACCCGTACCCGAACGGGCAGCTCCAGCACGCGTTCCGGATGCCCACGACCTGCCAGTTGTCGTCGCGGCCAAGCCAGGAGTGGACGGCCAGCCACAACGCCTATGACGGCGGCCGGATGAACGGGTTCGTCAGGACCCCGATCGACCCGCTCACCACCGAGATCGTCGGTGGCGTGGCCATGGGGTACTGGCAGCAGGAAGACCAGCCGTTCTACTACTCGGTGTACCGGCAGTTCCCCATCGCGGACCGGTACTTCTGTTCCGTGCTCGGCCAGACCTACCCGAACCGGCGGTACCTGCTCGCGGCGACGTCCCTCGGGCAAATCGACGACACGCTGCCCGGCCTGACCGACTACCCGCCGAACGGCACGATCTTCGACCAGTTCGACGCGCACGCGATCACCTGGAAGAACTACTACAGCTCGACGTCCTCCCTGGAGTTGTTCCCCCCGCTGTACGTCAAGAGCCTCGCCCTGGGCAAGGTGGTGAAGATCGGCGAATTCTTCACCGACGCGGCGGCAGGGACACTGCCGGGCTACAGCCTGGTGGAGCCCGATTACAGCACCCAGTCGGAGGAGAACCCGCAGAACATCGCCGTCGGCGAGGAGTTCGCCGCGCAGGTGATCAACGCGGTCATCACCGGCCCGGCGTGGGATAAGACGGCGCTGCTGCTCACCTATGACGAGCACGGCGGCTACTACGACCACGTGCCGCCGCCTGCCGCCATTCCGCCAGACGCCATTCCGCCGATCGTCGTTCCCGGTGAGAGCGCGTTCGACGGGTTCGCCAGGTACGGGTTCCGCGTGCCGTTCGCCCTCGTGTCCCCCTGGGCACGCCGGCGTTTCGTCTCGCACCAGACGTACGACCACACCAGCATCCTGAAGCTGGCCGAGACGAAGTGGAACCTGCCCGCGCTGACCTACCGGGACGCGAACGCGGCGCCGATGCTCGACATGCTGGACCTGAGCCGGCCGTGGTTCTCCTCGCCGCCCAAGCTCGATCAGCCCCTGGCCGTGACCGATCCCTCAGCGCTGAGCTGCAGCACCACCGGCCCCGGCACGATCCCGCCGCCCGGCTCGATAACAGGCTGACCGGATAACAGGCGCGGCCAAGTCCCTGGCTTGAAGTCCGCTCGCGTAGCGGCCGGGGGACCCCGCCGGAGGTGCGAGACTAAGGGGCATGAGTGACCTTTCGCCTCGGTTCCGCGCGGTGCTCGACGCCTTTCCGCACTACAAGCCCGGCCGGGTACCGGCCGCGGTGGCCGGGAAGGCACACAAGCTATCGTCCAACGAGTCACCGTTCGGGCCGCTTCCGTCGGTGATCGAGGTGATCGCCGACGCGGGGCGCGGCGTGAACCGCTACCCGGACAACGGGGCCGAGGCGCTGACCGCGGCGCTCGCGGAGCGGTTCGCCGTCCCTGCCGAGCACGTCGCCGTCGGGTGCGGGTCGGTGGGGGTCCTGCAGCAGCTTCTCGGGGCGGTCAGCGATCCCGGCGCCGAGGTGCTTTACGCCTGGCGGTCGTTCGAGGCCTACCCGCCGCTCGCCGACCTCGCGGGCGCCACGTCGGTACGGGTGCCGTTGCGGGACGAGACGCACGACCTAGCCGCCATGGCGGACGCCATCACCCCTCGCACCAGGCTCATCCTCGTCTGCAACCCGAACAACCCGACGGGCACGGTCGTGGGACGGCCGCAGCTCACCGAGTTCCTCGACCAGGTGCCCGGAGACTGCCTGGTCGTGCTCGACGAGGCATACCGGGAGTACATCAGGGACGAATCAGTCCCTGACGGGATAGGGCTGTACCGGGACCGGCCCAACGTCGCGGTGCTCCGCACGTTTTCCAAGGCGTACGGGCTGGCCGGGCTGCGGATCGGTTTCCTGATCGGGCACCCGCCGGTCGCGGGCGCCGTGCGGAAGACGATGCTCCCGTTCACCGTGAGCTCGGTCGCGCAGGCGGCGGCGGTCGCGTCGCTGGGCGCCGAGGCGGAACTCCTCGAGCGGGTGGAAAGCACGGTCAAGGAGCGCGACCGGGTGCGGTCGGCGCTGCTCGCGGATGGCTGGACAGTCCCGGTCACGGAGGCCAACTTCGTCTGGCTCCGCCTCGGTGCGGACACCATGGCGTTCGCGGCGGCTTGTGAGCAAGCCGGCATCGCCGTCCGCCCCTTCGCCGGAGAGGGCGCGCGCGTCTCGATCGGCACCCCGGAAGCCAACGACGTCTTCCTGGCAACCGCCCGCGCCTTCTATCACCGCGCGTAACCGCCCTGTTGCCGGGGCACATGGGGCGTATGAGGTTCCGGTGGATGGCCGCGGGACTTCTGCTCGCGGCGCTGCTGAGCGGCTGTGGCACGGGCAGCGGCGCCCCGGGCGCCCCAGGCGCCACAGCCGGGCGCGGCCCGGCGGCTGAGCCGACCGGAGCCGGCGCGGCGTCCGTGCGCTACTGGACGCGCTCCCGGCTGCTCGGCGCGCTGCCCGCGCGCAAGTGGTCGCTGCCGAGGATTCCGGCGCCCGGCGCCACGCCGAGCGCGCACAGCCCACTGCTCGCCGCGCCGCGGGTAGGCGCGCTCTTCACCCGCGACGCCAGCGGCGACCACTTCTGCACGGCGAGCGTCGTCGCCAGCCCGGGGCGTGACCTGCTGATAACGGCGGCGCACTGCATCGACGGCGGCAAGGGCGGCGGCTACAAGACGGACATCGTGTTCATCCCGGACTACCAGGACGGCGACGCGCCGTCCGGCGTGTGGACGCCGGGCAAGCTGCTCGTTGACCCGCGCTGGGCGGCGTCCTCGGACCCGGACTTCGATGTGGGCTTCGTCGTTCTGCGGCCGCTCGACGGAAAGAACATCGAGGATGTCCTCGGCGCCAACAAGATCGGCTTCAACGCGGGCTTCGACAACCTGGTCCGGGTCACCGGCTACCCGTCGAGCGCGAACGCGCCGGTCACGTGCGTGAACCGGACAACCAAGCAGAGCGCGAGCCAGGTCAGGTTCGACTGCGGCGGGTTCTTCGGCGGCACGAGCGGCAGCCCGTGGATCACCCGGCTGGACCCGCGAAGCCGTACCGGCACGATCGTCGGCGTGATCGGCGGCTACCAGGAGGGCGGCGACACCGACGCCATCTCCTATAGCGCGTACCTGAACGACGACATCCGCGCCCTTTACGAGCAAGCCGCGGCGGGCTAGCGGCGCGCTAGCCGACGATCGCCGGCTCGTGTTCCTCGGCGGTGACGTCGGCGCCCAGCGCGGCGAACCGCTCCGCGATCGTCGCGTGGCCGCGGTCGATCAGGTAGCCGCCGGACACCAGGGTCTCGCCCTCGGCGGCGAGGCCCGCCAGGATCAGCGCCGCGCCGCCGCGCAGGTCGCGCGCCACGACGTCGCAGCCGCGCAGCGCGGACGGCCCGTGCACGATCGCGACGCTCTTGTCGATCTCGATCTTGGCGCCCATCTTGGTCAGCTCGGGCACCAGCGTGTACCGGCCGTCGAAGATCGTCTCCCGGATGTAGCTGGCACCGTCGGCGAGCGTCGCCACCGCCATGATCGGCGACTGCAGGTCCGTCGCGTACCCCGGGTACGGCGAGGTGATGACGTTGATCGGCCGCAGCGGCCGCTCGCGGCGGACCTGGAGCACCGCGCCCTGGGCGGCGAACTCGACGCCCATCTGCTCGAGCTTCCACCGGACCACGCCGAAGTGGTCCAGGTTCGCCCCCACCAGGTTGATCTCGCCGCTGGTGGCGGCCGCGGCCATGGCGAACAGGCCCGCGTCGATCCGGTCCGCCATCACGGTGTGCTCGACCGCGGTCAGCTCCGAGACCCCGTGCACCGTGATGAACCCGGTGCCGCCGCCGCTGATGTCCGCGCCCATCTTGCTGAGGAACGCGATCACGTCGAGCACCTCGGGCTCTTGCGCGGTGTTGTCGATGATCGTGGTGCCCGGCGCCAGCGACGCGGCCATGATCAGGTTCTCGGTGCCCGTGTGCGATGGCGTGTCCAGGTACAGGTGCGCGCCGCGCAGCCCGGCGGGAGCGGTGATCGTGATGACCGAGTCACCCTCATCCACGGTGGCGCCGAGCCGGGCGAAGCCGCGGTAGTGGAAGTCGAGGCTCCGGCTGCCCAGGTTGCAGCCGCCGATGCCCTCGATGACCGCCTCGCCGAACCGGTGCAGCAGGGCGGGCACGAACAGCACCGAGCCGCGGAACCGCCGCGCGATCTCCGCGGGCAGCACCGGCGAGTTCAGCCGGGACGCGTCCACGACCAGGGTGCGCTCAGCCTCGTGGAACTCCACCCGGGCACCCACCGCCTGGGCCAGCTCGACCGCACGCCGCACGTCCTCGATCGGCGGCACGTTCCGCAGCACGGTCCGGCCCTTCGGCGTCAGCAGCGACGCCGCGATCATCTTGAGCGCGGCGTTCTTCGCGCCCTGGATGAAGACCGTGCCCTGCAGGCGCGCGCCGCCACGGACGCGGTAGCGGGTCTCGGTGCCCTTGGTCATATGGATGCAGCTCCTGTCCGAGGGGTAACGACGAGATCGGCGGCGCGCTCCGTGAGCACACCCGGGCGAAAACGCGCTGTCCAGTATGCCACCCGATCGCGGTGCTCACGTGAGCCGCGCGACACGGTCGAAGACACCACCGAGCCGGGCGACGTAGCGTTCCGCGCTGAATGCCCGGTCAAGAGCGGCCTCATCGATGACCATCTGTCTCCTCTTGCCCTGCGTAAGCAGTGAATCGCGGAAAGGAATCTGGTTGTCCCAGGTATCCATCGCGGCCGACTGGACGAGCGCGTACGCGTCTTCCCGCGACATCCCGCCGCTAACCAGCTCGAGCAGCACCGAGGAGGAATACAGCAGGCCGTGGGTGATCTCCATGTTCGACCGCATCCGCGCGGCGTCCACGACGAGGCCCTCGACGATCGAGATGGTCAGCTGGGTCAGGTAGTCCGTGACGATGGCCGCGTCCGGGAGCGCGACCCGCTCCACGCTGGAGTGCGAGATGTCCCGCTCGTGCCACAGCGGTATGCCCTCGGTGACCGGAGTCACGTACGACCGCACAACCCGCGCCAGCCCGCAGATCCGCTCGGAACGGACCGGGTTCTTCTTGTGCGGCATCGCCGACGAGCCCTTCTGCCCCGACCAGAACGGCTCGGCGAGCTCCCGCACCTCCGTCCGCTGCCCGTGCCTGACCTCGAGCGCCACCGCCTCGCACACGGTCGCGAGCACGGCGAGCGCGGACACCCACTCGGCGATGCCATCGCGCATCACCACCTGCGTGGCCACGTCGGCGGCGCGCAGCCCGAGCGCGGGCATCACCTCGGCCTCGATGGCCGGGTCGATGTTCGAGTAGGTGCCCACCGGCCCGGACAGCTTGCCGACCGCGATCGCCTCCCTGGCCCGCCGGACCCGGTCCCTGGACCGCGCGGCGGCGAACGCGAAGTCGGCGACCCGGTGGCCCCACACGTCAGGCTCCGCGTGCACGCCGTGCGTCCGCCCCGACCGCAGCGTGTCCCGGTGCGCGAGGGCGTGGTCGCGCAGCGCCGCGACCAGCCGGTCCGCCTTGGCCAGGATGAGGTCGGTGGCCTCCGTGAGCTGGAGCGCGAGTCCGGTGTCCACCAGGTCGGACGAGGTCATTCCGTAGTGCACGTACGCGGCGGCCGACCGCGGGCTGGTGTTGTCCGCCCAGGCGGTGAGGAACGCGATCACGTCGTGGTCTGTCACAGCTTCCACTGCTGCCACCGCCTCCGCTGTGGGAGGAGGTGCCGAACGTACCGGACCGACTGCCGAGGCGGGCACTGTTCCCGCCCGCGCGTGGGCCTCGAGCACCAGCGTCTCCACCCGGCACCAGAGCTCGTACTTGTGGGCGTCGCTCCACACCCGCCCCATCTCGGGCAGCGTGTACCTCTCGATCATGCCTTAACCGTAACCTGCTCGGCGGCCAGCGCGGCTGACCCGGAGCGGCGGGTCAGGAGCGTGCTGCTCGCGCGGCGATGTCATGCCGGTACCAGCCGCCGTTGAACTGGACGTGTTCCGCGACCTCGTAGGCGGCGGCGCGGGCGGCCGCCAGGTCAGGCCCGGAGCCGACGGCGTTCAGTACCCGGCCGCCGGCCGTGACCAGGTCGCCGCCCTGGAGAGCGGTGCCGGCGTGCAAGAGGTAACCACGCGTACGTTCGGAATGATCTTTGAATTTGATCTTGTCCCCCTTGACCGGGGACTCGGGATAGCCGGCCGCGGCGAGCACCACCGTGACCGCGGCGCCGGGCAGCCAGCTCAGCGCGGGCGCGGCGGCCAGGTCGCCGGCCGCCGTGGCCGCCAGCAGGCCGGCCAGCGGGGTGGCCAGCCGGTCGAGCACCACCTGTGTCTCCGGGTCGCCAAACCGGGCGTTGAACTCCACGACCTTGACGCCGGCCGTGGTGAGCGCCAGGCCCGCGTAGAGCAGGCCGCGATACGGGGTGCCGCGGCGGCGCAGCTCGCCGATGGCGGGCTGGACGACGCTGGCGAGTACGCTGCCGGCCAGGTCCGGCGGGGCCCAGGGGAGGGGGGTGTAGGCGCCCATGCCACCGGTGTTCGGGCCGAGGTCGCCGTCGTGGGCGCGCTTGAAGTCCTGCGCGGGGAGCAGGGGAACGGCAGTGGCGCCGTCAGCGAGCGCGAACAGCGAAACCTCGGGGCCGTCCAGGTACTCCTCGATCACGACCTTGCCGCAGGCGGCGGCGTGTTTCCTCGCGGTCGCGAGGTCTTCGGTCACGACGACGCCCTTGCCGGCCGCGAGAGCGTCGTCCTTGACCACGTACGGCGGACCGAACGTGGCGAGCGCGAGATCGGCTTCCGCTTCGCTGTGGCAGGTGAACGACCGTGCGGTGGGGATTCCGGCGTCGGTCATGACGTCCTTGGCGAACGCCTTGGAGCCTTCGATGCGGGCGGCCGCGGCGTCGGGGCCGAAGACCGTCCGGTTCGCGGCGTGCAGGGCGTCGGCGACGCCGGCGACCAGTGGTGCCTCGGGCCCGATGACCACGAGGTCGGCACCCACATGCCCCGCGAGGCGGACGACGTCAGCGGGGTCGGCGGGTTTCACGTCGTGGAGCTGCGCCAGCTCCGCGATGCCAGGGTTGCCCGGCGCGGCGTGCAGCTCGCTGACGGCGGGGTCGCGGGCCAGGGCGCGGACGAGCGCGTGCTCGCGGCCGCCGGAGCCGATCACCAGTACTCGCACGGGCGCGACCCTACAGCAGCGGGCGGAGCTGGAGGGTCTGGTCGCGGCGCGGGCCCACGCCGATCGCGCTGATCGGGGCGCCGGACAGCTCCTCGATCGTCTTGACGTAGGTCTTGGCGGCTTTCGGCAGGTCGTCGAAGGTCCTGGCCTGGGAGATGTCCTCCCACCAGCCGTCGAGGTACTCGTAGACCGGCTTGGCGTGGTGGAACTCGGTCTGCGTCATCGGGATCTCGTCGTAGCGCTTGCCGTCGATCTCGTAGGCCACGCAGATCGGCACCTTGTCGAGGTTGGACAGCACGTCGAGCTTGGTGACGAAGAAGTCGGTGACCCCGTTGACCCGGGCCGCGTAGCGGGCGACCACCGCGTCGAACCAGCCGGTGCGCCGCGGGCGCCCGGTGGTCACGCCGTACTCGCCGCCGGTCTTGCGCAGGTACTCGCCCTGGTCGTCGTGGAGCTCGGTCGGGAAGGGGCCGGAGCCGACCCGGGTGGTGTACGCCTTGACGATGCCGATCACCTTGGTGATCCGGGTCGGGCCGATGCCGGCGCCCACGGACGCGCCGCCCGCCGTCGGCGACGACGAGGTAACGAACGGGTAGGTGCCGTGGTCCACGTCGAGCATGGTGGCCTGGGCGCCCTCGAGCAGCACGACCTCGCCGTTGTCCAGCGCCTTGCCGAGGACGAGGCCGGTGTCGGCCACGTACGGGCGCAGCCGTTCGCCGTACTTCAGGTACTCTTCCGCGGTCCTGGCGGCGTCGATGCCGCGCCGGTTGTAGACCTTCGTGAGCAGCTGGTTCTTGTCCCTGAGCACGAGGTCGAGCTTCTGCCGGAGGATGCCGGGGTCGAACAGGTCCTGGACCCGTATCCCCATGCGGGCGACCTTGTCGGCATAGGTCGGGCCGATGCCGCGGCCGGTGGTGCCGATCCTGGCGTTGCCGAGGAACCGCTCGCTCACCTTGTCCAGGGCGCGGTGGTGCGGCATGATCAGGTGCGCGTTGGCGGAGATCAGCAGTTTCCCGCAGCTGACGCCGCGGCTTTCCAGGTCGTCGATCTCCTCGAAGAGGACTTTGGGGTCGATGACGACGCCGTTGCCGATCACCGGCGTGACGTTCGCGGAGAGGACACCGGACGGCAGCACGTGCAGCGCGTAGCTCTCGTCGCCGATGACCACGGTGTGGCCGGCGTTGTTGCCGCCCTGGTACCTGACGACATACTGAACGCGGTCACCGAGCAGGTCGGTCGCCTTGCCCTTACCCTCGTCGCCCCACTGGGCGCCGATCAGCACGATGGCGGGCATCTTCTCACGCCTTTCACACGACGAAGCCCCTGGCAGCGCAAGAAGCGGCAGGGGCTCTTGCGTCATGAGGGTACCCGCGCAGGTCAACAAGCCGCAAAGACGCCACGCTCGGCTATGGCAGACTCCTTCTCATGAGCACGCATGTGAACCTGCTCGGCGAGCCCGCGCCGACGTTGCTGCCGTCGCTGCCGCAGGCGGAGGAGCTAGTGGCTGCGGGAGAGCCCGCGGTGGAAGTCGCGGCGAAGTACCCGGCGTTCTCGCTGGCGTGGGCGCTGCTCGCGGAAGCGGCGCTCGCGGACGGCCGCTTCGTCGACGCTTACGCCTACGCCAGGACCGGGTACCACCGGGGGCTCGACGCGCTGCGCCGGAACGGGTGGAAGGGGCACGGGCCGATCCCGTGGTCGCACGCGGGCAATCAGGGGTTCCTGCGCTGCCTGGCCGCGCTCGCCCGGGCGGCCGGCGCGATCGGCGAGGACGACGAGGCGGACCGGTGCTGGAAGTTCCTCGCCGACAGCAGCGCCGAGGCGTACGCCGAGCTGTCTAGCTGATCTTCTTACCCACGGATAGCAGGTCCTCGCAGGCTTCCACGACGCGAGCGGCCATCCCGCCCTCGGCCGCCTTGCCCCACGAGCGCGGGTCGTAGTCCTTCTTCCTGCCGACGTCGCCGTCCACCTTCAGCACGCCGTCGTAGTTCGTGAACATGTGCCCGGCAACGGGCCGGGTGAACGCGTACTGCGTGTCGGTGTCCACGTTCATCTTCACCACGCCGTAGGAGATGGCCTCCCGGATCTCCTCGAGCGCCGACCCGGAACCACCGTGGAAGACCAGGTCGAACGGCTTGTCCTTGGCGTACTTGGCGCCGACGGTTTCCTGGATCTCCTTGAGCACCGCCGGGCGCAGCTTCACGTGGCCGGGCTTGTAGACGCCGTGCACGTTGCCGAAGGTGGCCGCGAGGATGTAGCGGCCGCGCTCACCGAGCCCGAGCGCTTCGGCCGTGGCGAGCGCGTCCTGCGGGGTGCTGTACAGCTTCTCGTTCATCGCGCCGACGACTCCGTCTTCCTCGCCGCCGACGACGCCGATCTCGAGCTCCATGATGATGCGGGCCTTGGCGCACTTGTCGAGGAGTTCCGTGGCGATCTCGAGGTTCTCCGCCAGCGGCACCGCCGAGCCGTCCCACATGTGCGACTGGAACAGCGGCTCCTTGCCGTTCTTGACCCGCTCGGCGGAGATCTCGATCAGCGGGCGCATGTAGCCGTCCAGCTTGTCCTTCGGGCAGTGGTCGGTGTGCAGCGCGACGTGGACGGGGTACCTGGCCGCGACGACGTGCGCGAACTCGGCGAGCGCGGTCGCTCCGGTGACCATGTCCTTGACCGCCTGGCCGGACAGGTATTCGGCCCCGCCGGTGGAGATCTGGACGATCCCGTCGCTCCCCGCGTCGGCGAAGCCCTTGAGCGCCGCGTTCAGGGTCTGGCTCGAGGTCACGTTGATCGCCGGGTAGGCGAAGCCCTGCTGCTTGGCGCGGTCCAGCATCTGGGCGTAGATCTCTGGGGTCGCGATGGGCATGGCGGTGGCTCCTGTAGTCCGTCAGCGGTTACCAAGGAAACTCTAATGGACCCGGCCGGGATAAGGTTTGCCAGGAAGGTGTCTGACTACCCGCGCCGATGCTGTACAAAGGTGGCCATGCAGGGTTTCCTCGTGTCGCACGCTATCTACGCGATCATTCTCTTCGGCGTGCTCGAAGCCATGTGCATTCCCATCTCGTCGGAGCTCACGTTCCTGCTCGGCGGCGCGATCGCCTCCGGGGGAGTCGCTGCCACGCACCAGCACCCGAGCCTGCTCCTCGTGATCGTCCTGGGGACGCTGGCCGAGCTCGCCGGCTCGTACATCTCTTACGGGGTCGGCCGGGCGGGCGGGCACCCGCTGGTGCGCCGCTGGGGCCGGTACGTGCTGGTGACCGAGGCGGACGTGGCGCGCGCCGAGCGGTTCCTCGCCGGGCGAGGCTGGTGGGCCGTGCCTGTCGCGCGGATGGTGCCGTTCGTGCGGGCATTCGCGTCGATCGTGGCCGGCATCGTCGACATCCCGCCGCTGCGGTTTGGCCTGCTCAGCCTGATCGGCACCTTCATCTACGTGGTCGTCCTGTCCAGCATCGGGTACAGCCTCGGCAGCGAGTGGAGCAAGATCAACCACGGGTTCACGGTGGTCAGCTACATCCTCGTGGCGGTCGTCGTGCTGGCGATCATCGGGGTCGTGGTCTACCGGCTGCGCGAGTTCAGGAAGGAAGCCGCGGCCGCCGCGAGCCAGCCGGCCCCGGTCAGGCGGCCTGACGGTGGCAGCCAGGCCGACGGGGCCAGCGGAGCCGGCCAGGCCAACGCGAACAGGTCTAACCGGTCCGGCTGGTAGCGGATCCGCCGGGGCGGCCAGGGACGCCAGGGCCCGGCTTTGCGGCTCTACAGCCCGAGGTCGGCGAACTCGTAGACCGCGCGGTAGGGCAGGCCCCGGTCCAGGACGCGCGGCCGTGCGCCGCGCTCGACGAGGACGGCGACGCCGACCACTTCCGCGCCCGCTTCCTCCAGCGCGTCCACCGCGGTGAGCACGGAGCTGCCGGTCGTTGAGGTGTCCTCGACGGCGAGCACCCGCCGGCCGGCCACGTCGGGTCCTTCGATTCGCCGCTGCATGCCGTGCGTCTTCTCCGTCTTCCGCACCACGAACGCGTCGAGCGGAGTGCCGCGGCTCGCGGCGGCGTGCATCATCGCGCAGGCCACCGGGTCGGCGCCGAGCGTGAGCCCGCCGACCGCCTCGTAGGACAGGTCCGCCGTCGCGTTGAGCAGCACGCGCCCGGCGAGCGGCGCGAGCCTGCCGTCTAGCGTCACCCGCCGCAGGTCCACGTAGCTGCTCGCGCGCCGCCCGGACGACAGCACGAAGTCGCCGTGCACCACGGCCTTGGCCTTGATCCCGGCCAGCAGTTCGTCGCGATCGCTCACGCGTCAGAGCATATAGAGCCGGGACCAGGGCTCCTCCCGGCCCCTTCCGATCCCGTTGGGGCAGTTCACAAGCCCGTACAGGACAGGCCAAAAGCACTCGTTTCATGCTACGTACCGAATTGTCGGACAGAAAATTTGCGGGGCGGATGCGGGTGCGCAGACGCTGAATCGCCGGCCACAGCGGGCTTCCCGGCCGTCGGCACGGGTCGCTCGATGGGCATCGTGGCTGCGTGGGAATGCGCGGAAAGCCCAACGAGGCTGGCCGGCTTCACTACCCTAAGAGGGCGGAGGACAATCGGCCGTCGTGTCCCGATGGCTTGCAGGCAGGCATGTTCTCTCACCGAGGCGGAAGGACGGTGTGGCGTGGATCGCTGCGCGCTGTTCGTGGACGCGGGTTATGCGCTAGCGGACGGGGCCATGGCTGTGCACGGAACGCGCCGCCGGGAGTCGGTGTCCTGGGATTACGCGGGACTTCTGCAACTCCTTTCCGGCCTGGCCAGGGAACGTTCCGGGCTTCCGCTGTTGCGCTGTTACTGGTACGAGGCGACCGTCGAGGGCCGCCGGAATGCCGAACACGATACGCTGGCCGACCTGCCGGGAGTCAAGCTCCGGCTCGCCAAGATGCGGCCGGGACACCGGGAGGGCGTGGAAGGCGAGATCCACCGCGACCTCACGACCCTGGCGCGGAACAAGGCCGTGACCGACGCGATGGTGGTCAGTGCCGAGGAGGACCTGGCTCAGGTCATCGCCGACGTCCAGGATCTCGGCATGCGGGTGACGCTGCTGCATATCGCGGTCGACGGCGGCGATTGGACGATCTCCCGCGCGCTTCGGCAGGAGTGCGATGACATCGTCGAGATCAGCAGCGCCCACCTGCGGCCGTTCGTCGAGCTGATCTCCGGGGCCGAGCCGCCGCGCCCGGATGAGCAGGACGGCGCGCCGGTGTTCGCGCTGCGCCCGACGGCGAACGGCCATGGCCGGGCCGAGGACACGGTGCCGTATCCGCCAGCGTCGCAGGAACCAGCCGACGCGCCCCAGGCGCCTTGGCCGGTCCTCGCCGAGCCACCCGACGCCGGATACCAGCACACGGCCCCGCCATCACCGCAGCCCCAGCCAGAGGAGCCTGCCGCCGCGGCTGAGTTCCCGGCCGGCGTTCTCTTCGGCGAGCCGGCTGACGCGCAGCCGGCCACGGCAGGAGATGCGCCGGAGGTTCCCGGTCGCCCGGACATGACCCCGGTGCAGGAGGACGCGCAACCGGTCCCGCAGGACGCGCAGCCAGCCGAGCAGGAGGTGGCCCCCGGGCAGGATCATGGAGCGGCGCCTCCGGAGACGGTGCTGGCGCCCGCTGTGCAGTATCTCGCCGCGCCGCCCGACCTGGCCGTGATCCAGCCGGAGCAAGCCCAGGTCCAGCCTTCGTTCCGGCAAGAGTACGCGCCGCGCCCCGATTGGGCCGCGGGGCAGGGGCTCGCCGCGCACCGGGACGTGTACGGCGCCCCGGTCGCCGTTCCCGCGCCACACGATGAACAGCCCGCCGTGCTCCCCGCCGCGCGCGGCCGCGGGGCGGATTTTTCCGGGTACAACCCTGGCGCGCTGCGTGAGCAACCGCCCAGGGACGCGTTCACGAGAGACCTGCTGCCTGCTGAGTCGGGCCCCGACCTCAGGCCGGTGCCGTCGGCGCCGCCTTCCGCCCAGGTGCACCGGCTGCCCACGCGCGGGAACGGCCAGCCCGCGCCGGGGCCTGGTCCGGTACCGGCAGGGATGTCCCCGGGGGGCCAGCCGGCCGCTGCCGCCGGGCCACCCGTGCACTCCGCGCCGGCAGTCCCGCCAACGGCGGCACACCTGATGCCCGCGCACCCGGCACTTGCGCAGCCAGGCGGCGCGCAGCCAGGGATCGCGGAGGCAGGGATCAGCCAGCCCGGGGCCGGACAGCTGGGGATGGCACAGCCCCCTGCTGGGCCGTTCCTGGCGCCGCCGCCCGAAGCCGGCCAGCCGCTAGCTGGTCAGCCACCACTCGGCGAGCCCGGCGGCAGCCAGCCCGGGGTTGGCCAGCCGAGCGGCGGCCAGCCCGTGGCGCCGGTGATGCCGGCGGCCCCGGGCGCCGGTTACGCGGCCATCCGCAATGGCTCCTACACGGGCCCGCGGCCGGTCTTCCCCGGCGGATCCGGCGGATCCGGCGGAGGCGCGCCAGCGGGACCGGGCGGCTCTGGCGCGGTCGGCGGCCCCGGAGGTGTACCCGGTCAGTCGGCGAATCCTTCCGGCCCGATCCCCCCGGCGGGTCCTTCGGGCCTGGTCCCGGCAGCGGGCTCGCAGGCCGGCCCGGGGGGTCAGCCTGGTCCCGGCTTCGGCGTGCCCAGCCTGACAGCGTCGGCCGGCCCCCCGGCTGGCCCGGTGAACGGGATCGGCCAGCATCATGCCTACAGCCAGGCGGGCGGCGGCGCAGGCGGCTCGGGCGTGCCTGTTGGCCCGCTGGGTCCAGCCGGGCCCGCGTACCCGGGGACGCAGCCTGGTGTGTCGCTCGCCGAAGCCGTCGAGTCGGCGCACCAGGAGGGACAGGAGTTCGGTGAGTCGGTCGCGCGCGACGCGCCCGCGCTCTGGCTGGAGGCGGTCCTGGCCAGGAAGCCGCGGATGCCGTCGGACCTAGAGGCCAGGCTGCTCCAGGGATCGGCGCTGCCGATCGACTTCCTGCTGCACGACGAGGTGCGGCACGCGCTGCGTCGCGGCTTCTGGGACGCCCTGGAGCGCGCCCGGCGCTGACGGCCCAACCGCGTGCGCAACCTCCGTTGCGCTCGCCAAATCCATGCGAATGGGAAAGGTCCACTGGGGTACCGTGGAAAGAGTGGCGGGCGTCGATGAGTTCGACGAGATCGAGTTTCAGGCAGCACGTACAGGCAACCACGTGCGGGCCGCCGCTCGCATGAGCGAACTCGCCCGCGCGGTCGAACCCGGGTTCAGGGCCGAGTCTCACCTGCGGGCCGGCGAGCAGTGGATGATGGCCGACGACCCGCAGCGAGCCGCGGACGAGTTCACCGCCGCGATCGAGGACGGCGGCCCGACCTTCGCCGACCCTCAGGTCCACCTGGCCAGGGCACTCTTCGCGCTGGACCGTGACCAGGAGGCCGAGTCGCTGCTCGCGAAACTCACCGCCAAACGCGAGTCGATTACGCCGCGCACCTGCGACTTGCTCGCCGAGTTGCTGACCGAGCAAGGCGACCTGCAGCGCGCCCTTGACTGGGCCACGGCAGGCGTCGAGCAGTGCTTCCAGCGCGGCGATGATGCCGAACTCCAGCTCCTGCTGCGGCTGCGCTACCGGATCCGCGTCGATCTCGGCCTCCCAGAGGACGACTACGACCGGATGCTCGACGCCACCCCCAACGAGGGCTGACCCCCTGCAGCATCTCGCATGATCACGAAGAGTTTGTGCACTTATACGATGCGGAACTTTCGTGATCATGAAATTCAGTTCCGCGCGCGAGCGCGGAACTGAATTAACCGACCTTTGCCACCGCGCGGACGGTGAGCTCGTCGGACTTGTCGTCCAGGTCGACGAGAACCTCGTCCCCGTCCGTGATCTCGCCGGACAGCAGCGAGCGCGCCAGCTTGTCGCCGATCGCGGCCTGCACCAGGCGGCGCAGCGGCCGGGCCCCGAACACGGGGTCGAACCCGGTCAGCGCCAGCCAGTCCTTCGCGGCCGGGGTAACCGTCAAGACCAGCCGCCGTGCGGCCAGCCTCCTGGCCAGCCGCTCGACCTGCAGGTCCACGATCCTGGTCAGCTCCGACATGGTGAGGGAGTCGAAGATGATCACGTCGTCGAGCCGGTTCAGGAACTCCGGCTTGAACGCGGCCCGGACCGCGGTGAGCACCGCCTCCCGCTTCGTCCGCTCATCCAGCGCGGGATCGGCGATGAAGGAAGACCCGAGGTTCGAGGTGAGGATCAGGATCGTGTTGCGGAAGTCCACGGTCCGGCCCTGTCCGTCGGTGAGCCGCCCGTCGTCGAGGACCTGGAGCAGCACGTCGAACACCTCGGGATGCGCCTTCTCGACCTCGTCGAGCAGCACCACGCAGTACGGCCGCCGCCGCACCGCCTCGGTGAGCTGACCGCCCTCCTCGTAGCCGACGTATCCCGGCGGCGCGCCGACCAGCCGGGCGACGGAGTGCTTCTCGCCGTACTCGCTCATGTCGATGCGGATGATCGCCCGCTCGTCATCGAACAGGAACTCCGCCAGCGCCTTGGCCAGCTCGGTCTTGCCCACTCCTGTCGGCCCGAGGAAGAGGAACGACCCCGTGGGCCGGTCCGGGTCGGACACGCCTGCCCGGGCGCGGCGCACCGCGTCGGAGACGGCCTGGACGGCCGCGGACTGCCCGATGACCCGGTTGCCCAGCTCGGCTTCCATCCGCAGCAGCTTGCCGGTCTCGCCCTCGAGCAGGCGCCCGGCGGGGATTCCCGTCCACGCCGACACGACGTCGGCCACGTCGTCGGGCCCGACCTCTTCCTTCACCATCGGCGGCACGTTGGGGCCCCCCACCGAGGCGTCTGAAGAATTCTCTTCTGAACGGTCGGTGGCGACTGCCTCGGCGATCTCCGCGTCGAGGGCGGGGATTTCGCCATACAGCAGTCTCGAAGCCGTCTCGTAGTCTCCGTCCCGCTGAGCGCGCTCGGCCTGGCCCTTCAGGTCGTCGAGCTTCTTCTTCAGCTCGCCCACCCGGTTCAGGCCGGACTTCTCCTGCTCCCAGCGTGCGGTCAGCGCGGTGAGCTGCTCCTGGCGGTCGGCCAGGTCGGCGCGGAGCTTCTCCAGCCGGTCCTTGCTCGCCGCGTCGGACTCACGCGACAGCGCGAGCTCCTCCATCTTCATCCGGTCCACGATGCGGCGCAGTTCGTCGATCTCCACCGGGGAGGAGTCGATCTCCATCCGCAGCCGCGACGCGGCCTCGTCCACGAGGTCGATGGCCTTGTCGGGCAGGAACCGCGCGGTGATGTACCGGTCGGACAGGGTGGCCGCGGCAACCAGCGCGGCGTCCGAGATCTGCACCTGGTGGTGCGCCTCGTAGCGGCCCTTGAGCCCGCGCAGGATCGCGATCGTGTCCTCGACCGAGGGCTCGCCGACCAGCACCTGCTGGAACCGCCGCTCGAGCGCGGCGTCCTTCTCGATCCGCTCGCGGTACTCGTCGAGCGTGGTCGCGCCGACCATGCGCAGCTCGCCGCGGGCGAGCATCGGCTTCAGCATGTTGCCAGCGTCCATCGCGCCCTCGGCGGCACCCGCGCCAACCACGGTGTGCAGCTCGTCGATGAACGTGATCACCTGACCATCGCTGGCCTTGATCTCGTTGAGCACGGCCTTCAGCCGCTCTTCGAACTCGCCGCGGTACTTGGCGCCCGCCACCATGCTGCCCAGGTCGAGCGCGATCAGCCGCTTGCCGCGCAGCGACTCGGGCACGTCGCCGGCCACGATCCGCTGGGCGAGACCCTCCACGACGGCGGTCTTGCCGACGCCGGGCTCACCGATCAGCACGGGGTTGTTCTTCGTCCGCCTGGACAATACCTGGATCACCCGCCGGATCTCCGAGTCGCGGCCGATCACGGGGTCGAGCTTGCCGTCCTTGGCCTGCTGGGTCAGGTCGACGCCGTACTTCTCCAGCGCCTGGTAGGTGCCCTCCGGGTCCTCGCTCGTGACCCGCGCGCTGCCGCGCACCTGGGTGAACGCCTCGGTCAGCGCGTCAGCCGTGGCACCGGCGTCGCGCAGCAGCGTGGCCGCCTGCCCGCCGTCGGCCGCCAGGCCGACGAGCAGGTGCTCGGTGGAGACGTACTCGTCTTCCATCTGCTGGGCGCGGTTCGTCGCGGTGTTGATCACGGCGAGCAGCTGCCTGGACATCTGCGGCGCGCTCGTTGTGGTGCCGCGCATCTGCGGAAGCCGCGCGATGTGCTCGGCGGTCTCCTTGGCCAGGACGCCCGGGTCGGCGCCGACCGCCTTGAGCAGTGATGCGGCGATGCCGCCGCTCTGGTCGAGCAGCGCGGCGAGCAGGTGCAGCGGATCGATCTGCGGGTTGCCGGCCGCCGCGGCGCGCCGCGCCGCGATGGACAGCGCCTCCTGGCTGTTGCGAGTGGGCTTGAAGTCCATCGGTAAGAAATCTCCTTGTTCCTTATTCACTTTTGCCGGTCGCGCTTCACCTTTGCTGTTCGCCCGCGTCGCCCTGCTCGGGATCCGCCGCCTGGGGGGAGGCTGGCTGCCAGAAGGCCACCCGGGTGGCATTGCGGACCGGGACGAGCGCGGCCGCCGGATCGGGGGTCCGGGACCGGCGAAGCTCGGCGAGCCGGGCCGCGACCGCGCGGGTGGACTCGAGTTCCGCCCGCAGCCGGGCCACCTCGGCGTGCAGTTCGGCCGCCATCAGGCGGGCCTGCTCGAGTTCCCGCTCGAGGTCGAGGATCCGCTTGATGCCGGAGAGGTTGATCCCCTCCTCCTGGGACAGCCGCTGTATCTCGCGCAGTGCGAGGATGTCGCGCATCGAGTAGCGGCGGGCCCCGCCAGCGGAGCGGCGCGGTGTAACCAGTCCCACCCTCTCGTAGCCGCGCAGCGTCTGCTGGTGCATGCCGGACAGGTGCGCGGCCACGGAGATGACATACACGGGCATGTCATCGGACAGCTCGTACGGGCTGCTCATGTCATCTCCTTTCCTCATCGCAGCTGGTCATGCTGAACCTCAGTCCTGCCTCGCCCGCCGGAGCAGTTCCTCTCGCGGGTCGGAGCCGGACGTGGCGATGCGCAGGTCCTCGAGCGCCGAACGGGCCTTGCTGTTCAGGTCCTGTGGCACGGTCACCTCGACCGTGGCGAGCAGGGCGCCCAGCGTCCCGTCCTTCTTGCGGGCACCGCGGCCGGGAACGCGGAACACCCGTCCGTTCGGGGTGCCCGGCGGGATCCGGACGGTGACCGCGGCCCCGCGGTGCGTGGGCACCTTGATCTCCGCCCCGAGCGCAAGCTCGCTGATCGTCACCGGCACCGTGATCGTGAGGTTCTCGCCCGACCTGCCGAACACCGGGTGTGGTTTCACGTGAACCCGGACGTACAGGTCGCCGTTCTTGCCGCCGTGCTCGCCGGGGGCACCCTTGCCGGGGATCCGGATCCGCTGCCCGTCGGCGACACCCGCGGGTATCCGCGCCTGGACGGTCTGCGAGCTCATCGCGCGGCCGCTCCCGTTGCAGGAGGTGCACGGGTTGTCGACTACCAGGCCGCGGCCCCGGCAGGTCTTGCAGGGCTCGGAGAGCCCGAAGCCGCCGAGATTCCGGCTCTGCTGGCCGGTGCCCTGGCAGTCCGGGCAGACCCGCGGCACGGTGCCGGCCTTGGCCCCGGTGCCGTGGCAGACCGGGCAGGGACCCTCTCCGGTCAGCCGCAGTGCCACGGTCGCGCCGTCGATCGAATCGCCGAACGACAGCGTGGTCTCGGTCTCGACGTCCGCACCGCGCCGGGCGCGGCCCTGCGCCGTGCCGCTCCGGCCGCGGAAGATCCCGCCGAGGACGTCACCAAGACCGTCGCCGCCGAACAGGTCGCCGAGGTCGAAGGTGGACCCGGCGCCGCCGCCTCCCCTCGCGCCGGTCGGCACCCGGAACCCGCCCCCGAACATCGAGCGGGCCTCGTCGTACTCCTTGCGCTGCCGTTCGTCCGACAGCACGTTGTACGCCTCGGTTATCTCCTTGAACCGCTCCTCGGCGTCCGCGTTTCCCTTGTTCGCGTCGGGGTGGTACTTCCGCGCGAGATCTCGGTACGCCTTCTTGATGTCGGCTGACTTCGCGGTCTTGGGCACGCCCAGCGTCTTGTAGTAGTCCTTCTCCAAGTAATCCTTCGTGCTCATCTGGCCTGGCCTCGCTGGGCTTTTTAGTTAGTTTCGTTGGCGCTTCCGTCCGGCCCCGTGGCGGGCTCCGCGACCGCCACCCGCGCCGGGCGCAGAATCCGCTCGCCAACCCTGTAGCCGGGCTGGAAGATCTCGACGCAGGTATCCTCCGCGACGTCCGGCGAGTAGCTGTGCGTCAGCGCCTCGTGGACCTTCGGGTCGAACGCGTCGCCGCGCTGGCCGTAGCTGACCAGCCCGAGCTTGGTGAGCGCCGCCTGCAGGGAGTCCGCGACGGACTTGAACCCGCCGGACAGCTCGCCATGCTCGCGCGCCTGGCCGATGGCGTCCAGCACGGGCAGCAGCTCGGTGAGCGCGCTGGCGACCGCGTGCTCGCGCACGGCGGCCCGGTCCCTGTCGACCCGCTTGCGGTAGTTCGCGTACTCGGCCTGCAACCGCTGCAGGTCCGCGGTCCGCTCCGCGAGTTCGGTGCGCAGCTTCTCCGCTGCGGCCCGATCGGCGGCGACCGGCGCGTTCTCGGTCTCGACTGGCATCTCCTCAACCCCGTTGTCGTCTGCGCCACGGCCATGCCTCGGCTGGCCGGGGGCCCCGGGCGCCGCTGGCGCCCCGGGCCCCCCCGGCCGGCCGGCACTCGTGGTGCCAGCCGGCTGGGAGGCTGCGTGCTTGCCCCTTCTGGGCTGCCCGGTCACCGGGTCGATCCGCCTGTGGTCGCGGATCACCGGGCCGGTGCCCGAGTCCTCAGGTGCTGTCATCAGGCAGCTCCGCCTTCGCCTTCGTCCACGATCTCGGCGTCAACGACGCCCTCGTCCTGCGGGGTCTCCTCCGAGGAGGCAGCGCCTTCGGCGCCGCCCGCGGCCTGCTGCGCGGCCTGGGCGGCGGCGTATATGGCGCTGCCCATCTTCTGGCTGACCTGCGCGGCGTGCTCGCTCGCGGTCTTGATGGCTTCGATGTCGTTGCCCTCGATCGCCTTCTTCAGGTCGGCGATCGCGCTCTGCACCTCGGACTTCACGTCGGCCGGGACCTTCTCGTCGTTCTCGGCCAGGAACTTCTCGGTGCTGTAGACGAGCGTGTCGGCCTGGTTGCGAACCTCGGCCTCCTCGCGCCGCCTGCGGTCTTCCTCGGCGTACTGCTCGGCGTCGCGGACCATCTTCTCGATGTCTTCCTTCGGCAGCGCCGAGCCGCCGGTGATCTGCACCGACTGCTGCTTGCCCGTGCCCAGGTCCTTGGCGGACACGTTCACGATGCCGTTGGCGTCGATGTCGAAGGTGACCTCGATCTGCGGGATGCCGCGCGGGGCCGGGGCGATGCCGGTCAGGTCGAACATGCCCAGCTTCTTGTTGTACGCCGCGATCTCGCGCTCGCCCTGGTAGACCTGGATCTGCACCGACGGCTGGTTGTCGTCGGCCGTGGTGAAGATCTCCGAGCGCTTGGTCGGGATCGTCGTGTTGCGCTCGATGAGCTTGGTGAAGATCCCGCCCTTGGTCTCGATGCCCAGCGACAGCGGGGTCACGTCGAGCAGCAGGATGTCCTTGACCTCACCCTTGAGCACGCCGGCCTGCAGGCAGGCGCCGACGGCGACGACCTCGTCCGGGTTGACGCCCTTGTTCGGCTCCTTGCCGCCGGTCAGCGACTTGACCAGGTCCACGACCGCGGGCATCCGGGTGGAGCCGCCGACGAGCACCACGTGGTCGATGTCACTGAGCTTGACGTTGGCGTCCTTGATGACCTGCTGGAACGGGGCCTTGCAGCGGTCGAGCAGGTCCGAGGTCATGCGCTGGAACTCGGCCCTGGTGAGCCGGGAGTCCAGGTGCAGCGGCCCGTCCGGGCCGTGGGAGATGTAAGGCAGGTTGATCTGCGACTCCGTCGACTGGGAGAGCTCGATCTTGGCCTTCTCCGCCGCCTCGCGCAGCCGCTGCAGCGCCATCTTGTCCTTGGACAGGTCGATGCCGTAGCCGTTCTTGAAGTCCTGCACCAGCCAGTCGACGACGCGCTGGTCCCAGTCGTCACCGCCGAGGTGATTGTCACCATTGGTCGCCTCGACCTCGACCACGCCGTCGCCGACGTCGAGCAGCGACACGTCGAAGGTGCCACCGCCCAGGTCGAAGACCAGGATCTTGGCCGCTTCCTCCTTCTCCAGGTGGTAGGCGAGGGCGGCCGAAGTCGGCTCGTTGATGATGCGCAGGACGTTCAGGCCGGCGATCTGCCCGGCCTCCTTGGTCGCCTGCCGCTGCGCGTCGCTGAAGTAGGCCGGGACGGTGATCACCGCGTCGGTGATCTTCTCGCCCAGGTAGGCCTCGGCGTCCCTCTTCAGCTTCTGCAGGATGAACGCGCTGATCTGCTGCGGGGTGAACTTCTTGCCGTCGATCGTGACGGACCAGTCGGTCCCCATGTGCCGCTTGACCGAACGGATCGTCCGGTCGACGTTGGTGACGGCCTGCCGCTTCGCGACCTCGCCGACCAGAACCTCGGCGTTCTTGGCGAACGCGACGACCGACGGAGTGGTCCGCGAGCCTTC
>Ga0187812_1000014_pt1 | contig 67136 bp, 49 predicted proteins | sample NC_S_2_FD_130582 | JGI IMG/M metagenome (GOLD analysis project Ga0187812, IMG submission 130582) | Wetland sediment microbial communities from Neuse River Estuary, North Carolina, USA - ASW-S_2 | ecosystem: Environmental > Aquatic > Freshwater > Wetlands > Sediment | place: USA: North Carolina...
CCTGGAATACCAGGGAGAGAAATTAGTAAACCGTTTCGACGCGAATAGTTATTTATACATTACCAGGGCAATGGATTTGCATGATATCAGCTATGGAAGGGGCTCATTCAATGAAGTATTGAAAAATATAAAAGCTAAATCGCTAAATGTGGGAATATCAACCGACGTACTTTATCCAGCCGAAGAGCAAATAGAAATTGCTTCAAAAATTCCCAATTCAGCATACGCAGAAATAAACTCTATATACGGTCATGACGCATTTCTAATCGAATTCAATCAGCTTAACGAAATTCTAAATAGATTCTTCAAGACATTGTAAAAAATCTAGGGCAAAACATTCAACTTGCGGATCAACATTGTCTTGCCCTAAGGTGGGCTTTTTAGAAGAGAGGCAACATTTTTAATCGTTACAGGATAGTGTAGATTAAAGGCTATAGCGGTGAAAGAAGGAATATTGCTGTAACCTTTATTCTAAACTCATCAAGATGTGGACATAATGTTGCCAAGACCTTTTAAAATCATTGCAATCTTCATTCCAAAAAGAAAATCAACATTACTTTTCTTTTTAATTTAGTTTTCGTAAGGTTTATGTTTATTTTTTATCAATTAAATTAATTAAACATTCTTGACATTGGGAAGATGAGTGTAGAGGTTTGCAAAATTGGGAATATTTTTTGCATATTGCTATAAAGTAAAAACGCACTTTTATAAAATTGAAATCATTTTAAACTATGACAGCTAAAAATTCCGTGGCATTATTTTATATGGGATGTTGCGGATTTCATATAATATTTAGGATCGTTATTTCTGTTTTATAGATGGTTTAATTTTTATTTTATATATTGTACTTCCAAATTCAGTTACAGCAAAGCAGTTTTGAATGAAAGCGACTTTAAATAAGAAATTCAAATTTGATTTTGATCTCTTTGAGAATTTTAGAGATATGTGTTTTGTCGTTTCAAATAGCGGTGTTATTCTGAACCTTAATAAATCCGTTTATGAAAACCTAAATATTATCTCTAAGAACTTGGTTAATCAAAGTTTTTTTGACATGATTGAACCGGCTTATATAGGAAGAACCAGATTAGCTTTAACGAGTTGTATAGAAGAATTGAAAAACGAAAATCTATATTCCAAGTTTAATATTAACGGGAAATATTTTGATGTAAATTTAATCTTCATGCCTTTCCCGGATGCATCACAACAAAGCGGTGGTACAAACTGTTTTATCCTCGCAAGAGATATAACAGACGAGCGGTTAAAAGAAATAGAGTTGATGAGATTTTATTATGTCGCTCAAAACACCGTAAATCCGGTTCAGATAGCTGATTTGCAAGGTAAGATGATTTATATTAATCCAGCTTTTATTGAAGCAAGCGGCTTTAGCAGGGAAGAATTGATTGGCAAGAATCCAAGCGTGTTTAGCAGCGGAAAACATTCTAAAAAATTTTGGGCTAAAATGTGGTCAACGATAAATGCCGGTAAAGTTTGGGTCGGCGAAGTCGAGAACCGTAAAAAAAACGGCGATCCTTTTTATACTCAACTATTAATTTCACCTATTCTCGACAGCGATGGAAAAGTAAACGGCTTCTTTGGGATTCACCGTGATCTTAGTGAGAAGAAATTATTGGAAAAACAATTAATCCATACTCAAAAGATGGAAAGTATTGGCACTTTGGCAGCGGGCGTTGCGCATGAAGTTGGAAATCCCCTGGCTTCAATTTCAGCTTTGGTGCAAATTGTACAAAGAACGACCGCTGATGAATTTGCAAAAGAAAAATTAGAGCTGGTAAAAAAACAGGTTACAAGAATTTCAAAAATAATCCGTGACCTTGTCGATTTTTCAAGACCATCAAATTATGAACTGCAATTAACAGACATAAACCAAAACATAGGCGAAGCAATTGAGATTATAAAAGTAGGAGCTAAAGCAAAGGACATTATTTTTGAATTAGATTTAAATGATAAAATTCCGCTCCTTCCTTTAATCTCTGATCAGATACAACAAATATTTGTTAACATTCTTTTAAATGCTGTTGATGCAATCGCAGAACTTGATAGTGGAGCTAATCCTAAAAGAATAGAGATTAGCACCGATATATCTGATGACATGTTGATTTTAATTTTTAAAGATAACGGTAAAGGAATTCCGGAAGATAATTTATCAAAAGTATTCGAACCATTTTTTACTACAAAAAAAGCCGGAAAAGGTACAGGGCTTGGCTTATGGGTTAGCTATGGAATAATAAAAAGCTTTCAGGGAGACATCAAAGTAGAAAGCAAGATTGGGATCGGCACTACATTTACAATCACATTACCAATTCAACCTTAAAATAGAGGAATTTATGGCAGAAAGAATTTTAGTCGTTGATGATGAAGACATAATTAGAGAATCATTGTCTTTCGTTTTAAAGAAAGAAGGTTACTACGTTCAGGAAGCAGAAAACGGACGCGCAGCCTATAACAAGCTTCTAGAAGAAACATTTGACCTTGTAATTACTGACCTTGAAATGCCTGAGATGAAAGGGATTGAACTTCTCGAAGAAATAAAAAAATTAAATATTCAAACTTCAGTAGTTATCATTACGGCATTTGGGTCGCTTGATACGGCTATTTCGGCACTTAGAAACGGTGCAAGCGACTATCTATTAAAGCCAGTTGAGTTTGATGAACTTCTAATAAAAATAAGACGACTGTTTGAAGTTAGGAACTTGATTCTTGAAAACCGATTGCTGAAGAAGGAGATTCAAAGAAATTTTGATTTTGAAAACATAGTCGGGAAAAGTCAAGCAATAAAAAAAATCTTTGATATTATACAAACAGTAGCTGATACCGACACAACAGTTTTAATATCAGGCAAGAGCGGTACCGGAAAAGAATTAGTTGCGCGGGCTTTACATTATAACAGCAAACGAAAAAATAAAACTCTTATCTCTGTAAATTGCGGAACTATCACCGAGAATTTAATTGAAAGTGAATTATTCGGGCACAAGCGCGGAGCATTTACCGGCGCAATTGCAGACAAAGAAGGATTAGTTAAAGCAGCAGACGGAGGAACATTATTTCTTGATGAAATTAGCGAGCTTCCTTTGCAGCTTCAAGTCAAGTTGCTGCGCGTTTTGCAGGAGAAAGAATATACTCCGGTTGGATCGACTGTTTCAATTTCCGTCAACGTTAGATTTATAGCTTCAACAAACCGCGACTTAAAAGAAGATGTTGCTAACGGAAAGTTTAGAGAAGATCTTTACTACCGTTTAAATATTGTTGAAATAAATTTGCCTTCGTTAAAAGAGAGAGAGGAAGATATTCCATTATTAGCCGATCATTTCTTGAATAAATACCGGAAAGAATTAAATAAAAATATCAAAGGAATTGACAGTGATGCGATGAGGGCGCTTATGAATTACGAATGGAAAGGTGAAATCCGCGAATTAGAAAACACAATGGAACGAGCTGCTATCTTTTGTAAAGGTGAATTTATCACTGTGGCTGATTTGCCTCAATCATTTAATTCAAAGATACCTGTTGCAGATTTTTCTAAAATCGGTTCACTTGAAGAGTATGTGAAAAAAATTGAGAGAGATTATATTTTCAAGGCATTAGAAAATAATAGTTTTGATAAAGAAAAAACAGCAGAACTTTTACAAGTCGGTCTATCAACACTTTATAGAAAGTTAAAAGAACTTGATATAAAGGCTTAGATGGTTTGATAATCCCAGACAAACGAGCTTTCATTCAAATCCGCGCTAACAATATAAGCAAGCGGAAAATAGCTTCTCATTCTTTAAAAGAATCTTTAACCATTTTTCAGTAACGAGAATTCATAGTCGGTTTTTCATAACGCATTATATGTGAAATGGTGATATTTGCGTCTATTTAGCTTTTCTTCCTACCAGGTACAAAAATATATCTCAATTTTTCCAATTGGCACATAAATCGCACTATTTACTAAGCACCACTTAGAAATTCGATGGAAAAAGATTAGGTATGAAAAACATCATAATATTTAGTTCTGATGCGAGCATGTGTTTAAGTTTCTTAATGTACCTGCATGCAGACTATAACGTAACTACAACTACGGATTTTTCTGTTTTAAAGATGATGATTTCTTATCTTGACTTTGATATGATAATTATCGATACTGAACCATCAAAAAAAATAGAAACGTTTTGCCTGGAAGTCCGAAAGCAAAATCCAAATGTCCCGATTGTTCTAACCTATGTTTATGATAATCATGTAAAAGACTTTGATAAGAATATCAGGCAATGCGCCAATACTATCTTTTATAAACCATTTGACTTGAACGAGGTGACGAAACAATTAACAACATTGTTCGTCTAAATTTAAGTACACTCGTTAAGCAAAAATTTTTAGGAGGTTGCTATGGTGAATTTCCAAAACATCTTAGTACCGACTGATTTTTCGGTAAATTCAGTGCAAGCTTTAGAATTTGGTCAGATGCTTGCTAAACAGAACAGAGCCATTCTTCATGTTCTGCACATCATCGAACCGGTTTATAACGCCAATCAAATTTTGGATGATTTCAACGAAAAAAGATTTGAGCAATCCCGCATTCTAGATGCTGAAGAAGAGCTGCGGAGATTTGTCAATAAAATTTCCTCACAGGGAATTGATATCATCGAAGCTTTGACTCCGGGTAAGCCGCATGAACAAATTCTAAACTATTCAAGAAAAAATCATATTGATTTAATAGTGATTGCTTCGCATGGCTGGACTGGATTATCGCATTTAATCACCGGTAATGTTGCAAATAAAGTTTTACGCTATTCTGATATTCCAATAATTTGCGTAAAGTCGAACGTTCCTTTACAAAAAGAAACCATTTCTTTGCGCAATACTTTTGCAGAAAACTGGGTAGGTTAATTTTTCATTCAGACTGAATAACCGTCAGCCTGAGGAAGGAGTTAGTATGAGAACTAAATCTTCTTTAGTGCTTATTGGTATGCTCTTTTTTATGAGCTCTCCATTGTTATTCTCCCAGAACGAACACGATGGGTGGGAGGACGGAAGTAAATTTAATAATTTATTTAACATTCAAACTATTGATACTCTTCAAGGCGAAGTTGTAAGTGTAGATAGTCTTGTCCCGATGAAAGGGATGTCTTACGGAGTCAGGCTGGTTTTTAAAACCGCTAAAGACACAATCACTGCTATTATAGGACCAACATGGTTTACTCAATGTTTACACATATTGATTAAACCTAAAGATGAAATTGAACTTTCAGGTTCGCACGTAAAATTCAATGGCGGTACAATTATGATTGCATCAAGAATAATCTCTAACAGAATTATTCTGCAGTTGAGGAATGACAAAGGACAGCCTATCTGGGATGGTATGCGACCGATTTGATTTGTTAGAAATAAAATATTTAGAAATATTCTTCTTGCTGTTTTTTATTTTCAGCACTTGGACTTAAATTCGCTCATCCTTCCGCTACTTCGTGAAATTCCTTATTCAAGAAATTCCTTATATCAAAAGTGGAAGCTTCCGGCGGCTCATGAAACGAATTATAATTTGAAAGATGGAGATATAATTCAGTCTTAGATGAGTAATCCTTCAAATAAAAAATTCTGACTTTGTTACGGCATTTAATCAGCCAGTTAAGAGAAATTTTTATTTTTTCAAGGTCTTCTTCATCAGGAATAATATTGCGGTGAATTGTTCCATCAAAATAATCATCAAGCGCTTCTTCAAAATTATCTTTAACTCTTAAAGTATACTTCTTGATATAAATTTTCCCTTGAAGCATTAAAATAAAATCGTGTGTATAACCTTCGTTTATCTCAATTAAAATATTTGCAAGGTTTACAGGTTCCGAAAGCAAAGAAGATTTATGAGTTTGAGCAAGAATTAAATCAATAATTTCTTTTACCTCTGCCGCCTTTTCAAATTTAAGCTGCTCGGAATAGCTTTTCATCTTATTGATCAAACGGTTCAACGCAAACTGATTTTTACCATAGAGAAACTCATAAACTTTTTCAAGCTCGTCAGTGTAAATATTCTTTTCATTGTTTATGCAAGGGGCTGTGCAGCGTTCAATATCAGCGAGAAAACATTTTCGTCCTTTAGCAAATTCTTCATCCGAGCATTCTCTTATTTCAAATGTTCTGTTTATCATATCTAGGACTGAAAGAGCTTTCTTGCGGGAAATAAAAAGTCCAAAATAATCGTTGCCGTCAAAATCAAAAAAGTTGCAAATCTCAATTGAAGGAAAAGGGTGAGATAAATTAATCCTTAAGAAGTATTTATTGCTGTATCTCTTTAACATCGTGTTATGTTTTGGTCGCAGCAACTTTATTGCTTCGGCTTCTGCTATTAAAGCGGTTAACTCTGAATTGGTTATTTCAATTCTTAAGCGAGCAGCCTGCTGAACAATCTTTTTAGCCTTTCGAGGAGCGGTAGAAGAGAAGTATGATTTTACTCTGTTTTTTAGCGATCTTGCTTTACCGATGTAAATAATATCGTCGTGAGGATTAAGAAAATAATAAATACCGGGTGCATCCGGCAGTGCTGAAACATCTTCTCCGAGTTCTTTTTTTATTTTATGCCGAGAGTTTTGCAAACCTTTAGGCTCATTCTGAAAGCTTACTATCTCGTTAACCGTTTTAAAGTTATAGTTTTGTTTCAGATCCTTCACCATTTTAATAAAAGCATGAGCAGTTGCTTCGGCATCGCCTAATGCACGGTGAGAGGAAATATTCTTGATCTTCAAATGATTAATTACTGTGCCGAGTGATTTGCTGTGCAGGAAAGGATAAAGTCTTCTCGCAATTTTTAGTGTGCATAAATTTAAATTAGTAAGCGTTTCTTTCCCGCAATAACGGAATTCTTTTCTTAGAAAACTCAGGTCAAAAGAAAAGTTATGTCCAACCAGAATTTCGTCTTCAATGAAATTTGAAATTTCATCTGCAATGTCTTCAAAGAAAGGAGCGCTATAAACTTCATCGTTTGAAATACCGGTTAGCTGCGTAATATAGTAAGGAATTTCTTTGCCCGGATTTATCAGCGACTGATATTTTTTGGTAATCTTTGAGTTAAGAACTTTTACCATTCCTATTTCGATAATATTATTTCGTGCGGCAGAAAGTCCGGTTGTTTCAACGTCAATAACGCAGAAAGGAGTTTCTTCAATAAGATTATTTAGAATTTCTTTATTCATTCTACCAAATCTATCATTTCATAAAAGATTTTCAAAGTCGATATGGGAACTTTATGAGTAAAAGCAGCTATATAATTTAGATCTATGTTGAACTTAAAGCTTGTTTATAATTAAAGTTTGGTTTTAGGGAAGATAGTTTTCTCTATTTGACATACAAGCAGAAAAGCATATTATTTCTTAAGTGACGCTTCAATATGCTGCGTCAAGTTTTAGTCCTTAATGGTATGTTTTATAAATTGCTAAGGTATCTGTTTTATTTCAGATTGATTATTGCTATTTTTATTTGAATTCATCTGTATTATTTACAACTGATAGAAAGTTCTTAGTGGAGATTATATAGCATAAAGTATAATTAGAGGCTGGCTGTAGAGGTATCAAAGGGTTTTCACAGGGCTTTCAGAGGGTATTCACAGGGTTTTCAGAAGGCATTGAGAGGGCAGGTTAATTTGTTTGAGAATTAAAAAATATTTTATTATACAATAAATTTGTATTTGATATTTGTTAAAAATAACTACTTCAATATTTAAAAATTTTGTCACATTAGCAAGTGCGGAAGTTGTAAGTAAAATACTCGGGCTTCTAACGGCTGCATATTTGGGAAGGATTTTAAAACCAGAGGGGTTTGGAATATTAGGGTTCGCTACTGCTTTCGTTAGACTTTTAAAATATCGAAAAATTGTCTCTTGAAATTATTTGAAAACACAATATGGTTTATTGTGTATAAAGTTGTTGTTAAAATAAATTAACAGAAAAAATATTAAAGTTCAGTTAGACAAAGTATGAAAGCAACAACAAAAAATATTTACATATCATTTGTAAAATTAAAAAATAATATAATTTTTAGAAATTTTACAGCTTTAAGTTTTCTGCAGATATCCAATTATATATTCCCATTAATTACACTACCTTACTTAGTTCGAATTCTGGGTCCTGAAAAATATGGGTTGGTCAATCTGACAATAGCTTTTGTAGCTTATTTTAATATTTTAACAGACTTTGGGTTCTCTTATTCTGCAAACTATGAGATTTCTATAAACAGAGATAATAAGCCTAAAGTAGAAAGTATTTTGTCTTCAATACTCATTATAAAAACAATATTACTAATTTTTAGTATTATTATTTTTTTAATTCTCATTTCATTTATCCCTTTTTTTAATAAAGATTTCAATGCTTATTTAATAGCTATTTTAATTTTGGCTGGAAATGCTTATTCTCCAAATTGGTTTTTCCAAGGAATGGAACGTATGAAATTTATAACATATATAAATTTCTCAGGTAAATTAATCTTTACTATTCTTATATTTTTAATTATACGTACACAAAAGGATTTTTTATATTTTATTGAGCTAAACGGTATATTTTCCATAGGTATAAGCATTGGTGGCGTTTTGTTAATTATTAAAAAATTTAGGTATAGATTGATTTTCCCAGAATGGAGCGAAATTATATCCCAATTAAATGAAGGGAAGCTTATTTTTGTTTCAAATATTGGAATTAGTATTTATACTATTTCGAACACTTTTTTGTTAGGACTATTTACTAATAATACTATTGTGGGATATTATTCTGCAGCTGACAAATTAAGAACTGCTATGCAAGCTTTATTGTCACCACTATCTCAATCTTTGTATCCCCGGTTTGCTTTTTTATTTAAAAATTCTTTTGAACATGCCGTATTGTTAGTGAAGAAAATATATTTAGTAATTTCAATTTTGGGAATTTTGATTGGGGCATTGACAATAATATTTTCGAAAGGGATAGTCTTATACATCCTTGGCGCAAATTATATTCCGGCTGAACCAATTATTAGAATAATGGCTTTTATACCGTTAATTGTTGGGATTAGTAATTTGAGTGGGATACAAGTAATGCTGAACTTAAATGAAAAAGGAAATTTTATGCGAATAATTTTAGTTGCAGCCTTAGTAAATTTAATTTTACTTTTTATCTTGATTCCGATGTATAAAGCAATTGGAGCAGCGTACTCGATGCTAATTACAGAAATTTTTGCGACCTCAATTTTATCACTATTCGCATACAAAAAGATAGCCTTACGTAGGAAGTAATATGTTTGATTATCTTATAGTTGGTGCAGGATTTGCTGGATCGGTCTTAGCTGAAAGGTTAGCTTCTCAATTTAATAAAAAAGTTTTAATAGTCGAAAAACGCTCACATATAGGTGGTAATGCATATGATGAATATGATAGAAATGGAATATTAATTCATAAATATGGGCCGCATATTTTTCACACTAACAGTAAAAATGTTTTCGATTATTTATCCGAGTTTACTGAATGGAGATTTTATGAACATAAAGTACTGGCTAAATTAAATAATGAGTTATATCCTATCCCAATAAATCAAATTACTTTAAATAAATTGTATGGGTTGAAATTAGAATCTGAAACAGAAGTTAAAAATTATTTGGAAACTGTTAAGCAAAATCGTTCCCCAATATTAAATTCCGAAGATATTATAGTTAGTCAAGTTGGATACGATTTATTCGAAAAATTTTTTAAGAATTATACGAAGAAACAATGGAATATGGAACCAAAAGATTTGTCTCCCCAAGTCTGTGGTAGGATTCCAGTAAGACTAAATGATGATTGCCGATATTTTACGGATAAATACCAGTTTATGCCCAAAGAGGGATATACGAAAATGTTTGAAAAGATGTTAAGTCATAAAAATATCGAAATCATGTTAAATATAGATTATAAGGAAATATTAAATGAAATAAAGTATAGTAAAATGATCTATACCGGTCCTATTGATTATTTTTTTGATTATAAATTTGGTAAACTTCCTTATAGGTCGATTAGATTTGAATTTAAAAATTATAAAACTGAAAAGATTCAACATGCAGCTGTTGTTAATTATTCAGATTTAAATGAAGCATATACAAGAGTTACTGAATATAAATATTTAACAGGACAAAATTCAAAAACCACGACACTTTCTTTTGAGTATACGCAAAAGGAAGGCGAGCCATATTATCCGATTCCAACAGACTCAAATAGGAGGCTTCATCTTTTATATAAAAAAGAATCAGAACAGCTTAAGAACGTGATATTTTGTGGCAGACTTTCGGAGTACCAATACTATAATATGGATCAAGTTGTGGCTAATGTTTTTAACATTTTAAGAAAAATTCTAAAATGAAACATTGCTTAATGTATGACTTAGCCGTCAAGATTTCTATTAGAAAAGCTGGAATTCAAATAACATAATATTATAAAAAAGATTATAATGAATAAAATACTTTTTACCACTTTGATGGGTATTCCATCGTCCGATACTGGCGGACCAAATAAAATTATATTTGAATTGCTGAAATTTCTTGATTACAATTCATTCGATCCATACTATCTTTCATATCAATTGCAAAAAAAAGTTAATGCTAATTATACTCATCCAGAGCTATCCAATATGAAATTATCTTTTAAAAAAAATATGGGACAGATATTATATAAAAAGGTAGCTTTGTATATGAAATTCGTATCGAGTAATATTTATTTAAATTATTATTATAAAAAGGTTGATAAGCATTTTTATAGCGTTATGAATTCGTACCCTAAAATTGGAATAATTCATTCTCATGATACTTTTGCAGGTTATTATTCTTCGTTCATAGAAAACAAGAATAAAATATTAACAATTCATTCAAAAGGATTACAAACTTCCGAATTAATTGACAATATAGATAGTCAGAGATATTACCTTCAGAAAAAAAATGAATTGATCCAAAGAGAAAGAGTTGCCTTTAATAACAATGATATTATAGTTTTTCCAAGTATTGCTTCTAAAAATCTTTTTATAAATGAACTTGAAGTAAACGATTATAAAGATAAAAATATAAAGGTAATATACAATGGCGTGGATGTGGATAGAATTAATAATATTAAATCCAATGATGATATATTTGGAAAGTATAATATTAAAATAGAAAAGGATTGTGTTACTTTTATGAATGTAGCACAACATGTAAGACAAAAGAACATTAACCTTCTAATAGAAGCAATGAATATATTAATAAATAAGATCAATTATAATTGTGTTTTGATTAATATCGGTACCGGATCTTTAACCATAGAATTGAAAAAACTAGTTCATAAATACGGTTTAGACAACAGAGTCCTGTTTTTAGGCAAAATTCCATACGACGATGTTATAAGGTTTATGAAAAAATGTGAAATCTTTCTAATGTCATCAGAAAAAGTAGTTTTTGATTTAGCAATATTAGAAGCTTTAAGTTGCGGAATGTGTGTAATTGCAAGCAATGAAGGTGGGAATAAGGAAGTTATAGAGGATGGGGTAAATGGATATTTATTCGATGATGTAATCCCAGACAGCATAGTAAAAACTATAAAAGGAATTGATATCCAAAAAGTTAAAAAGAATGCAGAATTAACGGGGAAAAGTTTTACATCTAAAAGAATGGCAGAAGAATATTATAAGATATATAATGAATATTTGCATTAGAATTAATTAAAATTATTAGCTATAATAAAATAATCTTCAAAATATTGGACAAGTTTATTGTTTCGGATTTGCAAGTTAAATCAATTAATCAATATGGAAATTTTAAATTTTAACTAACTCTTTTTAACTATCATTGCGGACGTTCAAGACACATTGTTAGTTTAGTAAAATCACTTTCGCATCTAGTCATTTTGTACACACAATTTTTAGAGGCAGAGATCATTAAGAAAGAGTTTCCAATGGTTAACTTAGTCAAGTTATATAAGAATATAGGTATTGCCGGATGGAATGAGTGCATTAAAGCAGAAAAAGGAGAATTTGTATTGGTTTTGGATGACGGTGCTTATCCAGAAAATTCTTCTCTTAGCAAAGCTATAGGAGAGTTCTATGGTAATAAAAAAGTTGCATGTGTAACATTCAATATGTATGATTTAATTAAAAAAAGTTTGTAAATGATAATTGGTCACCATATGAGAAGATAAAAAATAATAAAGTATATTGGCCTGTATTTATAGGATGTTCTGCCGTATTCTCCATGAAAAGAATTGACATGAAAAATATTATGCCAGATGTATATTCCCTTTATTGATCTTTTACGCTTTTCGTTCTATCCATAAAGGATGGTTTAAAAGATATGTCATAATTATCATAAGTATTAATTATTTTAGTAAAAGGAATAGCACTATTGGAATAAAATACTTTAAGGAATTAAGAAAACTTCATTTGTTCAATTTTCATATTATATCTAAATTACTATAGGATATGAAAGTATTAATCATAGTAAACGAATTACTGTACACTTGCGGGGTTTCTAACCACGTTTATAATCTCTTGTATGGTATGAAAGAAAAAGAAGGCATTGAAATAATCTTATTATGTGGGGGAGGAAATGCAATTGCTAAATATAGAGATTTAGGGTATAAAGTTATTGTTGAGGAAGAAATAAGACATGAAGGAAGAAGTATTTTAAGATATTTTAAAGGCGTGATGAAACTATATAAAATTATTAAGAACAATCAAATTGAGATTGTGCATTCTCATCATCACTATGCTGCGAATATGGTTCATAAAATCAAATACTTTACAGGAGTTCGTACAATACTAACTAATCACGGATTACTACCGGAAGTGGGATTATTAAATCACTTTTCTGCAGATTATATAATTGCATTGAATGAACACATCATTAAATATATCTCTGATAAGAAAATAAAAAAAGGTGAAAATGTCTTTTTAATTAGGAGCGGGGTTATTATAAATCCTCATGATAGAGTTTTCTTAAATGCTAACGACAAAATAAGAATTATAACAGCTTCAAGACTTGTTCCGGAAAAAGGGAATGATATATACATTAAAGCAGTGGCTGAATTAGACGAAAGATACCGGGATAAAACTTTTTTTTATTTAGCAGGAGAAGGTGTTGAAGAAGAAAAATTAATGCTTTTAAATAAAAAATTAAATTCCGGCATAATATTTCTGGGTAGAGTTGAAAATCTTTCTGAAAAGTTATTTCATTACGATATTGTTGTTGTTCCTTCAATATCCAAGTCTGAAGGTTTCCCGATGATTATGATTGAAGCCGGTATGGCAAAATGTATAATTATTTCTTCCAACTTTAATGGTGTAGAATATATCTTAATGGATAACATAGATGGATATATTTTTGAGCAGTCGAATTATATTCAGCTTGCTGAAAAAATTAAATATGCCATTGATAATTTTTCAAGATCGAAAGAATTAGCTCAAAATTATTTTACAAAAGTTTCAACCTTATATGACATCACTAAAATGGTAAATGATACAGTTAAGTTATATAAAAAAGTTTTATGATTTTTTTATTAGAGCATATATAATTGAGGAAAAAGATTTTAATATTAACATATCGTTATCCATTTAAAAATGGTCCGCATTGCAGTTTTGGGCAAAATATTTTTTATGAGGCTTTAAGATCGCAGTTTGAGGTGAAAGGAATTTGTATAGGAGACAAAGATGAAACAGATGATAATTTCATCGCTATAAAATGGGACACCGGGATAATAAAGAAAATTTTTAATTTAGTCCAGCTAAAGCCGATAAGGCAATCTCACTATCATTCTATACTTTTCCAAAAAGCAATTGACAAAATATTAGATACTTTTAAGCCAGATTTTATTTATGTCGAACATACTGTGATGGCTCAATATGTTAAACTTAAAATTCCTGGAATAAAAATTATCTTCTATGACGATGAGAGTATTATATATGTTAAGTCGCATAAATTACTTAAAACATTTAAAGAGAGAACTAAAAATCTTTTTATGGAAAGGGCAGAATGGGAAGCAATTAAAATTAGCGATATTATTTTAACTATATCGGATCAAGAAAGGGATTTCCTTAGGAAAAAATCTCATAATAAAATTATAGAATATGTACCATACGGAATAGATACTGCATATTATTATTATAATTGGGAGCCTGATAAAGACAAAATAAAAATTTTATTTCTTGGTAATTATGATCACTACCCAAATAGGGAAGCAGTCAAATTTATATTTAAGGAGTTGTCTCCTCGTTTTTTAGACAACAAACAGGTTGAGTTTATCATAGTAGGGAGAAATACAAAGGAAATTAAAAATCTTATCCGCAGTAATATGAAAGTATATGATGATGTAGGTGATGTGAGAAAATTTTACTGGACGTCAACCTTGTTCATTGCCCCAATTTTTTACGGCGGCGGTTTAAGAACGAAAATACTTGAAGCAGCCTCTTGCGGTGTTCCAATTATAATGAGTTCGTTGGCAAATAACGGATTTAATTTTATGGATAAAGAGGAAGTGTTGGTAGCAGAAACAGCTGAAGATTATATTAATATCTTTTACAAAATATTGTCTGAGAAATATTCAAAGTATTTGTTAAAATTGTCAAACAATGCTGCTGAAAAAATAAAAAGTAATTATTCAATTAATTCTATACAAAGTCGTTATTTAAACTATTTAAGCCTCTAATCAAGATATTGTGTAATAAAAGCTAAAGAATAGTAAACGACGACGCTGAGGAAATTTATTTGTCATGGGCTTAAAAAGTTAAAAATATTATTGGCAGATGAGGATAAGAAAATTACTTCAAGAGAATAAACAATTGTGGATTTGGGGAGCTATACTAATACTTTCATTAGTATCAATATATCTAACAAAAAGATTCACTTTTATTTGTGACGATTATGAAATATTGATGAGTTCACAAATTCATCCCTTTCCTTTTTTTTCTGATTGGATACCTGCAAATATTATAAAGTTATCAGCGATAAGTAATCTGGGGATGTATAGACCATTGATTGTTTTAAGTTTTTATGCTAATAATTTAATAAGCAAAAATGACCCCTTTGCTTTTTATATTTTTAATATTTTATTGCATTTGGGGAACACGATATTACTTTATAAAATATTATTGTTAGTATTAAAACTATTTGAATTTTATTCAGAAAAAGTTAAATACTATATTATTGCGGGCACAGCTTTATTCTTTATACTACCTCAGAATTTGATGGATGTTTTCTGGATTTCTGGTAGGACGGACATCATCTGTGAGTTTTTTATTCTAAGTTCGAGCTTATTCTTGATTAGCTACTTTAATAATAAAAACAAAAAGTCTTATCTTATATTATCTATTACTCTTGCTGTCCTTTCCTATATGTCAAAAGAGACAGCGCTTCTTATAAACTTATATGTGCTAATAATAATTCTTATTTATAAGCATACAAAAGGAGAGAACAATCTAAGAATACTTTATCTTCACTTTATTTTGTCTGGCTTATACTTGTTATATAGGTTTATCATATTTCATGGGAGTTTATTAGGCGATTCAAAAATTCCAAATCTAAATTTCTATGAGGCTTTCAAATTTATTATTTATGGCGGCTGGTCATTACTTATCCCTTTTGATATTCTTGATTATTTATATATGCTAAATAATCAACAGTACCTATCGGCACTTTTACTGACTATAGCCGTTTCCACAATTATAGTTATTTTATTTTATTACTTAAGTAAAGTTCTGAAATATCATGAAGGCAAGTTTGTTTTATTATTATTTGCAGTCAGCTTTTTGAGTCTTCTGATTTATTCTGGAAATTTCCCATCAATGAGATTAATGTATGTGCATATTCCATTATTGCTTTTTGCATGTATTATTCTTTTCTATAAAGTGCAAGGACATTCTCATACAAAAATAATTTTCATTACTTTATATTCTGCTATTATCTTGTTTGGAATTAGTAGCTTTTTCTATAGAACAGTTAAAATAAATGATTATTACAAAAAACTATGGAATATTTTACCTTACTCGAAAGAAATTAGTAGTTCTGGTACATATATATTCCCATGCTTATTAAATAGAGTTGGTCAAAATTGTGTAGCGCCGCCATTAAAACTAATGTCCAATATGAAAGCTTTCAATAATTCCAACAGTGATAATCGCATTAATTTTTTCCAGTGTGCAAGGTACGAAACTAGCAGTTTCTCTGAAGTTATGCCAAAATTTTTCTTTAAAACGACAAGTGATTCATCCTTTACAATATCAACTAACTCAAGTGAGTATGTGTTTATACCTTCCAATTATAAAAAATTTGATAAGGCACATTTAACAACTGAATTATACGATTCCTCTATCAGTATTAAACCTCTAAATTTTATTAATCTTTTAGATAGAAAATCCACTAAAGTTATGGTTTACTATAACCTTAAAAAAGATTGGGATAATGTAAAATTTATTTATTGGGTTAGTGGGAACTTTAAGATTATTTCATTCAATAAATTTATGGAAGAACTTAAGCATAATAATTAAATTGAAGACAAAAAAAATAGTAATACAAAATTATTAGAATAAATGTTTGTTGTAAGAAAAACTAGATAAGTTTATATATATTAAAATTTTAAAACTTTGAAAATGAATATTCTCCACCTTCAACCGGAACTAAATATTACGTGCGGAATAAGCAGAATTATTTTAGAAATTACAAAGGGAAAAAATAGCGGCGATCATTATTTTATTGCAACCTTTGGAGGAGATGGATTTGAGAGATTTTTATCCAAAGGGATTACCCCTTTGACACTGGAACATAATAAAAAAAACATAATAAATTTCCCTTTTACTCTCTTTGAAATTTATAACATTTGCAAAAAATATAATATCCATATTATTCATGCACATCATAGATACTTTGATGGCATAGCCTTTTTAGTTTCAAAATTATTAACTGTTAATACAATTACTTCAGTACATAGTTTTGTACTAAAGAAGAAGTTATTCAGTTATCTGTCTAATGAATTTATTGCGTGCAGTGAGGCAGTTGGAAGCCATCTTACAGATTATTTCAGAATTAACAAAAAGAAAATACATGTTATAAATAATTTTATTAATTTGACTGATAAAAAAATAATAGAGGATAAAGGTTACTTGCTAAAAAAACATAAAATATCATACAGCCAGTTTATTATTGGATATATTGGAAGACTTGATGTTCATGAGAAGGGAATCGATATTCTAATTAGTGCTGTTAAGAATTTAAGTAAAAGCAAACCGAATGTACTTTTACTGCTTATTGGAAATGGCAGGGATGAGAATACTATAAGAGACTTATTAGTGAAGTCTACAATTAAATGGAAAATAATAGAACCACAACTGCAAATTTATGATTATTATAACCTGATAGATATTTTTGTTCTGCCATCCCGCATAGAACCTTTTGGAATAGTAATTCTAGAAGCGGGATTAATGAGTAAGCCCGTAATTGCAAGCAAGGTTGGCGGTATCCCGGAAATTATTACTCATGAAAAAGAAGGACTTCTATTTGAGAAAGGAAATGCAATACAACTTTCAGATTTGCTTTTATATATGATGAATAATCAAGAAAAAATAAAAATACTTGGTGAGAATTTATATAAAAAAGTTGTAGATAATTATACTTCCGATAAAGCATTGAGGTTGTATCATGATGTTTACGAGCATATGATGTATGAATAATGTTGACGGTATTTCAATTTTTCGGGTGAAAATATGTCAGTTAGATTACCATTCTATGTTGAAGATAATATCAACAGAAATAAAAAATAATGAGCAAAAAATATTTACTTATGCAACAGCTAATTCTCTAAATTTAATATATAACAATAAAAAACTTTCGGAAATATTCAATCAGTTTGATTATGTCCATCCTGATGGAGTCGGCGTTTATCTCGCTTCAAAAATACTGTATGGTAAAGAAGGATTAAGCGAAAAAATAACAGGCTCTGATTTTTATCCTTTGTTGATCAATAATGCAATTAAAAATAATTGGAAAATATTTTTGTTCGGCGATACAGAAGAAACCTTAAAGAAAGCAATTGAGAAAAATCATGATTTAAAAATATGCGGGACTCAAAATGGTTTTAACTACGACGATGAAGATGTAATTAAAAAGATAAACGGTGCAGGCAGCCAAATTTTAATAGTTGGTCTAGGCTGTCCCAAGCAGGAAATATGGATTACAGAAAATAAGGACAAACTTGACGCCAATATTATTTTAGCCGTAGGGGACGGCATAAAGATTTTTGCTGGTACCAAAAAAAGGGGAGGCAGAGTATTTCAAGCCGTCGGTTTAGAATGGTTAGTAAGATTAGTTAATAATCCTTTAATGATGTGGCAGAGATATTTAATCGGAATTCCATTATTTTTATATAGAGTAATTAAATTTAAATATTTTAATAAAAAATAATATGAAGCAGTCCCTCTACATTTTCCTATGCATGATCATCTGCATTCAAGTTCTAAATGCCCAGGCAAGACATGTTACCACAGTCCAAGGCAACACTTTTTTTATTACGGTAGATTCAAGCACATATAATTTTAGCGATACCGCTAAAGGCAAGTTCATAGTCCGCAATTATTATAATTTTACCAACCCTTCTTCTCCTGGCACATATAAATTGCCGTATAGAAATATTATACTTGCTATTCCGCCTTATTCAAAGCCGGTTATTCAAGTAGTCAATAAACAAGAGACTATTCTACATAATTATGTTCCCGCGACAAATCCTCAGTCTACTTTAACAAACGACTCAACCATAACATTGAAGAATATCGGTTACAAGAACATTGAAAATTATAAACCGCAAAATGTTGTTGAAGCAGCAGGTTATTTTTGGTACAGAGATTTTTATTGTGTTAATCTTAGAATTAATGACTGTTATTTCGATCAGAACAGCTCAAGCATAGTTGAGTATAAAAACCTTAAGCTGTCATTAAGCTTCGCTCAGCCATTAGCACAGTCTTCACCGGTTAAAATTATTTCTGATTATGATAAACAACTGAAGAATCTTATTTACGATTCAGATATTGCCGAGCAGTTTAGAACTTCACCTAAGCTGACCGCAAGCGATTCCACAGGGAACTGGTTTAATTATAGCTCGACTTACGTAAAATTAGGAGTAGTTAACGACGGCTTATTCCGAATATATAAAAGTGATCTCAATAATCTTGGAATAAATGTAAGCGGAATAAATCCAAAAACATTTCAGCTTTTCTTATACGGGAAGGAAGTGCCGGTTTTTGTTAAAGATGAAAACAGCGGAGTATTTTCGGACAGCGACTATATAGAATTTTACGGTACAAAAAATTATCCGCCGATATCTTATAGAACAATTAACGCTCCAAATCAAAATTACAATGAGTACCTTAACAGATATACAGATACTTCAATTTATTTTTTAACATGGGGAAACCAGAACGGCATACGCTCCAACATTGATTCATCTTTTAACGCATCAACATCTGATACTTTGGATTATTATACCCAGTTTCAGCATTATGAAAAAAACACTATGGCGCAAAATCTTTATGATGATGAAGTAGAAAACCAAACGCCTGGATGGATTAGAAACAGAAGCTGGTACTGGACGTGGCTGTTTGTTGGAAAGTCATCATACACATTTCAAGCGCCTAATTTATATCCTAACGAACCGGCTAATTTTTATTTTAAGCTGGTAAGCGCTGGCTCAAGCATTTCTACTAATTCGCATAATGTTATACTGTCTGTAAATAATACCACGCTTGATTCGGAAGTTGTTAACAGATATCAGCAGGTAGTTTTGCACGGAACTTTGAATTCCAACAATTTGATTGCCGGGAACAATCAGCTTTATGTTAGAAACTACGACAACGGAACAACTCCTAATTACTTTGCAATTGATTGGTATGATATTGAATATCCATCTTATTTGACAATGCAGAATGATTCTCTTTATTTCAAAGTAAGCGATGATGCAGCAAGAAAATTTAGGATTATAAAAATCAGCAATGTTACGGATACAAATCTTATTGTTTATAAAGTTAAGCCCAACTTTACGCGAATAATAAATTGTATATTTTCTGCAGGTAATTTATTTTTTACAGATACTGTAGGCGCAGGTGATACTTACATAGTAATTTCACCTTCGAAGATTTTAAAGCCGACTTTTTATTATCAAAAGCAGTTTGCAGATTTAAGAAGCTCAAGTAATCAAGCTGATTATATCGCGATTACGCACCCTGACTTCCTGCAAACCGCAAGCATTTATATCCAAAAAATTTCTTCGCTGTATTCTGTTTCTACCAAGCTAATAAATGTGAATGATATTTATGATGAATTCGGGTTTGGTTTTCCGACTCCTGAATCTATCAAGCTTTTTTTAGAAACCGCATTTCAAAACTGGCAAAGTCCAAAGCCTTCTTATCTTACTTTAATCGGCGACGCAGATTATGATTATAAACATTATGTTTATTTAAGTAGTGGAATTGCCGGCGGAGGAAATTTTGTTCCGTCTTACGGCGACCCGGTGAGCGATAACTGGTACGCAATATGGAATGACAGCACTGTTGCAATTCCGCAAATGATGGTCGGAAGAATTCCGATCGATAATTCCGCGGATTTAGATTATTATTTATCAAAGGTGGAAAATAATTATAACCAGCCTTATGACGAGTTCAACAAAAGATATTTGCTTTTTTCGGGCGGTGATCCAACGGTACCTTATCAAGTAGATCAGCTCAAAGCCGTAAATGATACAATCATCTCTCAGATGATAGCTCCTAAGCCGATAGCCGGGGAGTACGCGCATTTTTATAAGACAGTTACTCCGCCGACAAATTTTGGACCTTATACACCGGATCAAGTACAATCCGCTATTTCTAACGGCGGGGTTTTTATTTCTTATATCGGACACAGCGGCACTGCAACGTGGGACAATAGTATAAATGAAACAACGCAGCTTCAAAACAACGTTGGTAAAAGTTCTTTAATAACCGACTTTGGCTGTTCTACAAACAAGTTTGCTGAGCCTGATATAGTTAGTTTCGGCGAAAGATTTTTATTGAGCAGTACAGGGCAGGCAATTGCGTATCTCGGTAATTCTTCGCTTGGATTTACAACGACAGCAACAACAGTTCCTCCCATATTTTATCATACTCTTTTATTTGATAGCCTGCACCAGGTAGGAGCAACGCATTTGAATACGAAAATTCAAATGTTTAACCAGTACGGTAGCTCTCAGGTATTTAATGTTTTTTCTTATACAAATACTCTTTTGGGTGATCCGGTCATTCAAATAAAAATACCGAACAAGCCAAATTTAGAAATTCAGACTTCCGACATAACAGTTAACAATACGATTACTGAAAATCAGGATTCAACATTAGTAAAGTTTGCCGTGCACAACTTTGGTCTGGCAAATAACGATACTCTGCAAATTGCCGTAGTTCATACGATGCCGAACAAATCTACCGAGACAAAAAATATAACTATACAGATGCCGGAGATTGCCGACACCATAGGTGTGTGGCTGAATATAAAGTCTATGCCCGGAACTCATACTTTTCAGGTTACACTAGATCCTAATAATTATGTTGATGAAATATATAAAAGCGATAATACGGCTCAAGCAACTTTCTTCGTTGCTTCAGAAAGTCTAAAGGATTTAATCGCGTACAAAGTTGAAAACTCAGCACTAAATTTTATTGACGTACTTAATCCGACAATTTATCCGGCGCAGAAATTCAATATTGTAATGCAAACTTCTTTGCAGCCTGATTTTCAAAACTATAACCAGTTTACCGACACTTCCAAGCCTTTTGTCACCAGATTAAGTCTTGCGAATCTTACAGCCGGCAGCAGATATTGGATACGCTATAAAATAGATGATCAGAATTCATTGTTCTCACAGCCCAAATCTTTTTTTAATTCAGGCAATTATAAATTTTATCTTGCCGATTCGTTATCATTTGATAACCAAATAAATCATAGCGCAGGTTTTACGAACGGAAATTTTCATCTTATACAGGACTCAGTTAAATTATCAGTAATTTCTGAAGGCTATAACGCAGGCGCAAGCTGCTCGATAATGATTGACGGTAATAATATTATAGCTAATACATATTTTGCAGGTATGGGAATCGCGGTCTTCGATCAGAATACTTTAGCTTTAGACACAGTAACATATTATCAACTATTTAACCAACCCGCAAACATGACGCAGTTAGTAAATCTTATAAACTCAATACCACAAGGCAGAATTGTAGTTATGGGAGTGTCGGATGATGCCGCAAACAATATAACTTCAGCTTTGAAGACAGCTATAAAAACATTAGGAAGCGCCTTGATTGATTCTTTAAAGTTCAGAGGTTCATGGGCGATAATAGGGCAGAAAGGAGCGCAAAAAGGAACTGTGCCTGAAGGTGTTCAGCCAGCTAACAACACACCGGTAATTCTCGATTCTACTTTTTACTTTCAGTCTTCAACCGGCACGATGATTACAAATAATATCGGACCGGCATCTAAATGGCAGTCATTACAAGTTCTTCAAAATATTTCAGGCGATGGAACTATTGAATATAGACCTGTCGGTATTAAAGCCGACGGTTCAGCGGACACTTTAAATTATCTATCATTAACTAACAACACAGCTGATTTAAGTTTTATAGACGCAAAAAAATATCCGGATATAAAATTAATATCAAATATTCATGCATCTTCAGCAGGTATCTCACCGGTTATAAATTCAGTCGGCATAAATTATACAGCCTTACCTGAGCTTGGCACTAATTATCAAGTAGTTTCTCTTTCGAAAGATTCGGTATTACTCGGCACTAACGAGGAGCTTCAATTTTATGTATATAATAGCGGGGAAGCGGCTGCAGACAGCTTTAACGTGCTTGTAAACATGGTTAATCAAGATGGTTCCAAAGATACTTTGTTAAACCAATTGGTCGACAGTTTAAATCCAGGCAACAATAAACTTTTCAATATAAATTATGTTCCTTTAACGCCTGGCGCCAAAACATTTTCTATCAATATTGATCCAACAAACAAGGTCCATGAAATTTATAAAGACAATAATATTTTCAACAAAACTTTTTCAGTATATATTGATTCTACAACTCTGGTTTCTTCGGCTAGCGTGTCGGTTACTTTTGACGGGAACAATATTTTCAACGGCGACTATGTTTCTTCCGACCCGGAAATTGAGTTTAGATTAAAATACGGCTTCCAGTTTCCTTATAGAGATACAACGCAAATTCACTACCTCATGGACAATAATGAAATATATCATTCGCAGTTGATAGACTCGACAGATTCAATCCACATGATGGTCATTTCAAAAATACGTTATCCGTTAAAAGAAGGTCAGCATGTACTTTCTATTAACGGAAATAACCTTGTAAATCAACCGCAGGATTTGCAGAAGATGTTTTATGTATCGAACGATCTGAAGATTATGAATATTTATAATTATCCCGATCCGTTCAATTCATTCACTTATTTTACTTTTACTTTGACTGAAATACCGGATCAAATGAACATTAGAATTTATACAGTTGCAGGCAGACTGATAAAAGAAATAAATGTTCCCGTCTCAAGCCTGCGAAATAATTTTAATAAAATATATTGGGACGGCAGGGATCAAGACGGAGACCTGGTCGCAAACGGAGTTTATTTCTATAAAATTTATGCAACTCTTTCAAGTAAAACATATTCTTCAATTCAGAAATTAGCGGTTGTTAGATGAGGAAATTCGCTTTTTGTTTGCTTACCTTCGCAATTATTTTTATTGCAAGAGCCGATGCTCAAAAATATATTCTACCTATCGAACTGGCTAATTTTAATTATCAGTTAGTCGACTCCACAGTTTTGTTAACGTGGGAAACAATTACCGAAATTAATAATGTCGGATTTTATGTCGAAAGATATAGTTACCAGGATAGTTCATGGTTGAGTCTTGATTTTGTTGTGGGGGCAACCTTAAGCAACTCTCCCAAATATTATTCTTATACCGATACTTCAGTATTAAAAGGAACTACATATTTATACCGTTTAAAACAGGTGGATAATAACGGCGATTATAAATATTCCGATACGTTAACCGTGGCAGTAATAACAGGAATAAAAAATATTAAAGAAATAACTCCTGCCGGCTTTTCTGTTTCACAAAATTATCCGAACCCGTTTAATCCAAGTACAAATATTCAGATTGCGTTATTTAAAAGCAGCGGAATAAAGCTTAAAGTTTATAACTCGCTTGGCAGAATTATCAAAGAAGAAAATTACGGCGAAAAATCTGCCGGTATTTATACCATCAGCATAAACATGATGAACTTCAGCAGCGGAATTTATTACTATGAAATTACCGCCGGGAATTTTTCTCAAACACATTCGATGATTCTTCTTAAATAATTGATCTTATTATTTCTCGGTTAAGCTCAACTAATTGCAATTCCATAAATTAACTGCTTTTAAATACTCGCAGTTGAAAAATATTTTACTATATTCGTACATCAATTTTTGAAGGATGTGTATATGAAAAAACTTTTTCTCCTAATTCTTTTTGTATTCATTTTTAAGCCCATATATTCTCAAGAGCCGCCATTATATCCAAGACCAGGCGAAGGCATGGTTGACGGCGGACTCGGATTAAACTGGATTGACGGCGAGCTTTATTACAATATCCGGATTATGCCAGAGCTATCACTCGGCAACTGGGGGATGGGTCTGGATTTAAATTTAGATATAAATAAAAACGGAAATATTCGTAAAGAAGATTTTAACGAGCTGTCGGATTATCTTAGCATCATTCGTTATATCCGATACGGAGAGAAACACGATCCGGTTTACATTAAGCTTGGCGCATTGGATTATTACACGCTCGGACACGGAAGCATTGTAGATCAATACAATAACAGTCCAAGCATTGATACAAGAAAAATCGGACTGGTTGCAGATATAGATTTCGGCAGCGCAGGCTTTGAATCGATATACAGCACTTTTGGCGAAGCAGGCGTTACCGCCGCAAGAGTTTATGTAAGACCGTTAAGATCGGCTTTAGCAGATGTGCCAATAATCAGCAATTTAGAAATCGGCGCTTCTTATGCGGTGGATTTTAATAAATACTCTGGGATTATAATTCAACCGTGGTTTGGTTTAGAACCATCTTTTTTACCTGAGGACAAAGGCAGAATGCAAATAGCCGGCGTTGATTTAGGATTGCCGATTGTTCATTCAAGCATGTTTAACCTGGAATTATATTCTGATTATTCCAAGATTATTAATTACGGCAGCGGAGTTGCAACCGGAATCATGGTTGATATGAATGGACTAGGAATTCTTAACGCATCAGCAAAGCTTGAGAGGCGATTCAACCAGGCTCAATACATTCCTTCATACTTTAATTCGCTTTATGAAATTCAAAGATACCAGTATGATACCGCTACTGGAGCTTTTTCGAGCAAAGCAAATCTGCTTGCATCAATGACAAATCCCGATAACGGATACTTTGGTGAATTGGATTTACATTTTATAGGGCTGCTTGATATTATCGGCAGTTACCAGCGTCTTGATAAAACACCGGACAGCGGGGAGCTTCATCTTGTCGCAAATGTTTCTACACAAAATATGCCGATAGTTGTTCGCGGCGGCTATGATAAAATTAATATCGGCGCCGAATCGCAAATCTTCAAAGTCGATAACAATTCATATATGTATTTTGAATTCGGCTACAAACCTCTTCCGTACTTATTAGTTTCTATGCTTTACAATTGGACTTTCGCCCCGATTAGAGACGCTAACAGCAATATAATAGCTTATCAAACTCAAAAGAGAATAGAACCTAAAGTATCTTTTATTTACCCGTTCAATCTGGGGCAATAAAATAAAAGTTTAATTTTTATAAATATATTTCATGAAAGCTGCTTTACAAAATAGTGAGGCAGCTTTTCTTCTTTCTACCAAAAGAGTTACCCGCCGCTTAACAATTTCTTAACATAAGCGTAACCTTCTATTAACATACAGAAATAATTTTCTTTCTATAATTACCGCATCAATTTTCTATTTTTTAACCAGAATAAAATTTAATCAACTATCCAATAACAAATAAAAGAAAGAAATATGAAAAACTTATCAATACTTTTCCTCGCTTTAATGATGTTCGCAGGCTTGGCAAATGCGCAAAGTAAGGGACCTACATTCAGCGGATTAATGTTCGGGGATTATTATTATGTTCTCCAAAATCATGACCAAACACAGAAAAATTTAGCTGCTTTTGAATTCAGGAGAATTTATCTTACAACAGATTATGCTGTCTCTGACGGCGTTTGGGCAAGATTTCGTTTGGAATCCGATCCAACCGCGTCGAACCTAAGCAACGGAAAATTATCAACCATGGTGAAAGATGCTTTCTTAGATATTAAAAATGTCGGTAACGGAGATTTGGTAATAGGTTTGCAGGGAACATGGAACATTAATATGGCAGAAGGAATATTCGGATATAGACCTCTTGAAAAAACAATTCAAGACTTGCATGGAATCAGCGCTTCAAGAGACTTTGGTATTTCTTTAACTCAGAAATTTTCCGACGCATTTTCTACCGGGCTTTTGTTAGGAAATAATACCGGTAACGGCGACTCATTTTTACCAGGCACTGCAACAAACGCAAGCCAGGCAAGATATAAATCAGCTTATTTATTCTTACAGTTCGTTCCAGTTTCAGGATTTACAATTTTACTTGACGGTCAATATGCAGGCGCACCAGCTTCAAAATACGCGAAGACCGGCGATGTTATTGTAAATTATATGACAAAAGAATTCGGCTTAGGAGTTCAAGGATTTATAAACGCAGTAGATCACGGAGAATCAAACGGTTCAACAATGGTTAGAAACGGCATAAGCTTTAACGGCTGGTTAGGACTAACAGATGAACTTCGTTTGGTAGGAAGATTTGACAGCTTTGATCCAAATACAACAGTCCGCGGCTCAATTGCAAACAGCTCGCAGAATTTTATTCTCGGCGGTCTTGATTGGGCTTTCAGAAAAAACATTCACTTTATGCCTAACGTAGAATTGACTCATTATGCTTATTCAGACGCAAGCGGAAACGCCGCTAAGGATGATCTTTTAGCAAGAGCGACTTTCTTTTTCAGCTTTTAATAAAAAAAATATTTAATTATTTATTTATATTTACCATAGGAGTATGTATGAAATTCAAAATTCTTTCCATCGCAATAATGATTGCAGCGGCTTTTTCTATGTCGTCATTTGCGCAAACAAGACTAACCGGTGCAGGATCAACATTTGATTACCCAATTTTTTCCAAATGGTTTGATACATATAATAAAATGACCGGTACACAAATTAATTATGCTTCAATCGGAAGCGGCGGCGGAATACAGCAATTAACAGCAGGCACAGTTGATTTCGGCGCGTCGGACGCACCCTTAACAGAAGAGCAAATGAATACATTCAAAAACAAAAGAGGAACCGACGTTATCCATCTCCCAATAATTATGGGCGGTGTTGCTATTACATATAACCTTCCTTCGGTCGGGCAGGGAATAAAGCTTGACGGTGAGGCTCTTGCGGATATTTATCTCGGCAAGATAACAAAATGGAACGATCCGAGACTTGAAAAACTAAACCCGGGCAGAAATCTTCCTAATAAATCAATCTTAGTCGCACACCGTTCGGAAGGCAGCGGAACAACGTTTATCTTTACAAGCTACTTATCAAAAGTTAGTCCGGAATGGGCGAAGAAAGTCGGCAATAGTATTTCCGTTAATTGGCCTGTTGGTCTTGGCGCAAAAGGAACCGAAGGCGTCGCAGGAATTATCGCACAAACTGAAGGAGCTATCGGTTATATCGAATTAGCTTACGCTAAACAGAATAACTTACCTTATTGTGTTATGAAAAACAAAACCGGAAATTTTATTGAAGTAAATTTCAATACAGTATCAGAAGCAGCAGCCGGAGCTTCCAAGCATATGCCGAGCGATTTGCGCGCAGTTATTACAAATGCAGACGGAAAAGATTCATACCCGATTTGCGGATTCTCATGGATCGTAGTTCCAAAAGATATTAAAGATTATAGTCATGCCGAAGCTCTTGTTAAGTTCTTAAAATGGGCTGTAACAAAAGGTCAAGCAGACGCAACGAGTCTTTATTATGCTCCGCTACCGAAGCCTGTTCAGAAATTGGATCTGGAAAAGATCGCAATGATAACCAGCAACGGTAAAAAGATTAAATAATTTTTAGTCCAAATGAAATTTTATGAATGAAAATGCAGAATTAACAAAAGAATATTTTGAAAAAAGAAAACGGAGTACAAAAACTTCTACATTCATAAAGAAACTACTTGGAAATAAAAACCCCGGGGATTTTATTTTTGAAAGACTAACATTGCTATTTGCGGTGTTAGTCTTTCTTTTAGTTTTATTTATGGCGTGGGAGATGTATTCTCATTCCATACTTTCCATTAAAAAATTCGGTTTTCATTTTTTAGTAACATCCGTATGGGATCCTTTTAATGAAGTATTCGGAGCATTGCCAATAATATACGGTACAATAGTATCGTCGGTTCTTGGGCTGCTTATAGCAGTTCCTTTAGGAATTGGCGTTGCTGTTTTTCTTTCGGAGATAGCTCCAGGCTGGCTTGAGAAGCCGCTTTCCTTTTTAACTGAACTGCTGGCTGGCGTACCGAGCGTAATTTATGGTCTGTGGGGAATTTTTGTTTTAGTGCCCTGGGTAAGAGATTCTGTAGAACCGTTTCTGCAAAATTCATTTCCTAATTCCCCTTTCTTTCAAGGAGCCGCTTATGGATTCGGAATGTTAGCAGCGGCAATAATTCTTTCTATTATGGTGCTCCCAATTATTTCTTCTATCTCAAGAGATATTTTAAAATCTGTTCCAAACACACAACGGGAAGCAGCTTATGCTTTAGGAGCGACAAAATGGGAAGTTACTAAAATAGTCATAGGAAATGCTAAATCTGGATTGCTTGGCGCCATCATGCTTGGGTTAGGCAGGGCAATCGGCGAAACAATGGCGGTAACAATGGTAATAGGCAACCGCCCTCAAATATCAGCTTCTCTATTTGATCCTTCATACACAATGGCGAGTGTGCTTGCAAATGAATTTACAGAGGCTACTTCGGATTTATACCTAAATGCGCTTATTGAACTTGCGCTTGTTTTATTTATAATTACAATATTGATAAATATTCTTGCACGATTGCTCGTGTGGAGTACTGAGAGAAAATGGAAATCAAATCCAGCTTAAATAAAATATCGTTGTACAGAAGAAAAATTACTAATGTAATTATGCTGTCTCTTTCATTTTTGTCGGCATTATTAGCATTAGTGCCGTTAATATTTGTTTTCTATTATACAATATCAAAAGGGATAGCGCATTTAGATTTAAATTTTTTTACTAAGCTTCCAACGCCGATCGGCGAGCCCGGAGGAGGCATGGTAAACGCGATAGTAGGCACTTTGATATTAGTAGGAATCGGCGGAGCAATAGGAATACCGGTAGGAATTTTATCCGGTACATATTTATCGGAATTCGGTCATAACAAATTCGGATCATTAGTCAGGTTTCTTACAGATGTATTAAGCGGCGTGCCGTCAATAGTTGTCGGCGTGGTCGCATATACTTTAGTGGTTCTTCCGATGAAACATTTTTCCGCTTTTGCCGGAGGAGTAGCTTTAGCAATCTTAATGATCCCGACAATAACCCGCACCACTGAAGAAATGATAAAGCTTGTTCCTCAATCATACAGAGAAGCGGGGCTTGCTCTTGGCATTCCTAAGTGGAAAACAACTGTTCTTATAATTTTAAAGACAGCATGGAAAGGAATAGCTACCGGAATTTTACTCGGACTTTCAAGAGCGGCTGGAGAAACCGCGCCGCTGTTATTTACTGCGCTTGGCAATAGGTTCTGGTCGACAAACGTATTCCAGCCGATGGCTTCTTTAACGGTTTATATTTACGAGTATTCAACAGCCCCTTTTAAGGATTGGAACGATCAAGCGTGGACAGCGGCGTTGGTGTTAATTTTATTAATCTCAGTTTTGAGTTTAATATTTAGAATAATTACAAGATCAAAATATAAAGTTTAAGGAAAAATCATAGGCATAATTGATTATGACGGTTGAAATAGATACACAGAATTTAACGCAAACACACGTTAAACATCATGCCGAAGAAGTCAATCAGATCAAGATATCTGTAAAGAATCTTGAAGCGTATTTCGGAAAGAATAAAGTTTTAAAGAATATAAGCCTTGATATTCCTGAGAGAAAAGTGGTCGCAATTATAGGTCCTTCAGGCTGCGGCAAATCTACTTTCCTGAGATGCATAAACAGAATGCACGAAGTTGTAGGAGGAAAAATAACAGGCTCAATTACGCTTGACGGTGAAAATATAATGGATACGGACCCGGTGCTGATAAGGACAAAGATCGGGATGGTATTTCAAAAGCCAAACCCTTTTCCTACAATGTCGATTGCTAATAATGTTGTAGCCGGTTTAAAGCTGAACGGATTCAGAAATAGGAAGAAGCTTAAGGAAATAGTAGAAAAAAGCTTGAAGCAAGTTGCGCTCTGGGATGAGGTTAAAGATAATCTAAATGATTCAGGAGCAAATATATCAGGCGGTCAGCAGCAGCGTTTGTGCATTGCAAGAACCATTGCCGTTAATCCCGAAGTTATTTTAATGGATGAACCCGCAAGCGCGCTCGATCCGATCTCAACAACAAAGATTGAAGAGCTTATCTTCGAGCTGAAGAAAGAATATACAATTGTTATTGTTACTCATAATATGCAGCAGGCTGCGAGAGTAAGCGATTACACGGCGTTTTTTTATATGGGCGAATTAATTGAATATTCCGAGACAAAGAAAATGTTTGTCGCTCCTGAAAAGAAACAGACTGAAGATTATATAACCGGAAGATTTGGATAAACAGCAAGAATAAGTTTAAGTTCAAGAGTAAGCGACAAATAGATATAAGTTTTTTTATTAAGGATAAAGAAGATGGAAAGACATTTTGAAAAAGAGCTTGACGAATTAAAAACCACCATTAATAAAATGGCGTCGATTGTTGATGAACAGGTTGAGAACAGCTTTAAAGATATGGAAGATCCTGAAGTAAGATTATTCAAGGATGTAAAGCAAAGAGACAGGGAAGTAGATGCTTACGATAATTTAATCATGGCTCAGTGTGAAAACCTGCTTGCATTATATCAGCCGGTAGCAACCGATCTGCGCTTTATTCTTACTGCCATTAAGATCGACAGCCAGCTTGAACGCTGCGGCGATATAGCCGTCAATATTGTTCAAAGGGTAAAGAAGACAGACAACTTTAGAAACATTATCAGCCAAACCGATCTGCCTGAGATGGCAAAAATTGCCCGTGAAATGGTTAAGGACGCAATTACTTCTTTCATTAACCGCGATGTTGAGCTTGCAAAAACAATATGGAAAAAAGACGATATAGTCGATGACTTCAATAAAAAAATATTCAAGCAATTGGTTGATATGATCCAGTCAAATCCCACTCTTGCCGAAGTATGTTCGCACTTAGTTGTACTGTCCAGGCAAATAGAGCGCCTTGCCGATCACGCGACAAATATTTCCGAAGATGTTGTCTTTTTAGTTGAAGCGGAAATTATTGCGCACAAAAAGAAGCTTTCAAATTTCCAATTGCCGGGAGAAGAAACCACCGTACACTAAATTCTTGAAGATAAAAATAGCTTTGGCTAAAACACTGCTTTATGTTAAATCGCTTCAAACGTTTTCTTCCAGGAATTTTTCTAACCCACTAACTTTATGAAATACATAATCGCTGTTAAGCGTTAAAACTTTTTCCGCAGCATAGCTGTCCCACAAAGCCGAAGCGACTTTAACGCCCGCTGAACGAGCCGCGTAAATATCCTGCGGCAGATCGCCGATCATTAAAACTCTTTCTTTATCCAGTTCATATTTATTGAGGAAATTAATAATGCCTTCGGCGTTAGGCTTATGGTTTACTACATCATCGCCGGTAATTATCATATCAAAGTATTTAGCAACGCCGAGCTTCAGCAATGTAATGTCTGCCGCTGTTCTGCCTTTGCCGGTAAAGATTGCGGTAAGAACATTGCGAGACTTCAACAGCGAAAGAACTTCTTTAATTCCCGGATAGAGCTTTGCTAGATGGTGATTGTCCGAATAAAAATTATAGTAATCACTCTTAGCTTCTTCAAATTTATCTTTACCCCATTCCTTTAAGATAACATCTTCAGGCGGACCAAAGTTAGACGCTATCTCCGCATCGCTTAATGTTCTGCCTAAATATTTTTCACCGACTTTTCTGAATGAAGCGAAGATAAGCTTATGCGTTGATGTAAGAGTTCCGTCTACATCGAAAATTATTCCGTCAAAGCTTTTCATTTTCTCATCAAATAAATTTTGCTGTACAAATTTATAAAAAGCTCTGCTAATAAATGGTGACAGGTTATAAATGAATAGAAAAATCATGGGCGAATTTCTTCGCCCGGAAAGAATTAATCTTTTTTATCTTTAGTCATGAAAGGTGTAAGGAGATCAATAGGAACAGGGAATATGATTGTAGAATTTTTGTCCGATGATATTTCAGTTAGAGTCTGCAGAAATCTTAACTGGATTGCGACAGGGAATTTGCCGATAATTTCGGCTGCTTCGGAAAGCTTCTGGCTTGCCTGGAACTCGCCTTCGGCGTTGATAATTTTAGCGCGTCTTTCTCTTTCAGCCTGCGCTTGAATAGCTATTGCGCGCTGCATCTCGATCGGCAGATCTACCTGCTTAACTTCAACCACTGAAACCTTTACTCCCCAGGGTTCGGTTTGCTCGTCAATAATCTGCTGAAGCTCTCTATTGATCTTTTCACGTTCAGATAAAAGCTCATCAAGAGTTGACTGCCCGATTATACTTCTTAACGTAGTCTGTGAAATCTGCGAGGTAGCCGAATAATAATCTTCTACTTCCACAACTACTTTTTCAGCCTGCACAACACGGAAATAAACAACCGCATTTACCTTTAAGGAAACGTTGTCCTTAGTAATAATATCCTGCGGCGGGACATCCATTACAATTGTTCTCAAGCTTACCTTCACCATTCTATCTACCATAGGAATTAAGAATATTAAGCCGGGACCTTTTGCGTCTATCAATCTTCCCAATCTAAAAACAACGCCGCGCTCATACTCACGAAGTATTCTTATCGAGTTGCTCAAGATAAAGAGTACAAAGAAAACGATTATAAAAAAGAAAACAGAAATAGTATCCATTTAAAGCCTCCTTCTCCGAATAAAATTATTCGGCTTTACGAATTAATAATTTAAGATTAGAGATTTCAGTAACAATAATTTTTTCTCCTTTAGAGATATTTCCTTCAACGCTTTCCGCGCTCCAGATTTCGCCGTGGACTCTTACCTGTCCCTTCGGAGTTAAATCAGAGATAGCCTCACCGGGGGCATTTAACAAGCCTTCGACACCGGTTTTAGGCTTTAACCTTTGCGCCTTTATTCCGTAGCCGATAGCGAATGCAAAGAAACCGAGAGTTAATGCCGCAACAAGGATGATCAACTCCCATGAAATATCAATACCGCCAAGCGTCGCGTTTGTATTTATTAACATAAATGATCCGAGGACTAAAGAGACAACGCCTCCGACAGTTAATATACCGTGGCTTACAATTTTAATCTCAAGAACGAAGAGAATAATTCCAAAGATTATTAGAGCAAGTCCGGCATAATTAATCGGCAGAGTGTTCATCGAATAAAAAGTTAGGATTAAACATATTACTCCAATTACTCCGGGGAATATAGCACCGGGATTATACAGCTCAAACAAAAGTCCGAACGTGCCGAGCATAAATAATATATAATAAATATTCGGATCGCTTAAGAGACCAAGCAGCTTTTGCTGAAGGCTCATATCAAGGTAAATAATTTTAGAGTCTTTAGTATGAAGAATGCCGGTGCCGCTTTCGGTAGTAACTGTCCTGCCGTCAACTTTATTAAGAAGATCATTCACGTTATTTGCGATGAGATCAATAACGCTGTCTTTAAGAGCTTCCGTTTCCGTAATTGAAATGCTGTTTCTAACGGCGTCTTCCGCCCACTTAACGTTTCTATTTCTTTTTTCGCTTATTGATCTTATGAACGCCGCGGCGTCGTTGGTAACTTTCTCAGTCATAGTTGAATCCATTTTCCCTTCAAGCGAGACCGGGTGAGCGGCGCCTATATTAGTGCCGGGAGCCATCGCGTCGATGTTTGCCGACAGTGTAATAAACACGCCTGCCGAAGCCGCGCGCGAGCCTTGAGGAGCTACGTAAACAATTATTGGTACCGGAGAGCGAAGGATGCTTGAAACGATATCTCTTGTGGATTCTAAAAGTCCGCCAGGTGTATTTAACTTTAGAACCATGCATTGAGCATTCTCTTTAACGGAATACTCAATACCGGATTTAATATAATCCGAAGCAGCCGGGTTGATTGCTCCGTCAAGTGTTAATACAACTACATTCTGGGACTGACAAAATACTTGTGCAGTGAGAATCAGAAAAAATAGCAATGTAAATAATCTTTTTGTCATGCGAACCCCGAACAATATTCGGTATTAACTTATGCAAAATATGAAAGCCATGCAAGCTTAATAAGATTATTATGTAATTATCATATTGTTAGTTGTTACACTTTAAAAAGAAGATGGTTTTGCTCAAATAACTCTGCGTTCCCCGCGGGCTCTCTGCGATCTCAGCGTGAAGCCCTTGTTGTTTCTCGCAGAGGGCGCGGAGAACCCGCGGAGCGCGCGGAAAAAGTAAGTTTAATAATGTTGCGTTCTCTGAGTCAATCTCTTTATTTGATAGTCAAAACAATCCGAAATAGCAAACCGGTGTATATTTTTTTATTTAACAAAAACCCCTGGCTGCCTTATTACGGAATTGAGTGGTAAAGCAAATTTTGTGTTTTGCTCATATCCATAACTCCGGGATGCGGCAAAAAATAGTTTTTGTTGGCACATGGAACTCCGGGATGTAGCAAAAAAGAGAATTTGCTCATACTTGGAACTCCGGGATGCAGCAAAAAATAGTTTTTGTTGATACCTGGAACTCCGGGATGTGGCAAAACGTAGGTTTTGTCGATACCAGGAACTCCGGGATGCCGCAAAACGTAGGTTTTGTTAGTACATGGAACTCCGGGATGCCGCAAAACGTAGGTTTTGTTGGTACATGGAACTCCAGGATGCAGCAAAACGTAGGTTTTGTTGGTACATGGAACTCCGGGATGCCGCAAAACGCAGGTTTTGTTGGTATATGGAACTCCAATGACGCAAAAAGCCCAAAACGTTATATAATCAATTCATTTAGAATCCGTAAGTTCAAATTTACCATAGCGCATTTGAAAAATGGGGAATTGGCGATAAATTATCACATCTATTTGCGGAAATTATTAGAACCCGGAATGAAAATAAAATTTGATAGAAAAAACTTCACGAACGAAGAGTTAGTTGAATTTTATAACCAGCTTCTTCTGCCGAGACTAATTGAAGATAAAAAATTAAAGCTGCTCCGCCAGGGAAAAATAACTAAGTGGTTTTCCGGCATGGGGCAGGAAGCTATTTCAGTTGGCGCGGTAATGGCGATGGAGGAGGACGAATTTATACTTCCCATGCACAGGAATCTCGGCGTATTTACCGTAAGAAAGTTAAAGCTGCATAAATTATTTTCGCAGTTCCAGGGAAAGGAGGACGGCTATACAAACGGAAGGGACAGGTCATTCCACTTCGGAAGCAAGCAGCATCATATAGTTGGAATGATCTCGCATCTCGGTCCGCAGCTTGCCGTTGCGGATGGAATCGCGCTATGGCATCTGCTTAAGAAAGAAAAGAAATGCACGCTTGTTTTTACCGGCGAAGGCGGCACGAGCGAAGGAGATTTCCATGAGGCGCTTAACGTTGCGTCCGTTTGGAATCTGCCGGTAATCTTTTTAATTGAAAATAACGGTTACGCTATTTCTACCGCGGCTAATGAGCAATATAATTGCAAAAATTTGGTGGATAGAGGAATAGGCTACGGGATTGAGGCAGTTCAAATAGACGGCAACAATATTCTTGAGGTTTACTCCGCTATAAAAGAACACGCTGAAGATATCCGGAAGAGTCCGCGCCCGGTTTTAATAGAAGCAATTACATTCAGAATGCGCGGGCACGAGGAAGCTTCGGGCACGAAATATATTCCTAAAGATTTGCTTAATGAATGGGCGGAAAAAGATCCAGTGGATAATTATGAATGCTTTCTTAAACAGGAAAAAGTAATCAACGAAGATTACATAAATCATCAAAAAGAAAAATATAAAATACTTATTGATAAAGAATGGGAGATAACAGACACGCAGCCGGAAATCATTCCGGACGCTATGAAAGAGATTAATGATTTGTACGCGCCGTTTCATCAAGAGGAAATAAAACCTTCACTGCAGAGAAAATCCCAGAAGAAATTTATTAATGCGATAAGCGATGCGCTAAGCGAAAGCATGAAAGAATTCCCGGATTTAATTTTAATGGGACAGGATATTGCGGAGTACGGCGGCGTATTTAAAGTTACAGAAGGATTCGTAGAGAAGTTTGGTAAAGACAGAACACGGAATACTCCGATATGCGAGTCGGCAATAATCGGCGCGGCGCTTGGATATTCTATCCGCGGGGGGAAATCTGTTGTTGAAATGCAGTTCGCGGACTTTGTTACGAGCGGATTCAACCAGGTTGTAAATAATCTTGCAAAGACATACTACCGCTGGAAGCAGAACGCGGATGTTGTTATAAGAATGCCCGCCGGCGCTGGAGTGAATGCCGGTCCATTTCATTCACAGTCAAATGAAGCGTGGTTTTTTCATACGCCGGGATTAAAGATAGTTTACCCGTCTTCGCCGTATGATGTCAAAGGGTTGTTGAACGCGGCTATTGAAGACCCGAATCCCGTAATGTTCTTTGAGCATAAACTTTTGTATAGGTCGGTCACGGAAGAAATTCCTGATGATTACTACACCGTTGAAATAGGCAAAGCGAAATTACTATCGGAAGGCGAAGACGCGACTGTTATTACTTACGGGATAGGAGTGCATTGGGCAAAAGAAATTCTGCTTGAAGAGAATATCTCCGCCGACTTGATCGATCTAAGGACTTTGCTTCCGTGGGATAAAAAAACCGTTGAGACGAGCGTGAAGAAGACCGGCAAAGTAATTATACTTCATGAAGACTGCTTGACGGGCGGAATCGGCGCGGAAATATCAGCATGGATAATGGAAAATTGTTTTGAATATTTGGACGCGCCTATAATCCGGTCCGCGAGCCTTGATACGCCGGTTCCATTTGCAGCCGCACTAGAAAAAAATTTTCTTCCCAGGGAAAGGTTTAAGCGGCAGTTAAAGAAACTCATATCTTATTAAGAAGGCGCGTTCATTAGTGTAAAAATTTTTCCGGTCAGGTATTATTATCCGAAACTAAGTCTTACCTTCAAGCGTATAAATTCCGTTATTTAATCTAAAAACAGCATCATTTAATATTCTCTTAACCGCAGCCGCATCAAAAAAACATCTATTCATATAAGCGGGTAATCTTTAATGTGAGCTAAATTATTGCAATAAAAGTTTATAAGAGGTAGCTTCACAAAGTGTTCGTTAAGGGTGGTTCTAAATAAATTAACTTAATAAACATTACCCAACAATTACAGGAGGGTTCATGAAAACGACCAAGTTTTTGCTAATTGGTTCCTTTCTATTCATTGCTGCATGTTCTACATTGATCTTAAAGCCGGCAGATTTTGCATGGCCCGTTGAATCCGTACTTAACGTAGACAACAACGGTAAGGTGGACATCCAGCGTTATTCAATCAACTTTGACGCGCGTGAATTATTCCTTAAAGAAACAGGCGATTCACTCGGTTACCAAAACCAGCAGCTTAGAGTAATCCGGAATTCAAACGGGTATTACTTTATGGTTGCCAACAATTTTAGGAACGTTTATGTATTTAATAACGATGAAGGAACGTTCCGGCTGGAAAAGAAAATTGAAATATCGGGTAAAACAGGAATTCAAAATCCTGCTTTCAACCAGAGACCGCCGTTCATCGAGCTTGTTTACGGTGAGAACGGCAGCAGCAAAGTTAATCTAACAGAGAAGGGGATAGCGAAGGAGGAAACAAAATGAAAAAGATGAATTTATTAATCGTGATATTTTCTGCGGTATTATTGTCCAGTTATATAAGCTTTGCGCAGCAGGATTATCAAACAGTGCAAAATTTTAAAGCTAAGGTAAAGCAGATAGACCAGGCTATCCAGAGCGCTTCTACCGCCGATCAGCTAAATCAAATTAAAAGCCAGATCGATCAGCTTAGCAGCGATTACAGCTCTAAGAAAGACCTGTTAGATAAGAGTCTTTACCCGGATGATTTTAACGGCTCAATTACTAAATTGAATGACGCGCTGACGCTCAGGCAGGGAGACTTCGGTCAAATTACAAATCTGCAAACTCAAGTTACTCAGCTTCAAGCCCAAATAGATACGCTGAACAAAAAGAATTCCGATCTGTTAGACCAGCTGCAGCAAGTACAAACGCAGGATAAAACAAATATCGCAAAGCTTAATAAGATCATCGCCGAGCTAAGATACTCGCTTGTAAAAAGAGACAGGCTGATAATGTCAATGATAGACAGCCTGATGCCTTCGAATCTTATAGGAAATGAAAATCTAACAAACAGCGAGCAGCAGAAAATATTTTCCAGGACAAAAAAGTTAGATATGATTTCCAACATTAAAAAATCTATTGATGATAATATTAAGTTCCTCAGCACCGCCGCATTAACTCCGAACGACCTGAATTCAATTAAACAGCAGCAGCAGCAATTTAAGAAGATGTGGAACACTGTCGGACCGCAGATAATCGGTATTTATTCAAGGCGGCATGAAGACGTTAAAAACTTGAAAGACATTGACGCCGACCTTATTTCATGGGATAACGCTATAATGCAGGAAGCATGGAACTCTATTAATCAAAGCTTTGCCGTACACGGAATTATTCTAAACCAATTTTCAAACGGCGAAGAATTTACACAGTCTTTGTCTTCATTTATTAATGACGAAATACAAAACGCAAGCTCAAACCAGGAAGAATCTAAGGCAAGCTATCACGTTTTTGTTGATACCGTCTGGACGGCGAATGTTAAACCAAACTGGCTTCCGTTCCTTGAGGACAACCAGTTGATTACATCGTCTCAGACAAGCACTATCGAGGCTAAAATTGCTCAATGGAAAAGTGTAGCAGTTGCCGGATCATTTTCATGGCTGTACATCGTTGTTCCGCTGCTGCTTATAATAATTATTGTTATAATCGTAAAAATGAGATCATCTAAGAATAAGCAGATAAACGTTGAGAAAGAAATCTGACACGAATGATTAAAAAAAAGCCGGTGTTAAACCGGCTTTTCTATTATTCATAAGGAGGATAAATTATTTTCCCCAATCAGGAATTCTGCCCGGCGTCCACGGAGCGCCTTTGGATTCCATTTCCTTATCTAAATTTTTAAGATCAACATCAACCAAAGTTTTAAGCTTTGAAAGGACGGGCGAGAATAATTCTCCGGCATTGTTAAAATTATCTTCGTCTGTTTTAGTCGGCGCGGAAGTAGACTGCCATTCGTCTCCGATAATAGTCTGGACTCTATCAACGATAGAAGGCGGGACATTAATATTTCTATCGATCAAGCTTTTGTCGCCTGTAAGCTGCCGGATAATTTCCGCTGTTTGCGCGTCAATTGAATCGGCTTTGTTCAGCATATCGACAGCGGCATCCGGCGTATTCTGCAGAGCTGTCTTAATTAGTTTTATTCTTCCCGAAACATCATTAGCAATATTAACCGCGCCCATAACCGCTCTGTTTAATTCAAAAACTTTTTCCTGGAAAGCCGCAAGCGCATTTCTATCGGATTCCGGCAATGAAGAATTGCTCAGAACTTTTGCGGTAAATTTTTGAGGACCATTCAACTGAGTTATTACTCCATCAACACATTTAGAAAGAACAACGGAATAATTACCCGGAGGAACAAGCATACCGCCAGCTTTATTTGAAAACTCTTTACCCGCTGTTTTTATAGGATCAGTCGAAGGGCAGCGCAAGTCCCAGGTAATTCTATGAATACCGGCGTCGGCTTTGGCGGTTAATTTTCTAACAACATTTCCCGCGTCATCATAAACGGTAAATAAAAGATACGGAACGGGTTCGTTATCCTCCTGACGGAGCTCTTCATTTGATGGGAAGGGAACAGGTTTATCTTCTTTAATTAATTTTTTTTCTTCTTCCCGGCGGATTTCTTTTTTAGTCTTGATTGATTCCTTTAAATAATAAGTAAACTCAGCCCCGAAAGGCGGATTGCTTGCGGTATAATACGCAGCGCCTTGAGCAGCCTTGCCGTTATCGCCAAGCGGCTGCGAAGGAATAAACATCCACGGATCTTTTACCGGGAAAAGTAAACTTTTGTTCTGTAATGAATCGGTTGTTATATCTCTGAGAGGCGAATAATTATCGAGTATATAAAATCCTCTGCCGAAAGTAGCAAGCACGAGATCGTTTTCTCTTTCTTGAATCGCGAGATCCATTACGGCGATAGTAGGCAATTTGCCTTTGAGCTGAATCCATTTTTCGCCGCCGTCAATTGTAAAGAACAACCCGAATTCAGTTCCGGCAAAAAGCAAATTAGGATGTTTATAATCTTGAATTACCGTATGCACATATCCATTTTTCGGAAGATCGCCTGCAATCGACTGCCATGTTTTGCCGCCGTTATCGCTTTTCAAAATATACGGAGTAAAATCATTTCGTTTGTGATTGTCAAAAGCAGCGTAAACCGTATTTGCATCAAAGTTGGAAGCTCTTAAACAACTTACATAAGTTGTTTCGGGCACGCCCTGAAATTTATCATACTTAACCCATGTTTTGCCATCGTCATTAGTAACGCTGATTTGTCCATCATCGGTGCCTGTATAAATTGTACCTTCTTTCAAAGGAGATTCTGCAAGAGAAACAATGCTGCCGTAAAAAGAAGTTGAAGCGTTCTTCTCAACCGCGTCAACGCTCCAGATTCTTCCCATAACTTTAAGCTTGTCACGGTCGATTTGTCTTGTTAGGTCGCCGCTGATTTCTTTCCAGCTATTACCTTGATCAGTGCTTTCAAATAATTTGTTTGCACCGAAATATAACTTCTCATGATTGAAATGGCTGATGATTAAAGGCGAGTCCCAGTTCCATCTGAACGGAGCTTCGCCGGCAGAAGGCTGAGGCTGTATGCCAAGCTGCTCGCCGTTTTTTCTATCGTATCGAACCAGCACGCCGTACTGAGATTCCGCATAGACAATACTTGGATCTTCCGGATCAATCTTAGAAAAGAAACCGTCGCCGCCGGTAGTAACGAACCAATCTGAATTAACAATTCCGGAAGCGCTTATAGTTTGCGATGGACCGCCGAGACTGTTGTTGTCCTGTGTTCCTCCGTATACATAATAAAATGGTTTCGTGTTGTCCGCATCAACATTATAGAATTGCGTTACGGGCAGATTACTTTTGAAAAGCCAATTAACGCCGCGGTCATAACTTTCATAAATTCCGCCGTCGCATCCTACAAGATAATAATTTGTATTATCCGGGTTAATCCATATCGCATGATTATCTACATGTTTGTCTTTTTCTCCTAACGGTTTAAATGTTTTTCCGCCGTCATCCGATACATGGAGATAAGTATCCATCGCATAAACTCTATCAACATCCTTCGGGTCGCAATAAATTTCATTATAATATTGGGGACTCGTAGTCATATAGCTTGATCTTTTTTCCCACGAAGCGCCTCTATCGGTTGAACGGAATACTCCGCCGTTATCTCCTTCTGCTTCGATGATGGAATAGAGAACGTCCGGGTTAACGGGAGAAATTGCAAGCCCGATTCTTCCAAGATCAACTTTAGGAATTCCGTTAGTTAATTTATCCCATGTTTCTCCGGCGTCTGTTGATTTGTAAATCGCAGATTCAGGACCGCCGTCAATTAAAGTAAAAACATGGCGGCGTCTTTGGTAAGCCGAAGCATATAGAACTTTATTGTCGCGGGGATCCATCACTAAGTCGCTGACGCCTGTATTATCGCTGATAGTAAGAATAGCTTTCCATGTTTTGCCTGCATCGGTTGTTTTGTATAATCCGCGGTCTCCGCCGGAAGCCCAAAGCGGACCCTGAGCGGCAACATAAACAACACCGGAATTTTTTGGATCAATAATAATTTTGCCAATGTGCTGCGAAGATTTTAATCCCATATTCTTCCACGTATTGCCGTCATCTTCGGAGCGGTAAACTCCATCGCCATAGGAAACGCTTCGCTGGCTGTTGTTCTCGCCTGTACCAACCCAGATTACATGAGGATTATTTGGATCCATAGCGATACATCCAATTGAAAAAGAACCTTCGTGATCGAATACCGGCTTCCAGGTAGTTCCGTCGTTATTGGTTTTCCAGACACCACCGGAAGCTGTGGCTACATAATATTCGGCTGGATCAGCAGGGTTAACCGCGAAATCACTAATTCTTCCGGATGTTAAAGCCGGACCAATACACCTAAGTTCCAGCCCGCTAAAAGTAGATGCATTCAACGGATCGTTTTTAGATTGATTCTTCTGAGCATAAATAAGCACCGGCAGGAAAAGAACAAAAATGAATGAAAGAAATTTAGCAAGCTTCATTTTACACCTCTATGAATTGATTAAAGTGAATTTGTGATTGGTCAGAATAATATTGAAAGAGACAAAGATGCATTTTGAAATATAGGTTAAACCGAACGTAAATAATTAGTAGTTTATGCGGGCGTGAAGTTATAGAAAAAATTTTTGCCATTCAACTTTATGAAACTCTTTAAATTCCGCAGTGTGCCGTATATCCAACTTGATAATTAACATGTGATGTTTTCTGCGGCTGTTTTACTTAATGAAAAAGATTAAATTTGTATAAGCGTTAAATGAGTCGAAACAGAGAAATGAAAATGAATGCATTAACAGATGAAATCGAAACGACCAAGCTTGTTATAAAGAATATGGTTTGCGGCAGGTGTATAAAGGTTGTTAAAGAAGAACTGGAAAAGCTTGAACTTGATATAAGAAGCATTTCTCTCGGAGAAGTTATTGTCTCAGGAAGCATAAAAAGTCTGCCGATAAATAAAATAAAAACTGTGCTTGAGGAAAACGGCTTTGAACTAATTGAAGATAAAAAAGCAAAGACGATAGAGAAGATAAAGCTTATCGTATTAAAACTTGTAAGAGACGAAGAGATAGTTAATCGTCATCCGATTAATTTTTCAGATTATATATCAAGAGAATTGAATCTGGATTATCCGTACCTAAGCTCACTTTTTTCTTCGGTAGAAAATATCACCATCGAGCAATTTATTATCCTGCAGAAAGTCGAACACGCGAAAGAATTGTTAAAATACGGGGAACTTACTTTAAGCGAGATCGCGTACAAGATCGGCTACAGCAGCGTACAGCATCTTTCAAACCAATTTAAGAAAGTCACCGGTCTTACGGCAAGCCAGTTTAAGCTGCTTGCAGAAAATACGCGTAAGGCTCTGGATAAAGTCGATTCATAATAAATCTTTTGATTAGGCTTAAAAAGATTCAAACCTTAAACACATATCTAAAAAACTTATAAACATTTCTAAAAATTATATAATGCTTTAGTTTAAATAATAATTTATTTTTCTATCAGTAATTATTAAACTAAAAGAAAGGATAAATAAATGAAAACTCAAGAACTCAAAATAGAAGGAATGTCCTGCGGTCATTGCGTAATGGCAGTTAGGAAAGAGCTTAGCAGGATGGATAATGTAAAAGTAAACGATGTGCAGATAGGCAGAGCAAAAGTAGAATATGATGAGAGCAAAGTTTCGGATAAAGATTTGGAAAAAGCCGTTGAGAATGCCGGATATAAGATCGTCAAATTATAAAGGTGAAAATTTTAAACTATAAGGTAGAACGATGGAAATTAAAACATTGACTTTGCCGGTTGAAGGAATGACGTGCGCAAGCTGCGTTGCCCGTGTTGAAAAGGCACTGAAGAAAGTTGAAGGCGTGTCTGAAGTAAATGTAAATTTTGCTACGGAAAAAGTCACGCTTTCATTTAATTCGGAAGCTGTTAATGAGGCAAAACTTTCGGAAGTTGTAGAAGAAGCCGGTTATAAACTTGTTCTTCCTTCAAAAGATATAGAATTATCGTCTTCAACTGAAAGTGCGGAAATTAATTCGCGGGAAGACGAGAGCAGAAGGAAAGCTTATCTTCAGCTTAAATCCGAATTTATTTTTGCAGCAGTGATGACTGTGCCGGTAATGTTTATAAGCATGATCAGTATGACCCGCTGGTTTCAATCATGGAATCCCTTGCCGCCGGAATATGTTGACCGGCTATTATTTCTCGCCGCTACTCTAGTAATATTTGTTTCCGGGAAAAGATTTTTTATCATCTCATGGAAATTACTAAAACATTTTTCCGCAGACATGAATACACTTGTTGCAGTAGGCACCGGCACGGCTTATGCATACAGTACGGCTGCCGTGCTGTTTCCAAAACTGCTTTCGATCTCAAATATCGGAGAGCATATTTATTTTGATACCGCGACAACTATCATTGCTCTAATTTTAATGGGGAGACTTCTTGAAGCGAAAGCAAAAGAGAAAACATCTTCGGCAATAAAAAAGCTAATGAAACTTCAGCCAAAAACCGCGCGAGTAATTAGGGACGGTAAAGAGATCGATATCCCGGTTAATAATCTTATCGTTAATGAGATTGTTACCGTAAGACCTGGGGAAAAAATACCGGTTGATGGAATAATTATAAATGGTTCATCTTCGGTTGATGAGGCTATGGTAACCGGCGAAAGCGTGCCGGTTGATAAAAAAATAAATGATAAAGTAATCGGCGGTACGATCAATAAAAACGGAAGCCTTGAATTCAAAGCAACGGCAGTCGGCAAAGACACATTTATTTCGCAGATAGTTAAATTGGTTGAGCAAGCGCAGGGTTCCAAGGCGCCTATACAGAACCTGGCAGATAAGATTGCGTCTGTTTTTGTTCCAATAGTAATTAGCATCGCAATAATAACTTTTTTGTTGTGGTACTTTGCTTCCGGCGCTCTATTTACTAATGCAATGATAAATTTTATTGCAGTGCTTGTGATAGCATGTCCGTGTGCGCTGGGCTTAGCAACCCCAACAGCAATGATGGTCGGAAGCGGATTGGGGGCGTCAAACGGAATCTTAATAAAAAATGCTGAAAGCCTGGAGCAGGCACATAAAATAAATACAATCATACTTGATAAGACCGGAACGATTACAACAGGCAAGCCGGCAGTGACCAATGTAATTGTATTTAATGGAAGCGATGAAAATAAAATTATCAGTACGGCGGCTTCCATTGAAAACAAATCAGAGCATCCGCTTGGAGAGGCTATTGTAGATTACGCAAAGGAAAAAAATATTTCTTTTGGAAATGTTGAATCATTCAATTCATTGACAGGGTTTGGATTGACAGGAATAGTTGATGCTCACAAAGTGGTTGTTGGCAATGAGTCTTTGATGAATGAATATTCCATAAACATGAGCGGAACAGGCAAGGTTTCAGAAAGATTATCTGACGAAGGGAAGACACCGGTGTTTATCGCAAGCGATGGAAAACTAATAGGTGTTGCGGCTGTAGCTGATACAATTCAACCTTCATCGAAAGACGCTATAGAACAGTTAAAAAGAATGTCTCTTGATGTAATCATGATTACGGGAGATAATGAGCGGACAGCTAAAGCAGTTGCAAAACAAGCAGGCATTGATAAAGTTATCGCGGGAGTTTTGCCCAAAGACAAAGCTATGTATGTCAAAGAAATTCAGAGCACGGGAAAACTTGTTGCCATGGTTGGAGACGGCATTAATGACTCGCCGGCATTAGCACAGGCGGATGTCGGGATTGCTATCGGAACAGGAACCGATATTGCAATTGAGGCTTCCGATATTACGATAATTAACGGCGATCTTATGGGCATTGTACGCGCAATTATGCTGTCACGGAAAACAATGAGGACAATAAAACAGAATTTATTCTGGGCTTTCATTTATAATATTATCAGTATTCCGATTGCCGCTTTAGGATTTCTTAATCCTATTTATGCCGCCGCCGCGATGGCTTTCAGCTCGGTTAGCGTGGTTTCTAACTCGCTTCTTTTAAGAAGAGCGAAATTGGGAGACAGCTAAAAAAATTATATACATTGCTCAATTTAACCAATTGATGTTCAAAATTACGCTTTATAATCATCCTCAATTTCAAGGTTAGGAATTTGAGTAAAAGCAATTCTCATCGGAGCAGAATCCCTGGCGATATGTGAACCTCCGAAATAAATAGAAGAATAACCATAGCGCTTGTTCAGTAAGTCAATTGCTTTGTAGAGCGATCTATTTTTTTCGTGGTTTTCAAAGAAGGAGGGGGTAGTGTAATCCATATGCAAAAGATTAAACAGCACTACAGCAACCGCAGTCGGAATATTTTTTTTAGTATAGCCAAAATGATCTTCAGTTAAGAAAGGATTTCTCGCCCACATCATGTCGAATGCTCTTATGAATTCAATAGTGTTTTGAGTATGAGTGAAAGTTAGGTGGTCTTTCCATTTAAGGCTTTTCTGGCGGCGGTAGACATGTCCGTATTTATTAATATTTTTATAATTAGAGTCGTCAATAGTTGCGTAAGAATTATTATCAGCTTTATATCTAACAACTATACCGAGCGCCCCGGCATAATAACCAAGGTATCGCAAACGCATGGCAGCTTTCTGAAGCAGTCTATGAAGCACTGCATAAGCGCTATCGTTATTTTTTAATTTCGGGGGAAGAACGTGCGAATGTCCTATTGTTGAGCGGTGAGTGGGAGGATGATAGACAATCTTTCCCCGCAACTCCTCATACATTCTTTCTCCTTCAATACCGCCCCATATATGTCTGAGTGAATCTTTATTTGCATTACAGAGATCTTCCATAGTATAAATTCCATTACGGCGCAATCACAATTCCATTCTTCTTCCGATTCCGTATACAGCACTGAATTTAAGTTTATACAAACATCCGGGAAGATCATCATCATCAATAACAACTAATCCATCGGGCTTTTGCATATTGGTTCCTATCTTTGCAAGAAACTGATTAGGACCAATGCCGATCGAACAGCGAAGATATTCGCCTACATCATCTTTAATTTTTTTCTTTATGTATTTTGCTATTCCAATGGAATTTTCCCGTATCCGTTCTTTTCCAATAAGACTGCATACCATTTCATCAATTGAACAAACTTTATCAACCGGAAGGCACTCCTCAATTTTCTTTACAAGTCTTTGATGGTATTGAATATAAGTTCTATGATCTGCTTCGACAAGTTTTATATTTGGACACAATTTTTTTGCTTCTGAAACCATAGTGCCGGTTTTTATTCCGAGTGCTTTTGCCTCATAGCTTGCGGCTATACAACATGTCGTATCTGCCATAACAGGAACAACGCCAACAGGTTTGTTCCGCAGTTCAGGTTTTATCTGCTGCTCAACGGAAGCAAAGTAAGAATTAAAATCTATGAATAATTTATTTAATGACATTGACGAAATTCCAGAAAAGTGCACAAGTGTTCACTACTAAATAATAAAAAATCTGGAAGAGAATCAAGATATATGTTGTGCAATTTGGGGAATATGGTTAGAAATAAAACAATTTATTACCATCTATAAAGAAAAATTGCGTTTCGCAGAATGCTTGTATATATACTCACAAGTAAGCTTGACTTATTCACCTTTATGATCTAACTTAAAATTTAGTAATATTATCTGTCCCATATAAAAATAGATAAATAAAATTTTCATAAGGGAATTAAAGATTGAAATAATAGATATGATTTCATTTGATGTCTTAACTTTTATGGAATCTCATTTATTAAAGACAAGTAAATTTTGTATAAAGAAAGATTTATATATGCAGGCAATGGGAGAAAAATGGACTTCGAAAGAAGTTAGGACAAAATATACTGGTAAGTTAATCTGCATAAAATCCATTGCTACCCCTGATCAGATACTAAATCAAATGCCTCCCCCGGTTAACAAAATTGTTTGCTGTGTTAACTAAACTTTTTTATGAATGCTTCGTATAAGCATTTACTCTATTTGAGAAAAAGCTTTTAAATAATTTCTTCAACATAATTTCTTTAAGGCAGGTGCAAGAATGTCAGCCAAAATAAAAATACTTCATCTTGAAGATAATATTTATGACGCAGAACTTGTAGAACGTATTTTGATTACAAGCGGATTGGATGCGGAAATCAAAGTAGTAAAAAAAGAAGATGAATTTATTGAAGCTATTGAGAATAATAGTTATGACTTAATAATTTCAGATCATACTTTAATAGGCTTTACAGGAACGGATGCATTAAGAATCTTAACCGAAAGAAAGAGTGATACTCCTTTTATTTTTGTATCCGGCACTCTGGGCGAAGAAGTAGCAATTTCAAGCTTAACACAAGGTGCCACTGATTATGTTTTAAAACATAAAATGGAAAGACTTCCGTCGGCTGTTAAACGAGCATTAAAAGAATCCGAAGAAAAAAAGAAACTCAAATGGGCAGAAGACGAGCTGAAAAGAAACGAAGAGCAATACAGACTTCTTACAGAAAACGCCAGCGATCTGATTTCCAAGCTGACTCTTAACGGTGATTTCATTTTTGCAACAAAAGCATCTTACAGTTTATTAGGGATTGAATCATTAACCGGGGAGTCTATTTTTTCATTTATTCATCCGGATGAAACCGAGAAAGTTAAATCAGTATTTAAGAACATTTCAGGCAAGGAAAAACAAACCTTGGAGTTTAGGTTGCGTCATAAAAGCCGTGCTTATATTTGGTGCGAAGTGTCATTTAGATTTCTAAAAGATGATGATAACCGCACTGAAATAATTGCTGTCATCCGCGATATTTCGGAAAGAAAAAAATATGAAGAAGAAATATTGAAGGCTAGGTCAAAGGAGGAGGAGATGAGTAAACTAAAATCAAATTTCCTTTCCAATTTAAGCCACGAATTCAGAACCCCGCTGAATGGAATTATTGGGTTTGCAGAAATATTAAAGTCGGAGACCAATAATGAAGATCATAGAGATTATGCTGGAAGAATCTATCGATCCGGCAAAAGATTATTAACAACACTTAGTTCGATACTGAATTTGTCCGCTTTGGAAAACAACATACCCGAAACAAACCTTATAAATGTGGAGCTAAATAATTTTGTAGAAACAGTATATGATTATTTTAAAGACAGCGATGTAAATAAAAATCTTAGATTTGAAATATCGCAGGATAGAGAAGATGTAAATGTCTTTATTGATAAGATGCTGTTAGAGCAGTCGCTGATTAACATCCTTGATAATGCATTTAAATTTACGATTGAAGGAAATATTTCTATTGAAATAAAACAGGTACACAAAAGCGGCAGACAATACGGAGCTGTAATTATTAGAGATACCGGAATTGGCATACCGCAAAATAATTTTTCGGATATCTTCGAGGACTTCAAACAAATTAGTGAAGGATACTCAAGAAAATATGAAGGACTTGGGCTTGGCCTGCCCGTTGCCAAACGAATGATAGAATTGATAGATGGCAAGATTGAGTTTGAAAGCAAAGTCGGAAAAGGGACCACATTTTATATTTATTTACCTTTGAGTGCGCCAAAAGATTTGCTTGTTAATGATGTGCACAATGTTTCAAGACAATCCGGTTTAACTAAACACGCTCAGAATAAGATTCTATATGTTGAAGACAATGAAATAAATTATTTCCTTATGAAAAAATTTTTAAAAGATATGTTTATCGTAGAAAACGCATCAACCGGTGAAGAAGCGATCGAAAAAATAAAACAAGAAGATTATACTTTAATTCTAATGGACATAAATTTAGGAATAGGGATAAATGGTGTTGAGACACTGAAAAGAATTAGAAAAAATAATAAGCATAAAGAAACCCGCGTCGCCGCCGTAACAGGATACGCATTGCCCTCCGACCGGGAAAAATTATTAAACAACGGTTTTAACGAGTTGATAACTAAGCCGTTTACCAAACAAGAAATCTTATCATTCATTAACCAAGCTATAAGTAATTAGCATAATTGTAAAACCCCGGAACCTGCAATCTTTCTGAAAGATAATATCCTTATTCTAAGTTGTCCTCCAATTAGAAGACTAAACCGTGTGGAAATAACTTCTTGATTTGTTATTTAATTTACTATTGATATTTAAGCAGTTATTGCGCATTTTATATCAGCTTAATTTAATTTCTATTTTTAGTGACATCAATATATGTTTATGATATTCCAGAAGGAGGAATTATCAAGTGCGTTTGTTAATTAGTGCTATTGTCTTTTTAAGTTTATTATTCCTTTTCGGCGGATTGTTTTTCTTAGGTGCATTTTCCGGGAACAGCAATTCATTGATAGAAAAGAGTGTCACAACTAGAACCTACGTTAGCCCATACAACAGCCTTACTATTAAGCAAATCGACAGCATAAGTTCTTCCGCAAATTATAACTTCACTGCGGCTAATGCCAATACTGTGAACCAATCAGCTCAAAATAATTAGCCTCAATTTGTTCAAGCGCATTGCGAAATTTAATTAGACAGGGAAACATCTACCAACGCATGCCATCGTAACCTATAAATCATAATTTATTAGTAAATTTTGTTCTAAGAAAAACCATAACTCTTAATGCAGACTATTAAAGAACATGTTGTTAGCACAATAAAATTAGCTTATCCAGTTAGTATCGGACAGCTAGGCTTTGTTTTAATGGGAGTTGTAGACAGCATGATGGTTGGCGGTTTAGGCGCAGCGCCATTAGCAGCAGCATCGCTTGCAAACGGGCTTTTTCTTTTGATCCTTATTATAGGCATCGGTGTTTCTTATGCAGTCAGCCCTTTAGTCGCAATAGCTGTCGGTGCAAAAAAATATTCCGAATGTCAAATTATTTTTAAACAGTCACACCTGATAAATTTTTTGCTGGGTATAATTTTATTAGGAGTTACTTATTTTTTTTCGGACTTCATTAAATATCTAAATGAACCTGCCAAAGTAACCTCATTAACAATCTCTTACATCAGAATACTAGGACTTTCAATTCTGCCTTCGATGCTTTTCCAAACTTACCGCCAATTTATTGAAGGTTTAAGCCATACGAGACCCGCAATGGTGTTTACTATTCTTGCTAACATAATAAATCTTTTTATGAACTGGGTTTTAGTTTACGGCAAGCTTGGGTTCCCAAGATGGGGATTAAACGGTTCAGGCTGGGCGACCTTTTCTTCACGTTTATTTATGGCAGCCGCACTAATGTTGTATGTAATGTATTCTAAAAATTATAAAGATTATAACGTATCGCCGCTCTTTTCAAAAATAAATTTGCCGGTTATAAAAAAAATATTAGGGCTGGGATTTCCAAGCGCCATTCAATATGCGTTTGAAGTTGGCGCATTTACCTTTGCGGTATTAATGATCGGATGGCTTGGTACAAAGCAGCTTGCGGCTCACCAGATAGCGATAAACCTTGCATCGGTTACTTACATGATAACGCTTGGTATTTCGAGCGCAGGCGGAATTCGCGTAGGTAACGCGCTCGGCAAACAGAATATTTCTGAAGTTAGAAAAGCCGGGTTTTCCGCAGCCGGATTGGGCGCTGCGTTGATGGCGTGTTTTGGGATTATATTTATTACGCTGCATAATTTTTTACCGTCACTTTATATAAACGATCCTGATGTTATATCTATTGCGGGACAATTATTAATCATCGCGGCAATATTTCAGATATTTGATGGAACCCAGGCGGTAGGAATCGGCATTCTGCGCGGTCTAACGGATGTAAAAATTCCAACGTTCATTACTTTTGTCGCATACTGGGTTATTGCTCTTCCGGTCGGATATGTGCTTGGTTTTGATTTTCATTTAAAAGTGGTCGGCGTTTGGATAGGGCTGCTTTTGGGATTAGTAACATCCGCAGTTTTATTAACACTACGGTTTAATAGAAGAAGCAAAAAATTAATTTCGATATAATAATAAAAAGCCGGATTTGTATAATCCGGCTTTCTTAAATTATTTATAATTTATTTTGATTCGAGGAGAAAATCTTTGAAATAATTAGTGATCTTGTCATAAAGATGATAAGTATCGATTCCTCTAACATTGTGTTCCTGTCCGGGGTAAACAAAATAATCCACAGGAATTCCAAGGTCGGCGCATTTTTTAATAAACATTAAGTCATGCTGCCATACAACGACCGGATCAGAAGTTCCATGAATCATCAATAATTTCCCCTCGAGGTTCTTAGCATAATTCAAAAGATCAGAGCCTTCATAACCTTCCGGATTCTGCTGCGGAGTATCCATGTAGCGCTCAGTGTACATCACTTCATAATATTTCCAATTGATAACTGAACCGCCCGCAACCGCCACTTTGAACAAGCCTGGAGTGCGTGTCATTAAAGATGTAGTCATAAATCCGCCGAAGCTCCATCCGAAAACGCCAAGCTTTGTTGTGTCGACAAAATTGAGCGACCTAAGATAATTTACTCCAAGTTTTTGATCTTCAATTTCATTCGTTCCGAGATGTCTAAAAGTAACCTGTTCAAAAGCCAAACCCCGGTTTGCGGAGCCGCGATTATCAAGCGTAAAAATTACATAGCCATGTTCAGCCATATAATTGAGCCACAATCCTGCGCCTGCAAGCCAACTGTTTGTTATAAGCTGTATCCCCGGACCTCCGTATACATAAACAAGCGCCGGATATTTCTTTGTAGAATCAAAATTTGCAGGAAGAATCATTCTGCAATAAAGATCAAAGCCATCTTCACTTTTCAGCTTGAAGATTTTTGTTTTCCCGATTTCATAATCTGCAAGAGGGTTTGAAGCATTTAATAGGGAAGCGATAGTTTTTCCTTCATCGTCGCAGACCCGGATATTACGCGGGACTTCCAAGCTGTTATAGTTGTCGATAAAATATTTTCCGTCTTCATCCTTAATAACAGTATGGTAACCAGGAGTATTGGTAATTCTTTTTAATTTCCCGTTGTTAAGATTTACCGAATAAAAATCTCTGTCTAAAGGGCTTTCTTTCGCGGCTGTAAAAAATAAATTCTCTCCATTCTTATCAAAGCCGTTAAAATCAGTCACCTCCCAATCACCCTTATTAAGTTCACGTAGTAATTTTCCATCAGTGTTATATAAATAAAAATGATTCCAGCCGTCTCTGCGTGACAACCACAGAAATTCATCCGGATGATCTTTTACAAAAAACAATCCGTTAAGCGGTTGAACATATTTATCATTTTTTTCTTCAAACAATGTTGCAACGGAATCCCCGTTCGAAACGTCATATTTAATTTCTTCAAGATGATTTTGATCCCGGTTTAATATGCCTATATAAATATATTTCTCCGAAGGATCCCACGTTATGCCTGTTAAATAATGATCGGTATGTTCGCCGGTTTTTAGAAAAATTGTTTTTCCTGTCTTAAGATCATAAACGCCGAGAGTAACTTCTTCGCTCGTCATGCCTGCCATAGGATATTTGATATCGACAACTTTTGCGGGACGAGTATCTATATCAACGATTGGATAATCAGTAACCATCGTCTGATCTTTGCGGTAAAACGCGAGATAATTTTTGTTAGGTGACCAGAAGGTTCCTTTAAAAATCCCGAACTCGTTTCTGCTAACATATTGCCCGTTTAATATTCCTTCGTTGCTGTCGTTTGTAATTTGCGTCTGCATGTTATTTACGGCTATAAAAAGATTGTTATTTATTGTATATGCCGCATGACTGTTATCCGGCGCATCAATATTTTCAGCGCCGTCTTTTACGCTGTTCAGAATTGAAAGCGAATTGTTTTCAAGATTATATTCCCATAATGTATCTCCATTCCAAAAATGAAAAGAGCTTTTGTCATCCCACTCGATTTGCGGGAACGATGTTAACGGCTTGGCATTGGCTGATGAAAGTTTTCCATTTAAGACTTCAAGCGATAGCAAAGCTTCTTCTTTACCGGTTTTATAATCCTTGCCGGTGAGGATATTTTTTCCATCTTTGTTTTGGACAAAAGAAACTTCTGCAGTGCCGGGGCGGAAAGCAAGCTGCTTTAGATTTTCAGGATAAAGATGATAAGCATTTGTAGTCACATCCCGGATAGTAAGTAATTTGCTTTGTGAAAAAATTAAGAGTGACGAAAAAACTATTAGCAGAAAGATTTGTTTTGCTGTTCTCATAATGAATCCTTAGTTGTGAATGAGAGAATTAATTTGTGATAATTTTTGTTATCAATTTTTTATCAATCTCCTCAAAATAAAAGTTGGATATCCTTAATAGAGGAGATTCATAGCTCCAGATTTCATCCGGATTTTGTTTTTGTTGAATAAGCTTTTTACCGGAGCTATACTTTTCTTTAGATGTTAAAACGTAAAAAGGCTTTTTGAAATATTTACACGACAGCGCTGCGGTTAAGCTGCCGATTTTATTTATGACATTTCCGTTCTGTAAGATAATATCGGCTCCGGTAATTACTGCGTCGGCATTTTGAACCGACTTTGGTATCGAAGCATCTGCAATTATCTCAACACTTATTCCGTGATCCAGCAATTCTTCCGCCATAATTCTGCCTTCATAATTCGGGCGCGACTCGGCGATTATTATTCTAACTTTTGGATTATCTTTTTTCCATAGAATAAAAATTTCGAGAAGAGTTTTGCTGTGAGAAAGCGTAAGAATTGTTTTCAAGTTTTTAATATACGGTCGCGCATTTTGATAAAGTACTTGGAAGACTGAATTCTCGTTGCTTGCAAATGAGTCCACAAAATATTTTAATCCTTTTGGATTTCGCTTTAGGCTTTCAAGATTAGAAATATAATTTTGAATTGCAGAGAAGTTCCTAAAATACTTTTTAGATTCTTTTATAATTAAGTTTAATTCCCCGGCGTTCTTCATACTTTGTTTAACAGCCAAATTTAAATTAAGCAGCAACCGGGTCGAGCCGGAGGTTTTATCATTAAAAATACTTTTTAGAAAAGCTTCTTTATTCATTTGAAGTTTTCATTTTTCTGTTCGCGATTATTTACTCACTCATCTTACGCATTATCCTTCAAGGTCACTGTTTTAGACCTTGAAGGATGCCTAAATCAAGTAACCTTGAAGGTTTTAAAAAGCAACCTTCAAGGTTTTGCGTAAGGTGAGTTACTCATTAATTTCTTAATATTTCTAACTGCCTGCTTAATGCGCTGGTCGTTTTCCACCATAGAAATTCTTAAATAACCTTCGCCGTATTCTCCAAACGCAACGCCGGGAGACGTAACAACCTCGGCTTCATCAATCAGCATTTTTGAGAATTCGATTGAGCCCATTGCTTTAAATTTATCCGGTATCGGCGTCCAAACAAACATGCTTGCTTTCGGCTTCTTAACATTCCATCCGATGTTATTCAACCCGTCGACAAGAACATCTCTTCTTTTTGTGTAAACTTCCGCTATTGCTTTGGTAACGGAGGGAGGGGAATCAAGCGCCGCAATTGCTGCAACTTGTATCGGAGTAAAAATTCCATAGTCATAAAAACTTTTCAGCTTCGCGAGAGCTTTGCATATTTCGGAATTGCCCACGCAAAAGCCAACGCGCCAGCCAGCCATGTTGTAGCTTTTAGACATTGTGAAGAATTCGACCGCTACATCTTTTGCTCCCGGTACTTGAAGTATTGAAGGAACTTTAGTCCCGTCAAAAACAATATCACTGTACGCCATGTCATGGACGATAATCATATTAGATTTTTTTGCAAACGAAACTATTTCTTTAAGATAATCAAGATCAACTACAGCGGTAGTCGGATTTGCGGGAAAGTTTAGTATCAGCATTTTAGGCTGAGGCCACATGTCGCGGGTAATTAAAGAAATGTCGGGCACGAAATTATTTTCTGCGCTCAAAGGAATTGAAATTACATTTGCTCCGGCTGCGATAACACCGTAGATGTGAATTGGATAAGTCGGGTTTGGGACAAGCACAACGTCGCCGGCATCAAGAGTAGCGAGGCACAGGTGCGCTAATCCTTCTTTGCTTCCGATTGTTGCCACGGCTTCTGTTTCGGGATCAATATCAACATCAAAATCGCGCTTATATTTCCGCGAGATCGCTTTTAGAATTCCGGAAATTCCTTTTGATCTTGAATAGCGGTGAGTCTTTGGATCATCGACAGCCTGTTTAAGCTTATCAATAATAAAATCCGGCGTTGGCTGATCGGGATTTCCCATTCCTAAATCAATTATATCTACGCCTTGCTGCCGCTTTTGAAGCTTAATGGCGTTAAGCTCGGCAAAAAGATACGGAGGAAGCCTGTCTAATCTCTTGGCAAATTTCATTTCTTATCTACAAGTAATTAGTTAAAATTTATTAAAAGTAAAATAACATTTTTTCGGTTTAAAAAGTTTAACTAAAGTCATTTTAAGAAAATTAAAATGAAATAAAAAGCATCAAGCAGATTAAGTACACGCTATTTTGAATAATATTAATTTGACGCCGCCCGTTGTCCTAATTCGTGATCGAGGTAAAGCAGACCGCTTTTATTATCGCCGATCAATTTTATTCTTTCCAAAATTTTCATTGCATTTGATTCTTCTTCAACCTGCTCCGTTACAAACCATTGAAGAAAAATATTCGTGGCGTGGTCCTTTTCCGTAATAGCCTGGTCAACAAGCTTATAGATAGCTTCAGTCACCTTCTGCTCATGATTAAAAGTATCCTGAAAAACTTCGGCAACAGATTTCCAGCCGACCTTCGGAGCATCTATTTGTGAAAAATTAATTTTACCGCGGGCTTCAAGTAAATAACCATAAAACTTCATCGCATGACCATATTCTTCGCGCGACTGAATTCGCATCCAATTTGAAAACCCGCTAAGATTTTCGGATTCAAAATAAGCCGACATCGCAAGGTATTCATACGATGAATAAAGCTCAGCGTTCAATTGCTGATTCAACATTTTTTGAATTGTTTCTTTCAACATAAACGTACCTTTCATTTTATTTTTATTGCAATCTACACGAAAGCTTTTCTTTCATGTATTATTGTTCCGGCACGTTATAATTTACGTTTTAAAGAATAATATAAATAGATTTTAATCACAAGTAAAAAAGCCGGCGGGGTAAGATGAGTATGTAGGAGTAAATTTTTTAAGATGAAAAATTATATATACCATTTAGTGTTTTACGAAATAATACCGGTGACTTATTCCCATTCCCATCTATAAATTAAATAGGTGTTTTTATGTTTGGTTACTCAAGTTGACCGTCTATTTGTCAGTTGAATGAAAAACCGTTGAAACGGTTACAAAAGGCTGTTCTCGTTTTATTAACCCACGACTTAAGTCGTGGGTTAATAAGGAAAGAGTTAAGGTTTCTAACCGTTTTAACGGTTTACCAAAGCAACTAGTCAACTTGAGTTGGGTTAAATAATTATGCACAGTGTTTAAAATACAGGGAATTCCCTGATTGATTTCCGCATTTTAATTCCTTAGATTTTTATAAGTCAAAACGGAGTTATCTATCCGTAAAATTTATAGTCCGGTATAAAAATCTTAGAATGTGAATTAAGAAACTTGAAACGCGATGCAAGAAACTTAGTGCGCGATTTAAGAAACACAGAATGCATTATAAGTAATTTAATAAGCGATATGAGAAACTTATAATGCATTATAAGAAACTTAAGTGGCGATGTAAGAAACACGAAAAATAATATAAGAAACTTAGGACACGATCCGAGAAACTTGGAATGCGAAGTAAGAATCTTAGGACGCGTTCTAAGAATCTTAAAACGCATTGTTTAGAATCAGAGCGCTTGTTAAGAAACTTAAAATGTAATGTGAGAAACATGAAATGCGATCTAAGAAACATGAAATGCCCGGTAAGAAACTTAGAATGCAATAAAAGAAACATAAAACGGGTGATAAGAAACTTGAAACGGGATTCAAGAAACTAAAAATGCGAATTTAGAAAGACAGAATGCGAAAACGGCAAGAAAACGCATAAATCTGTATTGTAAATTAACCAGCCGGAAAGGAGGAAAAGGAAATGATAAAGTACCTATTTGATTCATCCTTACGCTTGAAAACATTAAAAAGCGGAATGGAAAAGAATGCCGCACTCTGGGAGAGCCAGCCCGACAAGCCTGAAGCGATACAGCTAAAGATAGACGCTCTTGCAGCCAAAGAGAAGGAAATAGACGACATGAAAGCGAGTCTTTCGGTAAAGCAAAGCGAAGCGCATGCGCTTAGCAATGAAGCCGAAGGCTATGCAGACAGAGTTGAATCTATAGCCATCGGTTTGGAGAACAGCAATGCCGAAAAGCTGAATGAATACGGAATAAAGCTGCGCAAGGCAATAACTAAAAAACCAGCGCCTACGCAAGTTCTAATTCCCGTACTTGAGGATGACAGCGATGGAGTTGGGTTTGTTGTATCAACGCAGCCTGATGTCAATGCGGATATATTCGAGTGGCAGAAAGGAACGGGAACAGACGCATCGAAGACGGACACGATCCCTGAGATGAAGCTGTTCAAGACTACAACGAAAACATACTTTGTCGATGACGACATCCCTCAAGGTATAAGAATCTTCTACCGTGTCCGCGCAGTAAACAGCGCAGGACAGGGACCCTGGAGTCAGCCTGTAAGCAGGGTGCAGTAATTCGTAAAAGAATAATTGCACTTCTACAAAACAGACCGCCAAAACATAATGCGGCGCAGCGAAAGCTGTCGCCGCATTTTAATTTTTTAGGAGAAGTAATGGTATAGTTAAGAGAGCGCAAATTATTTATTGTTAACCAATATTATTAGTGCAACATACATTTTCCCTTTCCCTTGATTGAGTGAATCGTCATTTTATAAAAAGCTACTCTACAATACTACTCATTTATGTAGTATTTAAAGTCCAAAACCGGGTAAGTTAAAGGAAAACACCTCATTTAAATAGTTGTTTAATTGGGTTAAATACTTAACTTATACGAACAGTTTATTAACAGATTGCGGGGTGCGTGTTGGAACTAAAAAAAAATAGTGGTGCTGTGTTTTCCTCTCATGGATACGGACTTTTCTTTGTATCCACTTCGATAATAGAAGCTTCCTTATATATTCTAAATCATAACCCATTCTCTTTGACAAATTATGCGGCAGTAATATGAAATTGAATTCTTTTCTCAATTTGGCTGTATTTAAAATTTTACCTTTGTCCTTCATTTTTATCTTTATGTTAGAAAGCTGCAAAAGCCCGACAACCGCCAACGAAGGCAGCAACACAAACTTAATACCCGGAAGGAGAGATTACACTTGGACTGCAGATACAATAAAAACAGTGGATGCGTTGTCTTTAGATAGAATCTACGGGATAACTCCGACGGACGTTTGGGCGACCGGTGTTAGCAGTTGGACAGCAACAACAATCTGGCATTATGACGGGAACCGCTGGGGTTGCGATTCAATATCGAGAAACATTAGCCCGTGGGCAGTAATAGGATTTTCAAGCAATGAAGTGTGGATAGGAAACGGGAACAGCACAATCTGGAAGTACAATGGATCTCAATGGCAGCTTTATGGAACATATCATATAGGCGGATTTGATCAAGTTGTTTTTCAAAATTTTGATGGCTTATCTCCAAATGATATTTATGGCGTAGGAGGTGCAGAGAATAATGTAGGCAGCAATTATGAGGGCATAGTAATGCATTATGACGGAATTAACTGGACTTTTGCAAACATTCCCTCTGTTAAGGTTGGATTTGTCGATTGCAAGATAGATCAAAGTAGCGGAGACCTAGTACTTGAGGGAACGGATTATGATTCAACGGGCTGGATAAGCAAAATAGATGTATGGAATGGACAATCCTTAAAAGAAATCTATTCCGGTATTCCTTATGCGGCAGTTGGGAGGATAGGAGATCAAGTATATGTAACCATTGATGGTAAGATTTTAAAATATATAAATGGACAATTGACATTATGGAAAGACTTGTCAAACTATGGGGCAATTGGGAATCTATGGTGCGGCAGAAGCGAGAGCGATTTTTTTATGTGGTCAACTACAGGCGGAATCGGTCATTACAACGGCAGCGATTTTAGGGTATTATATAAGTTTAAACCAAATATGGAAATTAGCGGCGGATATATTTCTGATATAGATGTTTTCTTTTTAGTTCATGATCCAGATACTGGTAATAATATAATAGTTCATGGAAAGTTAAACTAAACAAGGTGAAACGAGTGAAGTAAAAATACAAAAATATGGGAGGGTGCTGGAACACCCTCCCTGAACCGCAAATAAATTATTAGGCTGCTCACCTAACCGGGCTTAATCACGTCCGTTTTTATTTGCTTGTTAATCATAATTAAATTTTTTTTTAAAATCAAAATTAGAGGATGTTATATGAAAAAGACCATCACTATTTTTTTTGTTGTAATGCTTGTTGTGTTATTGACAAGCTTAACTTATTCTCAAAGTATTAACTTTACATCTCCAGCTAATGGTGCTGTAATAACTGCGTTTTCTTCGGAAACTACCTGCCAGATAAATGTTCAAATTTCCAGTTCCCCTGCAAGCAACGGGAGCACTTATTATTATAAACTATTTACAAATAACAGTACTTATGATAATCAAGGTAGTCACGTAATACCTACTACATTTAATCTTTCAACAGGCGCGTATTCTTTTCGTGCTGAGCTTTGGGAAATAAACATTTTAGGACAGCAATTTAAAATAGCATCTAGTACTGTAAATTTTACTGTAGTGTTCCCGATTACAGTTAATAATGATTTTGCCGGCGGTTCTATTAGTATTGATAATTCAGTTCAAGGTGCGGGTGCACAAGTAAATAAAAATGTAGGCGATATTCTAAACGTTGGAGCTATGGATCAATCCGACGGAACATATAGCAGAGTCTGGAACACAAGTGGAACAAATAATAGTAATTGGCAAAGAACTCCATATGCATCAAGTACATCTCAAATTCTCGGAGCATCAACCCGCAATTATGCATATTCTGTACAAAGCAATGATAACCAGGCGACAATAACAGCAGATTTAAAGAAAAACTATGCAATCAGCCTTAACGAGCAGACAGAATTTGACGGTACCTATTCCGGAGGTGTAATCGCTCATATTGTAGATCAAAACTCAGACAGTGTGACTGCGCCAAATACATTAGGATCAAGTCATGGTAGTTATAACTTCGCCGGCTGGACAGATGATAATACGCTACTTAACCCAAGAAAGCTTTCTCCCACCGATAATACTACATTAACTGCAATGTATAAAATTCCTCACTATTCAAACTCTCAAATTGCTTTTGTTAATAATAGTCAGAGAAAACTAGTGAGAACTCCAGAAGATAATATTTTACATTTGGTATACGAGAGCATGGGACATATATGGTACGAAGCAAGTTCTGATAATGGTGCTACCTGGCAAGTAATGAATAATGGAAGACCACTTGATAATGGCGGCGGAAAATTGCCCTCAATAGATTTTATTGGAGACTGGGTTGCAATAGTTTTTCAACAGAAATATAATAGCTCATATACAATAGAACTCAGAGCTTTTATGGGTACAGATTTGACTAAACCAAGCTTGAGCGCGACAGTCTATACAGAATATTTTGATGATTATTCTGTAAATGCAAATCCTAATATTACTTGGAATCCTCTTATAGGAAATTGTCTTGTCACGTGGGAAAGAAGAACAAATATGGCATTAGATAATACTTATAGTGGTATTAACTATAGGTATGGTACATTGGACAGTAATAACCTTACTTGGGATAGTAAAAACATTAGTCCATTAGATGGACCTGATCATATTCCTGGTACAGACAATAATTCTATTAACAATTCCATTAGTATTAGTAAAACAACAGACTCGAACTATTTTATTTTTCAGATAGCATGGGAACAAGATACTTGGATTTCTAGTGGTAACTATTGGTATAAAAATATTAATTATTGTTCCTTAAAAATAAATAACGATAATACTCAAACAGTTTCTCCAACCTCAATTGTTTCATATGGTAATGGTTACTTATGGAATATCCGTCCCTCAATTATTGCGATGCCATATGGTACAGCAAGAGTTTGCTGGATTGGCGATTATAAAGGGGATGGTACATTTATGGTTAATACATTATACAGAGACCTATCAAATAACAATAATCCGTTGTATATTGCTTTGGGCTATAATGTAAGATCAGCTTCATTGAATATGCCAGATTATTATAGTACTGCTAGTTACATAAGCTGGAGCACAAACTGGGGCGGGAACTCTTATTCGGACTTCTTTGCTGATGTAAGTAATCCTTATAATACAAAAACACTTAATACTTCAGGACAAGATGTCCAACTAAGTAACGGCTTAAACAATAGCAGCATGTTTGTTGCTTCTTTCTACCCATTTACTTCTCCATATTATTTCAAGACTTCAAGTAGTCTTGGAAGTTTTCCTAAATCAAACCCCAACTCAATTAGCAGCGGTAAAGGCGTTGTTGTCGCTGTTGGTAATGCCCAATTCTCTTTTTCTTTAGGAGATATTACTGTTGATAAAAATAAAATCAGCTTTGTCAAAGCTAATGATACAACTAATAATAATTTTATTACAGAGCCATTTACACTTAATAACAACTCCGACTTTAGCTTCAGTACTATGGAAGGTTTAGTTGACAGCGTTGCCGCTTTAACCGTATTGAGCAATGACAGCTATATTGACTATAAGGCAGAATTAATTGAGGATGAAACAAATGCGGTAATAGGGACATTGTCAGATATAAAAATAAACTCTTCTAACCTAATTAACGATAATACTTCTTCTTTCACTGTAAACACTGATGGACTCGGAGGCAAGACAGTTAGGATTCGTTTGTCGGTTAAAACTAATTTATTTCAGTCTAAATTTTATACTATTGAAAGATACTCTGCGGATGGAAATGTGGTAGGAAAATCGTCGGGAGAAATAAAAGAAATATCTATTCAAGGAAATGAGATTGTAAAGAGCTATGGGCTTGATCAGAACTATCCTAACCCCTTCAATCCGACAACTATTATAACCTATCAAATTCCTAAAGACGGATTTGTTACAGTTAAAGTATTTGATGCACTTGGAAGAGAAGTAAAAACTCTTGTTAATGGATTTAAGTCTCAAGGCAAGTACTCTATCAGCTTAGATGCAAGCAACCTATCAAGTGGTGTTTATTTCTACCAATTAAAATCCGGTGATTATTCTGCTATTAAGAAAATGGTTTTATTAAAGTAAAAAGATATTTATTATTGAGATGTCACTCGGAAAATTATGAGTGACATCTCGCTGTAATTAAATTTTGTGAAGGATAAAAATTTTGAGAAAGCAATTATATTTTTGGGTTCTATTTCTATTCTTAATTCCCGGTTTTGTTAATTGTTATGCACAATGGAATAAATCTTATATCCCGTGGGAGAATGTTGAAAGCAATTCTCCTTTGGGAATAACTGCATTTGCAGAAATAGGAAATAAAATATTCGTCAGTAGAGAATTATTCCCTCTATATTACTCAACTGACAATGGGTTTACCTGGAATTGGTTGAACGGTGCTCCATTTGACGCAATTACTGTTAGAGGAAATAATATGTTTGGCGGTATTAATGCACTATATGAGTCAACAGATTTCGGAAAGACGTGGTCGATATTGAATCAACACAATTTGCTTTTTGGTATTACTTCTATCGCCGTGAATGATAGTAATATTTATGTAGGTACTTTTTATAATGGTCTCTGGACATCTAACGATAATGGTACAAGCTTCGTACGCGATAGTAGCGGTTTGTATCAGTCTAATAGTGTGAATACAATTTTAATCAGCGATACAAATGTTCTTGCCGGAACAAGCAACAGTGGAATATACTTGTCTGCTAACAACGGAAAGAGTTGGAAGCAAAGCAATAATGGTTTAGCCAATCTTGATGTTCATTCACTTATTTCCAATTTCGGTAATATCCTTGCCGGCACAGACAATGGTGTGTTCTTATCTTCAGACAATGGTTCTAGCTGGATTCAAGTTAATAACGGTCTAACCGACGACACAGTTTATTCCTTTGCATGGGTTGCCAATTATGTCTTTTGCGGAACTAACAACGGCGGAATCTTTGCAACAACTAACTACGGAGGAAATTGGACTCCTATTGCAGACAGCCTTACAAGTTATAATATATCGGCTCTTGCATTATCCGGCAATAACATATTAGCAGGCTCAAGTAATGGTTCACTATGGTACCGGACTGTAGCCAACATGTTTACTACCGGGGTGAATGATAAACCCAATAATGTACCGGATAAATATTCTCTATATCAGAATTATCCTAATCCATTCAATCCAACAACAACAATTAGCTATGAATTGCCGAAAAGCAGCTTTGTAACTTTGAAGGTTTATGATATAATTGGAAGAGAGATCACCACTCTTGTAAATGAACAAAAGAACGCAGGTACCTATCAAGCAAAGTTTGACGGCTCCCGTTTTGCAAGCGGAGTTTATTTCTATCGCCTTCAAGCCGGTACATTTACATTGGTGAAAAAATTTGTCTTGATGAAGTGATTTTTATATCCGTAAGAGTTCGATCTTCCTAGCCTCTGCGTCCACTATTTTTAGACATTGAAAGAGACATCCAAGGAGAAGGAAATATACGACATGAAAGACAGCGCATGACAGCACCCTGGAGCCAGCCTGTTAGTTAAATCATTTCTAATAACGTATATTATACGAAACAAATCTAATCACTGACGTACACTCTTTAAGGAGCATAATATGAACACTCTGAGAATACTTTTTGTCCTTCTATTTACATGGCTGTTAAACTATCAATTGAATGCACAATGGATTCAAACGAGTGGTCCCGAAGGCGCTGATGTTACTTCTATTTTAATTAATGGTCAAACTTATCTTGCTGGTACATTCGGCGGAGGAATTTATATCTCCAATAATAAAGGTTCAAGCTGGGCTCAATCAAATAACGGATTGACTAATCCTTTAGTTCTCTGTCTGCTAGCAAACGGAACAAATATTTTCGCCGGCACAACAAGCGGAATTTATAAGTCAACCGATAATGGTTCAAGCTGGTTTACCGAAAATGTAGGTATTACAAATTTTCCTGTACGCGCATTGGTTTCAATAGGAACTAATCTTTATGCAGGTTGCGGCGCCGGACATGTTTTTACTTCTACTAACAACGGAGATACCTGGGGTCAGGTTGGGAACAATTTATCCTCCTCGGATGTATTTGCTCTTACGGTAAATGACACTTCTATTTTTGCGGGATCTTTGGGCGGAGGTGTTTTCAGATCCTCGGTAAATAATTCGAGTTGGACTCCTGTCGATAACGGGATTAACAGTTATAATATTACATCACTGACGGAATGCAGCGGAGACGTGTTTGCCGGTACGACTGCCGGTGTTTTTGTTTCTGCAGATAACGGCAATACATGGATAGACAGGAGCAGTGGTCTCATTTCTACTGTCGCAGATTTTTTTACATTAGGCAATAAAGTCTTTGCAGGAACAAACGGCTCCGGTTTGTTTGTAACATCGGACGGAGGGAATAATTGGGCTTCTCTTAACAACGGACTAACAAATTCATGGGTGTTTGCAATTGCCGCCGATAGTACGGCAATTCTTGCGGGTACTAACAGCGGAATATTTTTATCTGCTGATAACGGATTAAATTGGAATTTCTCAAGTGTAGGATTAGCTTATTTCCTCGCTGCCCAGGCATTATGTGTAAAAGGAAATAACATCTTTGCCGGTACAGGTGCGTGCGGAATGTTCAGGTCTTCTGACGGCGGGATGAACTGGACTCAAATAAACTCCGGCTTATGGAGCTTTTGGATAAGCTCTTTGGCAACGGACGGGAATAACATTTACACGGGTACCGGTGCAAGCGGCGGAGTTTTTGTATCAAGCGATGACGGTAATAATTGGAATTTTTATAAATATTCAAGTAATCCCGTTTCTGCAAACTCAATTCAAATTATAAGCAGCAATACTTCTACAGATAAAATCTTTATCGGAAGTGAAGACGGCGTTTTCTTGTCTCAGGATAACGGGTATGATTGGAACCAGATGAATAACGGCTTATCCGATATCTCAGTTGCAACTCTTTCAGTAAGCGAAAGTGCGGGCGATACAATACTTTTTGCAGGCACATCAACCGGAAAGGTTTTTGCGTCAAGTAACTATGGTTTAAATTGGTCAACCGCAAGCAATGGCCTGGTATGTAACGCTGTTTATAATCTTGCTGTTTCTCCAAATGGTTCGGGAGGCAATGATATTTTTGCGGCTACAAATAACGGCGTGTTTAGATCAACTGATAATGGTACTAACTGGTCGCAGCTTGATTCAAGCTTAATAAAATTAAATGTGATTTCTTTTTATTCAAACGGCAATGATTTATACGCAGGCACATACAACCATGGAGTATATTTAACCAAAGATAACGGCACTAGCTGGGTACAGGAAAATTTAGGGATGAGCGGAACTGCCGTGCAATCATTTACTGTTTACGACTCGGAGCTTTTTGCGGGTACTATCGGTATGGGTGTTTGGAAACGGTCATTATCGGAGATGACTTCTGTGAAATCCGTTAGGAAAAATCTGCCGGTAAACTACAGCCTTTATCAGAACTACCCCAATCCTTTCAATCCGACAACAACAATTAGATACGAATTGCCTAAAAGCGGCTTTGTAACTTTGAAGGTTTATGATATACTTGGAAGAGAAGTATCTCAGCTATATAACGGCAATCAAAATGCTGGTACATATAATATTTCATTTGATGCATCCAAACTTGCAAGCGGAGTTTCCTCCAAAGGCGGATACGCCTCCGGCGTATATTTCTATAAACTGCAAGCCGGTGATTATACTTCGATAAAGAAGATGGTACTGCTTAAATAAAAACAAAAGTCTTTACGATTTGATCAAACATA
>Ga0187812_1000015_pt1 | contig 65483 bp, 48 predicted proteins | sample NC_S_2_FD_130582 | JGI IMG/M metagenome (GOLD analysis project Ga0187812, IMG submission 130582) | Wetland sediment microbial communities from Neuse River Estuary, North Carolina, USA - ASW-S_2 | ecosystem: Environmental > Aquatic > Freshwater > Wetlands > Sediment | place: USA: North Carolina...
TTAATTTCAGGCAATGATAAATTTTCATCTTCCGCAAGATCATTTAGTTTAACTGAAGTCAAATAATCATTCGCCGAAAGAAGACTGTTGCCGCTAAGCTCAATCATTTTAACCTCGACTTTATTCGTTTTTTTTTCTTTGAAAAAAATCAAATAAATTAAACACGAAATTAATACAACAAAAAGAAATGTGCCTAATATTTTACTATTTTTTTCTGTCATGCTTTAAAGAATTAATTTGTTCGACAAACTTCTCGCCATACTTCCAGATATCACCGGCACCCATAGTAACAATAATATCGCCGTCTTTTTTTAAAGCTGCAAGTTTTGCGGGGACATCATTTTTATCTTTTAAATAAAGAACATTCTTATGTCCGAATTTTTTAGCGGCTTCCGCAATAAGCTCGCCGCTAATGCCCGAAATCGGTTCCTCACGGGCAGGATAAACATCTGTACAAATAAAAATATCAGAGTTTAAAAATGATCTTCCAAACTCTTGATAAAAATCTCTCGTCCTTGTGTACAGGTGCGGTTGAAATACCGCAATTAATCTTCTATCCCAGCCGTTTCTAATTCCAGCCAAAGTTGCGCTTGTCTCGGTTGGATGATGCGCGTAATCATCAACTACTAAAATTTCTTTGTTATATTTTATTTCGAACCGCCTGTAAACGCCCGTAAAAGATTCCAGGGCTTTCTTAATTACTTCAAATTTTATCCCGAGCTCCTTCGCAATGCAAACGGCTACAAGAGAATTTTTTACATTGTGTACGCCGGGAATTTTTAAACTAATTTTTCCTAATTCATCCCCTTTATATTTTATTGTGAATGAACTTGAAAATTCGTTAAACGAAACATCCGTCGCGCGAACATCAGCCTGCGTTGTTAAACCATAAGATAAAATTTTCTTGTTGATGTGCGGAATAATATCCTGCAATGCAGGCTCATCCATACAAAGAACGACAAATCCATAGAACGGTACTTTATTTGCAAATTCTATGAAAGCAGATTTTATATCATCAAGATCTTTATATGTGTCCAGGTGCTCGCTTTCCAAAGTTGTAATTGCTGCGATTGTCGGAGTCAATTTCAAAAATGTTCTATCGAATTCGTCAGCTTCCACAACAATAAATTCACCTTGACCTAACCTTGCATTTGTACCGCCGAGTCCGCTCAGCTTCCCGCCGACGATTATAGTTGGATCGATACCGCCTTCTGTTAATGTTAAACCAACCATTGATGTTGTTGTGGTTTTGCCGTGTGTTCCCGCAATACCAATTCCGTACTTCATTCTCATGCATTCGGCAAGCATTTCCGAACGCTTAATGATCGGGATTTTTCTTTCAATAGCTGCTTGAACTTCAGGGTTGTCAGTCATTACCGCAGAGGAATAAACAAGGACGTCTGCGTCTTTTAAATTCTCAGGCGAATGTCCTTCGTATATTTTTATTCCAAGCTTGCTGAGATGAGAGGTTACTTCGGAGAGCGCTCTGTCACTGCCTGAAATTTCAAATCCTTGATTTAAAAGAATTTCTGCGATGCCGCTCATCCCGATACCGCCGATACCAACAAAGTGAACCTTTTTAATATTCTTGAACATTTAAATTTTGCCTAACCTATCTTTTAGAGCGTTAAATTCTTGAATTAACTTTTCTTCGTTTTCATAATCGGAAGGTCTGATAATTACCGGGCGTCTTCTATTCCTAACCTTCAGCCTTATAAACATGAAAACCTTGTTATTAAATCTTTCTCTTCTCTTTGAGATTTTTATTTGCAGTATATCATCTCTCATTAAAATTTTAGTATTAAATCTGTCGACAAACAAAATCTTGTTGTCTGAAATTTCTAAATATCTTCTTTTAAAAATATTATAAAGTAATCCGATCAGCGAAACAACAACGATTATCCCGAAGAAATAGATTATAGGATCTTTAATAATCAGTTTGAATGAATCTTCTACAATTTCGCCGCGAATGATAACATACAAAATAAACGCTATGAAATAGATTATCGTAGACTGATAGTAAAAAGAAACATTATACTTGAAAATATGTTTTTCATTTTCAGTCATACTGCACCGCAAAATTTATTGCACGATCGGCAATTATTTCAGCCGCATCCGGTTTGCCTAAGGCATGCGCGTTTGAGCCTAACTCAACAAGCTTTTTTTCATCATGAATAACAGCTAATATCTCATGTATCAAATTCAAATTAATATCTTTATCTTCTATTAATATTGCGGCATTCTTATCAGCTAAAGATTTTGCGTTGAAGTACTGATGATTTTCTGCAACATTAGGAGACGGTACAAGAATCGCGGGAATACCCAGAGCCAGTATCTCAGCGATAGTTGTAGCGCCGGCACGCGCTACCAACAAATCACAAGCCGAATACGCGGCGTCCATATTATTTATAAACGGCATTATCAAAATATTTTGTGAAGACAAATTTTTATAAGTTTCAAAATAATTCTTGCCGGTTTGCCAGATAACTTGAATTTCTTTTTGTTTTAATCGCTCAACAATTTCTGCAACCGCTTTGTTAATTGAACCGGCGCCCAAACTTCCGCCGATTATTAATAATGTTTTTTTTGCGGAAGATAAATTAAAATCTTTTAAAGCTTCTTCTTTTTTTACCGAACCTAAATTTTGACGAACAGGGTTGCCTGTGGTAAAAACTTTTTTCTGATCTGAAAAATATTTTTTTGAATCATCAAAACCTACATGAATTTCGTCTGCATACTTTGATAATAATTTTGTTGTTACACCGGGAAAACTATTTTGTTCGATCAAAATTATTTTTGCACCAACAAGCGAAGCCCCGTATATTGCGGGTCCGGAAACATATCCGCCAGAACCAATTGCAACTTCCGGTTTAAACTTCATGTTAATAAAAATCGATTGAATAATTGAAACAATTACCTTTGCCGGAAATAAAATATTTTCAAAGCTTAACTTTCTTGAAAATCCTTTAATCCAGATTGACTTAAATTTATATCCAAGCTTTGGAACAACCGTGCCTTCTATCTTCGACTTAGTTCCTATAAATAAAATATCGGCACCCGGTAATTTTGATTTTATTTTTTCTGCAACGGCAACCGCCGGAAATAAATGTCCTCCGGTTCCTCCGCCCGCAAATAAAAATCTATATTTTTTCCCGCTGCCGTTCATACTGATGCCACCGGGTTTACGTTAATATTTTTAAGCTCCAGTTCCTTGGCGCTCGTAAATGCAATGTTTACCAGAATGCCGACTGAAATGCAAAGGAATATTAATGAAGTTCCGCCGTAACTAATAAACGGAAGAGGTAAGCCGGTAGTGGGAACAATTCCGGTTGCTACAGCTATATTTACAAAAGCATAAATCGTAATTGAAAATGTTATTCCGAAAGCAAGAAGCTGACCAAATTTATCTTTCGCTTTCTTTGCAATTAAAATTCCCGCTGCGAACAAAATTAAATAGCTTGTTAAAACCAGTACTGAACCGATGAAGCCTAGTTCTTCACCTAAGATTGCAAAAATAAAATCTCCGTATGCTTCGGGCAAAAATAAATTGCTCTGAAGACTATGACCTAATCCAACCCCAAAAACTCCACCGCTACCCAAACCAAGCAACGCTTGCTTTACCTGAATATTTGCTGAACCTCCATGTTGTGTAGCAGTTATAAAAGATAAAATCCTTGCACGTGAATGTGCTATCAACATAGCGGCAGCAGCTGCGGCAATTAAACACGCAAATGAAGTAAAGACAAGATGACTAAACTTAGCTCCGCCGACATATAATAAAACGAATGAAACAAAAACAAGAAGTACTCCGTTACTTACATTTGGCTGAATTAGGATTAAGCCGGAAACTATTAAAACCCAGAACAACAAATAAGCAAAGCCTTCTTTAAAATTATTTAATAAATCTTTTTTGTCTTCAAGCAACACTGCGAGATGAATAATTAAAACCAATTTTGCAATATCAGCAGGCTGGAAACTAAGCAATCCAAGGTGAATCCATCTGCCGGCGCCTTTGATTTCCGGTGCTATAAATAAGGTTAACAACAATAAAAATGTAATCGCAAAAATCGCAGGCTTGCTGAATTGCCGGTAAATATTATACGGTACAGCACTAAAAAAAACTAAACAGGCAATTCCAATAAAAACTCTCGCAACGTGAGAATTAAATAAATGGAAAAGACTATCGAATCTAAACTCGCTGTATGTACTGCTTGCGCTCATCACTATAATTAAGCCGAGCAGCATTAAGATAAATACATCAAAAAATATTATGATGCCTAACTTTTTCATCTATAACTTATTTACTATTTCCTTAAAAACTTTTCCTCGGTGTTCATAACTTAAAAACATATCAAAGCTTGCACAAGCGGGGGACAACAGAACTATTTCGTTTTTCCTGGCTTCTCTACTAGCTTCTGAGACAGCTTCTTCCAAAGATTTTGTAATCTCTACTTTAATAAAGCTGTGGAAAAAATTGAAAATTTTTTCCGCCGATGATCCGATTGCATAAATTTTCTTTACTTTCTCTTCCACAAGATCTTTTATCTGGTTATAGTCATTCCCTTTATCAAGCCCGCCAAGGATTAAAAAGATCGGTTCCTCAAAGCTTCGCAAGGCGTACCAAACGGAATCAATATTTGTGGCTTTGGAATCGTTTATGTATTTAACGCCTTCAAGAACTCTTACCAGCTCCAGCCTGTGCTCCACGCCCGCAAATGAACCTAAAGCTTCTTTTATTTTTTTATTGTTTCCGCCAAGAATTTTAACCGCAATTATTGAAGCCATTGCATTTGCGTAATTATGTTCGCCTTTCAAATTTATTTCCGAAGTCCCGCAAGAAAACTGCAGATCAGAATTTATGTAAAAATAAATTTGATTATCTACCAGGTAACATCCGTTCTTTTGTTTTTCATTTAGCGAAAAATAAAAATCACGCGAGTTGTGTGCAGTTAGTGACTTTACTAATGACTCGCTGTCTACGTTCAGAATCAAATTATCGTTTGCATCCTGATTCATATAAATACGGAGCTTGGCGTCAACATAGTTTTGATATTTATAATCATACCTGTTGAGATGGTCCGGCGTAATATTTAGGATAATCGCAATGTATGGCTTAAATTTATCAATGAAATCAAGCTGAAAGCTCGACACTTCAAGCACTACTACTTCATCTTCTTTAACTTCAAGAGCAATTTCAGAAAAAGCGAAACCGATATTTCCGGCAACATAAGTTTTAAATCCGCAGGTTTTAAGAATATGCCCGGTTAAGCTTGTCGTAGTTGTTTTACCGTTCGTTCCGGTTATCGCAATAATTTTTCCTTTGCAGAAATTAAAAGCCAGTTCAATCTCGCTGATGATTTTTATTTTTCTGTCTGTGGCGCTTTGTATGATTGAAGAGTTAGTCGGAACTCCAGGGCTAATAACAATAAAATCGCAATCAAAAACTTTTTCCGAATGATTTCCAATTTCAAAATCAATTTCATTTTCTTTTAACTCTTCAATTGATTTAGCTAATTTTTCTTCGCCGGCAGAGTCGCTGACAAACGGTATTCCGCCCAGGCTTTTAATCATCTTTGCAGCGCCAACACCGCTTTTAACTGCGCCGATTATCGATATTTTTTTATCTTTAATTTCCATCATCTAATTTTAAATGAAGCTAAACTGACAATAGCTAAAATAATAGCAATGATATAAAATCTAATTACAATTTTAGGTTCGGGCCAGCCAAGCATTTCAAAATGATGATGCATTGGCGCCATCTTAAAAATTCTTCTGCCTTCACCGTATTTTTTTTTCGTGTATTTGAAATACAACCTCTGCATTATTACAGAGATAGTTTCCATAAAAAAAACTCCGCCGAGAATAGGAATCAATAACTCCTTCTTAATCAATACCGCAAGAATGCCAAACGCGCCGCCAAGCGCGAGAGAGCCAGTATCGCCCATAAAAACCTGCGCTGGATAAGAATTGAACCAAAGAAATCCAAGCGATGCGCCGATGAGCGCAGCTATATAAACTGTTAACTCGCCCGAGCCGGGAAGAAATATTATATCAAGATAATTTGAATAAATTGCGTTGCCCGTAACATAGCTCATGAAAACAAGCGCCAGCATTACGATGATGGTAACTCCGATTGCCAATCCGTCAAGACCATCAGTTAAGTTTACCGCATTCGATGTTGCGGTTATAATAAAAATAACAACGGGAATATACATGAACGAAAAATCGAAGTTCACGTTTTTGAGAAATGGAACCGTCGTTACGGAATGTACACCTGTAAATTGCGGCGAATAATATATTACTGCACCGACAAGAAGTCCGATTAGAATTTGTCCTAAAAGTTTGTACCGTGCAATTAATCCGTTTGGTAATTTTTTTACAACTTTCAAATAATCATCAAGAAACCCGACTGCGCTTAACCAAATTGTTCCGGCGAGCATTAAAATTATATAAATACTTTTTACATCAGCCCAAAGAATTACAGGAACAATAACCGATAGTATAATTATTATTCCTCCCATTGTTGGTGTACCGGCTTTTGACCAATGAAATTTTGGTCCATCAATCTTTTTTGCTTCTCCGATTTGATGCTTCTGCAAAATCTTAATTATTCTAGGACCTAAATAAAGCGAGAGGACAAACCCCGTAATAGCCGCCAGCGCCATCCTGAACGTTAAGAATCTAAAAATCTTAAATCCCGGAGGACTAAATACTTTATTTATATATTCAAAAAAATAGTACAGCATTAATCATTAGCCTTAGTTTCAATTACTTGAACAAATTCTTCCATCTTCATTCCCCTTGAACCTTTCACGAGTACAACAGTGTTTGGAAAATCTTTTTCTGATAAAAATAATTTTAATGTTTCTCTGTTTGCGAAATGTTTTGTCTCGATATTTTTATTCTTCAAGGCAGTGTATAAATTTTTCATTGATGAGCCGATAGTGAAAACAGAAGAAATTTTATTTTTGATAATTTCATCCGCTAAATTTTTGTGGAACATTGCTGAATCTTTGCCAAGCTCAAACATGTCACCTAAAATCGCAGTTTTATTTCTGAAGGTTTTAATCTTAGCCAGCAAGTTAAAAGCTGTTTTCATCGACTCGGGATTGGCATTATAAGTATCATCAATCAAAGAAAAATTTTTATAACTTTTTACATGCAATCTTTTATCAACAGGCTTAACCTTCTTAAGTCCGTCTGCAATTTGATTCTTAGTTAAGCCCAAAGTCAATCCTATTGCAGCCGCAGAAATAAAATTTTTTGCGCTATTTTCGCCATGAACCGGAAGCTTAAAGTTCATTTTCTGTTTTTTGAATTCAACATTAACAATCGGTCTTCCGTCGTTTGTATAAACGGTAATTGTTCCCTTAACATCGGCTTGCGAATTTTTTAACGAATAAGATATTTGATTTTTAAATCTTTTACTAAAGTCCTTCAAAAGTTTATCATCATAATTGACAACAACGGTGCCCCCGGCATTTGCGGCTTCTTCAAACAAAGCTGATTTTTCTTCCAGCACGCCTTTTCTATTTTTTAAGAATTCCAGATGTGAATCACCGATATTTGTAATCAATGCATAATCCGGCTGGGCAATGGAAGCCGAGTATTTTGTTTCGCCGAAATGGTTAGTGCCAATTTCGGCAACAAGTACATCGTGTTTTTCGTTCGTGCTCAAAATTGTCAGTGGCACTCCAATATGATTATTATTATTCGCGATAGTTTTATTCACAGAATATTTTTGACTTAACAATGACGCCAGCATTTCTTTAGTTGAAGTTTTTCCGTTGCTTCCGGAAATGCCGATTACTTTTGTTCTTATTTTTTTTCTCCACACTCTTGCCAAATTTCCTAAAGCTTCGGTCGTGTCTTTTACCGTAACAAAAGGGATTTCGAGTCCGGAAAATTCTTTAATATTTTTTTTATTTATAATTACAACAGAAGCGCCTTTGTTAATCGCTTCCTCGACAAACTTGTGTCCGTCTAATTTTTCTCCTTTGATTGCAACAAAAAGAGAATTCTTCACAACGTTCCTTGAATCTATAAAAACTTTTGAAACCGGTTTAAAATTATCCGGATTAAAAATTTCCGCTGTCGGTATATTAAAAAGATCATTCAACGTTAAGCTTATCTTCTTCATATGCCTAAATATTTTTCCGCAATTTCTTTATCAGAAAAATGATTTCTTATTCCTTTGATTTCCTGATACGTTTCATGACCTTTGCCCGCAATTAAAATCACCGCATCGTCTTCAGAATTTTTTATCGCCGTTTTAATTGCTTCTTCACGGTTCTCAATTACTTCAAAATTATTTTTCTTAATTCCTTTTTTTATATCTTCGATAATTGAAAGCGGCTCTTCAAACCTTGGGTTGTCGGAAGTGATAAAAACTTTTTTGCTAAGTTCAGCAGCAATTTTTCCCATAATTGGTCGTTTCGTTTTATCTCTATTTCCGCCGCAGCCGAATACAGTATATACGGGGTGTTTATCATTAACAATTTTTCTAACTGCCCAAAGGGCTTTCTCCAAACTGTCTGCCGTGTGAGAATAATCTACCACAACTTTCTTCATGCCATTTCCAATGACTTCAAATCTTCCCGGAACCTGCTTCGTATTTTTAATCCCTTCTATAATTTTGTCTGGAGAAATGCCAAGCAAGAATACCGCGGTAAAAGCTGCGCCTGCATTATATGCATTAAATTCTCCTACAAGCGAAGTATATGCATTAAAACTTTCCCCGTTATGCTCAACTGTAAAAGTAGTTCCGCTTAAATCAAACCGTATGTCTTTTAGAAGAAAATCAGAATTGACTAAAGCTCCATACGAAAAAAGTTTTGCTCTGGAATTTTTTATTAATGCCAAACTGTTTCTGTCATCCGAATTGTAAATACCGGACGAAGACTCGCTTAAATTGTCAAATAGAATTTTTTTTGCTTCAAGATAATTTTCAAATGTTCGATGAAAGTCCAGATGATCTGAAGTTATATTTGTAAAAACAGCTTCGCTAAAATGCAGGCAGTGAACGCGCTTCAGAACTAACGAGTGAGATGAAACTTCCATTACTGCATGCGAGCATCCGTCATTAATCATTTCCCAGAAAAGTTCGTTAAGGTCATTGGATTCAGGAGTCGTAAGAGAAGATTTAATTTCGTTGCTGCCGATAAAATTTGAAATTGTTCCGATAAGTCCGACTCTGTTTCCTGCCGTTTCTAAAATGCTTTTTATAAAATATGAAGTTGTTGTTTTTCCGTTTGTCCCGGTAATGCCGATCAGCCTCAATTTCTTTGAAGGTTCTTTATAAAATGAATTTGAAATTTCCGCTAATGCAGCCCGGCTGTCCTTCACCAGAATCTTGGCAATTTTTTCGTGAGTAAAAATATCATCCGGAATGCTTTCGTTGTCTTCAAGAATAATTGCAATGGCGCCTTTATTTATCGCATCAAGAATAAATTTATGACCGTCTGTATTGTATCCTTTGATAGCCGCAAAAACGGAATTCTTCACAACTTTCCTGGAATCATAAAAAATTCCGGAAATATCTTTGCGCTGAACTTCTCCAGCCACTTGAATTGCTTTGACGCTATTTAATAATTCAGTTAGTTCCATCAGTAAACAGATATTCCAATTAAATCTTGTTCCTTACAATCGATCTCACAAAAATCTCCTTTATGAATATTAGTTCCCGGCAAAATACTTTGCGCTGTAACTGTTCCTGAACCGCTCACCTTATATTTCAAGCCAAGCCTTGATAAAGCGGCAATTGCATCGCGCAGAGAATGCTGCTTTAAGTCAGGCATAATTCCGTTTTTAATATTTAAAGCGGAAGCCGCTTTAGTGATTATATAATTTGCATTGATATTTTTGTTATCGGTGCGACCGGTATTGTTTGCGTATATTACTTTGTAATCATTATTTCTATCTTGATTGGAAGGAACGGGACTTTCAAAATAGCCGGGGTTTAAATCAACAATTCTTTGAGCAACGTTTTTAAAAATCGGTGCAGCAACCAAGCCGCCGTATCTTCCATCCTTCGGCGAATTAACAAGAATTAAACAGACAATTTTAGGATTATCTGCCGGGAAAAAACCTACAAACGAAGAATTATATGCTTCTTTTGAATAATGCCCGTCAATTAATTTTTGGGACGTGCCTGTTTTACCGCCAACTGTTATATTATTAAGTTTGGCATTCGTGCCTGTTCCTTCATTGACAACGCCAACCAAAATATTTCTAATTCTTGCTGAGGTTCCTTCTGAAATAACTCTTCTAATTTTTACCGGAGTTATCTCTTTAATTAAAGTGCCATCATGATTAAGTTCTCTTTTGATTATTTGTGGCTGATATAAAACGCCGCCGTTTACCAACGCACAGTAAGCGGTTGCAATTTGAATTGGTGTTACCGCTAAACCATACCCGAAAGATAAAAATGCTTTTGAAACAGGAGTCCATTCGTTAGGCTTACGCAATGTTCCTTTTACTTCACCGGGTAAATCAATAGAAGTGTAGTTGCCAAATCCAAAAGCACGAACGTATTTATAAAATGTATCATCATCAATTTTTTGAGCAAGCTTAGACATTCCAATATTGCTTGATTCCTCTATAACCTGCCGTGCTGTAAGCCAGCCTAACTTATGCGCATCGGTAATTGAAATATTTTCAAATTTATATTTTCCTTCCTCCGCAAATACTTTATCATTTTCATTCACTAAGTTTTGGTCCAGAAGCGCAGCCATTGAAATTGATTTAAATGTTGAGCCTGGTTCGTATGTATCTGTTACGGCTCTGTCACGCCTTGCAGTATCGCTGTATGCCCAATAATTATTAGGATCATAGCCGCCGGAGTTTGCCATCGCTAAAATTTCTCCGGTGCTTGGGTCCATAATTATTCCTACGGCGGAATTCCCGCCGTATTTCTGAATTCCGTTGTTCAGCTCATCTTCCAAAATTTGCTGATAAGTTTTGTCAATAGTAAGCACAATATTATTTCCAGGGATAGCAGGCTTTGTTTCCTTTTCTTCGACAGTAATCATATCTCCGATTGCATCCCTTAGAACAACCATGCTTCCATCCTGACCGGACAAAATATCGTCGCATGATTTGCCGATTCCATCAACGCCGTGGTAATCACTGCCTACATATCCAAGAATGTATGAAGCTAAATTTTTATAATAGTAAACTCTTGTCGGGTCTTCATTATAAAACAAGCCGCTCATTTTATAATTCTCCAGCAATACCGCCTTGTCGTTTGGAGCTTTTTTCTCAATACAAATTGTTTTATTTGAAGCGTTCATGAGATTATAATAATGCTGGAAACTGTCTCCGAATACCGAAGAAAATTTAATTGCTATTTTTTTCTTGTTTTTATCCGAAACCATCCTTGTATCGAGGAAGAAAGAAACATCATTACGGTTATAAACAAGAAGAACATTATTCCTGTCATATATTAAACCGCGTTCAGCCGGTATAGTTTGCACCGTAGTTTGCTGGCGCTTCGCGTAATATTTTAATTCTTCGCTGCGTATTATTTGAATATTAAACAACCTGACGATTAACGCCGTGAAGATTATAAAAGTAAAAATGATGATCCATATCGCTCTTGAGTTATTCATACTTCTTCTGAATTTCCAAAGAAATTTTTTCTATCTCCGATCTGCTTACCGTTAACACCGGCGGCGGCGTTGTTCTTTTAACCATGCCGAGTTCGTTCTGGGCTATGTCCACAATTCTTTCTTCCGAAGAAAGCGCCTGGTCCTCGGCTATAAGATTTATTTTTAAATTTTTTATGTCGGATAAACTTTTTTGTGTCTCGATATTTTCCCGAACAAGTTTTTCACACTCAAGCTTAACGCCAATGTAAGCTAAAATTAAAAAAGAGAACAGTACAAAAATCGACAAATAAAAAATTATTAACGGCTTTGCACTTTGTTTCATATTTTTTCCGCTGCTCTAAGTTTTGCGCTTCTTGATCTTATATTTAGTTTAATTTCTTCATCGCCCGGAGTAACAGGCTTTTTAGTCAATATTTTCAAACGCGGAACCTTATCACATTTACAAACAGGATATTCTTTAGGGCAAATGCAATCCAGCGTTTCGTACTTGAAAATATCTTTCACAATTCTATCTTCAAGTGAATGATATGAAATTATTACTATCCTGCCGCCGGGCGTTAATAGCTCCACAGATTTATTTAAGAACAATTTTAATATTTCTAGCTCATCGTTTACAAAAATTCTTAATGCTTGAAATATTTTTGATAAAGTCTTTGTCCTGAATTTAAACGGCGTAACAGATGATATAATTTCGCTCAGGTCAAAAGTGGTTTCTATTTTTTTTTCTTTTCGTCTTTCGCAAATTTTTTTAGCAATCAGCCTTGAATTTCTTTCTTCGCCAAACTCAAAGAATATTTTAGCAAGTTCTTCCTCAGAGAATGAATTAACAATATCGGCGGCAGTGATAACTTTTTTTTTATCCATCCTCAAATCAAGCTTTGCCTCAGTCCTATAAGTAAATCCTGCTGAAGCATTATCAAGCTGAAAAGATGAAACTCCGAGATCAGCAAATACTCCGTCAAATAGCATAATCGATTCTATCTTTGCGATGATATCAATTTGTGAAAAATTTAGATTATAACTTTTAAACCTTTTGTCGCCGGAAAATTTTTTCTTTGAGAACTCAAAAGCGTCAGTGTCTACGTCGGCTGCGATCAAAGTTCCATCGTTGTTTATCTTATTCAAAATTCCGTTAGAATGTCCGCCAAATCCAAGCGTTCCGTCAAAATAAATTCCATTTCTGTTAGTTACTAAGAATTCCAAACTCTCATTTAACAAAACGGGTGTATGATGATCGTTAATCATTTTGCCATTACTTCGGCTGCTATTTGTTCATAAGTCTCAGGCGCTTCGGATAGATATTCGGAATAAGTTTTCGGATTCCAAATTTCTATCTTCTTTAATGCTCCCAGAATTAAAACATCTTTTTCTATTCCGGCATACTCAATTAGATGCTGCGGAATTAAAATTCTTGATTGCGTATCAAGCGAATCTTCAATAGCATTCTGTAATATTATCCTAATGAATCTTGAATCTTTGGGAAGGAAAGAGTTAAGGTTTTCTAATTTTGATTCAAATTTTTGCCATTCGACAAGCGGATAAACATCAATACATTTTGACGTACCTCTTGTCATCACCACTGTATCTTTCGATTCAGCCGAGATAAATTTTCTTAGCTTTGAAGGGATACTAACCCTTCCTTTGGAATCGACTGAATATGTAAACTGACCTTTGAACAAAAATTCACCTAAAAATTTTATTGACTTTTACCACTTTTCCCCACTACTCCCCAAAATAAGGGATTTTTTTCTCTAAAGTCAAGAAAATTCTTTTAGTTTCCCACTTTTTTTCTTTCTAATTGCCCGGTGTCTCAAATATGTTATCCCGGTACTTTTTAGTTCATAGCAAATTTTTAAGATCGTCAATGGTTAGAGGTTTCCCGATTATCTTTTTATTTTTATCAAGCAGGAACATTGTTGGCGTAGCATAAACAAAATAATCTGTCGCGGCTTTATCATTCCATCCTTTGAGATCGGATAGATTTATCCAATGAAGATTGTTGTTCTTAATAAAATTTAACCAATCAATTTTATTCGTATCTAAAGAAATAGCCAGCACTTTCAATTTTATTTGCTTATGCTGATTAAGGTACTCTGCCAGCTTGGGGATTATAGCCTGGCAGTGCGGGCACCAGCTTACATAAAACAAAATTAATATTTTATCAGCTTTTATTTTTTTCAAATCGACTTGATTTCCAGAAGTATCTTTCATTACAATATCAGGCGCTGAAGCATTACTGTGAAGTATCCTATCCTGCTCCAGCATAAGTTGAATAGATTTTTCCGTATGGTCATCAAGGCACAGGTCGTCTTTTATAACATAATTTTCAATTACATAGTTCAGGTCTCTATCAAATCCGAATTTCTTGAATCCATCAATTAGATATTCAACTATTTGCTTATAAACCCGGTAATTTACTTTTGCTTTATTTAATATTGTGTCTATTGCCGGTATATATTCTTTTTCAAGAAGGTCTCTAGGAAGCTGCGGGTCACGGTAATATGTAAGGTACTCAATTGTTTTAGCCGTGAACAAATTAGAATTTATCAGCTCGCCGTCTTTAAAATCAACATTATCCAACGAATGTTCTTTTAAAAATGCTAATTGCTGCGCCGCTGAAAAGTTTGGATCGATAACTGGTAATTGAAATGACATTATGTATTTTGCAATGAATGAACCGGAATCCTTTTGAGAAATATTATTTATAAAATTTAAATATTCATTTTGGATATCCTTTAACTCATCCTTAGTTTGCCGGTAATAACTGTCTCCCTTGGGATAGCGTTGGAGGATAAGATGAAGCAGCTCGGTTTTTTCTTTAAATTTTTTATTCAATCTAATAAAAGAATAATACTGCCTATTGCTTTCAGAACGGATAATGTTTAAGCTGTCTAAAATATTATTAGCGTCGGTTTTTATTTCAATGTTTTCCCCGTCGTAAATGAAATCTACCCATTTATTCAATCCGATATCAATTCTGTAAAAGCCTGCATGATATTTATGGCGATCAAATTTATAAATAAACTCATCCCCGCCGGATCTTTCTAATGAATCTACCAAAGCTGTTGTCTCGCCTTGAATTGAATATATGAAAGCCTTTTCATTCGACGAACCGCTTACGATAAGCTTAAGAGTTTGTGCTCCGGTTATATTAAAAAGAAATAAAATTATTGGTAATAAAATATATTTCATAAAAAAACTTTTTTTAAAAACAGTAGTTTAATTTTTTGTCCCAGTGAAAGACAATAAGTTGAAGCAGTGTGTATGTCAGTACATTCTAAATTCTACATGGATTAATTCTTAATACATCGAACGCTAAACCCAGCTGTTTTATATAGAGAGCTGATTACAATGCTCCCAGTATAGTTGACTAAATACAAGCCTTCAGCAGTTGAAGTATTATACAGTGTTGATGTCCAAAAGGTCGTGTATTCTCCCAGGCTTGTAAAATTAGCATTAGTGCTGGAGGCAGAACCGGCAAGCAAAGCGGAAAATCCGCTGAGATTTGTGCCCACTCCCTGTCCGATACCTTGCGACACATCTTTCAAATAATTTCCGTTGTGGTAAACTGCCGTATTTAAAGTATCCATTTCAGACAATGTAGGAATATGCCATCCACCCGGACAAATTCCCTGCGCTTTTTCATTAGTGGCATAATTCATTGCTTCATCCCATTGATACAATCCGCCGTAGATATCACAATTGGCGGTATTATTATTATAACAATACTTTTCTATTTTGCTATTATTTGTTTGATTCGTAGAAACATAAATCATCGTTCCTACATCGAGATTTTCTCTTAACCAGCATTGGTTTCCTATTTGTACGGTGTTATAAACTTTGCCCTCATAAGTTACGGTAGGTAAGCCCGGGCATGTTACTCCATAAATATCCGATGTACTGAACGACCATGTATTAGTCCATTCAGTTGTGCCGAATTTGTTAGCTGCGCTCACTCGCCAGTAATATGTGGAAGACAAATCGAATCCACCAATTTGGTAGCTTGTTCTTGTTAAGCCGCTTAGGTTAAACATAAGAGTATCAAAGGAAGAATGCGGGGATATTTGCAGTGAATAACTTGCTGCGCCGTTGCTTGGACTCCATGAAAAAGTTGGCGGCACCGGTACGCCGGACGAATCATTTCCTGGAGATAATAATATTACAGGAGATGGAATCGTATCAGGTGCGGCTAATTGAAAATTCGCGGTGGCTGTTTTACCGGAGGTAACCGAAACGTTCAAAGCGTTATTTAGATAACCAAGTTTTGACGCGCTTACTGTGTATGTTCCGGCAGGAATTCCATCTATAGAAAAGTTACCGGACTGGTCGCTGACCGCAGTGTTTGTTGCCGGGCTTGTCTGGATTGAAGCGCCGCTAACTGCTGAGCCATCGCTTACGCTTGTAACTTTTCCTTGTATTCCGCCGGTTAAATTTGTTTGAGTGGGACTGCTGCTTTTTTTGCTGCATCCTGTAAATAATATTGCAATAATTAAAATTTGGATAGTATAAACTAACTCAAAAGTTTTTTTCATATTTCCGCCTCGTTTCCTTAAATATCATAAGTTGATTATATAATGCCCGCAGAGTTACTGATTATTTTTAATACAACTAAAAATAAGAAATAATAATTATTTTTTTATCCCATTTTTATACTATAACAAATTATCTTTTAATTAGATTAAAAATAAAACTGTTTTAAAGATAACAAGATTCTTCAAATAAATTCTTTTTCAGAGATTAATTTCCCAGGGGGAAGAACAAGAATTGAAATGAGAATGGCTTTCGTTTTTATGAAAAGTAATTTGACGGTTTGAACCGGCGGAAGGTTTCTTTAAGTATTTTTTAAAAAATCTTCTTTTAGTTTAATTTTAAAATATCTCTGTTTACCAGCCAACGTTCAAAATAATATTAAAAGTTAATTCATTATAATTTGAAGTGACATCGACTAAATCCTTGTATTCTGTACCTTCTATGCTGGCGACAAGATTAATATTTTTCAAGGGAGAATAAGTAGTATTAAAATAAATCCCCATTTTTTTATTAATTGAATTTTCCGTAGCTATGTTTAATCCCAAAGTATTAGATAAAAATTCCGTATATGCCGCATTCACACTAACATCAAAACTATTGATTGTGGAATAGAGAGATGTCGAGTTAGTATTAATGATTCCCCACGTCCCGGCAAATGATAATGGATTATTAAAGCTAATTATTTCCGTAATAGAAACTGTGCTGGTTTTGTAATCAGATAGCCCGGTTAATGTTTTTGCATCATAACCGGTATACGATACGTTTGTTGAAAAATTAAATTCTTTAATCAGCAAATTATATCCGGCAACAGCCGAAATCATCGTGGTTTTATTTTCAATTTTTTGATCTGGAAACGGGTTATCGTTTTTCTGGGCATAAGGTGAATATGAAATTTGTAGGAAAGGGAACTTCGGAAAATTTAGCCTAAGATTTATTCCATATGCTGTTAAAGTTGTTGTTGAGCTTTTCCATTCAATGAGATTGTCATGCGAAGTTCTGAAAAATGTAGCTATGGATATTTTACGAGATAAAAGTCCTTGTTCTACGTTTGCTTCATAATATAATTGATCGCTCCTAAGATCGGCTGAACCAAGCGATGTATACCCAGGTCCAACCATTTTAGTGTTGATGGAGACTCGCGTTGCAGAGCCCGGATTGTTGAAAGATATTTTAGCCGCGTATGAATAGTCAAATGAAGAACTAATTTTAGGAGTTACAATTTCCTTGATAAAATTCGGCACTGCGTCTATTTGAAGTGCTGCATCCCTGGTATCGTGCGTAAGCATGGATGCATTTCCTTCTCCCTCAAATACCAATACTTTATTAAATAAATCCAATTTTGTTTCAGCGCCAAAAATATAATTAGCCATTGGAGTAAGCGTTAAATTGTCGGGTGAAACAGCAATTGAATTTTCATCATCCTTAGCAAATAACCCGGTAAAGATAAGATGACTATCATCTTTATTACCTATTCCGATTCTACCTGCATACAAGTTTCTCTGAAAGGATGCATTTTCAACACCGCGCTGGTTATTTGAAGCAGCGAATGCCGCATAAAATATTCCCGGGTTTATTTCGATGTTAATCCCGGTAACCGGAGCGCCTTTTAATATGTAGTCCGAATATGAAGGATAATTTGTTCCTATTTCGAAGGCATCTATGCCGAGCAATAATTTTTCCCACCCCGTTACCGTTTCCGTAATTTTCTTTTCTAAACGTGATTTTATTTGTTCTTTGTAGCTATCTATATCAAAACCGAAAGAGGCGCTGTTTAAGCTTTGCCTGTTTGAACTCTGTTGATTAGAGAGAAGGATATTAGCAGCGAAAGGAAGCCCGTATAAAGCAATCGAAGGATTAAGCTGGGCAGTTAATGTATTATTAGAAAGGTCTGAGAAAGGCAGCGCTTTATAGCCGGCATCAAAACTTAATTTTACATTTCCTGAAAACACAAAAGGTTTGAAATCATTTTCATTCTTATTGTCATAAATCATATTATATAGTTGTGAATATCCTAGTGATGCTATCAGTAGAGGCTGTTGAGATGATGAATATGTACTGCTTTGCTTTTCATCGACTGAAATATTTTTTTTATCAATAGTTTTTTGATTTGAATTATCAGAATAAGCAAACGCCCATATTTCACTTTTGGAAACCTGTTCGTTGTTCAGGTAAGCGATAACTTGCCATGCATACTTTCTTTTATTCTCAAAATTTCTGCCTGCTGTCGGATATAAAAAAACGTTGGAATAAATATTTTGATTCTTGAAGAAAGCAGGATTCGATAATAAAGCATCGTACGGCGATTGATCGCCAAAAATCTCGGCAATCTTTATTGAGTATGTTATTTTGGCACCCGGAGGTACGGGTGAAGGCGGAAGCCAGGAAAATGTAATAAATGAGCCAGTGATTATTTTTGAATTGCCGATATCTTCGGCATCATTTTTTACAGCATTGCCTGAAATGAAAGTGGTATTACTTTCAGGCTGGAGCAACTCTACTTGAGACAAGTTCTCAACTTGCGTTTCCATACATTGAGTGCCCAGCAGCATTCCGGTTTCAGCATCAATAACATTAACGCAAATCTCATAATTGCCGGTAGGAAGGGTGCCGATGTTTTTTACCACACTCGTATATCTATTATTTGTAGCTTCAACTTTCATTGGAATAAGATCATGAGTATTTATAATTTTAACGCCAGGAGCTAATGAAAACGCCGCTGAAGTCGCTTTTATTATTTGTCCCTGCAAAGACTCTGTAGCTACACCTGTCAAATAAATTTTGTAAGTTGTGTTTGTAGGATTTATTAAAGTAACCTTCCACATATAATCAACATTGAATTGATACGGAGGCGGCTGTTGAAGTACAACAGTTACCTGAGCATAGATGTTTATGTGAAAGAATAAAATCAGTATAGTAAAAGTCGAGATTATCCGGCTTGCATTTATTCTTTTCTTAAAATTTTTTTTCATTACTTAATTTCCATGCCTAGCACTGTACTGAGTTTAGACTGTCCGCCGTCTTTTGTAACTGCCTTTACAGCATAGTAATTTTCTTTCCCGGTATTCTTATCTGTATAAGATTTTTCAGTTGTCATGTCGTATTGCCTTAATAATCCGTTGTTATCCTTCTTGTAAATAATAAAAACGGTTTCAACTTTTAAGGACGGAAAATTCCATTTAAGAATAATATTTTTCTTTTCGACACTTGCTGTCAAATTCTTAATCGGAGGTTTTATGCCGGTATCATAAGGTTTGCCGAATACTGAATAAGCATAGTTAGAATAAAGTCCGCTGTAATCATTCGCTCTGATCGAATAATAATAAGTAATTCCCGTTGTTACACTCGTATCTATAAATTTATTTAAGGAAGAGCCAAGAATTTTAATTATTGCCCAAGCTGAATCCAAGTTTGTTTTTCTATAAATGATCTGCTCTTTTACATCGTTGCTACTGCTTGGCACAAAGTATAATTCAACTTGATTTTCCGTAACAACAACATTAGTGAAAACCGGAACTACCGGCTTTATAGTATCCGGTCGTGCAATTTTTAATACTTCCGAAAATTCCGATTGATTGTAGTTGAAATCCAAAGCTTTAACTTTGTAATAGATGAAAGGCGTAAAAGAATTTAATGTAACTGTATCTTTAAATACCGTTTGAATTTTACTATTCAACGAATCGTCTGTAACAAACCCTTCATGGATAACCGAGAATTCATGTTTCGGATCATTAGCTTTAAATAACCGGTAACCCATCAAATCTTCTTCCTTATTTTTCTCTACTGTAATTGTCACTACTCCGAGAGAATCTATTTTCCCTGAAATAATTACCGGCTTTACCGGAGGTGTTGAATCAATTAATGTTACGGAAACCGGAAACGAAGAGCTTACATTACCAGCCGTATCAACTGCTTGAACGACATAATAATTTGCCTGCCCTCTGATAAATGTTGTATCCGTAAATGCTCTTGCGTCTTTTGGCAGCATGCCGTTGTGCAATACTTTAAACTCTCCTTCATTTTTATTTGCGCGTGCGACATAAAATCCTTTTAGATCAGGCGCAGGAATAGGGTTCATCTTCCATGTAACCAATACTTCGTTTGGTTTTACGTTTTGCGGCTGAGGCAAAAACGGCGATTCGGGAGGAGTAAGATCTTTAGAATATGCTTTAAGTTCCGCAAACTGTACTTTCTCTCCAAACAAAGTATAACCGAAAAATCTATACGTATAAATTTTATAGTTGATCAGATTTTTATCATTATATCCGCTTCTTGTTTCGCCGTCGTTAGAGTTGTTTTCAAGATTATGAATCGGCGCTTTATTTAATTGAGTGAATGTAGTTTCACCTGGATTAGCGCGCTCTACAAAATATCCGGAAAGCTCCGGTATTTCTATCCAGGCAAAAAACAATTCCTTATCACCTTGTTTAACGTATACCGGATTATCATAGCCCTTCTTCCGGTTTTCAGCGACAATCCTAAAATCAACCGGAATGATTTTGTAAATATCAGACTTACCAATTGGTCTAACTCTATAGAAATATCTTTTACCTTTTATCGCTGTGCTATCAGTATAAGCTAATCCCAAGCCTGCTGCCGCATTTGCGTTTTTTAATGCTGTAAGCGCGAAAATCATGTACTCAAAATCTTCTTTACTTTTCTGATTTTTTAATTCAGCAATTCCCTTTTCGAAATTAAAAGTTCCGCCTTCTTTTTTATCAATGCTTTTTAAAAAATTTCTTGCATTCTCTAAATCGTTTTTTGATTCTAAGTTTTTCTCGTAACTTATAGCGGTTTCCCATTGACTTTCATTATAAGGATGGACTCTTGCTATTTCGGTATAAGTTAAACTATCGGTTTCTTTTTTTATAATTGTTGAATCAAAAAGGGCTCTGTCAATGATAAACCCATCTTTAAAACCAATTTCCAAAACAGATTTTTTATCGGGAAAGAATCGTAACTCTACACCTTTGCCTTCAGAATATCTGCCGACAACATTAATATAGCTGACCGGTGCTGAAGTGGAATCCGCATCTTGCGCATAACAGTTAATCGCAACTAAAAATACGATAACAGCTATTAGTTTTTCAATCTTTTTTATGCTTGATTTTTTTAGAGTATTCATAGTCTTTTTATCTTTTTAATTTAGAATGATTTCTTGGGTCTAATGCAGTTGAGTATTTTGCAGTTGTGTACTAACAGATGCAAACTGCGATCCCGTCCTGAAATTCTTTGTTACGGTCTGAGAAACAACAGCATTATTTTTGTTCTTTGCATTTGTCCAGGTATTGTTTACAAATTCTTTTAATGTTGCTGTAACAGTAAAAACATAATCTTTATTAATTGTTAATTTATTTTTTATTTCCAGAGGTTCCGGCGGTAAATTATTATATGTATTTGAAACCGGCGGTAAAGGAAAAGTAACGACAATAATATTGGCATTATTGTGCGAGATATTGCCGGCAATATTATAAGAATTTGTGCTGGTATTTATTGCATTCAAATTAATTGTTGTTTGCGCATTAGACATTTGCGTTGTTGTATTTATTGTTGTCGGCACAATAACGGTATATAAAAACTCGCCGAGATTATTTTCATCTTTCCTCAAAGATTGGATCGTATAACTGCCATTGCCATTATTATACTTAATACCTGCGCTTACAACCATTTTAAATGTTCTGGTTTTTACTGAACCATCCGATTGCTGTTCCGCGACATCAAAAACATTATCTGGAATTAATCCGTACTCAACTGCTAAAGGAGCTGTTAAAGGAAAGTTGTATTGCTCATCCGGATGAATATATTTTATTAATAATTGCTGCTGGTCTCCGGCGGCATCACCCTGCGTTACGGCTGCGCCTGTTAAGGCGCTGGACGTACCGCAATCGGTTCCGTAATCAAAATTTTTATCGAATGAAGCATCCACTAAATAATGATCAGTCAAATGTGAACAAGCTTCCCAATAAGGATAATGTTTTAAAATATGCCCAAGGGGATGCTGCGGTAAAGTAAAATGTCCTATCTTAACAGAACCTTGAACTTCTCCGGCAACATATACGGGATTAGGAAATTTTCCAGCCAGCCAGCCGCCGGCTTTGATGTCTGCAATGTTCCATGTTGAGCTTCCTTTAACTACGGAAGCATCAACAGACGCATAAAAGCCAATATCTCCAGAGGCTTGCCATCCGTTTATTCCAATTCGTTCTGAAGGATTCTCACAGTTCTGTCCGTTATACTCCGCAAAAGCTAAATCTAACTCCGCGCCTGCTGTTAATTTTAAATTTGCAGAATAGCTGGTAAAAAGCGGAACCGGAAAACTTATATCTTTGTTGAATAAAAATCCGACACCGAGCGCCAAGCCTTTACCTGTTGCTGTATTTGAATTTGTTACTCCGGCGGTTTTTACAGCAATACCAGGATAATTACCAAACACGCCATGATAACCATCCTTAAATGTTTGCGTGAAACCGGTTGGCGGCGTAATGTCGTTACCAAACATTAAGTATTCATACAAATGAGCAGTTACAGAGCCTAAAGAAACATCTACAGTATTTAAGCTTCCAGGTTCGCCAAACTTGAAATACCATTTATTTGTTTTGCCGTTTATATCAAGAGCAAGATTAGAAGGACTTGGTGTTGTAATCGGCGGAGCGTTTACATTTACACTTGCCGAAAGATTAAAATGTTTATCAGGAAAATTATAAGTTACATTAACATTCCCTTTAATGTTGGCTTTAACTCTTTTAGGCGTTGTCAAACCGGCGTTAACATAAAAGTCGCCGTTAAAAGCAATGAATATTAAACCCTGTGATTTTGAAAACTGCGCATCTAACGATACATCTGCGTTAAAAGTTTCTTCTTTAGGAGTAGTAGCAATGGTTGCAGCAATCTTTAATCCAAAAGTTGATTTTTTCGGTGTGAAAGTATATTTCTTCCCGGATGGCGTAGTATTAGAGTTTCCAAACGTTGCTTCCATATTATAATAAGCGCCGCCGCCAAAACCTCTAAAAGCTATTCCAGGTAAGAAAGGAACTCCCGGCGGAGGCAAAAGAACATCTGCTTCAACACGCCAGTATCTATAAAGTGAACTTCCATTTTGATAATTTGTATTTCCGAATTCGACCAGAGCATGCGCCGATAAATTAACAGGAGTAAAGGCGACAGATAATTCTCCAAGGAAGCCGTCGCCATATACAAGATCATTACTTCTTATAGCAATGCTGCCGTCTATTTTTACTGCCGGCAGGTTTGCATGGACTTCAATACTATCTAATAACACACCGGTGAATATTGGTGTAAACTTTCTTAAACCTGTATTTAATTGAATCGCAAATCCTGCGCCTATTGAAGCCGCTCCGCCAATATCTTCCGTAAGATCGGCAACCACATCTATCATCACTGCGCCTCTTAACAGCTCTTTTATATTTGAATTAGCCGGAGGTACAGTAACCAATGACTTGTAGTATATTTTCTTAATTGATACCGGGAAATTGGCTAAGAACTTTTGAGGGCTTGCAAAACTCCATGAGCCCGGGTTAAACTTGAGCGAATCTGAAGTCGATGTATGCTTATAATTCAGTCCGACATTCTCAAAGTCCAGATCCATCTTTACGCCTTTAAGATTGAAAGAATGACCGGCAACTGATAAGTTGGGATTGTCCCACTTAAACGATCCGTTAAGATTTATTGCAAATTCTTTTGCGTTCGCAGTAAGATTAGCAGAAATATTTGATGTCGGCAGTAAAGTCATTTTACCCTTTAACACATCCGCATCAATCGCTCCGGAAGGTACTACAACAATTTGAAAATTATTCGCGTTTGAGGCTTGACTGAATGTGGCTGTATATTTCAAAGTATTGGTAACTGTGTCTTTGCTGATAGGCAACACAAGAACGCCTTTCGCGCTGCCGCCGGTTAACGAACCTTTAAGAATAGAAACATCAAGCGTATCGAGACTAGCGCTTAAGTTTGCTATGCTTCCTTGCTGAAAAGTAAAAACATTCGTCGCTCTGATTTTTGTAGTTACGCCATGATCGTCAATAATTAAATCTGATGCAGTTATTTGAGTAGCGTTTGCACCTGTTTTCCAGGCATCAGGCAAAGTCAGCCCAAAACTTTTTGTGTAAAATCCCTGCCAAAGAAGCTTTGCTGCCGCGGTTGTATCGTCCGTATAGTTTTTGGGGAAATACATTCCGGCGGGATTTCTTGTATCCGATAGATCGAGCCATAATGAATCAGGCTGTATCTTTAAGCCGCTTGTCCCGACTATTTCACAAGATGGTAAAGTACCGGTAAGCATAATATCATGCATGCTTGTTCCGTTTCCTGAAATGGCGGCAACAACCGAATCCGTTAAAGGTGCGGTAGCCGGAATCAACCAATCTCTTGTAAATTTAATTTCAAGACCGAGATTAATATTTGTAATACCGCTGTCAGCCCACTGGATATAACATCCTGAATTCGCAGTACCTTGTTTGAATTTGAATTTCATTTTTGGATTGGATGCCGTATTCGGAACGGTTATGTCTTCCGCAAGTTCAACACGACCGTTTGAAAAGTCGATGCTATTGGGGTGTATTTGAAAATATTTTCCCGCGAATCCTAATTTATAAACCGTGCCTGATTTTGAAAATTGTTCTTGCGCTAAAAAATTTATTTTAGATTCGTTTGGTTTAAAAATAATTTCCGTAATTATCAGTTTTTGGTTACCGTTGTTGAACTGCAATCCGAATGGCATCTTAAGAGCATTGTTTGGAATGGGGGGTGGCGGGACATTGCTTTGATAATTAATCTGCGGCTGACCGAAATTAAGTTCGTTTGTCCACGTAATGAGATTATCTATTTGGTTATTTGTCCAATTGATTGTGTTATCGACAACATTGGCGACTCCCGGTCCGGATAATAAACTAAGCGCCCATGCTTTTGGATAAGCTTGATACGATGTACTCGAACTGCCGCTTTCACTTGTTACAATACCGCCCGATACTAACCGCTTGGTTGTATCAATCCGAATTTTTTTAAACTCTACGGCAACGCTTGTCAATAACCAATGAATGTAAACACTGCCTTTGCCTGTCAATGAGCTATCTGATTCGGTAGTTGCATCAGTAACAATAACTTTAAATTCTCCGTTCAGTCCTGCTTTTAAAGTATCGCCAACCGCCACAGACCCAGTTCCCGAACTCGAAGTTGAACTATCATGATTTGTACTTAGAAGACTTCTTAATTGATGATTCTGTCCTTGAACGCTAAAAGTAAACTGCTGTGCGATACCGTTATTCGCGCCAATGCCCTGCCCATTATTATCCATGCATTGTACTGTCCAGGCATATTTTTTATTCGAATTAAAACTTCTTGCCGAAACAGGATATTGAAACATTGTTGACCTTATACCCGCTTGTTCAAACCAAGAAGGATTTCTTTGAATTGCGGCTTCGGGTGATTGATTTCCGAGTATCTCAACTATCTTTAATTTGTAAGTAATTTGTCCGGAAGGCGCAGGCATAGGAGGAGACCATGTAAAAATAGCGGGCTGTGTTATAGTTATCGAATCACCATCAGACGGTGAGTTAAGAGCTGCCGAAGAAATTATTTCAACTCTTTGATCAATACATCCGCTGCCGATTTCATTGCCTGATTTATCTTTTACGTGAATACAAATTGTATAATCTCCGGATGGCGCGTTCCCGGTTCGCGTAAACGCATCACGCCATTTTCCCGAATTAAAATTTACACTCCCGGTTTTTACATCGTCGTATGTAATTCTTTTAATCCCCGGAGGTAAGCTAAATAGTTTTGAATTCCCTTTCGCAATTAATCCGCCGCGGGATTCTTCCAAAGTTCCGTACAATGTAACCTGGAGAGTGCTTCTGCCGGAATTTATGAGAGTTAATTTCCATAAATCAGCCGCTCGAAGCTGGTTGGGTGGAGGCTGCTGAAGATTTACGGAGACCTGCGCGAAACAAATGCCCGTATAGTAAATCAGCAAAAAAAATAGAAATAGTTTTCTCATGACGCACCATCTTATAATTAATTTCTACAACATAGCCTGGGTTTATATTTTTATATTATTTCACCATTCTTAATCTTAATCGAAGTTTTATTTTTAAGATTCTTTAGAGATAATTTTAACTTTTCAATTTTATCCATTGGAACATTAGGATCATTTTCCAGATCGGCAATTGCTTCTTCAATCGATCTGTATTCTTTTACATTTGCATCTTTTTTTATAATTAAAAGAGGCGCAGACTTTGAATTCTTTTTCGTAAATAAACTCATCAGCTTTTTTATAGTATTCAATTTGGCACATTAGATTTTTGTTCAAACCTATGCACAATGTTGTGGCACAGCAATAGCAAACAAGCGTGAGGTATCTTTAATTAAATAAACGGCGCGTATTAATAATTAATCGGTAAGGTAAGAAGGAGAATCTAATTCCGTATTAGCAATTTTATACAGCGGCGGCGGAAGCGAAATAATAACTTCTGTTCCGTGTGAGTTGTCATCCCGGCTGCTAAGGTCTTCAAACATGATCGGCTGCGGAAGCTGCATCTTGGCGCTCAGCAGTTTGAGGCGTTCTTCAATAATTTGTATCCCTTTTGATATGTGATCTTCTTTCTTATTCTTCTTCGCGGCTTTAAGTCCGATACCATTATCGGTAACCTTTATTATCAACGAATTATATATTATTGAATCAATATCAACGTCTTCAAAGGAAAAAGAAATTGTAAGAAGACCTTTACTGCCTGAATCAATAATTCCATGCCAAAGAGAATTTTCCACGAACGGTTGAATGATCATATTGGGTATCATTATAGAATCCGCGTCAACTTCTTGCCCTGTAATTATCTCATAAAAAAAATTTTCCTGAAACCGCAGCTTTTCAAGATCAAGATAAAGCTTTAGCCGGTTGATTTCCTCGGATAAAAAAATAAATCCGCTTCCCGCAGTATCAAGATTTTTTCTAATCAGCTTAGCCATCATTGCAATGTAATCATTAGCTTCTTCATTCCTCCGGCAGTTAATTAAATATTGCACAGAGTTGAGCGAGTTAAAAATGAAATGCGGATTCATCATTGAAGACAACGCCTGGTGCTTAAGCTTGTTGATTTTTTCCGTTAGGTCCAACTGTTCTTTAATCTTTTTCGTTTTCTTCCTTAAACGCCAGGCTATTATTGAAAGAAAAGCGATAACAAAAATTGAAACTATAACAATGTAAAACCATATAGTTTCACTGAACCGTGGTTTAACCCTGAAAGTAAGGAAATATGGTTTACCCCATGCTGTGTTCTGAGCTTTCGCCATTATTTGAAGCTTATATGTTCCGTACCCGAGGGAGATAAAATTAATAAAATCATCATCCGTTGCCAGCCACTCATCGTTTAATTTATACTTATACTTTACGGTGCCCGGCGAAGAATATTTTAATGCTTCAAAACCTATGCTTACGTCATACTGCTCCGGTTCAAAAACCAAATTGCTGTAATTAGTATAAACCGAATCGCCGGCTTTAATACTTGTAATTTTCACGTTAGGTGAAAGAGCATTATCATTGTCGAATAAATGTACGTCCAAAACAGAAAAACCGTTAGTGGTTCCTATATAGAGAATGTTTTTACTGCTGTCATAATAAAGTGAAAGCACTTCATCGGATGGGATGCCTGTTTGCATATTAAGAAATTTAATAGAGTTCCCATCGTATAAAAAAAGTCCTCGCATGCTGCCAATCCATACTCTGCTTTTGTTGTCTGAAACTATAGAAGTAGCGGATGTTAGATCGTACCCATCTATATTAGTATAGCTTGTAATGGAATTATTTACAAGATTACATTTTGCAATGCCATTCTCTCCGGCGAACCAAATACAATTTTTATTATCCGGAAATATGGAATTTATTTTTGAGTTTAGAACTGCATTATCTTTAAAGAAATATTTCTTCCATTTATTATTTCCGCCGGGCAAGCAGGTTAATTTACATAAGCCAAGGCTTGTACCAATCCAGATGTCCTTGTTCTTATCTTCAATAATTTCATTAACCCGGTTTATTCTTGCGCTGTCTCCAAACAAAAAGAGCTGAGATTGATTCTTAAGGTTGGATCCTTTTGAAATCAAAATAGAATTCCATCCGCTTCCGTATAAATACATTCCGCTGCTCGTCTTGCAAAAGGATAGCCAGCTAATGAAATGCAATTTTATTCCTTTATAAGAAATATTTGTTGATTCTATCCGACCCAGGGAAGCGCAGATATAGAATTCGTTATCAACATTTTTAATGTTATAAATATATTCGGTTAAAGTTTTTTTTGAATTGCTGTGGATGTGTACGAATCTTCCGCTATCTAAAATGCTTACGCCGTTAAAAGTACCCACCAATAATTTGCCGGATTTTTCCTTCATAATAGAATACACGCTATTGCTGCTCAATCCGTCTTTTTCATTATAGCTTTTTAGATAAAGATTATTCAAACAATAAACGCCCTTACCGAATGTGCTTATCCATATATTTCCCTCATTATCCTGAAGATAATTATTTACCAACGTATTCTGTAAGCCCATTTTAATTCCGATATTAATAATTTGGTCTGAACCGTCCGGAATTAAAAAGAAACCGTGATTCATTATAGAAAACCAGATGTTGTCGCTCCTGTCTATTAAGATCGCTGATACAACATCGTTCTTTGTAAATAAATTTATTTTATATCGTTCAATAACTTTATTGTTTTTGATCTTATATATATTGCCTTTTGTACCGATAAAATAGCTGCCGTCTTCACCGGCGGCGTAACTATTTAATTCGGTTTTCGGCAAGCCTGATATTTTTAATTCAATTAATTTGTCATTGCTTAAGCTGAATAATCCGGCGGTAGTTAATGCGAGTATATTTCCATCCGGTAGAAGCGCCAGCCTGTTTATTAGAACCGGCGCAGTAGGCAATACTGAAGTAAGCAATTCACCGTTTTTATTTTCGACAATAGAATTTATTCCATTCCAGCTGCGGTAAGCGTATATTTTTTGTTCGTCATTTCCCGGAGGAACAAGCAGCAGATAAGATAAGGCAAAGCTTTTCCCCGCGATCTCGTTGCAATAGTTTTCTATCCTGCCGTTTCTAAATACATTGATCCCGTTTTCATAACTGCCGATATATAATTCGCCGTGCTTTCCTTCCGCTAATGAGATTATTGAATTTGAAGAGAGCCCTTCGTTTATCCTAAAAGTAGTAAACCGCTTCCCTTCAAACTTGCTGACGCCGTTTAAAGTGGCGAACCATATAAAACCTTCTCTGTCCTGAATAATATCAAAGACCGTTGATGAAGCCAAACCGTCGGATGAAGTATAATGATAATAAGGCGGGGTCTGTGGAAATAAATAGGCAAGAGGAAGAAGACAAACAAAAATAATTATATATAATTTTTTACGCATAATCAGACGGCGTTTATAACCGTCTTTATTTTCTGAATAAATAACGGCGCTCTGCGGCGTGATATTTCAATCTTGCTGCCATCCGTCATTACCGCATAATTTCCATCAATGCTTGAATATTCTTTAACGTAATTTATATTGATTAGATAAGATTTATGTACCCTGAAAAAATTTGCTTTCGGCAGAACATCTTCAAAATCTTTTAAAGTCCGTGAAATAGTTATGCCTTTTTGGTCCTTGATAATTACATTGGTATAACAACCTTTAGCTTCAAGCATTACTATGTCTTTAATAATTAAGATATTGAATCCGTGAGACGCCGGTATAATTAATTTATCGGCTTCAAAAGTAATTTTACTATTAATCCTCGTCTTCCGTAAACCGCACAGACGTTTAACTGTTTGCTTAAGCTCTTTAATATTTACCGGCTTAAGGATATAATCTACAGCGCCGGCTTTTATTGCTTTGATGCCGAACTCCTCATGGGCGCTGACAAATACCGCCATAAAATCACGCTCATCAAATTCTTCAAGGAAGTCAAACCCGTCAAGCCCCGGCATGCTGATATCAAGGAATACTACATCGGGGTTATGAACATTTACAAGTTCAGACGCGCTTACAACTGAATCAGCCAGTCCCAATATTTCAATCTCCGGACAGTATGTCTCGATTATCTTCTTAAGATTTTCTCTTCCATGAAGTTCGTCATCAACTATTATTGCGGTTAAATTACCGGATATTTTATTATCGGACATTAGCATCAGTTAATTTTTTATTAAAGCTCTGCGTTTATAAAAGCATTCTTAAAAGGCAGTAAAATAATTAATAACTCTCCCCCAACTTCCGTTTTACTCACGTTTCAATTCTTATAGATTATTTCTATACAACAGTAAAATTAGTTTAATTAATTAGCCGCTATGCTGTGGATTTATTTCAGCCAATAATAATACTTATTTATTCAATTTCATACTTAATTTTTTATTAAAAAGGTAACATCCGTTTTATACTTCTCACTATTGTTTAGTTCAATTTTGATTGAACGAACAGTCTACCCCGCTTTGCGAAGTTGCCGCCTTAGGCGGTCTGCTTCGAGCCGGTAAATATTATTCTTTATCTCAGACTTGACTCTTTTTACTTACCTGTAGCTTCCGGCTGATTAAAGATGTTATACCATTTTTAATTAATTTCATTCCAATCATTATCATCATAAGGTAATATCTCATTGCCCTTTAAAGTAATAGAATTTGCAAATGTAATTTTATAATCGGAAATAACATTTTCCTTCTGATGTTTGATATTGAAAGGGACTTTTAGCAAACGATATTTATTCTCATTTGCTCCTTTGTACTTTATTTCAATATCGCACCTTTTATCTTCAAGTATTTTAAAATTATTCCCAAAAAAATCTTCCGCAGATAGATGAATGACTAATTTTTCATCCGGTAAAATTGGTTCATCTATATAAAATATTTTAAAATTAAATCTCTTTCCATCAGCAGTTGAAGTAATAGAGACATTGTCGGGCATACGAATCCAAAATTCTGATAGTGGCACGTTACCAACATTTATTAGATTTATATAAAAGCGTGAGTTATATTTTAAGAATTCTTCTTTTTCTTTTGGATAATTAGTTTTATCTATAACTTCGACAAAAGTATTTGAATGTAAATAAGGTGTTTCATTCTTTATAAGAATAAGATGCTGCTTAATTGTTATATAAGCCAAAATAAAATTTATCAAAAATGATGGGATAAGCAATATTGTCGGTAAATTGCTTTCATCTTTATTAGGATTTGAAATGACAATATAATTGCTAAATAATGTATCGTTAACAGAAATAGTATCAACATTTACTTTTAATATAGGCTTTGATTTTACTGTTGAATATTTTGCAACTGAAAGTGATTCAAATAAAAAAACTATTAATAGGTATATTAAAATTTTCATTATTATAAACGATAAAACAGCGTTGCTTTTCACCCGTCCGTCTCGTACAGCGACACCGAACTGAAAAGCTATTGCCAATAATTATTAGAAAATTTATTTAATAGAACAAAGCCGAACAACAACGCTTACCTTTTTTACCAAACCCAATAATGCCAATACTGACGCATCGAAAACGCCGTCGGGTGGATATGCTGGTTATATGGCAATTTACATTTTTATGAATTCTTTAACGTTAGGAGTATCTCTGATTTTATTTTCAACTATCCAGATTTTAGCAACTAAAACACAATCTCTTAGTAAATTATTTGCAAAGGGTATAAATGATTCAATATTTTTGAAATCTGGATTTGGAGAGACTCTTTGGTTCATAAATCGTTCACCAAGGAATAAGAATGTTCCATGACACATAGCCGCCATATATTTATATACTAGAACATACGTATCCATCATTCCCGTTTCATTAGCTAAATCCTGCCAACGTGGCAAAATAATTTTTCTCGCTTCATCATCTAGCAGTTTTTTAAATAATTCAGGGTCAGGTGCGTTTTTAATTTTTGCTAAATCTCTTTCAATATTTTTCTGAGCAATTCTTATTGCTTCACCTTTACTTGAATTGTAATACTTTTCAGCATTTTCTTTACTAATGATTATCCATCTCATCCAGAGTGATGCTTCAAAAATTGAACGTAGTAAATTTATGGCTGGCTCACCATAACCGTTTTTCGCAAGCATTAAATATGCGTCGAAATATTTACAAACTCTTGATAATGATAATAAAAGAATCTGATGTTGTAAATCCTTCTGATTCCGTTTTTGAATCAGGTAATCATAATCATATTTAGCTTCCTTGCTTAACTTTTCTAGATTTTCTAATTGTTTTAAAATTTCTTCTTTGTAACTTTTATCAAATAATTGATTTGATTTTTCCATATTTATTAATCCTTATTATTGATGCTAAATTATTGGAAAGTATGAATTACAACGCCCTCCCTACTTTTAATCTCAATTTTATCCACTACAAAAGTATACTTGGCAAACCAATATATGTTTCCCCGAATACTACCATAAATATTCGCAAGATACTTCATGTTTTCAGTATCAATATTACCATCATTTATAATTTTCTTTGCAAGTTTTTTGGTGATGACACTATTAATGTTTGATCCATATGCATCTATTATAGGAAAATCATTTGAATTCATATAAAGCGATATACTATAATAATTTGATTTTAAAACCTTATTAGATTCACATGACATCCAAATATCATTCAGTATTATTTTTCTATTTAAATATTCTTCCGGAAAAGAATTTATTTTTTTTAATAATTCATAATTTCCGCCAATTACTTTTTGCGCATTGATATTAATAATTGAAAAAAAGATAATTGTTATAAAGAATAATCTATTCATTTAGGTATTTCTCCTTTTCCCAATAGCTATTACTTAAGTCGTATCGACGGTCTTCAATCCGGCTGTTATTAATTAAAAACATTCCATATCTATAAACCGCTTTATTTCTTTTTACTTCTTCCTGGATTATTCTTTGGTGTGTATCGTTATACGTGTAATTTATTCCCGTCATAACTTGCGCCCTGCCCACTTGAAGAAAACTTCTTCCTTCGTCTTTCTTATTTCCTGTTTCTTGTTCCAAAAAGTTTCCCTAAATAATTATCTTTTTGTTTTCCTCATCCCGCCGACTGCGGAGCCGTTGGTGAAAAATTATTTTTTTATAATTCAACCCGGCACAATTTAATTATACTTTTTACTTTATCAAAGAATAAAATAAAAAAAATAATGGCGACCTCTGGGGTTACATAAAAGGAAGAGATGACATCTTTCAGAAAGATGTCATCTCTATATTTCTTAGCTTTAAGATCAAGGCAGGGAAAATAAATACTCCGCTTAGCAGCCGGCAGAATCCTACACCCAACCCCCCGCTTCGCCGGTGCGAAGCGAGGCGAGTCAACAACCTATCACTATCACCCATCACTTTATTTGTTATTTGGCAATTATATTTTTTAGTTATGTTCCCCCATCTTGTTAAAAACCTTATTTTTATTCAATTTTAGAGGTTCTTTCTCTTTCTAACGCCTCTTTTATCTCAAAATCAGTCATTTAAAAAGTTCAATCGGTCATTTCTCAAGGTCATTTGGTCATTCTGAAAGTCCAATCAATGATTTCTCAAGATCATTTGGTCATTCTGAAAGTTCAATCAATGATTTCTCAAGGTCATTTGGTCATTCTAAAAGTTCAATCAGTCATTTCTCAAGTCACAACAGTCATTCTGAAAGTTCAATCAGTCATTTCTCAAGTCACAACAGTCATTCTGAAAGTTCAATCAGTCATTTCTCAAGTCACAACGGTCATTCTAAAAGTTCAATCAGTGATTTCTCAAGTCACAACAGTCATTCTAAAAGTTCAATCAGTGATTTCTCAAGTCACAACAGTCATTCTAAAAGTCCAATCAGTCATTTCTCAAGTCACAACAGTCATTCTAAAAGTTCAATCAGTGATTTCTCAAGGTCATTTGGTCGTTCGGAAAGTCTGATCAATCGTTCGGCAACTCAGTTCAGTCATTCGGCAAGCTCAATCGGTCGTCCGGCAAGCTCAATCAGTGATTCGGAATCACATTTTGGTCGTTCGGAAAGTTCAATCAGTCTTTCGGCAGCTCATTTCAGTCATCCGGAAAGCCCGGTCGGTCTTTCTAAAAGCTCTTATAGTATATAAAAAAAACTTATATAAGGTAAGAAAAGTATTAGGGATTCTGGAATTGTTGTTGTAAGCGGGGGAAATTTGAACTGTCTATTTGTTTGCTCTGTTTTGTATTAATTTCTAAAGGAGTTTTCTATCTAATAACCGGTTTATCTTTTCAGTTTAAAGTCTTGAACAATTAAGCCGGCATCTTTAATTACTACTTTCCGGGATATGGCTTTATAAAATGGCGACCAAACTTTTATTTCGCAGGTCCCTTTAGGAATATTTTTTATCTCATAGTTTCCGGAGCTGTCTGTTTTAGCGAAGTATGGATTTTGCAAAACAGCTATCCACGCCTGCATATCGGGATGAACATCGCAAAGTATGGTAACAAAACAACCGGGGTCATTAAACGTGTGCGACCTTGATTCACCCTTGGGCCACGTGCCGAGATTAAAGCTGCCTGCACATTTTGTAGGAGTAAAAACATTGTGAAGAACAATATCGCTGTTAAGAAAATCTACCGTTGTGCCTGATAAAATCGGTAAAACTCTCGGAGTAAACATTAAATCTTTTTGATCCATTACGACATGCTTTCCGGGAGGAGAAAACGAACCGTCAATGTATTCAACATAAACTAAAACATCAGCACTGCTTTTTCTTCCGGCAAGGTTTACCCTTCCCTTAATATCCCCCGCTGATGCGGTGCGGGATATGGCAATAGATAAAATAAATATTTCAACGCAGACGATAATTGTTTTCATATCTTTCAACGCTTTTCACGGTTGAAGTAAAGATACAATGATTTGATATCAGAAGGCAATAGCTTCGGGAAAGATTTACCTTTAGTGTATAAATTCTTTTCCATCAATGGAAGATGATTCCAGAGGTCGCTAAAAAATATATCTTCACTTCCGAACGGACCAATAGCCGGAGCGGCGGCAGCTTTATATGTATTGCCTGTGAAATGACAGTTTACGCATCCTTCTTTTTGGATTAATTGACCGCCCTTTGCCGCGGTGCCTTTAATGCCGCTTTTGTTTTTGAAATACAAATATGAAATCAGGTCAGCCATTTCGTTTCCCTTAAACGCCGGCACCGGGATTTTATTTCTTTTCATTACCGGTTCCATCGCAGGGGAATGATTCCACATCAAGCCGGCAATTTCCGACACGCTTTTATTTAAATTTATTTTTGTTAAATCCGGTCCGATATGTTTTTCATTGTGGCAGTAGTAGCAGCCTTTGCCGGAATATATTTTTTCTCCGCTTGCAGGATCGCCCGGCGCCATATAAATTTTATTTTGATTATTATAAACGCTCGCCGAAGCGATGTAAGAGGACAGATCGGCAAATTCATCATCTTTAAATACCGGAACTTTAACCTTTGATTCTTTCTGCATGCCCTGCATTTCAACCGCGTGGTTCCACATTGTTTGAGCAAGATATAAAGGAGAAGCATAAATCCCGATTTTATCCAATTTAATTTTCTTAGAGCTTGCTTTACCGATTGAATGGCAATTAACGCAGCTCATATTAACGAAAAGCTTTTCACCTTTCGCGGCGTTCCCGCTTCCGCCAAGGTAACGCAAATAAAAAAGAAATAGCCGGAGCTCGCGGAATTCTTTAGGGGTAAATTTTTGTCTGCCGATATTTTTTGCGTCCATCGCATTAAACATTGCCGGGGAGTGATTCCACATCGCGGAAATCAAATCATAGTCGCTTCCGAAAAAATTTTGCTTTCCCAGATCAGGCGCCGTTTTACCGCCGCTTCCGTTGATGGCGTGGCAGTTAACGCATCCTTTATTTTCAAAAACAATTCTGCCGGCTAATGGATTTTCAGGAAAATCCTTTCTACTTGATTGTTTTTGTTTAGCTAAAAATTTGTTTGATGTAAATCCGTAAAGAATAAACGCGGTAGAAAGTATCGCCGTCAAAAAGATAAAAAATAAAATCCTAATCTTCATTTATCAAACTCCTTTTTTTCTTCCTTTATATAGCCCTACCAAAACGTATGTTAATATACCGGCTAAAATCCAAAAAACAATAATGCCGAGTATGCTTATGGCAATTGAAGCGGATTGGTGATCATTAACTTCATAGGAGACGTGCACTAAGTTAATCAGCAGTAATGTCATCCCGGACGCGAGCATCCATAAAAAGGATAATAATATAATCTGAATAAAGATATTGCTTCCTAAAAAACTTTTTATTTTTCCAAACATAATTTCCTCAAACAATTTCTTTTCTAATATGACCTTTTGAAGGCAAATATTCGTTTAACCTTGCCGAAACCATTCGGACACTTTCTTCCCTTCCTTCTTTAATTTCCCAGATGGAAATAAGCGGGAAGATTTTTGAAAATCCCATGAATCCAAGAATGAAAGCAGCAGTGGCAGCGGCTAAAAGTGAAATCTCCGTTAATGATGGAACATATATTCCTGTTATAAACGGCAGTCTCGGATTAGCTAATGAAGGAACGACAATTATTAATCTTTCCAGCCACATTCCAATTACAACTGTTATTGAAGCGATTAATATTCCGGGTATTGTCTTTAGTTTTTTATTGCTTAGAAAAACTACAGGTACAATGAAATTACAAAACACCATAAGCCAGAAGAACGGAGCGTAACCGCCTGTAAACTTATAAAGAAAAACGCGCATCTCTGAAGGCTCGTGTCCATAAAATGTAGTCAGGTATTCCGCGAAAGTAAAATAAAACCAAAGTAATGACATTACTAACAAAAGTGTTCCAAGATAATTAAAATGTATTTTCTTTAAGTAATCTTCAAAGTGAAAAACTTTGCGGAATATAATCATTACAATTATAAGTGCCGCTATTCCGGAAAAGATCGCGCCGACTACAAAGTAAGGACCGAATATAGTGCTGTGCCAGCCGGGCTGTAACGTCATTGAAAATATCCATGAGATTACCGTGTGTACAGAAATCGCGATTGGTATTACCATTACCATCAAGATATTAATCGCTCTTTCCAAAACATGTTTCTGTTTCGCGGTACCCTGGTATCCCCAGGAAAGTATTTCATATAATTTATGGAACTTACCGCCTCTGTCTCTAAGCAGAGCAATATCAGGTATCAAAGGTAAATAAAGATAAATTGTCGAAGCGGTGAAATAAGCAGTTATACTTGTCATATCCCAGAGCAGCGGAGATTGTAATCTTCCTCTTTCAAAGATATGCATTATTCTATCCGGTCTGCCGAGATCAATAATCGGATGGATCCCGCCAATTATAAGTACGATCCCGGTTATTACTTCTGCCATCCTCGTAATCGGTCGCCGCCATTCTGCTTTAGATAAACGAAGGATTGCCGAGATCAATGTTCCGGCATGGGATATTCCAATAAAGAAGACAAAGCTTATAATATAAAATCCCCAGGTAACCGGTTCATTCATACCGGTCTCTCCAAGTCCGAAAATGAACTGACGTAAATACATAACAACTCCAAACAAAAGTACTGCACTAAGAGCGGCAGCTAAAATATAAAAGCTTTTACTCGTTTGGTAAATTGGTCTAAATAAAACTTCATCTTCATCAACAAATTGATGATCATTCATCTGCAAAACCTTTAATTTTTAATTTGAAAATTTTTCATTCTGATTTAGCACTGAGATAATAAACTTTTGGTTTTGTGCCGAGTTCTTCCTGCAAAGTGAATTTTCTATAATCATGCATTGCTTTAGAAACCTTGCTGTGCGGATCATCGAGATCGCCGAAGTAAATTGCTTTTGACGCGCATACTTCTACACATGCGGGAACATAATCATCTTCCGGTAATTCTCTTTTTTCTGCTTTAGCTTTCTCTTTAGCTATCTGCAAGCGATGAATGCAGAAAGTACATTTCTCAACAACACCTTTTGGTCTAACAGAAACATCGATGTTTTGGCATTTCTCATTTTCAACCGGCTGTTCATCTTTAAACCAGTTGAAAACTTTTGCCGTATAAGGACAATTAGCCATGCAGTATCTGCATCCTATGCACTGCGGATAAATTTGTGCGACAATTCCGTCATCTCTTTTAAATGTAGCGCGAACAGGACAAACTTTTATGCATGAAGGTTCATCGCACTGCATACAAAGCGCGGGAACATTAACAGCTCTTACATCGGGATAACTTCCTTCATAGCTGGTATCAAGCATCTTCATCCAGAACATTGCCCTGCCCATTTCCGCATTTTCTTTTGAAACTATCTGAACATTATTTTCAAGCTTGCAGGCAGTAACACAAGCGCCGCATTGATTACATTTATCAAGATCAATCACCATTCCATATCTAGGCATAGACACTCCTGTTTTGAGTTCCGGATAATTTCTTTTCGTCCGTTATAATCTGAGCGGTATAAGCGGAGCTTCCGCTTGAAGCCGAATCAATCTCTACTAATGTTTCTGAGAATGAAGGCATGCCGGTTGATTTATCAAATAGATCATCAGAATAAGCCAGCGGATTTACGCCGCAATTATCTCCAAAGTTAGTATGGCCTAATCCGAAAGGAACATCTATACTGCCCGGTATAACCGAAGGATTATAAACCAGGAATACCGGGAATTTTCCTCTGCTTGTTTTCAAAACAACTTTGCTTCTATCTTGAAGCGAATACTTGCTTGCTGTATCGGGATTTATTTCTGCCCACAATTGATAGAAGACCGTCCATTTAAGTCCGAACTGCTCGACAAGAACCGGGTATAAGCTCATGCTTCCTTTGTAATCCAAATTTTTTCTGAAGATATTCAAGCGAAGCTTTTTATTAGGCAGCGATGCTAAAGATTTTTTCATCGAAGCATTTTGTTTGCCGAAATTTGTCTTAAAATCAATTTTAGGATTATAAGAAGTCTTATCAGCAAATGGATTCCACCAGCCGCCGGCATCAAGCAAGCCATCCCAGAAATCATCAAAGCTGCTGTAGCTTTCTGTCTGCCATCCGATTTTTCGCAAACCTTTTTCTATAACCGTCGGCTTGCTTTGATCCATAAGAATTCCTTCGTGTGTTGAATATATTTTATTGGCAAATTGTTTTATATAGTCGTTATAATTATCGTAAGGAATCTTAGCTCCGCTTTTCAAATCCTTCATTAAAGAAATTAAAACATCGCTTGTATCAATCGTATTATAATAATGATCTACAACAGGCTGAAGAACAGTTGCTGAGGGCAAGCCCATTGATTTATCAATTAGCAAATCGAACTTTTCAAAATCGTCATGATCGGGAATTATTAAATGAGCGAAAGAAGAAGTTTCGTCAACAAAAGATGAGAAGCTTACAATTAAAGGAATTTCGCTTAATTGCTTTTTCAACTCTGCTTGATCCGGGCTGTTGTAAACAAAATTGCTTCCAGATATTAATAATGCTTTAATCGCTTTGTGTCCCGACAACCGTTCTTTCAAATTAGCAAAAGTAATTTCTTCTTCCTTTTTCTTTTCATTCTCCAAAATTTTTGAGAAGAATTCTTCTTTAAGCTTGCCGAAGCCGCCGAAACCTTTCAGCGCATTCAAAGCTATTACTGCTAAAGCATTCTCAGTGCCGTTTGAATTATAAAATATTGTTTCATCAAAATAAGCTGCCGGCGCCGCTGCTTTCTCAAAGTCTCTTCCGATTTGTAAAATTTTATCGGATGGCACTCCGGTCAATTCTTGTACTTTATCCGGGAAGTAATTATCAAGAACGTATTGCTTAAAGTCGTTAAATCCGGTAAAATATTTTTCTACAAATGCTTTATCATATTGTTCATCTTTTAAAAGTACATATGCAATTCCTAAAGCAAAGTCTGCATAGAAAACCGGAAGAAGTGGAACCCAATCATCGGATTTGGAAATACTCGGAGTCAGCTTCGGCTGCACTGCTGTATGCTTAAATCCTTTTGATCTGTGTTCAATTATCTTTCGAGTGTAATAAAGCGGATTTTCAGAAACCTCGGTAATTTGTGAACCAAAGTTTAACAGGTAATCGCATTTATCGAAATCAATAAAATCCGGCGCTTCACCTGAAACTTGATTATATGGGTATGCGCCGCTTGCCTGGAAATTTTCTATGATAAGATTACTAAATCCGGTTTCTTCAGAAAATTTCTTGAACATATCGGCACGAAGTTTTGATTCGGTTTGAACCGCAATAAAAACATCATCTTGTTTTTTATTATCAATTACTTTTCCTAATTCATCTTTTAATATTTTGTAAGCTTCATCGTAAGAAATAGAAACAAACTTGCCGTTAACATTTTTCATCGGACCGGTTAATCTATCGGGATGATACAACCTTGCAACCGAAGCAAGTCCCATCGAGCAAATTCCGCCTTCATTTATCGGCGAAAGCGGATTGCCGAAAGCTTGAATCGGCAGATTGTCAATCAAACGAACTTTTAAGCTGCAGCCGCCCGGACATGCAGTGCAAGCAGTCAGCTTCCATGATTCAATTCTCGGACCGGAATAAAGAATCGGCTCCGCAGATTTCGGAAGCTTCATAACTGCACCGGCTGCTCCTCCAATAGCAAGACCTGCTAATGAACCTCCTATGAGTTTCATAAAATCGCGTCTATTAATTTCCATTCAAAAAAAATCTCCTTAGAGTCGTTATTCTTTATTTAATTATTTAGTGATGACAATTGCCGCAGTCGGTTGTTATATCTTTCTGCTCATGACAGTTAAAACAAAACTGCATCATTATCGGGCTGAAATTCTTTATCTCCGGTGAATCATGAGTTGTCATATCGCCATGACAGGCTACGCATTCCAGCTTACCAAGCTTAACGTGTCTTCTATGGGAAAAGTAAACGTAGTCCGGAAGATTATAATATACTTTCCACGGAATCTGTTTATTCTTTTTCACTAATTCATAAATTATTTTTTCTCTTTTTGAAGCCGGGTTTATTAAAGTAGAATGGCACATGCTGCAGTAATCAATATTGGGAATTCCCGCGCGAGCTTGTGTTTCAACTCCGCGATGGCAGTTAACACATTTAATTTTGTGTTCCTTTGTATGCACATAATGGCTAAAAGGTACCGGATCAATTTCCTCCGGCTGCTCAGTGGTTTTACTGAAAAAATAAAAACCTATCGCAAAGCAAATCACCGGTATAGTGAAAAAAAGTATTTTTTTATTCATTTCGATTTTGTTTTGTTAATGTCTAAAGTCTTAACATATAGCAGCTCAAAAGATTTCTCCATCGAGCTGCTTGAAATATTACAGTTAGAATCCAACTACAAGCGTATTACTTATCGAGCGATCTTAAATATTCCAGCACGGCTCTCGCTTCATTTTCTTTTAAATGCTGATCCTTCATCATAGGTACTTTTTTCCAATCCTGAATCAGTTTTTTTACATTAGGATCTTTCTTCTGCATCTCGGTTGTATTCATCAAATAATTCATAATGAATACCGGTGATAATGATTTTGAAACTCCGCGAAGAGGAGGAGCCAAATTTATATCATCAATGTTGTGGCAGGCGGAACATTTGCTATTATAAATGTCATTGCCTTTATCAACGAGTCTCTGGTCAATGTTTCCCAGCTTGACTTCTTTAATCGGACCTATTCCTTTGTCGGTTGACTGGGAACCTTTCTTCTGAAATTCAAAACTGTTTGCATAGAATCCAAAAAAGCAAAACATTGATAACATCAGAAGTGAACTTATAATAATATTTTTTTTCATTTTATTTCTCCAAATAATTAATCATCGTATTTAAATTTTTCAACTGGTTAAAAGAGCAGCCAGCCCAGCAAGTAAAGTGAATTATTGTCGGATGCATTTCTGCCTGAACCATCATAGTTTGAACTGCCGCCGTTGAATGTATTATACAAATTGTATTGAAGCGCGAACTGAGTGTTCATCCAGGGAATAAAAGTAAGCTGTAAAACTTCACCGCTGCTGTTCGGCTCGCCGTTAGCGCTTCCGGTAACATCGCCGGGCGCATAAAGATTTGCATCAGCGGTTCCGTTCATTATAAAGTATCCGGCAGATAGAGATACCCACTGCGGAAAGTTACATGTCAAATCAATCTTAAGTGAGTTTAAAGTGTTGCTTGGATTAGAAGAGCCTCCCGCATTATAAGTTGCATCAAGAGTTTGTTTTTCGGTAATGTAAGATGCATGCGCAATCCATGAACCACCGTCATCGTTGGTCATTTCATATTGAGCGTCGAAACCGATGTCTGAAAATTTATCCGTCAAACCGGTAATACCGGAAGGAAACATTTCTGATGAAAGCCCGAAAGTTCCAACTTCCAGATATTGACCTTGCCATTGATGCTGAATGGCTAGTCTCCAATAAGGAGAAACGCCTTTAATAGTTCCGGACCAGGTTGAATCTGCCGGATAAGAAATTCCTTGAATGGCAGAATGATAGAAAGAAACTTCGGCATAAATTAATTTATCGTACAATCCATACACACCAAGCCCGGCTTCATTTCCAGGAGCCGACTGCAGCAAAGTAGAGGCTGTAGGTCCAGGCGTAGCACCGGAACCGACGTATGGGAATCCCCAAACGGGAGTTGTATTCCAAACATCTTGAATTGAAGGATTATTGTTTAGTGTCAAGCCGTAAAGAAGATCCTTGCCGCCAAGGTTAGTATGGTTTGCATACCTAATATCAATCATATCCAGACCAAAAGTTCCGGCAGTCGGGTCATAAGTGAACTGGAGATATGTACCGATCTTTGGAGTAATTTCGCCGGATAAGAAAAAACTTACCTGATCCGGTAATTCCACTGCACTGGCGCTTGCGCCAGGTGTAGCTTTGCTTACCGAAGAGTAAGAAGTCATTATCATTGCAGAAAGCGGAAGAGAATTTCCGATGCTTAACTCTGTCCTTGAGCTGTCAGGAGAAACTGCTTCAAGCATAGAAGCGTTTGAAGTTGTATAGCCGTTTAATTTGAACATCCTGCCGAAAGAAGTAAGCTCGGGATAAGCATAATGACAATAGCTGCAGGAAAGCCCGGTCTGCCGTGCAAAGCTTGGTATTGCATAGTTCGGCGCATTAATAATAGTTATCATTGCACCGGTAAGGAAAATAATGAAGAAAGACCGGCTCTTCTTTATATAAGAAGAAAAGTTATTCAAAAAAGTATAATTACTTGATTCCATTATGTGACTCCAATTTATTTGATTAAAATTTTTTTAACATATTTATTAAGAAATTTTCCTGCCGCTAAGTTGTAAACACGAGTTAACAGCTCTATCTAGTTTTTTAAGGTCTAAAGGTTTTACGAAGAGAAAGTCCGCTCCGTTCATTTTAAGATTAGCTTCGCTTATTTTATCGGGGTAACTTGTAATTGCTATTACGCGGATATTTGGTTGAAGTTTTTTTGCCAGCATTATAAATTTAGTTCCGTAATTTGAATTCTCTCTTACATCTGTAATTAGTATATCAAAGTTTTGCTGTTTCATTTTTTTTATACCCGTTTCCACAGTCGATGCCGCTACCATTGAGCAGTTCTTCTTACTCAAGTAATCTTCAAAAGCAGAAAGAATATTTTCATCATTATCCACTACCAAAATCCGGGGTCTATTCATTATTTTTCTTAAACTACTAATTGTGCAGTCTTTTTAAACAACAAGTATGCCGTTTATATCGTGGTTAAGTATTATGACGAAAATTGATCGTAAGGAAAGAATTATATTGTTCTGGAAATGTAGATGGGAATTAAACTGCCAATTTTTATTTGGCATGTGTAAAATATTATTTTACACTACTTAAATATTTATTTTCGGTCCGATTAACAAATTGATGAGGATTATTTAAAATCTTCCGCCTTGATATTGTATTTTTTCATCATGCGTTGAAAATTCTGCCGTGTCATGTTCGATGATTTAGATGCAGAGGTTACATTGCCGGAGTGTGAAGAAAGCTTTTCTTCTATGAACTGCTTTTCGAACATCTGCAAAACGTACTCTCTTGATTGCTTAAAAGTGGTCCCCACAATAGGAAAGACCGGTACTTTAATAGGATTTAAGCTCAACATTTTTTCAATCAAGTCGCTGGTTATCTCTTCACCTCTGGCAAGCATAACAGCACGTTCAATCAAGTTCTCCAATTCTCTTATATTGCCCGGGTATTGATAGGTAGTTAGCAGTGTCATTGCATTGTGCGAAAATCCTTTAACCTTTTTGTTCAGATGTTCGTTGTATTTAGCGATGAAATAATCGGCGAGCAAAGGGATATCGTCAGCGCGTTCTCTGAGCGGCGGTAATTTTATTGAAACAACATTCAACCTAAAGAAAAGGTCTTCTCTAAATTTTCCTTTTTTAATTTCATCTTCAAGATTCTGATTTGTTGCGGCGATGAACCGTGCTTGAACTTTTATAGAAGTGCCGCCGCCGAGCCTTTCAAACTCTCTTTCTTGAAGAACTCTTAATAGCTTCTGCTGCAAGTTGGGTAAGAGATTTCCTAATTCATCTAAAAATATTGTGCCGTTCTGCGCAAGTTCAAATTTACCAAGCTTGCGGTCTGCGGCGCCGGTAAAAGCACCTTTTTCATAACCGAAGAATTCCGATTCAAGCAGATTATCCGGAATAGCAGAACAATTTATTCCGATAAATGGAAAGCCTGTACCTAACGTGCTGTTATGAATTGACCTGGCGACTAACTCTTTGCCGGTACCGCTTTCCCCGGTAATTAAAACTGAAACGGTATTTGGAGTAGTAGATACCAATCCTATTAACTTATAAATCTCCTGCATTTTTGAGCTTCTGCCGATCAAATCATAGCGGTCAACAATATCGGCATTTAATGTAGGATGAATATTCTTATTCGTATTATTATCAGATAATTTCGGCAATGCTTTTCTTGTCAGCTCTCTGATCTTCTCAATATCAAGCGGCTTTGTAAGATAGTCGAATGCGCCAAGCTGCATTGCTTTAATAGCATTTTGCATAATACCGTATCCGGTTATAATTATTGTCGGAACGTTTATGCCTTGCTCTCTAAATTTTTTGAGAACGCCTAACCCATCTAATTTTGGCAAGGTGATGTCCATAAATATTAAATCAACATCTTCCGAGTTTACAGTCTTTAAAGCTTCTTCCCCATCGCTCGCCGTGATAGCCGAATAGCCGTCTTTCTTAAGTACTTCAAGAAATGCATACAAAATTTTTGGATCGTCATCCACAATAAGTATTTTGGATTTACTTTTAATATTGCTGCTCAATTTAGAACCTCAAAATTTGATCAAATAAAATTTGGAAATGAGCTGCCGTCATTTGCTAACGGAATAAAAATTCTAAATGTTGTTCCGGCACCTTTTTTACTTTCAACGGTAATAATCCCTTTATGGGCGTTAATAGTTCTTTTTACCATTTGCAAACCTAAGCCGGTGCCGTTCGCCTTTGTTGTGAAAAAGGGATCAAAGATCCGTGATATGTTTTTTCGATCGATCCCCATTCCCGTATCGGTTATTTGCAGAAGAATGCAGCCGGTGCCTTTAGGTAAAATAATTTCATATTTGATGCGGTCGGTATTTTCAATCTGTGAGTAGTTCTCTGCATTTTCTAATTTGTAATCGTGAAGAGTTTTTTTAAGAATTGTTTTCTCTATTGAAATACTAATTTCGTTTATTGCTTCTGTTTCTTGGTTTGAATCTTCGGAAAGATTTCTTTTCTCATCGATAGATTGAACAGCATTTAACAGCACATTTATGATTGCTTCTTTCAAATGTGAAACATCTAAAAATACAGATGGAATTTCCGGTTCTATTTCTTTCCTAATCAAAATTTTTGCTTTTTGAAAACGAAGCTGAACAAAGGAAAGGCTATCATTTAAAATATTTTCTATACTTGCCGACTGGAATTTCATCGGCACTGGATAAGCGTAGTTAAGCAATTTGGAAACTATCTCTTCCATCTCTTTTGTCGAGTTGAGAGCAACGTTGACTGATTTTTTTTCAGATCTTGCCAAGTTGTTTGATTCGGTAAGAAGCTGAAGAATCATTTTAATAGAAGTAAGTGCATTTCGAAATTCATGCGCAACGAAAGCGGCTATTTCACCGGTAGCGGCAAGCTTCTCGGTTTTTATCAAAACATTTTCAAGCTGCTTGCGTTTTGTAATGTCTGTAATTACGGCTAACACGGCAACTACTTCGCCGTTGCTCTTCATCGGGATGGCAACGTGTTCTATAAATTTTTCATTTTGTTTGCCATCGGTTTTATTGCTTATGCAGCTTTCAATTTTACTTTTCGAAATTGCATTCATACAAACGCACTCTGTGCAAAATCCGTTAGTGCCAAAAATCTTGCTGCAGTTTTCGCCTTTTACATCTTTAATATCGTAGCCGGTAATTATATTAAATGCCGCGCTTGCTGTTTGAATATTCAAATCTTTATCAAGCAGTAAAAACGCGCTCGGCACATTATCAAGAATAGCTTGCAGTTTAGATTTTTCGGCAAAAAGCTCTTCTGTTCTTGAACTTACCATTTCTTCCAGGTGCGATTTATATCTTTGAATTTCGTTTTCATGTTCAAAAAGGGATTTTGCCATTAAATTAAATTGCTCCGCAAGAATCTCGATTTCATCGCGTGTTTCTACATTAACACGGTAATTATAATTTCCTTTTGCTATCGTCTCGGCTCCTTTTGTAAGCGTAGCAATTGAAGTCGTAAAATGGCGCGTTGCAAGTAAGCTCAAACCGATTGATATGATTAAAAATATAACAAGAATTCCTGCAAAAGTTACTTCATAAGAATGAACCGGCGCCATTATTATTGCCTTAGGGACCGCAACTAACAAGTATAACGAAATAGCAAGATTATTTTTAATGCTTGCATGATTGAAGGAAGAGTAGTCATAAAATAGCGGCGCATGTGATATTATATCTTTAGCATCATCGGTAATTATATGTTTCCTGTCGGATAGAATTTCTTTAGCAACACTCTCCGGGTAATCATGATAAAGATTAAAAACATCCTTTGAAGCAAGTAATTTATTCCAATCTTTTTTCTTTTGGGAATGGTAAAGGTAATGCCCGTCTCCGCTAACAAGAATCACTTTTTCATCCGGAATTAAAGTCTTATAAGTCTGCAGTGTTTTAAAAAGATTTTCAACAAAAACATCAGCTATGAGAATGCCAATCCTCTTACCTTTTGAAAAAAGCGGCATAGCAAATGTTATAACCGGTACCAGCTTATCATCCTGACCAAGAAGTTCTGCCGGTGCTAATGATATTTGGTTCATTGATAAACCGTTTACCATCTCAAGATAAAATATTTGAGGAGTATGCCTGTGCTCGCTTTGTGGGACTATGCCAAAAGACCCGGGCAACGGGCTGGAAAGATTGGATTCAACTCGACTAATTTCATTTCCATCGTCATCCACAATTCTTATTTGATAATAAATTTCTCTTGATTTCATAAAGGATAAAAGTTCGGCATCCAAATTTTTAAGATTCCGTACTTCCGAGGAATACGTCTCGTTATTCATTGCAGCGCGAATCTTATTATCCATGTACAAATTTTGAATTAATATTAGATCCCGCTCGATGCCTTCTAAAAGATTTGAAGTATTCCCCCGCATCAAGGAAATGTCATGATCTAAGTTCTGGATGGCAATATGCTTCATCGATTCAGTGTTTGAGATTATTCCGTATATACCTACAAAAATTATAGGCAGAACAGAAAGCCCTACGAAAGCTATTATAAGCTTGTTCCGTATCGACAGCCATGGAAATAATTTATTCAGCTTTAACATTTAATTTTGTTTAACAAACCGGGAATATCATTCTAAATTTTGTATTAAATCTATGAATGAAAACTATAACATTCAAACTACATTAAAAAATTAGGGCAATTTAGATCAGTATTTCAAATATTAAAAAAATATTTGTTAAGATATGTAATCCAATATTTATTTTTAAAGAAAAACTTAGCGGCAATATTGTTAATGTGAGTTACTATTTGGGGTTTTCTTCTTTCTTCTGAAATCTTAGACATTCCTTTCCTGAAATTTTATAAACTTCTATGGAAGGCATTCGTCTTGTCTTCATTCCGAAGCTTTTACAACCATAAGGATTTTTTGGATCCCATGTAATAAAAAAATACTTACACTTTCTGCAATCAATGGTCATATAATAAAATAATAAATTTTTCCGAAATAGGGAAAATAACTTCATCAATGCCTTTCATATAATGTTCACAGATTGCGGCATATTTTTGAATTATTTACATTTTAATAACAAAACTGCTTGTACTCTTATCACTAATAACTAAGACTTTATTATATTTTTTAAAGAGCGTCGCAGCTTAGTATAAAGCAAAGAAACGGAAATCATAACTACTCCAAGCACAACAAAAGAAATTATTTTATATGTTGGATCCGAATTGGTAACGCCGATTATAAAGACATAAACAACTGTCATCAGGAATGTAAATAAAGCCATCCACCTATATTTTTTATTCTTTAACACTAAGCTGATAACGTAATAAAGTATTGCTACCGTAATCCATGAAAAGCTGATCAATCCTTCAGGCATTGCAAAATATAATGCATAAGGAATTATAAAAAGCGCCGTTAAAAGATACGCGTTCCGCATTTGCTCGGTCTTTAATTCGAGGCGGTCTTTTTTCCAGTTCAAAATCCTCGCGCTTAAAAGGGCAACGATGCCGTAACTAATGCTTATTAAATCTACCTTGCCTTCAACAGCAAGATACCCGATAAAAATAGCAATATAAATTATAAAATTTGCAACTATTATGAATTTCGATCTGAACCAAATGGCGGTTGAAACAACAAGGAGACTTTGCCAGCAAAGCCAGATAAATAAGTCAGGTGATTTAAACTCTGAAACTATTGCTACGCTTAAAGCAAGGTAGCCGAGCATAGCATAAATAAATGTTGAATACTTGCTTTTCTCTTTGATCCAGAACCAGATGGAAAAAACTAAAAATAAAATTGACGCTAAAAGATGATACTCAAATAAATTTATATTTTTATTTGACAAGCTGATAATTAGAAACAGACCGTAGGAAAGAGTCGCGTTCAATCCTGAATAAAGAATGATGGAAAATTTCTCGCTGGTTTCCTTTTCCCGTAAGAAATTTCCGGAGGCAAAAATTAATGAATAAATTAAAATGAAAATGAGATTTTCCGGTGCAGTAGTAACAATCGATATTTCTTTTCCGATTACCGGATTGTTAATGAACCAGATAAAATGAGTGAAATATGAGAGTATCATTCCGAATAGAATCAGATTGTTCCATTCGTATTTTAATTTCAAATAAACGGAGGCAAGAGCTAAAAGGGTGATTAAAATAAAAATAAAATAAGAATTATCGGAGACCAGCGTTGTTACAAATCCAAATATTAAGCTTAAAGCTGTAAGATATAAAGATTTGTTCCTTACAGAAATGATTACATCGACAAAAGATATTAGGGTCAATAAAATAATTTCTAAAAGCAGGCTAGAAATAAAAGATTCTTCACCGAAAAAATATAGTCTCATCGTTGTAAAATATAGCAGCGCCATACCCCCGCCCAGCAGATAGCTTGAAAAGTAATTGTAGTTTTTCCTGCTTTTTACCGCAAATATAAAGAAGGATGTTGTTAAGGCGTATCCGACAATTCCCGGAAGTACAGTGGGAATATTTTTATACGGAAATGAAAGTAAGAACGCTATACCGATCTCTAACACTACAAGTCCTACTTTTGCAAACCACAACTGTCCTATGCGGTACTCAAGCTGTTCTTCTTTATCGGCGGGTTCTGCAGTTTCAATTATTTCTTCCGGTTGAGGAATTGGAACATCTTTTACGGCAAGAATCGTTTCCAAATGTTCAATACGTTCTTCGAGATTCTTAAGCCTGGAAATAATATCTCCGCTGTCCGCAGCTTCAGAGGGTTCATTCATAAATTACCTCATCATTATTTTTATTCTAAGATTTATCCCAAAAAGTTTTCAGCGTTCGTTTGTACCGCTACTTTCTTTTCCTTTCTATCCTGCGGATGTACAAATAAAGAACAAGCGCTAAGAAACTAATCATAGCAACCGAAATACCAAGTCCTATTCTCCGGAAATAAAATTCGTGAATAGCATCCGCCCCTTCAATTTTTACCGCCGAAGTAACCTTTAATCCCTTATCTACCACTTCATTAAACTTTGCTTCGTCAAAGGAATGCACCATAGTTTTTGCTTCAAGCCGTGCCTGCTTGGCGTCTTTCAACTTGAATTTTGCTTCCGCTATTTCCATTCCCTTCTGTTCGGCTGTTTGAATTAAATTCATTGCATTTTTTTCGGATGATTCAAGACTGTCAATCATATGCCTCATCTCTTTTGCGACATAATATCCTTTGGGAGATTTATTTTGCAGGTGGCATCTGGAACAAACTGCATCAGGTGAAACACCAAGCAGTTTATCTGTCGCGGTTATTATTAAATGATTGCTGTGGCACGTTTGACATTCCGGCAGTTTCAAATTATCAAATGCTTTTTTATGCGGACTGGAAGAAAACAACTCCGCATTCAAAGCATGACACGAACCGCAGACTTTTGAGATTGATTCAATTCCAGGAGGTGTTGCCGCATGATTTCCGTGGCAGCTATTACAAGCCGGCGCACTTACGTCATGTTTCTGAAGAAGAGCAATCCCATGAACACTTTTTGAATATTTTGCAAACTGATCCGTTGGTATATTATAACTTTTCATATACTCGGCATTGCTGTGGCAGTGAGAGCAAGTTGCAGGAACATTCGTAGGATAAACACTTGATCTCGGATCTTTGACGGGAAGAATGCCGTGACTTCCGTGGCAGCTTTCGCATTGCGCAGGTTTGGGATCGCCTTTTGCATTTCGCATTCCGTGAACGCTCGTTCGATACTTTGAAAGCTGATCCACCGGCAGCGATGGGTTGTATGAACGCATGTAAGCAGGATTGCTATGGCATTTCCCGCAAGTTCCGGGAATATTTGTAGGATAAACCGGCGATGCGGGATTCGTTACTTCTACTATTCCGTGAGCGTTATGGCAGGTAATACATTGAACTATCCTTTGCGTTCCATCCAGAGCTAATCTTCCGTGAACACTTGCCTTCAAAAGCTCAAACTGATTTGTAGGAATTTTTGCTCCAAACTTTTTCATCATTTCGCTGCTTGCATGGCACTTAACGCAAGCTTGAGTAATTTCATTTCCTTTGGGAACTCCTTTGTAACCGGCTGCTTTACTCATTGCTTTATCCATATCATCTGACATGTCATCGCCGCCATGGCATGCGGAACACGAAATTCCCATTTTAAAATGGATGTCTTTTTTATACAAGTCTGCTTCTGTACTGCCGACTGATTCATGGCAGATATAGCATTGATCTTTTACAAGTTGATTTTTATCGGCAGAAAAAAGCAAACCGCTTTGAACAATGAATAAAATGATAATTAATATTTTGCTCATGATCTCCACCCTAAAAAAGTTAAGATGATAATAAACATAACTGCGAATAATCCGAGATAGTTTATAAAACGGTTCCGTTCGCCGCGGGAACTTTTCATATCCCAGAAAGGAACCAGCAGCCATAAAATGCCTGCAGCGCCGAACAATAATATTCCAACCGTTTCACCTTCGGCAAAAAAGATATGCGAAGGAAAATATTTTAAGCTTTGAAACATAAAAAGGAAGTACCATTCCGGTTTAATGCCGGCAGGCGCTGAAGAAAAGGGATCCGCTTTGTGCCCGAGATCGGCTGGAAAAAATACGGCAAGTACTGCAAGCAGATTCAAAACAAGAAGCCACAATAAAAGATCGCGCAAAATAAAATTCGGGAAGAAAGGCATTGTTTTTTTTTCTGATGGATTTTTTTCTTTAAAATGCATCGGCTCGCTAATTCCCTGCCGCTGAATAAGAATTAAATGTACGGCAAGTAAAATAGTAAATATTCCCGGGAACAAAGCTACATGAAAACCGAATAGCCTTGAAAGAGTTGCTCCGTTAACATCCTCCCCGCCGCGAATGAATATTTTTAACGGCTCTCCAATAACCGGAACAGCGCCTGTAATATCAGTCCCTACTTTTGTTGCGAAAAAAGATAGCGTGTTCCAGGGAAGAAGATAACCGCTGAACCCGAATCCAAGACACATAAAAAACATCAGCATCCCTGTAACCCAGGTAATCTCGCGCGGCTTTCTATATGCCTTTTCAAAATACACACTGAACATGTGAACGAATACTGAAAGAATAAAAAGATTTGCCGACCATGCGTGGATCGATCTTACAAGCCATCCGAATTGGACTTTAGCCATTATAAATTGAACGCTCTCAAAAGCAAGGTCGGAGCTGCCCTTGTAATAAAACAACAGCAATATTCCGGTTACAACTTGGATTACGAAAAAGAAAAGAGATACACCGCCGAAATAATACCATATAGAATGGCGGTGAACCGGTACATATTTTTTACCCATAAATTTTACTAGATCATCCAGCTGGACGCGCTCATTAACCCAATCATATAATTTTTTCCAAAAGTTTTTCATATCAGCCTCATGATATCTTTGAAATGAAAATTTCATCGCCCTTAACTATAACCGTGTACGGATCAAGAGGTCGGGGCGGCGGACCCGAAATATTTCTTCCGTTAATATCATATTTACCGTTGTGGCATGCGCACCAGATTAGCTCCAAATCTTTCCTATATTGAACAGTGCAACCGAGATGAGTACAAACAGCAGATAGGGCGCGAAGCTCGCCATTGGCGCTTCTGATTAAAATTACAGGTTTTTTTCCGAAACGAATAATTTTACCGCTGTCTTTTGCAAAATCGGAAAGCTTGCCTGCACTTACACTTGTTACTTCTACTTCACCTTGTACGGGAGGTTTTAAATATGAAAAAAGAGGATAGAATATCGAGGATAGGAATCCTAAAAGCCCTGCACCAAGAAAGTATTTTAGAAAGTCACGTCTGTTTTTGCGAACCGGCTTGTCTAGATCAAAGACCATAACAAATTCTCCTTTGTTAAGTTAATTATTAAGAGCCGTAATCCTTTTAGTATTTAAAAAATATTAAATATCCATCAAGCTTATTATATAAACAAGTTAAATACAATTGTAATTCTTAATATTATTTTCTGATCCGCCGGATAGTTGCCGCAACATATCCCTTTCCAGGAGCCTCCTCTATGTACTTTGAATCGATACTGCAAACTTTAGAACCCCGTTGATAATTATAAAGATATTTTTACTGGAAATAAATTAAGGAAGTAATAAATAATAAACAAACTTTATTTGTTTTTCGTAAGTAACACCTTCACCCAACTTTGAATCACTATTTATTTTCTGAAAAATTATTTGAGATCAGAAAAGATTGAACAAGAATTTAGATTTACTTCAATATAAACTTTAAAACGTTATATGAAGATTATTAATCAACCTGTGATTTAATAAATGAAAGAGATTTTTGAAAACAAGTTTGATACGTAAAGTATATCCGGTTTATTTACAAGATATACGTTGGAAGAATTAAATGAACTGCTTTAATCCGAGCCATCTGTCGGACTTGAACCGACGACCTGCTCATTACGAATGAGCTGCTCTACCAGCTGAGCTAAGATGGCTTTTGAGAAAAAGGTTAGAAGGGTTTTATCTTTTTAATTTATCTTAACTTTTTCTTATGACGATTCTTTCGTAATCGTTTTTTCCTTTTATGTGTGGACATTTTATGCCGCTTACGTTTTCTCCCGCAAGGCATTAGTTACCTCCGTTATTTGTGTTATGTGATTTTAATAATTCTTCTGCTTTTCTTCCGTATTCGGATCCCGGGTCCAATTGAACCGCTTGCTGAAGCCATTGCTTCGATTTATCCATATCTCCTTTTGCCAGGTTTACTATTCCAAGATCTAAAAATCCAATTTGATGTTTCGGATCGATTTTTACTGCTTCCTCCATTTCGTTAATTGCAGTGTCAAAATCCTTTAAGTTGTAATAACAAATTCCCATGTCAATTCTCGCATCCGGATCTTTGGGAACAAGTTTTAAATATTGTTTGTAATTAACAATTGCTTGTTCAAACATTCCTGCATCGTTCTTTGCATGTGCTAAATCTAAAATTACAGTAGTATCGTTCGGATTATCTTTTATTTGCTGTTCAAGCGCATTAATTTTTTGCATACTTGCTAAATCGACGCTTTGACTTTGACCCTGATTTTGACTTTGAACTACTTTTGGAGCCGGGCTCAAAATTGAATCTAAAGCACCGGAAAAAATTAGAATCAATAAAGAAATTCCTAAACCAATAGCTATGACCGAAATGATTTTAGCTTTGTTCAGATTCTTCGCACCTTGCTCTCCGGCAGTAGGTTTCTTATTTGCCATCGCAGCTTTTTGATGCTGGTAATTACCGCCTTTTCCTTTAGAAGAAGCCTTCGCAGCCGAAGATTTATCTTTTCTTACTTCATGCTTTATCTTTGCATTTGAGTTTTTCAATTTCGCGCCGCAACCGGCACAATTATAATTATCCGGGTTGTTTTCTTCTCCGCATATCTCGCAAACAACCGAATCTTTTTTTTCTTCAGTGGTTTCGATATTAGAATTATCTAACAAATTATTTTCCGCGCCTTCACCAGACTTGGCTAACGCAAAACCGCATTCAGGACAAAACTTAAATTCTCTGTCTAACTTTACACCGCAGTTTGGACAAAACTTGTGCATGCTTACTTTTTCTCTTTCATTCCCTGGTCGACTAATTCTTTAAAGTCTTTGGAAAATTTAAAAGTAGGCACAAAATGTTCCGGTACAAACACAGATTCACCGCTTTTAGGATTGCGTGCCTGGCGGGCATTTTTCTTTTTTACTTTATAACTGCCGAATCCTCTTATCTCAATTCCTTTTCCTTCTTTTAAAGAATCAATCACCGTTCTAAGAAAACCTTCAACAATAGCTTCGGTTTCCAACTTTGTTAAGCCTGTTCCCGCAGCAACTTTATCAACTATATCAGCCTTTGTCATTGTATATATTCCTATCAAATATTAATAAATTTCAAGGGTTCAAATTTATCAAAGTATCGAAGGAAAAACAAATGAAACTATTATACCCAAAGAGGTTATATAGCTTAAAAATCGACTTACAAATTTTATTTCTTAAATAAATGTAACAAAATGGAATTGAATCTCATTTAAATAAAATATCTATTAAGAAAATTTATGTTTTACAGTGATTAAAGATGGTATAAAAATTGAGTTTGTAATAAAAGAAATTGAAAGGTTTTAAAATGAACTTGCTCGACATAATTATTTTTTCATTAAAAATATTTTCCGCTGTCTCAATTATTGTTGTCGGCTTTTCCTACTTTATTTATAAGATCAAATCAGGCTCAAAAGTAAAGCCTTATCTGGTTCCTAGTGTTGTAAAAGAGCCTGAGATAAAAATAGAGCCGCAAGAAAATTTTGTTGAAGAAAGCAAGCCTGCTTACAATAGGTTTGTCGTAATGAATGAGTTCAGCGAAAAATCTTACAGAGCAAATCCCAATTACAATGTTCCTCTTTCCAGGTTTTCAGGAAGAAATGAAAATAACGGTCGTGCAGAAGAGTATAACATTTTCAATCGCTATTCCAACAGCAGTTTTGAACCGATGCACAAAATAAAGCTTTAGAGCTATCTTCTAAAAGATGACTCTAAAGCTTTTATAATAATTCTATTTTGAATTCTCAAAGCCTAAATTTTCCACCATCTTCTTAACATCATAAGGCGCAGGAGCGCCGCCAAGATATTTGTGGAACCAATCTAAATGAGCATCATAATAAAGCGGCATTGACTTAATATTATCGGGCCAATGACCGTCATTCTTAAAAATAATCAGCCTTGATGGAACTCCAAGAGTTTGCAGTGTTGTAAAATATTCAATGCTTTGCGTATAAGGAACGCGGAAATCTTTTTGACCGGTGAGAATTAATGTCGGCGTAGAAAAATTCTTTGCGTAAGCAGAAGGAGAAAACTTTTTATAATCATTAGAATTCCACGGCTGCCCGCTTAAATCATGATTTACAAACCACAATTCCTCGGTGCTGCCCCACATCGAAGTTAAATCATAAACGCCCATCATCGAAGCAATACATTTAAAGCTTTTTGTCTTTGCCTGGAACCAATCCATCATATATCCGCCGTATGACCATCCCATCGCGCCCATTTTATTTGTATCAACGTAGGGAAGCTTTTCAAGAGCGTCGGTAACTTTCATTAAATCTTCAAAAGGCTTTCCTCCCCAGTCGCCCGAAATTTCAGCGGTGTAAGCTTGCCCGTAGCCCGTTGAGCCGTGGGGGTTAGGAAACGCAACTACGTAACCAGCGCCTGGATAAACTTGCCAGTCTCCTCTGAACGAATCCATCCATTGGCTTTGCGGACCGCCGTGAGCGTTCAATATTAACGGATATTTTTTGTTAGGATCAAAATTATGCGGCTTTACAATAAATACTTCAACCTTATGCCCGTCAACTCCTTTCACCCACATTTTTTCCGCAGGACGAATGTCAACTTCTTCCAATAATTTTTTATTGAGATTTGTAACTTGTTCTTCTTTGTTATCAGCTAAATTAATTTTATAAATTTCACGCGGTTTGGCTACACTGCTTGCGGCATAGTAAATAGATTTTTCATCCGGCGAAAATTCAAACCCGGAAATAGATTCGCTTCCGCTGACTTTAGAAATTTTATCATCAGTTAAATCAACTTTATAAATAGGAGAATATCCTTCAACCTCACCGATAAAATATATTGATTTAGAATCCGGACTCCATCTAAAATCATCTACCCAATTATCAAAACTATCGGTAATGATTTTTGTTTTTTTTGTTTGACGGTCATAAACAGCAATTCTAAATCTGTCGGATTCATAATTAGGAATAAGCTGAGTGCGGTACGCAATAAATTTTCCGTCTGGCGAATAAATAGGCCAACCGTCCCACGCTTTATTTTCTTTTGTAATATCAACCGCTTCTCCTCCGGTAACTGACACAGTCCATAGATCCGCGTTAGTAGAGGCTTCAGGATGCTTATCGTGGTTTGAAACAAAGCATAATTCCCTGCTGTCCGGTGAAAAGTTATATCCAATTCCTCCACCGAGCATAAATGTCGGTGAGACATAATTTCCGGGAGTTACATCGGTGTATGTTTTTGTTTCGATATTATAAATAAAAATGTGCGTATATTTTCCCGCCGAATACTGAGTCCAGTGCCTAAACAGAAGATGATCGGCAAGGTAAGCTTGAATCGGTCCGTGTTCAGAGGCAGAATCAATTTCTTTATTACATGCATCATTAGCGCCGCAATCCGGATAAACGTCTGTTGAAAATGCAACAAGCTTTCCATCCGGCGATAAGACCGGCGCATCTACGCCGGTTGATAAATCAGTTATCTGCGTAATTTTATTTTCAGAAAAAGAATAATTAAATAATTGAGGCGTACCTTCCTTGATCGCGACAAAATCTATGCTGCCATCTTTAGTCCAAACCGGATTGTAGTTTGTTCTTCCGGTATCGGGAATACTTTTCAGACCGGAACCGTCGTTTTTCATTACAAATATTCTTGTCGTTGATTTTCCTTCATGCAAATTATAATCCGTTACAGTAAAAGCGATCATTTTCCCATCGATTGAAATTGCAGGTGCGCCTACAAAGCGAACCTTGTAGAAGTCTGCTATCGTAAATGCCTTCTTCTGCGGAAAGACAAGAACCGTAAGAAGAGAAAATAATACAAAAATTTTTATACTAAATTTTTTCATAACTGAACTCACTTATTATTTTATAAATCGAAATATTTTAGCTATTAAATCTTTGGAAGTCTTTCCAGGTAAGAACTGTTGGAAAGAATTGCGAAAGTTTCAGTCTTCCTTAATTCTTCAAGATTTAAACAGTTCATATAACTCATGGAACTTCTCAGACCGTCAGAAATGCTGTCAATAACATTTTTAACTGCTCCTTTATACGCGACCATAGTTTCTTCACCTTCGATAAATTCATTTCGCATTTTTACTCCGAATGAAGCAGAGCCGCGGTATTTTTTCCAAAGCTGACCGTTATATTTTATAACTTCGCCCGGAGTTTCACGTGTTCCCGAGAGCATTCTGCCGAGCATAACACAATCTGCTCCGAGCGCAATTGCTTTTGCAGCGTCGCCGGGACTTTTTATGCCGCCGTCTGCAATAACTTTTATTTTAAGTTTTTTTTCTTCGCGCGCAAAAAGGACACTTAAAAGAGATGAAACTTGCCCGATACCTATGCCAGTCTGAATTGAAGTAGTGCAAACGCTTCCGCTTCCGATGCCGACACGAATTGCATCCGCGCCCGAATTTTCAAGCTCTTGTATGGTTTCACCGTGCGCGACATTACCAACTATTACATAAGCGTCAGCCTGGCTTTTTATCTCCTCGGTTTTACGAAGAACTTCATTGTTGTTTGCATTTGCCGTATCAATACAAATTATTTTTTGATGCATTGCAAGATCTTTAATTATTTCCAGCGGAGTGTTAAGAGCTACGGAAACAGCCTTAACATGGCTGCCGTTATTTTGATCTTTTAGAATTTCTTCGACTGAACTATCAAAACGATTTAGAATTCCCAGGCAGCCAAGCCGTGTTAATTCCTTTGCCATCTCAAGACCGGTTACTGTATCCATTGGACTCGATACGACAGGCAGTGCTAAATCCATTCCCAAAAATTTACAGCTTGTAATTGCTTCCGTTCTCGATTTGACGCGCGATATTTGAGTCGGGATTAAACTAATATCATCGTAGGTTAAAGATTGATGGAAGTCGTTCAGTTCTTTTTTTGAATAAATCTTCATAAAGGTTTTCCCTTCTTTATATAATTTATGTTGATTGGTTTTTTTGTAATTATTTTATTCCCCTTAAATAAATTTTTCACAAGACTAATTTGATCAAATAAGAGATTCAATTTCATTTAAGATTTCATCCATTTTTTCAGAAGTTGCTTTTATCGGTTCCGGCGAGTTCATATCAACACCGGCAGCTTTTAAAATATTAATCGGATAATCACTGCTTCCGGATTTTAGAAAGTTCAAATACTTATCAACCGCCGCTTTGCCTTCTTTCTTAGCCTTCCTTGCAAGTATCTCGGAAGCTGCAAAGCCTGTGGCATACTGATAAACATAAAAATTATAATAGAAATGCGGAATGCGCGCCCATGTATATTTCTCTTCCTCATCAACAACCATTTCAGGTCCCCAATATTTTTGATATACATCTCCATACATTTTGCACAGCGATTCCGAAGTCAGCGCTTCGCCGCTTTCGGTCTTTTCATAACAAATCATTTCTAATTCGGCAAACATTGTCTGCCTGTAAAAAGTTCCGGTAATATTATTCAAATATTTTTCCAGAAGACTCAGCTTTTCTTCTTTTGTGGAAGAATTTTCTATTAGATAATCAAGCAATAAAGATTCATTAAAAGTTGAAGCTACTTCGGCTAAGAAGATTGAGTAATTTGCATATGGATATGGCTGCGTCTCCCCGGTGTAATAAGAATGCATGTTATGACCCATCTCATGTGCAAGCGTAAAAACATCGTTAAGCAATCCCGACCAATTTAAAAGGACGTAGGGATGAACTCCAAAAGTTGTACCCGAAGAGTACGCGCCGCTTCTTTTAGCCTGCGTTTCATAAACATCAATCCAGCGGTTATTAAACGCGGTTTGTAAATTATCCAGATAATCTTTTCCCAAAACATTTAGGGCTTCAAGCACTTTTACTTTAGCTTCTTCGTAAGAATATTTTTTTTGATTCTTAGGCGAGAAAAGAGTTACATAAACATCATAAGGATGGAGTTCATCTAACTTCAACAATTTCTTTTTAAGCGAAGCCCATCTGTGTAAAGGCTTTAAATTTTTATTAGCAGATTCAATTAGGTTGTCGTACACTGTAATAGGAATATTGTTCTTATCCAGTGCGGCGTGACGGCATGAATCATATTTTCTCGCTTTCGCATTAAAAATATTTGCTTTTAAATTTCCGTTGAATAAAACAGAAAGCGTATTGGAAAAATTTTTATAAGAATCCAAATATGTTTTGAACGCATTCTTTCTAAAATTTCTATCAGTAGAATACATCGCAGCGGTGTAACGAGCATGCGAAAGTTCAATATTGCTGCCGGTATCGTCAAGGATATTCGGAAATTTGATATCCGCGTTCGTAAGCATTGAGTAAGTATTATACGGAGTAAGCGATAGTTCACCGGTTAACGCAAGTAATTCTTCTTTTTCTTTTTCAAGCGTGTGTGCTTTCGACCTGACGAGATCCTCAAAAAGATGACGGTATATTTTTAGCTCTTCGAAGTTATCAATCATCTTAAAGAGTTTTTCTTCCGGTATTGATAAAATTTCCGGTTTGATAAAAGAATTTGCAGATGAAACTTTAACGAACAAGCTCATAATTCTATCGTTCATCGCCTGATATTTTGCGGCTCTTAAATCAACGTCCTTTGCGAGATACGCATATAGATGTAAGCGCTCAAGCTTTATGCCGATGCTGTCGTCGAATTTTAAGCATTGAAATAACTCATCGGCGCTGACGGAAAGTTTTCCTTCAAACTTTTTATAATTATCAATGTTATTTTCTATAAAGTTAAAATCTTCTTCCCAAAGATTTTCGCCGCTGTAAATATGTGTTATATCCCATTTATATTTTTCTTCAATTTCTTCCCTTGCAGGAAGCGTTGTGGTTTCGGTGTTTGAAAAAAATTTCATTCCGGTTAATGTATTTAATTTCATCTTCAAATAATTCCTCTTGTTCTTAGGATGAATTTCACAAATTGGCGTTTCAATTTATAAAAATAATGTGAAAAGCGGAATGACCGGAGGAAAAATCAATATCTTCTTAATGAATTTTTTTTTCTTCTAAAATGGAGTAAATATTGTTTCTTTGCCCGAAAATGATTTTACCTAAATTAAGCCTTTATGTAAGCGCTTTATCTGCCGGGACAGAATTAAGCCTATGCATACGTCTTCTATTTTTGCAATACAATAAGAAGATAAAATCTTTGAAATATTCAAAAATATAATTTATATTAAGTTCGGAATTAAAATCTGAGAATAAAAATTTTCCCGATGTTATAGCTTTCTCAAAATCAGAGTAAAAACATTTTGCGGCATTGAATGATGCTGCATGAGGCAGAATTTAATAGCAACAGTTACAAAGGGCTGAAATGAAAATTACAATTCTTAACCCCGACTTTTCTAAAACAAAAGAGATGACCGAAACTAAAATGCTCTGGACTTCACTGCTGCTTGCCAGGCAAGTATATTATGCAGGCGGACATACCTGGATTTTAGATATGAATAATTATTTCTCTTCGCTCGAAGATAGACAGAAATACCTTTTAATGGAAAGAATAGCCCCGGTTATTTTTAAGGAAAAAGAGATACTGGAAATGCTGCCAAAATTCCTGGAAGGCTATCGTAAATATTATTTAATAAAACATAAAAACAGGGATGAACTCCTTGTGTTTCTAAAGGCAAAAAGAGGACTTGACCAGATATTAAAAATGACATTGTATAAATTTAATTGCGTAAGTAAAGATTTCCATCTGCAAGAATTATTTCCGTTGGTCTCCAGTAAATCGGAGAACGGAATTTATCCGCTGCCTTTCTTGTATGCATCAAACAGTACCGACCTGATTAAAGAGAGAATAGATTTAATTACCCGCCTTTTCGTAATGCATGATCATATGTTTCTGCTGAACTCCAGCATTTTAGAAAATATTCATGCGGTAAACTTTCAAAAAGTAACGGAGAATTTTAATGAGATTAACAGCCTGCATTTTCTATTCGGCGATCTTGCTCGCCTGCCCTCGTTGGAATTATTAAATAATGAACATTTCTCGGTGCTTCGAAACAATTTCTTAAATGATGCTGATGTATTCAGCACGGTATTTAAAGAGGTAGAAGAAACTTTACTAATAGCCGAATATATTAATGAAACTGCTCTGTTGATGGGTAAACTATTTAAAGTTTTTAAAGACGTAGCAATATTCTTCAATAATGTAATTGAAAATAATCAATTACTGAGTGAGCTGACAAACAACGGCTCGATAAACGGATACAACAAGATTTATTTCGCTGTTACTTCAAAAGAATACCTATTAGATATAATGGAGAAATCATCAATAATAGACAATAGAGATAAAATGTACATATCTCAAAAGATAAACAACTATTTAGATATTAAAACCATCTGCCCGTTTCTAATTTTTGAGGAGGGAAAAAATGAATGCTAAGTTTGAATATATCCTGACGGAAAATTATGCGGACTTTCCATCGATAGAAGTAAAAGACGTTTCCGGCTTTATTAAATATGCGGAAAGTGTTGCCGTTAAGTTTATTTTTTATATTGAAAACAGGCGGGCGGATAAAGAAGATACAACTGAAGAAATATCGGACAGAGTTTTCTACTTCCCTGTTGAAAATATAATTTATAAAATTCAAAGCGCAGGTTATTCTTTTCTTGAAGATTATGCCGAAGCCTTGAAGAACGGCTTTATTAAAGCATGCGAGTTTTACGACGCAAGGAAAAAAGGATGCTTCACTTTTCCTGAGTATAAGCAGCTGATGGAACTTGACATAAATGATATGGAAGAATTCGCTCTAGCGCAGAAAGGCGGCTTCGTAAAAGGGTTCGATGAGTTCAAGAAAAAGTTCGATGAGTACCGTAAGGTAAAAACAACTTCAATCATCCCGGACAGCCTGAAGAATCCGGTACTTCTTATGCAATATGCTTCGGACAAAGGTTTCCATAACTACCGTGACTTTGAGAAAGTGTACGACCTCGGATTCCCGGACGTCTATATTTACAACGAAGCCGTTGCAAAAGGATTCAAGTCTTCAAGCGGTTTTTATTCCGCAGTGCAGGCTGGCTTCAACGACTCGAAAGATTATGAGGATGCAAAGAAACTATCTATCTTAACAAGACAGGAGTATGACCATTACAAATATTTTAAAAACAACGGAACAAAGGGCTTATCATGCGATGAATTAGTTCTTTTGGAAGTTATTAAACAAGAGGAGAACGGCTCAATAATTTCGCTTAAGAATTTAAAGAAGAAATTAGATGCCGAACAGGAAAAGTATAAGATAAGCTTTCCGCATAACGGTGAAAGCGGCAGGGATAAAGAAGTAAAGGTTATTCCTCTGTGGTATACTCAAAATCTCGCCAAGGATGAGAACATAAAAAAGTTTCTGCTTCAGAATTGCGACGTAAGGAAAAACGGGTTCTTTGACGGAGATAAAGAAACTTTTGAAATCTTCCGTATATCGAAAGTTAAAGCTTATATTGATGCCAGCAACGTAACAAGACACAGCAATGATGAATTCCGTAATAACGCTAAGTTTTCAAACTTAAAGTTGGTTGTTGACGAGCTTAAGTCTAAAGGCTTTTCCAATATCGTGGCTATCGCAGATGCTTCGCTGCGGCATCATACTTCCGATTACAGCGTTCTAAATCAAATTAAAAAAGAAATAGAATATCATGAGGTGCCGTCGCATACTTCAGCGGATGAGTTTTTAATTGAAAATGCACGGAGAGAAAAATGTCTTATTATCTCTAATGATACTTTCAACGATTGGAAGATAAAAGATAAATGGATAGCCAACAATATTGATTTCATGCGTATTCCATTCTTAATCGCCGAGGGAAAAGTTACTATGCCAGCTCTCAAAGCAATCCTGAACGGCGGATAAGATAGCAAGTCAAAATTGGAAATCTAAATAGCTTATTGGAAACCTGCTCTTTTATCATCTTCTTCTGGGTTTGTTAACAATTCACATCTCATGTGTTTTTGCTTCGATTTCGCATTTTATAATTCTAAAATCGCACTTTTAGTTTCTTTAAGTCTGTTTTAAGATTCCTGGAATGCGTTATAAGTTTCTTTTTACTGCTTCTAAGATTCTTACCAAGCCTTTTGAGATTCTCCATCAGCGATATAAGTTTCTTCAAATGCATTCTGAGATTCTTATAGTACGTCCGGCATTTCTTGGCGCGCGTTTGAAGAAAGTTGTACGCATCTTGAGATTCTTAAATCGCATTACAAGTTTCTAAAAATGCATTCGAAGATTCTTAGAATGCCAATCAAGTTTCTTACTCCGCATTTTAAGTTTCTCAGACCGCACCAAAAGTTTCTTACTTCATAAAATAAGATTCATAGTTTGCATTTTTAGTTTCTTATAACCCGTTTCAAGATTCTTAGATTGAGTTCTAAGTTTCGTATATCGCACTTGAAGATTGTTTTAAAGGAATAGAAAGAATTAATAATATAAACGGAAATAACTTGAATAGAAATCTGATATTCGATTATTATTCAAATCAAAGCCGGAGAGAATAGAAAAATTTTTTATCTAAGTTAAAAGGGAAAAAAATTTAAGCTGATCTTTAGCTTTTTATATTCTGAATTTCTTTAGAAATTTTTGCAGCAAGGTCTTCGAGAGAAATGCCCACAACTTTTACTTTAGAAGATTTGACCAATATTTCCGGGCTGTCACCTTCGCCTTTCATATATTTGTAAAGTGAGAACCCCAATCTATTTCTATCGTTCATAACGGGAAGATATTCGCTAAGGTCTTCAACAATTTTATAAACTTTTTTCTCTAAAGAATCATCAGGAAAATTCTTTGTTTGCGGAGGAGGTAAAGATGTCATTTGAAAATCCTAAAAATTTTTTTTGTAAAAATATAATAGAACCGGCAAAACTTCAACAACAAAGTGGAAGTAATACCACTATTTAATTAAATTTGCGCAATTAAAAAAGATAATTGGAAGATTTTTTGAATCTCAGCAAAATTAAAAGTATTCTAATAATAAGATTAAGCTCACTTGGAGATATCCTTCTCACAACTCCGTTGATCCGGTCGATTAAAGAACAATACGGCTCAATCAGCATAGATTTCGTTTTGCGCGAACAATATTTCGATTTATTAAAGTTCAATCCAAACATCAACACGCTTTTTATTTATCCAAATGATGCGGAAAAAAAAATTAATTTATTTAATGATCTTAGCAAAAGAAATTATGATCTGGTAATAGATCTTCAAAATAATTTTAGGTCGGCGGAAATAAGACGAAAGCTGAGAGTGAGATCTGTTAAATTCAACAAACGGACGCTTGATAAATTTTTGTTAGTTAAATTTAAAATCAACCGGCTTACAAACGCCCGGCAAATTCCAATGCGCTACGCGGAATCGCTGCATAATTTCACGCTTGATGAAAAAGGATTGGATTTGTTTCTTCCGGAGAATATCAACTCCGTATTAAATATGAATGAAAAATACATCGGCATCGCGCCGGGCAGCAGGCATTTTACGAAAATGTGGCTGAA